>Ga0049084_10000871_pt1 | contig 12144 bp, 10 predicted proteins | sample GreLakmeON33MSRF_FD_66720 | JGI IMG/M metagenome (GOLD analysis project Ga0049084, IMG submission 66720) | Freshwater lentic microbial communities from great Laurentian Lakes, MI, USA - Great Lakes metaG ON33MSRF | ecosystem: Environmental > Aquatic > Freshwater > Lake | place: Great Lakes... | reverse complement strand
CTATTGCATGCCGACAAATGAACATCTGCACTCAGGAGCCCCTACTCGACCCGTTGACCAACCTAAAGGTTGGATACCTTCTTTATCAGGAGGCTGGCTGGGGCCCATGGGACCCCTGCACTTGGGGCAAAGAATGGGCGCATCGTTGCGAAAAGAAGCCGTAAGAGTTTTGGGCGGCTAGCATTTGCCGCGTGACAAAAAAGAACATACGGGGGGAAATCCTCGCAGAAACAGAATCAATCATCAACGGCAAGCGCAACGCTGATTACGGCGACCCGCTTGAGGACTTCACCACCACGGCACAGTTTTGGGAAACTTACCTTTTGCGAATAACCGCTCGCAGGGGAAAATTGAAATTGCTGCCTCACGATATTGCGGCAATGATGATGCTTCTCAAACTGGCACGGCTCACTTGGACCCCAGATGAAAAGGACCACTGGAAAGACGCAGTCGGTTACGGCGCTCTGGGTTGGGAATGCGAGTGTCGTGAAGAAAAGAAAGAAAAGTAGGGGACAAAATGGGAAGCAGTTGCGACACACATGACATTGAGGAATACAAAAAGGAAATGAGCACCAATGTCCAGATATCGATGGTCATGGCGATGGTGGAAGAATCAGAACCCGACCTTTTTGGTCGAGGAACTGCCAAGTTATGGGAAAACAATCAGCACAAACTGACCGAAATCCAACAAGAACTGTACGACAAGATGCTGATAACGACAAAGTGGCACGGTGCGCTGCAAGCCAAGTTCTGGCGTGAATTTTATGAGTGAAGAAGAGATTGATGTTTCTTCAATTTTGGAGCAAATCAAGTCCAGAATCAACTCGGCATATGGAAAAATCATTGAATGTGACTCTGGCTGGCACGAATTGGTGTGCAAATGCCATCTTGAACTGCTGGCCATGGACCCAAATTATGAAGTTTTCCAAATAAAAGAGAAATTCGGGTCCCTCAGATACTACTTCGGCACTCGCTCGACCGATTTGAAAGAGTTTATGATGTGGAAAGTCTCCGAAAAGTACACAGCGCTATCAGCAAATACATGCGAAATTACGGGCAAGGCTGGAAAACTCATGTTTAAGCAGGGTTTGTACAAGACATTGGCCGAAGAATACGAAAACGATGGCTGGAAGTTGGTGGACGGAGTATCGGCTGATGAAATTTTCGGTGTTGTGCCCCCAGAATGACCACGGAACACAGAAAAGCGCCACGCAGAAGGGTCGTGGAAATACGCAGGGTGGGTTCGTGGGGCAATGTCGTATATGAGCACCGCCTCGATTGTGGTCACACGGAAAAAAGACCCAGAGCCGCGTCGTCGAAAAGTCTTGCCTGTGCTTGGTGCTTGCGTTCACAAGCAAAAGAAATAGAAATAAGGTCTTTGTCTTCACCAGCAAAAACAATAGAAATAGATATCCAAAAAACCGAAATACAAATAGCGCGTGCAAAAGCCACAATTGCTCACTCCTTTAACGTGTCCCTAGAACAGGTAGAAGTTTCGGTTGTGGACAAATTTGGTGAGCAAAAAATTTCTGGTGCCGTCGTGTTTCTTTCGGAAAGCGACGTTCGTAGCCTCATCGGTTAACACTTCTAAAGGGGGTCAGCATGTCGACACGAAAATCACAACGGAAGGAATTTGACGAGGACCAGAAAAGCCTCATAAAATCTCTTCGCGAAGAGGGAAAATCGACTGACACAATCGCCGCAATTCTTATGGTTGGAAAAGAGCGAGTGCGCAGGCACCTCAAAGAGAACGGAATGGATTGTTACCAAAACAATCGAGCGCCGAGGCAAAATGTAACCGCCGAACCCAAGGACATAACAGTTGATTACCCAGATTTTTCTCAAGCCGTTTGCCGAGGCGTAGAAACACAAGCATTTTTTATTGAGGGCCAGCCGATGGGCAGAATAGCCCGAATAAAGCATCAGGAGCGCATCGATAATGCCATACAAATCTGTACTTCTTGTTCCATACAAGAGCAATGCCTTGACTATGCGCTCAAAGCAGAGCCTTATGGGATTTGGGGTGGAACGACAGAAATAGAGCGCGAATACCTGCGGAGCAAATTGGGGATTAATTGCGCCAGGGAAATTAGTTTGGGCCGTGTGGCCAGAAAGGCGCGGCTCGGCTTTCAATCACCATCACTTGTCGCAAGTTACGATTCACAATTCGGGCGCTCAAAAATTGTAAAGAAGCGTTTAACACAAGGTGTCTAACACAGCCATTTCGTCTCAACTCCAGAACGTGCTGGACCGCCTGCAGGGCGTTGTCCGTGTTTCTGGCGGCTTTCAGGCGAAGTGTCCGTGTCGAAATGATGATGAAAACCCGTCATTCTCGGTATCGGAAGGGGAAAGTGGTAAAGTCGTGGTTTACTGCCACGCAGGTAGGTGCGACACCAAACAGGCGTGTGAGTCGATGGGAATCACCATGTCGGATTTGTATCCACCAAAACAAGCCAAGAAACTTGAACTCGTCGCCAAATATCGCTACCTTGACGAAACAGGCACACTGTTGTTTGAAAAACTTCGATATCTCGATTCATCAACTGGCAAAAAAGAATTTCGTCAACGCAAGCCAGACGGAAAAGGTGGCTGGGAATACAAGTTGGGGGATACGCCGCGAGTTCTTTACAATTTGCCCGAAGTAATTAAAGCAAAATCCGCTGGAGCACCCATTTGGGTTGTAGAAGGAGAAAAAGATGCCGACACTCTCGTCAAAATGGGTATATGTGCGACGACTATGCCCAATGGGGCTGGAACATGGCTGCCCATCCACACCGAAGCCCTCGCTGGTGCAGTTGTGGAAATCATCGCAGACAACGACGAAGCAGGACTCAAGCATGCGAAAGGCGTTTACGAAGAACTAGCCGATGCTGGTTGCGACGCGCAAGTTTGGGTGTGCAAAAAAGGCAAAGACATCACCGAACACGTTGCCATGGGCGGAGCGATTGATGAACTGCAGCAAGTTGATTTGGGTTCAATCAACAATGAAAAAAAAGAGCAAGTTCGAGTAGTCAGTGACACCCATGAAGGTCGCGCAGTCAACGAAATTTTCGACCTTCTTGACCGTGACGATATGTCGGAAAGCCAAAAACTTTCACGGGCCCAACTTATTATTTCGAGGACGTCCAGCACCAAGATTGTCGACACTGGGCGTTTGGTTTCCTGGTCTGATTTCGTAAAAGAAACGGACGACGATTCCTACGATTGGGTAATTCCTGGACTGCTAGAACGCAATGAAAGAGTGATTGTCGTCGCCGCAGAAGGCGTTGGCAAGACGATGCTTGCTCGCCAAGTTGCTATTTGTGTTGGCATGGGGATTCACCCCTTTACGTATCAACCAATACGTCCTCAAACAACACTCTCCGTTGACCTCGAAAACCCAGAAAGAATCATCCGCCGCACGTCTCGTTCGATTTACGGTGCCGCTTATTCGGTATCAAAAAATGACAAACCACAGGCGCATTTGCTCATCAAACCACAGGGTTTGAATTTACTGCTCCCAGAAGATAGGGCGGTGTTGGAAGAAATGATGGAAAAGACTCAGCCAGCAATTTTGGTCATGGGTCCTTTGTATAAGTCCTTTATTGACCCAGGTGGGCGGACAAGCGAAGCAGTGGCGATTGAAGTTGCGAGATACCTTGACACCATAAGAGACATTTATCAGTGTGCAATGTGGCTGGAGCACCATGCTCCGCTTGGAACTTCTATGACGACTCGCGAACTTAGGCCATTCGGTTCGGCCGTATGGTCTCGTTGGCCAGAGTTCGGAATTTCACTTCAACCCGACTCAACTGGCATGGCCTTCCATTACGACATTCGCCATTTCAGAGGTGCACGAGATGAGCGTCAATGGCCAACTAGAATTAAGAGGGGAAAACGATTCCCATTTGAGGTGGTTGATTGGCCATCCTCGCTGAAAGCGCCAACATGAGCAATACACCAATGACGAAAGAATTTCTCGCGGAGCGAGATTCGCGTATTTTTAAAATGCGCCAGGCTGGGGTTGCGGTGTCGGAAATTGCAAAAAGATTTAGCATCTCCACCAAGGTTGTTTCTCTGGCTATTTCGCGCCAATTGGAAAAACTCAATAAAGAAACGTCGCTTGCATACCCAGAAGTATTGCGCATGGAGTTGGAGCGACTCGACGCCATGCAGTCGGCCCTATGGCCGCTCACCCAGCATCGCAAGGTGACACTGGATGACGGAACGGAGGTCTCCGTCGAGCCAGACATGAAGGCCGTACAGCAGGTGTTGGCGATTATGGACAGGCGTTCAAAACTGTTGGGCATGGAGCAAACGAACATCAACGTTTCGGCCGATGTGCAGCAGAGTGTTCAAGGGACGCCAATCCGAGCAACTCTTGCTGGTCAGGATGGAATGCCCAAGCAAATCAACTCCTTTGACCCAGAATCAGAAGCCAGAAAGTTACTGGAACTCATGGCCATCTCTGGAGTTCTGCCTAGAGAAACTGTCGCCCAGATGCTTGGCCAAGCACCTATTATCGATGCCGAGGTGGTAGAAAATGAACCAGCACAACCAAGACAACTTGAAAGCGGCGATGGACAAGGTGGCGGAAACGCTCAACCCAACGGTGTCGACGATAAGCAAGGAGGATGACGGCCCTGCAGACAAACAGGTCCTAATCCGCACTACCGAACCAGAACGAGAACGCTGGAAACAAGCGGCAGCAAAAGAAGGCATACCTCTATCGCAGTTCATTAGGGATTTGCTCAATGCAAGGGCAACTGAACTCCTTGAATGTTCACACCCAATCGACCAAAGGCGTTACTATCCTTGGTCGGAGTTTTGTTTGAAATGCAGCACTAGATTGAGGTGATTAAAATAGATAAATCTAACCAGAAACGGGGATTAGTTTAAGTTTATGACGACCATCATTCCAACATTTTTTGAATATGCGCTCACTCCAGAAGAAGAAGCAACCGTTGCGCGCATTGGGTATGAACGACAACTACCGATGTTCGCTCAACCTGAACGCAACCGCAACTACTACGAGGGCGAAGTTTGGGAGATGTGGCAGCACTCAGTATGTGCTGGCTCCGAACTTGCCTTCGCGCGCATGTGTGGGATAAACGACTTCGTCCCACATGTCAACAAATTCAAGACGGTCAAAGACGTATCGGGATGGGAAGTTCGCTACTCATTCGGCAACAACATGCTTCGCTTGTCGGATTGGGACGACCAAGATGCCGTCTACGTGTTACTGGTTGATGGCCTTCGCCATAAGACACGCCGAAACCCAGAAAACGGCTGGGTTGGAGTGAATTACAGGGCGGTGTGTTGGGCGCATGGATACGAAATCGCCGAACGTGGCGAGCGCATGGAGAAGTCATGGCGACTACACAAGAATAAGGCAAACAAAGTCAGTGACCTGCAATTGGATAAATCTAACCAGAAACGGAGTTGAGCAATGAATTTTGTAGACAGCCACGAAGTGGCCCTGGATGTTTTGGGTGACAGTAAAGATGTTTGGACATGCAAGTGGTCTGGTGGAGACAAGGTACTGGTGTTTAGGGGGGACTTCGTCAACAACCGTATCCTCTATAACCACCTATTGACGCTTGATTGCGACCCGACAATGACAGTTATTGCATTCTGTGAGTGGGCACAAGAACTACTCTTGGCACTTGTCAAAAAGGAGTACAAAGATGAAAAACAATGATAGGAAAGCGCCGCAGCATAATCATTTGCTGATTAACGCCAAAACGTATTTTCCAATTACCAATAAACGGAAAATGAAGAAGTGGCTAAAAGGACTCGTCCACGACATCGGAATGCACAGAATCGCGGGCCCTTTTGTTCATTACGTCAATAAGCCTGGCAACAGGGGACTGACGGCAGTGGTAATGATTGAAACAAGCCATATTGCCTTACACATCTGGGATGAGCCAGAGCCAGCACACATACAATTCGACATATACACCTGTAGCGGATTGAATGTGGAACTTACATTGCTCAAGATTGTCAGCGAACTACAGATTACCGACATCGACTGGGTATTTTATGACCGAGAAAAAGGCTTTAAAAAAGTTTCCAAGGGAAATTCAGTCAGCAGCATCATGAATGGCTACAACAAACCACCTGCAACCTGATAAATCTAACCAGAGTTGGGGGAATCACAAAATTTGTCTCACGTGCGGCCAGCGCTGGGGGGCGACACGGAAAAGTCCCGATAAAAAGTCTCACCTCTTGCCCTGAGCCGAACAGGTGTTCGCCCCTCCCCACTCACTCCCCACCCACTCCTCACGCCCCCCTTGCCTGCCCACCTGCCACTGCCCCTACCCCATTGCCCATGTGAGATAATCTATGTGTCGTAAGGCGCAATGCCGTTGCCTACTCACAGAACGCCGCAGGTATGGACTACACCGAAAAGTACGAACTTGATGTAAAGGCTGGCAACCGCCTAGGACGTCGCCTCAGAACACTAGGCAGCAGCATCGGAAAAAGAATCCGCAGCACAGGTGGCGCAGTAGAGGCATACGACCCCAACGCATTTGACGGTGACGAAGACGGCTTGATACAAGACGGCACGCCTTGGGAAAGACCCGCAGTAGCCGTCGCACAGATAGCGCCAAGCGCCATTACAGCGCAGGCTGAGGCACTCAATGTCCGTGATGAAGCACGCAGCGTTGCGCCTAGTGATGGCAGGCAGAGAAGAAGAGAAAGCCTCAGGTCAAGTGGCGATGGAACGCCACCAAGACAAGACACACCTGATGATGTCGTACCTGATGATGTCGCACCTGATGAACAAGGAACGCAAGATGATGCCACTTCCACACAGGTAGACGCCCAAGCCGCCACGGGTGCTTTGGCAGAGTCAAGAGACAGAGCGAAGGAACTCAAAGATAAAGACCATAGCAAACGAGGCTCTACCCTAGACATGTCCCCAGAGGAGTTGGCTGACCTAGCAGTGCGCCCCCCGTCTGATGAATCAGATGAACACGCCATGACCTCAATGGTTGGCAACCTAGACGACTACGCAGATGCACCTGACCCACAGCAGGCATACGATGCCGCAAAGAGAGTCGTTGCGAACGTCTTGGCAAGTCTAATGAACATTAGAGGTGGATACGAAGCAGTCAAACAAACGTACGACGCAAAACACGGTACGGGTGCTTTTGACGAAGATACGCATAGAGATAGAGAACGACTAGCAGACAGAATGAAAGAACTTATTGGTGACGCAGTAGTCCACTCATTGTTGCTAGGAACGCCAGATACAAAGGGTCAGCATGAATCCATCTTCATACCGTCGAGAAATCCCTCACCCCTAGCCCCCAACATGACGCCCCTGGATGCAGTGTCCCAGAAGCGCTTTATCGAAGAGATGCTCAACGACCCCAACATACCTGCATGGAAACGCGGAATCTACACGGCAATTCTAGGCACGAAAAGAGAATCTCAGTTGTTTACAACAATTGATAAAAGTCAAAAAATACACATACCCACGCTCAATTTCATCCCAGCATTTTTCTCAAACATCCTTGTTCCGACAGAGATGAAAAAACAAAAGGCGACCACTAGCGGTTTCGTTCCGTACCACATAGTCAGAGGAGAAAAACATGAACTGAATAAAATAGTCCAACGTTCTTGGAACTCACAAGACATGACGGCAAAAGAAATAATGGTCATGGTCGCCAACGACTACTACGACTGGACTGCAAAACAAGACTTAATGGTGGCTAATGGTATTACCCGTGATGGCACAGACGGCAACTTACCAAGTCGTGAACAGGTACAGGCGAGATACGACATCGCCGCAGGACAGTCAATCGTACAACAAGCACTGCCCTTTGTATTCCCTGGCGAAACGTTTTACGAACCAGGCTTCGCCAGAATGCTGCCAGACAGTATTTTAAGAAACGATTCGAAGGAACATCCAATTACGCAGGAAACAGTAGGCAGACTTATCGGAATGCAAAAGCCACACACGTCAGACCCACAAACGCTAGAACTCGCACGGGTGGCAGTGGCGGAAATGCTGCGCAGAAACCCACAAGTGTTGGCTTTGTGGCAGGAGTTCGGTGTTCCTACCATACGAATTATTCACCCGATTTCGTCAGGCGACTACATGGACTTGCCAAACGATGTGAAGTTGACGCCAGACTTCATCACAGACAGGTCTAAAAACGGAAAAAGAAGAATCTTTGAGGTATTTTCCAAACTGAGAAACGCCAACATTTACATGAACGGCTACAGTGCCATCAATAAGGCGCTCAAAAGGCAGGGTCGCAATCGAAAAACACCAAAAATACTCGAGAAATTTTTTGGCGTACGGGCCAATGAAGCACTCGCTGGTCCCATAGCGACAAAATTTCAGACGTATGACGCAAATAATAAAGTCACGAACCTTTACGACAGAGCGAATGACCCGACAATGCTTTTCGGAACAACACCAATGGAAGGTGTTGGGGGCTCGTACTATCAGGGTACGGGAATGCTGGAAATCGACATGATGTCGCTTGCACTTGGGATACTCGCCCCAGTGAAAGCAGAAGATGGAATTATCGACACCAGCCCTGGGTATTCTTCGATGGAAGGCATGGGGAGTGGGGCAACAATTTTTCACGAATGGGTTCACTGGTACAACGAATTAGCAAAGGGCGAGGCACTGCGCATACTCGAGCGCAAAATCGCCGAAATGGAGAAAAATTTCATCCTCACAGGGGCAACGCCTGGACAAGCACGACAAGTGGCGAGACAGCATTTTGAGGACCTCCACCTACAATACGGAATTGGCCCTGGTCCAACTACTTCGTGGAGTGGATTTTGGAACCATTTTAATCCACCAGACGCTTCGGGGACAAAGTTTTTTCTCAATAACACAGAACACCCACGGCATCGCAAAATAATCGACTTCGACGATTACGCAAGCCGTGGATACGCGACCAAAGAGGAAATGGAAGATGATTTCCTCGAAGCGTTTCTTAAACTCCAGGGTGGGTATCAACCAGGTGGCCTACTGGAAAACTTGCACAAAGACAAAGGACTACGCGACCAAGCCTTGGTAGATGAAAGACGCAAGGTTGCTGAGGATGCCAAAACCAGCGACGAGCCATACGTGAGAACAGCCTATGGTCAAACATTGCCAGCGGAGAGAATCCCAGAGGGTGCGGTTGGTGCTTTCTTCAGCCAATTCAGAAACCTGCCGTTCATGAACAACGACGCAATGGTTCGCCTTCTCAACACGTTCTTCATGCGTCGAGATGCAAATGGCCCGCTGGAAGAAGAACACGGCATCACCATTTTCCGAAGAAGAAAGAGAAACAAAGCACGTGGAGTTTCTTGGCAGAACGAATATCTTGATGAAACCGAGTCAATGGAAGCAACCTCTACAATTCGCACGATTCTCCCCGAAGATAGACGTGGGCCAGACGGGCTAAGAAGCGCTTCACGTTCACAGGGTCGCGTCAGCAATGTGCAGTCCCGTTCCATGCGCTTTGACCCAGATGAACGCAGTCGTTTGCGCTCTGGCCCAAGCAACATCGGACTCGAAAGTGACGAGCGCCTGTATGCGTTTGAAACTCCCATTACCGTGTCGGACTTCAGGGCACGTGCACGCACGCTGGCCATTGGTGATTATCACTTCTACGACGATGGAGTTCCTTATTCACAAGCGCTTACCCCTCGGTATCGTGCGGAACGCGGATTCCTCGCTGGGCGGGTGTATGTAAACCGCAGCAGGCCACACGACGGCGACATGATGCGAGCAATGTCTGCCACACAATTCGGCATGTTCGTCGACGACATGCCCGTATACGCAACGACTACAGAATCAGACCGAGGAATGCTACGAGGCCTGGTCACTGGTCAAATTGCAGACCTACCGCAATCGTCAAGGGCTCGCATAGAAAGAGCGCTAAAGAACGTCACGCACATACATTCAGCAGTACAGTCAGCAACGCCAAACAAGAACGACTTGTATCGAGTGGTCAAAGTGGACCCACGCTCATTTGTGGAAGGACTCATAGTGGGTGAGCGCATTCCAATGCCAATCACTGCCTTCTCGCGCACGCGCCCGAGCGTGGACGCGGGCGATGTGGTCATCCGCATACAACGAGGAGCCAAGGCCATCGACGTTCAGGATGGGCAGTTTCTAACACAGGGAACGTTTGAGGTCGTGGCGCTAGACAGGGTCGACGGGCAGGTTACAGCGACACTCAAGCATGTAGAAACTTACGACCCCCGCCATGACGCCATGCGCCCCGTTGACAGGTTCTCAGACAAACCAGGAGCAATGCGCAAGTTTGGCTCACCACGACCTCGCTACACCCAAGAGGAACAGCGGCTTATGGAAGCCGACCTATCGCGCCGCATGGATGGAGCGCAAATAGGCAAGCAAATTTCTGGCTTACGTTCGTCTGGCTCAAGTGGGTATGGGAGCGATGTTGATGAAGAAATAGACAAACTCATCGGCGACATGAGCGAGCGCTCCAAGTCGGCCAAAAACATAGTGACAGCGCTGCGGGCAAAGGTTCGCGAAAGAATGCAGAACCAAGTTGACAGACGACTGGACAAGGCACGCGAATCACTACGAGAAATGTATGGGGACTCCAAGCCGTGGAGAGAGGACGCAGAAGTAATAAATAATTTTGTGTCGTCAGACCCAGCGCGAAGACAAGAGGTCTTGAGCAGCATATTTGAGCGAATGAAAGAACGTGTCATGGACACGGCAATGATGGGTGGGACGACAGACGCAGTGCAGTGGGTCCCGAATTCCACCGTTGAAGAGAGGGAGCGGGTAGCAGGGGACTTTTTCCGATTTGGTGGCGCTCTTACGGTTAGACAATTGGACATTCTTATTGCAAGGGGCGAAATGGATGTCACCCTGCCATATTTCAGAGTTGACCCCAACAGCGCCCTTTCGGGGGGGTTGGTTGGAAGCGTTACGGTTTCGCTAACCGACGAAGAACGAGAAGTTTTGGTAGGCATAAGGGATTTCTTGGAAGTTGGTTCACGCGCCTACATGATAACTGACGACAACTCTCGAACATTTACTTCTGGTGGCAAGCCGCTAACCGTCTTTCCTTCACGACACGCAGGTAAACCAAAATTCAATTTCAGCCTTTCCCCCTATGATTATGTAACAAACTTTGATGCTGAAGCAAAAAAACAATTCTTTAAGTTCTATGGCGAAGTGCACAACGCTGGAGCCTTGGGGGATTTCAATCGCACAGTATCAGTCGATAATGGAGTAATTACAGTTAACCACGCCAGCATGAACATGGAGAATGCGGGCGGCGGGGCAGCGACGATAATTAATCAGCATTCGTGGCAGTGGTGGAAGCAGATTCCCAAAACTCAAGTTCTGCTCACTTCGGCCAACGATGGTTACATTGTTTGGCCACGTCACGGGTTCAGTGCAGCCAGAGATAAAAACTCAGAAGACAACTTCTCGTACGCAAAAGAAAAACGACTCAGAAAGGCCGTGGAATTTATCATTGCCGCGACTTCACCCAACCAAAAGACAAGAGAGTCGACATACCCGCCCCCTAGTGGACTCGAGAAACTCATTGTGGCTCGTATCGACAGGGAGGGCAATGCTAGATACAGGAATCCAGACTTAAAGGACAGCGATAAACGATTACGCGAACGTCTAGCACTTTGGTTGGCACTCGCAATTCAGGATGAACAGCGCGACCCAGAACTACCAAGAAGAGCCAGCATGGTTATGTTGGCGAATCTTCTTGATACGTCCGAAATGACCGATGAGCAACTAAAGGAGTGGAAAGGGCTATTCGAATATACGTACGATGGAACCCTCGCGATACAACTTGACAATTCGAATAATAATGACCCCGACTATCTCCCCTCTTTCGTGATAGACGACGAAGACCCAACTGGAGCCATGGTCGCACGAAGAATCGCAATAGCCGAAGAACGTAGCCAAGGTGGCCCCATGGATATGTTCCTTCCCATGACATGGAATACGGGTGGTTCTTACGCTAACGGCGACAGCATTAATGCACAGGAAGTTGTGGCCAGAGTATCTCGTTTGTCTACTCTGCGCGACAGTTCGATGCGGCCCGACAACACACTCAGAAAAAACAGCACCGCAGAGACCCTCTTGGCTAGAGAAATTGCTGGCGGGGAAATTACCCCCAAACTCATAGACGTTGACAGCGC
>Ga0049084_10000870_pt1 | contig 12145 bp, 11 predicted proteins | sample GreLakmeON33MSRF_FD_66720 | JGI IMG/M metagenome (GOLD analysis project Ga0049084, IMG submission 66720) | Freshwater lentic microbial communities from great Laurentian Lakes, MI, USA - Great Lakes metaG ON33MSRF | ecosystem: Environmental > Aquatic > Freshwater > Lake | place: Great Lakes... | reverse complement strand
GAGAACACTGTGCCCATTGCCACGGTATTACGGGAGACGCAATGGGCCCCACGGCTGCGTTTCTTAATCCCTATCCTCGCGACTATCGACCGGGTGTTTTCAAGTTCAAGAGTACCGAACGCGTCGAGAAGCCAACGCATGTTGATCTTGTACGAATCCTGCACAACGGGATCGCAGGAACCTCGATGCCTTCTTTTGCATTGCTGAGCGAAACTAAAATCGATGCCCTTGCGGAGTATGTCAAGTACCTGAGCATTCGGGGCGAAACTGAACTATCGTTGATGCGCGCATTCTTTGAACTCGACGACGATGCAAAGGGAATTCTTCCCGAAACAAGAGAATTTCTGATCGGAGAAATGCTGCTGCCGGCATCTGAAAAATGGTTGGCCGCCAAGGAATCTCAGATTCCGGTGCCTCTGATTTCAGAAGGAGTTGATTTGGTCGAATCAATCGCCAAGGGAAGGGCTCTCTTTTATGGTGATAAGGCCAACTGTGTGAAGTGCCACGGAGTGACCGGGCTTGGGGACGGTCAGGCCAATGACTACGACGATTGGAACAAGCCGATTGTGGAAATAGACAAAGAACTTCGTGGAACTCGTGAACGCATCAAAGTCACGGCCACGGCAAGCATGAGCCCGGAAGAACTCGGAGAGCATGTCGCTTTGCAGGATTGGGTTACAAAACTCTCTCAGGTGCTTGACGGTGATTCTCTTAAGCCACGTACCATTGTGCCGAGAAACCTGCGACACGGCGTCTATCGTGGTGGCCGTCGTCCACTCGATCTCTACTACCGCATTTACGCTGGGATCAATGGAGCTCCGATGCCAGCAGCCAAGGGAGCCGTTTCTCCCGAGGACATATGGCACATTGTCAATTACGTGCGTTCACTTCCATACGAGTTTGACGGCGAACTTGGCGCCGATCGCCCTCTGATTGCCCGGGAACGATTTTGAATTTTTGAAAGAGCACGCTGCACTCGGTCGTATCCAAGCATGGCCAATGAGCAGCGGGGAGAATTGATGTGGGAAGATTTTGGAGTTTGATGTTTTTGGCTGTACCGGTTCTCGGTGTGGGAACGTTTGCAGTTGCCCCTTTTTTTAACATTTGGCTTCCAGCCGATGTCTCAGAACATGGCCGATCGGTCGACAGTCTTTTTATGTTTATTCTCTGGCTGACCGGCGCCGTATTTGTCATCACCGAACTTTTACTTTTCTGGTTCATGTGGAAATACGATTCTACGAAGTCAAAAAAACCTGCAAAATACGTCCACGGAAATCATGCCCTCGAGGTGGTTTGGACGATTCTTCCTGCGGCTACGCTTTTGTTTTTGGCGATTTATCAGATGAACACATGGGCCGACATCAAAATGCGGCGGCCCGTCATGGCCCCCACAGTCGAGGTCGTTGGGCGTCAGTTTGAGTGGCGTCTGAGATACCCTGGACGAGATGGTTCACTCGGGACCCCCGACGATCTCTTTCTTGTCAACGACCTGCACGTTCCTGTGGACGAAGATATTCTGATTCAACTCAAGACCATGGATGTATTGCACAGTTTTTTCCTGCCGAATCTTCGCATCAAACAAGACGCGGTTCCCGGCATGAAAATTCCGGTTTGGTTTAAAGCTCTTGAAACCGGAGAGTTTGACATCGTCTGCGCGGAACTCTGCGGATGGGGTCATTATAAAATGAAGGGCCGCATAACAATCGAGTCTCGTGCCGACTTTGACGCGTGGCTAGAGAAAAAATATGCCCTTCAGGAGCAAACGGCTCCTCCTCCCGAGGAAACAGAAACTGCTGGTTTGTGACCTCAGCAACAGTGTTTCGAAATAAAAATCGGTAGCTCCTACAGCACAGTTTACTTCTTTTTGAAAAATACCTTCCAGAGGCCTTTCGGCACAAAACGTACGACAGGAGAATTCGCGATGAGTATCGCCAGCCCACAAAGGCCACACAGCCACATCCTCGAAGCCACACACGTAAGACATTCAAAGTCTTCCCGTCCGGTGCTTGAATTTCTTTCTCATTACGTCTTTTCAAAAGACCATAAGGTCATCGGATTGCAGTTTCTTTTTTCGACTCTGCTCTGGTTTTTGATCGGCGGGCTCTTGGCTCTTGCCGTGAGATGGCAGGTCGCTTGGCCGTGGTCAGACGTGCCTGTACTCGGAAAACTTTTTGAGCAGCAGGGCGGACAGATGGCACCCGAATTTTACACGATGCTCTTTACGATGCACGCCACCGTCATGATCTTTCTTGTAATCATTCCCATTCTGGCAGGAGCTTTTGGAAACTTTCTGATTCCACTCATGATCGGGGCCGATGACATGGCCTTTCCAACGCTCAACATGCTCAGCTACTGGTTTATGTGGCCCGCCTTCATCGCCTTTGGTTCAAGCTTTTTTGTCGAGGGTGGTGCTGCTTCGAGCGGATGGACGAGCTATCCCACGCTTTCTACGAATGTTGCCGCATCGCCGGGCAGTGGCATGGGACAAACCCTCTGGCTGCTAGGACTCACATTTGTCGGAGTGTCATCGATGCTCGGCAGCGTTAACTACATGACAACCATTATTCTGATGCGTGCTCCCGGAATGACGATGTTTCGTCTTCCGATGACTATCTGGGCAATGTTTATCACGGCCATTCTCCAGGCATTCGCGCTCCCTGTGCTGACAGCCGCAGGTTTCATGCAACTCGCGGATCGCTTAATTGGAACCGGTTTCTTTTCGCCAGAAGGCAACATCGTCAATAACACCCTTACCTCTACTGGTGGAGGACAGCCGCTACTGTGGCAGCATCTCTTCTGGTTCTACAGTCATCCAGCGGTTTACATCATGACCTTGCCGGCGATGGGAATGGTTTCTGACATTCTCACTTGCTTTTCTCGTAAACCACTTTTCGGCTACCGACCAATGGTCTATTCGATGGCCGGCATTTCAGGCCTCGGTTTTATTGTCTGGGGCCATCACATGTTCATTTCGGGAATGAATCCCGCATTAGGCACTACGTTTATGGTGTCGACCATGCTGATTGCGCTTCCGAGTGCCGTGAAAACATTTAATTGGCTCGGCACGATGTGGGGAGGAAAACTTCAGTTCACAACTCCGATGCTTTTCGCGATCTCTTTCGTTTCGATGTTCATTATCGGAGGACTCTCTGGAATTTTTATGGCGGCCACTCCTGTCGATATTTTTATTCACGACACCTACTTTATTGTGGCCCATTTTCACTACGTTCTCTTTGCCAGCACCGCCATGTGCGTCTGGGGAGCGATCTACTTCTGGTTTCCGAAGATGTTTGGCCGAACGATGAACGAATTCTGGGGAAAGGTGCATTTCTTTCTCACTTTCATCTTTTTGAATGGAACATTTTTCACGATGCACATCCTTGGAGCAGTCGGTTTTCCGCGACGTCTGGCCGATGCTTATCACTATGAGACATTTCATCACCTGCAACCTCTGAACGCGTTTATGACGTGGTGTGCGATTGGCATGGTGGCATGTCAGATTATTTTTGCGATCAATTTTTTCTGGAGCATCTTTTTTGGTCCCGTGGCTGGCAGAAATCCCTGGAATGCCAACGGACTGGAATGGACAACCCCAAGTCCACCGGGCCACGGAAATTTTGACTTTCAACCAATCGTGCATCGCGGTCCTTACGAGTATTCGGTTCCCGGTTGCGAGAAAGATTTTTTGATGCAGACCGATCCTCCCCGCGTGTTGCCGGCGGTGACTCACTAACCTTTCAGCACATGCTCGGAGCGAGTGGATACTTTCGATGAACATTTTGCAGCCCTGCCGTCGCTCGTTTTGGCCTCACTTCATTGCTTGTGTACTTGTTGCCGTGACGGCGGTCCTGCTCTCCTTTGGAGCTCTGGTCACCACGTTCGATGCCGCCATGGCCGTTCCAGACTGGCCAAATACGTATGGCCACAACATGTTTCTGTATCCGCTTGCTGATTGGCTGTGGGGACCATGGGATCTTTTTCTCGAACATGGACACCGATTGCTCGGTGCGACCGCCGGAATGGTTACTTTAGTGCTCTTTGCGGCGGCGTGGTGGTGGCAAGAACGCGGTATCGTTCGGGCGCTGTGTGCTGCAGCTTTGGTGCTCGTCGTTGTACAGGGGATCTTAGGCGGAGCACGCGTGCTGCTGGATGATCGAACGATTGCCAAGGTTCATGCTTGCACAGGCCCGCTCTTTTTTTCGATCGCAATTGCAATCGCCACGCTGACAAGCCGGCTCGGTACGATCGTGCAAAAAACCATCCGGAAAGTCGCCAATCAAACTTCTTTCAAGGAGCCTTCGTCGCTGCCGGCGGTCAGTTCAGTCGCGCTTTTGTCGGCAGCTTATTTACAACTTGTGGCCGGCGCGCAGCTTCGACATTTGGATGCTTCCATTGAACCGGCCTCGTTTCGGTGGATGGTGTTCTTGCATCTGTTTGGTGCGGCGGTTGTAACACTCCTTGCAATCCTGACTGCGGCAAGCAGTTGGTCGAGACGTTTTATTCCCTCTGATCGGTTGCTTCGTGAAGACACTTCTTCAGAACTCGCCCTCTGCATCTGGTCGACATGTATCGTTGGGCTCGTGATTGTTCAAGGAATGCTCGGCGCGGGAGCATGGGTTGTGAGCTGGGGGGTGCCGACCGGATTCTTTTTCGAATGGATGCAGTGGAATCTCACGGAAGCCACGGTGGCCAGAAGTCCAACAGGTGCTGCTGTTGTTACCGCACACGTAGTCATTGGCATGATGATTCTCGGTGCAAGTGTTGTCATGGCGATTCTTGCCGGCACGCGTGCGGGCTGGTGTCGCACGGATGATCGACCAGAGGAGGCCGTGGCATGAATTCTCTGGAGCATGTTCACCCGGGCATCGATTCGAGGGAGTCTGTTCGCGCTTCTGCGATTCTCGCAGAAGCACGAACCTTTTCGCTTGCTGGCGATCTTGCAATGCTTACTCGCCCAAAAATTACACTCATGGTGCTTGCCACGGTTGCAACGACGATCTGGCTCACCGCTGGAAATACATTTGATTCAACCAACATGATGTGGCTGCTTGTGGGCACGGCCCTGGTCGCCGCAAGTTCCAGCATTGTCAATCAGATTCTGGAACGCGCAAGCGACCGCCTCATGCCACGAACGGCACAGCGACCTCTTGCAGCTGGCAGAATGTCGATGGCGGCTGCTTCAACACTTGCTGCGGTTTCACTCCTCTCAGGCTTGTTCATGATCGTGTCGGCAGGTGGCTGGTATTCAGCAACTGCCGCATCTCTTACGTGGCTTCTTTATGTCGTTCTCTATACACCTCTTAAGCGAGTTTCTTCCATCAACACTGCTGTCGGCGCGATTGCCGGAGCACTCCCTGTAGCCATCGGATGGCTCGCTGCCGATGGACCGCAGCGAATAGCCGGAGGCGATTCCTCGGGGGCGCTTGCGGTTGCAGCATTGGCAACGGTTCTCTACCTCTGGCAGTTTCCGCACTTTATGGCGATCGCATGGCTCTATCGACACCAATACGCATCTGCGGGGCTTCGAATGCTCGTCGTCGAAGACCCCAGTGGAATTCGCGCCGCAGGACAGTCACTTTCGGCAGCGATTGCCATGGTTCCAGCGAGCCTCATCCTCGCAGTGCCGTCGGAAAGTTTACGGCTTTTTGCAACAGCCGTTATTGCCTCGGCAGCCTATCTGGCAGCTGCCATTCGATTCGCGGTCCGGCGAGATGACGCCTCTGCAAGAACTCTGCTTCTGACATCGCTTGGGGTCTTGCTCGCATTGCTCTTGGCCGCAATGCTTTTTGGATCGCCACATCCCTTTCTCGGATAAGCTCTCATTTTTAGATTTTACATTTTTGCACACTGACACTTTTTTGCCCCACACGTTTTTTCAAAATCTTTCCCTGCGAAACCAGTCTTTTTCACAAAACACTTTATGAACGCATCAACAACTTTGACAGGCTCTGGTCATGGCATTTCCTCGCACGACGATTCGCATGGGGACAATGGGAATGATCCATCTGGCCATTCTTCTCACGGACTCGTACTGCAATATCAACCCGGGCTTCCGCTGTCTCGCGGCAAGCTGATCATTTGGCTTTTTCTTTCGACCGAAATTATGTTCTTCGCGGCCCTGTTAGGAAGCTACGTCGTGCTGCGATTTGGAGCACTCGTCTGGCCGAAACCGCATCATGTGCATTTGAGCGAACCGATCGGTGCCTTCAATACGTTTGTTCTCATTTGTTCAAGCGTGACGATTGTTCTTTCGCTTGAAGCTGCAAAAGGCAATCGTGCGTCACGAGCAAAATTATGGATGCTGGCAACACTGCTTCTGGGTTCTCTCTTTCTGGGAGTCAAGGGTTACGAATACTCAGCAAAATTTTCTCATGGAATCTATCCATGGTCACCCCGCAGTCGAGTTTTTGAAAAACCTGATTTGTACTACGGTTCGGCAGTTCGCGCGAGGCTCGGAGAACCAGAGATCATCGAACGGCTCAAAAAGCTTGACGAGACTCCGGAAAATCAACTCACGACCGAACAACTGCGTGCGCGAACAAGTCTCTCGCAGGTGCGAAAAATTGTTCTGAATACCGACCAGCAACCGTTTGATCTCGCCGTGGTTGCCGACCAAATCATGCCTCTGGCAACCGAAACAGGTCATGGCGAAAGTGGTCTCAACGACACCTTCACTTGGCTTCAATTGCCAGCGGTCATTCCTGGCGGAACGATGTGGGCAAGCACCTATTTTCTATTGACCGGGTTTCATGCTGTTCACGTTGTAGTTGGTCTGATCGTATTCGTGATTCTTCTTACCATGACGCTTGGACCAAAGCGGGCCGGCACCATCGAGGCCGCGGGCCTCTACTGGCACTTTGTAGATCTTGTATGGATATTTCTTTTTCCGCTTCTCTATCTATTTTGATTCCTTTTCATTGTTTCGAACTCGTTTCGCATCTTTTTCCACAAAATGCTTTGACAGGATTTCTCAATGCAAACACACGATGAAACTTCTCGTGCTTCGACTTCAGAAGACTCGCAAGGACATGGCCCTTTCACTTCTTCAAGTGGTCAACCCGTTCATGCAAAGCATTCTGAAGACAATTCCCCTGCGCACAGTGAAGAGCACCAGCACGGCGGAATAGCCAAGTACATGCTCGTCTTCTTTGCGCTTTGCATTCTTACCACCATGTCCTTTTTCACCTATTCTCCCTACTGGCCTTGGCGAGATCAGCCACATGTCGGTTGGATTTTTATGATGGCGGTATCCTGCACCAAGGCTCTGCTGGTGGTTTTATTTTTCATGCATGTGCTTTGGGAAGCAAACTGGAAGTACGTGCTCACAATTCCCGCTGCGATGATGGCCGTGTTTCTTGCAATTATGCTGATTCCTGACATCGGTCTTCGCAGTCGAATGGTTTCGCAGGAACGCCTGCTACACATGGCAAGACCATCCGACGAACGTCTGCTCGAAAAGGCTCATGCCCAACGCGAAGAGCATCCAACCACCGCCCATTGAGCAAAAATCTGTTCTTGATGCGTCACCATTCTTTTTGCTGTACCGCTACCTGATACGACGACGGGAGTTTTTGAGGTGCCAAGCGCCATCGATATTCGCGATGTGTCGCATTCGTTTGCCTCGCGACGAGCGCTTTACAACGTATCGGTCGAGATCCAACCCGGGGAACGATTTGCATTTGTCGGACCCAATGGTTCTGGAAAAACGACTCTTTTCCGTCTGATTTCAACGCTCTTTCCACTGTCGGCCGGTGAGATTGACATTTGTGGAGATTCCGTTGCAGCCACGCCTTCCCTTGTGCGGCAACATCTTGGTGTGGTGTTCCAGTCACCGTGTCTCGATCGATTTCTTACCGTGCGAGAAAATATTGAACTGGAAGGAAGTCTCTTTGGCTTGTCAGGTGCCACGTGTCGATCGCAAACGGCTCTTCTTGCAGATCGATTTGGATTTACCGACCGACTTTCGGACCTTGCGGCAAAACTCTCTGGTGGAATGCGACGTCGAGTTGAAATCGCCAAAACGCTGCTTCACTCCCCTGAAGTGATTCTCTTGGACGAGCCAACTGGTCCGCTCGATCCATCCGCTCGAAGAGCATTGTGGGAACTTCTCGATTGCGTACGCCGGCAAGACGGCGTAACGGTTGTCTTTACAACACATCTCTTGGAAGAAGCCGAGCAAGCCGATCGAGTTGCCATTCTTGATGAAGGACGACTCATCGCATGCGATTCTCCAGCTGCACTGCGATCTTCCCTCGGCAGCGATATTTTGTCGGTTCGTCCACTGGATGTTGCCGCCGCAACACAGTCGCTGCACGAAGCGTTCGGCATTCTGCCACAGTCTGTTGATGGCTCTCTTCGAGTGACTCTCAGTGCTGATCGCAATGCTTTGGCTCGGTATATGCAAAAGCCACATCCGGAAGTTGCATCCTTGTCCGTCGCCTCACCAACCCTTGAAGATGTTTTTCTCGATCGCACAGGTCGATGCTTTACACCGGTCGAACCGTCGGTGAAGGGGGCTTCTCATGGGCACCGCTAGTCCTTCGACTCGTCTATCATGTGCGACTCATTGCGGGCGCGGAATTCAGGCCGCTGCGGCACTTGCTTGGCGAGAATGGATACGATTTGTCCGGCAGCGAAATCGTGTGATCGGTGCGGCAGTACAGCCGGTGGTTTTCTGGTTACTGTTTGGTGCAGGACTTGGACCGAGTTTCTCATTGCCGGGTGAGGCCACCGCCGAAGTCAGTTACTTTCAATACTTTTTCCCCGGCACGCTGTTGTTGATTCTGCTTTTCGCAGCCATCTTCACAACCATCTCGATCATCGAGGACCGGCGGGAAGGATTTCTACAGTCTGTGCTTGTAGCACCACTGCCTCGCTGGAGCATGGTGGCAGGAAAGCTTCTCGGAGGAACGATGATTGCACTCGTTCACGCAATTCCGTTTCTCGTCCTCGGTCTCGTCACGAGCGGAATTTTTATCAGCGTGTTTCAGTTGTTCGCAGTGCTTCTCTGGCTGGGTCTTGTCGGCCTGCAGATGGTGGCGCTGGGATTCTCGCTGGCGTGGCGTATGTCAAGTGTGCAAGGATTTCATGCGATTATGAATCTGCTTCTGATGCCAATGTGGCTCTTGAGCGGAGCATTCTTTCCAGTAACGACCGGACCGCTGAGATTCGTAGCGATCATCAATCCACTTTCATACAGCCTGTCGGTGCTTCGACGACTTTTTTATCTCGACGCGACGCCTGCGATCCGGGATATGATGACAGCGGGGCTTCCCACCATGACGCTCTCCATTTGCGTCACGCTGATCGTTACGTTCCTTGCCTGTGTGATGGCATGGATTCTTGCCAAGGGCCGCTCCACTGGAGAACAACCATGACACTCATGAACCTCTTGAAGGTATTCAATAAAAAGCATCGTGAGCACGATCGAAGCTCCGCGTGTCTGTTTGTCTTTGCGGTATTTTTCGGAATCGTTCTATCGACAGGCGGATGTGAAAGGGGCATTCGTGAAGGCTCTTCTTTACACTCAAGTCGCTCCGAGAAAGAAGTACTTCCAGCGCCTGAACGCGTAACACCCACGGTTCCTGCAGATCACTTTCAACTCACGCAAACCGATGGCGGCACGTTTGATTCATCAAGCCTTCTCGGGAAGGTCTGGATGGGAAGTATTTTTTTTGCCAACTGCCCCGGCCCCTGCTTCCGTGAAAATCAGGCCGTTGCTGAAATCCTACGGGAGTTGAATTCTCCGGACTTTATCGCCGTCAGCATCACGTGTGATCCCGATAACGACACGCCGGAAGTTCTTGGTCGATATGCAGACCGATTCGAGGCAAATCCGGAGAATTGGAAATTTCTTACCGGCCCAATCGAACAGATTCGCTCGATTGCCAATACGATATTTTTTCTTCCTGCCGAAGTGGGAGTTCACTCAGAGCGAGGTGTGGTGTTTGACCGGCAGGGGCGCCTGCGTGGCAGCTATCACCTGCTGCAAGCCGACCGCGTTGCTGCAATGAAAAAACTGATCGCCGAACTACTGGCAGAACCCGCCGTGGCGCAGACGCCTCTCACGAAGGAACCCGCTCCATGACAACGCCACTTTTTCTTCACATTATTCTGATTCCGCTCATGATTTCCACAACGACCATTCATCCTCTTGCCACGCTCAACGCAGTGTTAAACACACTTGCAACAATTCTTCTTCTCGCAGGCTGGGGGTTTATTCGTGCAGGACAATGGAAAGCTCATCGAGCGGCAATGATTGCGGCGTTTTTTGTTTCGACTCTCTTTCTCGTCTCGTATCTGACGTACCACTTTCTTGTAGGTCACGTCTCGTTTGGAGGAGAGAATCCAACCGTTCGAATGATTTACCTTGCAATTCTACTGACACACATTCTGCTGGCGGTGCTTGTGCCGTTTTTGGCAATTGCAATGTTTGTTTTGGCAATTCGAAAACGATGGAGTGCCCATCGTCGACTTGGAAAAATCGCTGTTCCAATCTGGCTCTACGTCTCGATCACTGGAGTCATTATTTATCTCTTGCTCTACCACGTCTACCCACAGACAGGCTGACAAACTACAGTAAGAGGGTTGAGTGGTTGATGTTTTTACTTTTTGTATATTCTGCTTTGCAGTGTTGCGGTGACCCTCATCGAGTGGAGTTGAAGATGCGTTCTCTTTTCTCTGTTGATGCTATGCGTTGGCTTCGAATGGCCTGCTTTGCCTGCTTGCTGACGTGCATGTGTATCTCTCTTCCATCCCATGCGATTGCGTGCCCAAATTGTAAAGATGCCGTTACCGACAACGATCCATCCGGAAATAACCTTGCGCGAGGCTACTTTTACAGCATTCTGATCATGCTTGGGATGCCTGCCACGCTTGCCGGATCGTTTGGAATGTATGTGTGGCGTGAAATGCTCAAACAACGCTCTGTCGCTGCTGAGCAGAACCAGTCCGATTCGTTGCCGTCTGCGTAACTCATCGTAGGTCATCGGATTCAAACGTTTTTCAACGAGCAGCCTCTTCAGATCGTAAAATTTTTACAACCTGAAACATGCGTTTGCCAGACGACCCATCACGGTCCTCTTGTTTTCTTCTGAGAGCCTCTTCTCTCGATCCGGCACATCTGCAGTCGGTGCGTTATGATTGTCTCAGATGCCGTACAGAACGAAAGTTCGACGGTAGCGACGGTGCTTGAGTTTCGATTTTTCGGACAATTCACATGACACAGACAAAGTTCACATCCGCCCCGCACAATTATCTGAGTCGCAACCAGCAGCGACGGATTTTCTGGACCTTCATGCCTTCTGCGTTACTGATTCTCTTGGTTGCAGGCTGGCTTGAGCGCACCTATCTCTGGACGACAGACGATCCATCGACTCCTCAAATTGATACCCAACTCAAACAACCTGCCGATGATCCTTCTGTTCCAGATTGGGTTTTTGTCGAGGCTGATGAACCCCCGCTTCCCGTCACTGGCGAAGATCTTGGTGCTGGAGCGAACCTGCTTGAGAAAGTGCGTGACGACACGACCTTTCGCGATGGTGATCGTGAAGCATGGTTTGCAATTTGGATGACGCTGCGTTCTACCGATCCTCGGTTGTATCGAACTTTTTCTGAAAAGCCCGTGGGTTTTGTCGAACTCTTTGGTCAGCCTCGCGCATTTCGCGGCAAGCTTGTGAAACTCAAAGGAATTGTAAAACGCATTCAGCGTGTGGAAGCACCTGTAAACGATTTTAATATTGCTGGATACTGGCAAGCTTGGATTCTTCCAGAAGGCGGGCCACCATCCCCAATTGTGGTTTATTTTCAGGAACTGCCTCCTGGTTTTCCTACAGGGATGAAAGTGGAAGAACCGGTGGAAATCGTTGGATATTTTTTTAAGCGATGGGCCTACATGGCCAGCGACACCATTCGAATCGCGCCTTTAATTATGTCTCGAGAGCCGTTTTGGAAGCCGGTTGCAATCGATCCCTCTCCCACAGCAACAGTTGGATCAATTGCTCTATTGACCATGGTGATGCTCGTCACGGTTACGTCACTGGCAATGTGGATCGCCAATCGGGGTACACAACGAACGTATCTCTCTTCTCCAATCGATCTCACAGCCTCTCTCGCAGGCGAAGACTTTTTCTCCACCTCCGACGCA
>Ga0049084_10000868_pt1 | contig 12147 bp, 8 predicted proteins | sample GreLakmeON33MSRF_FD_66720 | JGI IMG/M metagenome (GOLD analysis project Ga0049084, IMG submission 66720) | Freshwater lentic microbial communities from great Laurentian Lakes, MI, USA - Great Lakes metaG ON33MSRF | ecosystem: Environmental > Aquatic > Freshwater > Lake | place: Great Lakes... | reverse complement strand
AAATTCAATGGTGTAGAGCTTATTTTCTGACACGTCAAGCTCTTTCAAATTATACAAAGAAGGAAGTTTTTTGAGCGTATTCAATTGAGAGTTTCTTAATTTCAGTACTTCCAATTTAGGAAAAAATTTCAGTTCAGAAAGGTTAAATATAGTGCTGTTTTCTATCTCCAGTTTTGTGAGTTTGTTAAATATCTCAAGTGGCTTTAAGCTTGCTAAAGTATGATTTTCAAATTTAAGTTCACGGATATTTCCTTTTTCATTCTCGAGTTCTTTATAAACCCTCTCTCTTTCTTTGTTGGTAGAAGGCCAGTCCATTTTTAAATATTCCTCCAAGAAGTTATACAATTTTAAACTCAATCCAGATTTGAATTTATAATATTCAGTTCCTCTCAAACTGTTATAGTAATCACGGGCTTCAAAATCATCTTTAGATGCAAGTGAATCAGGGAGAGATAGCAGTTGTGGGAGGTTTTTAAAACTCAAATCCAGCAATAAATACTTTTCCAGTTTTTTATGCTCAACATCGTGTTTTTTAATATTGAAATCGGTAATGATTGTATCCCAGTTAAATGAACAAGAGAGGATAAGTATATAAAAGTAAACTGCCGCATTCACCCTAAACAGATACCAATTTGTTTTTAGTTTAAAAACTTTTATGAATGTTGTTGTTAAGCCTATCAGGGTAAGAATTAAGTAAACATACACGCCAATCTTTTTATACGACAAGCCTGATTCCTGAATATACATATTGTTCCTATAAGCTGTTGAGAATATCATAAAGGCATTCTGAACTATCCAAGCATAAGCCAATATTTTAAGCCATTTATTTTGTTTATAATAATTTAATTCTCCCCTGAAGTAGAAAAGAAGAATGACGATTGCAACGATAATGGAGGTGATGAGTGTTCCTATTCCATCGTGTACAAAGGCTTTGTGATTAATTCCTTTGGGTAAATTTCCATCAAACCATAAGTAATTTAAATCAAGGGTGTTTACAAGTAGAAGTAAAAGATTGAGCATAGCGAATAAAACTATTCCCGAAATGTTTTCGTTATCAGTTCTCATTAGTTCGCTTAAAAAGTTTTTTCTGGAGGCAATTTCAGGACTAAGTTCCAAAGAAGCATTCTGATCTTTTTCAACAATAAATGGAAGAATGCCATTGTGGAAAAATCCGTACAAAAGCAGTAAGCCGCTATAAGTAAAGAATGTCCACCCTATGGAAATAAAATTAAGGTTAATGTCCTTTGTGAAATCGTAAAACAAGGGATTGGCATTTTGATAAAAGAGAAAGAATACAATAGCTATTAATAAGGGAATAATAAACAAGAACACTTTTACATAAATTGGTCTGTTATAGTTTTCCGTAATCGGAACTGATTTTCTTTTTATCCAGTCGATGAACATTCGTACAAATGAAGACCCTACTGAGCATATGCTTAGAAAGAGTCCTGTAAGAAAAGACGTGCGAACATTCATACTAAGGGCAGAAAGAATAAACAAAGAAATAATATTAGCCAGAATAGCCAAAGTGCTTCCATAAACATAAATAAAGAAGGAAGATACAAGGGAACTTACTGCAAGCGATAACCACACCTTACTTTTTAACAATTGGGTGTTTCTGTAAATTAATAGTCCTAATAGTGCTGTATTAAAGAGTAAGAAATTTATTCCTGCAGTTTGCTTGTAGAACAAAATACTATAAAGCAAAACAGAGATGATTAATGACCAGTCGTTTTTTTTCATAGAAAAATTTGGCTGTTTTTATTTATGACAATGATTTAACGCAGGCAAATCTTTTTTATTTTGTTATGTGAGAATAAATATGGGAATTGGCAATATTCCCAAAAGCACTACAGTTATAATTGTTGTAGTAGTAAATGGAGAAATACAATATAATTTATGTCATTGACATTATTTAAGATTTAATGAATCCTTTTTATAGCAATTTAAAAACTCATTTTATTTCTTCTCCTGGATGATAGGTTTGTTCGGCATTTTTTTGCACATCCACCTTATAAAACAATACATCTTTGAATTGCCCTTTTCGGTACATTTCAGCTTGGTCGCCAAAATGTTTTGAATCCATTGCTCCACTTTCTCCTCCGGCCAACAACGTTTTTGCTTTTATCGTTTTCCCGAATTCAACGGCACAAATAAAACTATTCCCGTTGGAGCCATATCTTTTCTTTGTTCCTGGGTAGGTATCACTTCCAAAGGAAGGTAGCATTCCCCATGTGGCAGATGCAAATCCAATAGGGATGCTTGGTTTATTGTCATCAAACTTTAAATCGATATCGCTCGATAATCTTTGATAGCGATTTACTTCACCCCAAGGCATTTTCCAACTTCCGTGCTTTTTTTGCAAGTCGCGGACAGTTAATGCAAATGCTTGTATCAATTCATTGGGATTAGCGGTAAGTAAATAAAGTTTTGTTTTTTCAACACGGTCCATATTGTATACATCTGCTGTTTTTTTAATTGATATGGATGGTGATATACGTTCTGCCCATTCAATGGCGAGGGTAGCTGCAACAGATTGTTCGTTGATATTATAATCCCAATTTTTTAATTGGCTTATGGGTTCCAACAATTCTTTATAAAGTGGGTCAGTTGATTTAATATTTTTTTCAAATGCCAGAATGAGTGCCGGCAACATTAATTCAAAAGCAGAAAGATAGGTATCGTATCCCACAGCAATTACTTTGTCGAGATTATATGTATTTGGTTTTGACAGCACCCTAACAGCGTTTACACCGCGGAAATTTTCTCCATCGGGTGCCATATAGCTAGGGTGTTTTTCTTTTTTAGGGCTGTTGCTTCCTGCGGCAGTAAAAGGGGAGGAGTTGCAATTTTGTATCCAGCCATTGGCTGGGTTGTAAAGGTGTACCGATTCTTCAATGGGGTGTAATCCTTTCCACTCTGTTTTGGAAGTACTTCCATCTACCGGTTTCGACCAGTCGTATCCAATGTCTCGTACAGGTAAAAAGTTGCCATGCCAGTAGGCTATGTTTCCTTCCGCATCGGCATAAATGGTATTGTTGGAAGTGTTTGCTAAAAGTCCTATTACTTCTTTGTATTCAGCAAAACTGTTTGCCTTAGTACGTTTCCAACTTTGAATCAATCCTTTCATTGAACGGTTGTTGGCTTTCATACTCAGGTATTGTCCATTGCGCTTTGCCATAACAGGTCCGTGTCCCGTATAAAAAGCATTTACAGTTTTTGATTCAATTTTGTTTCCTTTTAAATAATGTAGTTCAATCTTTTTTTGCATGATTAATTTTTGTTCTTGGTCGTATTCAAAGAACCATTTTTTATCTTTCTCGCTAAGCTTTTCAATGTACGTATCGGCAATATCAGTATAATTGGAAGTATGCATCCAACCACAATGTTCGTTGAATCCTTGGTATACAAATAATTGTCCCCAGGTAACCGCTCCGTATACGTTCAATCCTTCTTCGCTTACCATATGTACTTCGGGACGAAAATAAAAGGTAACATGCGGATTAATATATAAAATAGCATTTTTCGATTCGGTAATGGAAGGTGCAAAAGCAAAACCGTTGGAGCCTGTAGGATACGATTCTTCCGATTTTTCAGAGATAGCACCAATACCCATATTATCGAGGTACAATTCTTTTATTTCATTTGCATTTATATCAGAGGTGTTGATTGCACCAATGCTTCCATCAGTCCACAATAAATGAAACCAAGGTTGGAAGCGTTTTAGTAAAAGTGGTTTTACTTTCGGATGCTTGTATAAATAATAATTGATGCCATCAGAATGTGCATCGAGTAATTTTTTCAGCCAAGGTTCTGCCGCGGCATAATCTGCTCTTGCATCTGTTGAATCAATTATAAGACGAATGAGTAAATCATTGGCAAGCTCTGCCTCACCTTTTACTTCAGCCATACGGCCCAATTTTTCAATGTAGTTCATCTCTACACGCTTAAAATCATCTTCGCATTGTGCATACAACAAACCGAATACAGCATCAGCATCTTCTTTGCCATAAATATGTGGAATACCCCAGTTGTCGCGAATAATGGTTACCCTGGTGGCCTGCTGCTCCCATTTGCTTATTTCCTCTTTGGTTTGAGCAAAGCAGTTTAGCGATAAAGTAATTAGTATAATAGAAATTAATTCTTTCATTGTTTTTTATTTTTATTAATACTTTTTATTTCGCTCAATAGGGTGTTACTGGTTTTGAGAGCAACGGATATACGCTAATCTTTTCGTAAATATTAAGATCTCATTTTATTCGATTTTGTATGGGAAAGATAAGAAATTATTTAAAATAAAAATGGTTGGTGAAACACCAACCATTATAGAAAGAAGAAACTTTATACCTTAAAAGAAATCAAAAAAGAACATAACAGCAGCCTCTGCTTTATTTACACCGCTTGCCGATCCAACAATACTCCCATTTTTTCTAACATCTCCATTACTCTCAATTTTACCTACAATGCTTCCGTTCATACGAACATCTCCATTGCTTTCAACCTTACCTTCAATGGATCCATTTTTACGAATATCTCCATTGCTTTCAATTTTACCTTTAATACTTCCGTTTACACGAACATCTCCGTTCGATTCAAATTTACCTTTGATACTTCCGTTGATACGAACATCTCCATTGGATTCAATCTTACCGTAAGAGGAACCATTTTTTCTTAAGTCCTGAGAACTTGCTGCATTTATAAACAAACAAACTGCCGAAACTATTAATACCAGTTTTAATTTCATTTTTTTTAGTTTTTTAATTGTAAGTTATTGTATCCAAAGGTAAGAAGTTTTTAGAAATAAAGTGCCTGGTGATAATACCAATCAGGGGGACTAAGTAAAAATTAAACTTTAATGATTTAAAATGCTTAATAAAATACCTACTTAATCACATACATCACTTCCTTCACCGCCTTAATCACTCGGGCAGCATTGGGTAATGATGCTTCAATAAGGGTAGGAGCATAGGGCAATGGAACATCGGCACAAGTAACGCGTGTTACAGGAGCATCCAAATAATCAAAAGCATTTTTTTGCACATTAAAAGCTATCTCTGATGAGATAGATGCCAATGGCCAAGCTTCTTCTACTACCACCAAACGGTTGGTCTTTTTAACGGACTCAATGATGCATTTATAATCAATGGGACGTACAGTGCGCAAGTCAATTATTTCACAGGAAATTCCTTCCTTTTGTAATTCTTCTGCAGCAGCAAAAGCTGTTTTTATTATTTTCCCAAAGGAAACAATGGTAACATCGGTACCGGCTCTTTTAATATCAGCTACGCCAATGGGAATTAGGTATTCGCCTTCGGGTATTTCTCCTTTCTCACCATACATTTGCTCGCTTTCCATAAAAATAACGGGGTCGTTATCGCGTATAGCCGATTTCAATAAACCTTTTGCATCGTATGGGTTGGATGGAACTACTACTTTTAATCCTGGGCAGTTGGCATACCAATTTTCGAATGCTTGTGAATGCTGTGAACTTAGCATACCTGCAGAGCCTGTTGGTCCGCGAAATACAATGGGAACAGTAAATTGTCCGCCACTCATACTCATCATTTTTGCTGCCGAATTAATTACTTGGTCAATAGCAACCAGGGAGAAGTTAAAGGTCATAAATTCTACCACCGGGCGTAGGCCGTTCATTGCTGCACCAACAGCAATTCCAGCAAAACCAAGTTCGGCAATGGGTGTATCTATTACTCTTTTGGGGCCAAATTCGGCCAACATACCTTGACTCACCTTATAGGCTCCGTTATATTCTGCTACTTCTTCACCCATTAAAAAAATACTCTCATCTCTTCTCATCTCCTCGTTAAGTGCTTCGCGCAGGGCTTCTCTAAATTGTACTGTTTTCATTTATTATCTTGTTTTAATGCAAAAATAAGGTAATTTTTGAATACATTGTTTTATATAATGAGTTTTAGCTGTTTTGCCCATTTCATAGGCGAAATTTTTCTGCACTCTTTTGACAAAAAAACGTTTCTTTTCACTAAATTTGCGATACTTAAAAAAAATCGACAAAAATGAAGATATTAGTTTGTATCAGTAAGTCACCCGACACAACTACCAAAATTGTCTTTAAGGAAAATAATTCACAGTTTGACGATGCGATGGTACAGTACATTGTAAATCCTTACGATGAATGGTATGCTTTGGTACGTGCTTTGGAATTGAAAGAAACATTTGGAGGAAACGTAACCATTATAAATGTTGGATTGGCAGAAAACGATGCTATTATTCGTAAAGCCTTGGCAATTGGTGCCGATGATGCGGTGAGAATTGATGCTGACCCGAGTGATGCTTTGTATACTGCTGAGCAAATTGCGGCCTACGCAAAAGTACAGAATTTTGATTTGATATTAACAGGTAAAGAAACCATCAATTACAATGGTTCAGCCATTGGAGGTATGGTAGCCGAACTGCTAGGATTACCTTATGTTTCCTTGGCTACAAAATTGGTGATAGCAGTTAACACTGCAACAATTGAGCAAGATATTGACGGTGGCACACAGGTAGTAGAATGTGACTTACCTTTGGTAATTAGTGCTGCAAAAGGAATGGCAGAACAACGTATTCCGAATATGCGAGGTATTATGGCAGCAAGAACAAAGTCATTAACTGTAGTTTCTGCTATTGATTCGCCAAAATTAACGGCTGTTAAATCTTATACTTTGGCAGAAGGTCGTATAGATTGTAAATACATTAACTCCTCCGAGCCTGAAAAATTAATTGAGTTGTTGCACACCGAAGCAAAGGTTATTTAATTGTCGGGATTGAAAAATTAAATTTAAAATTAAGAAAATGGCTGTTCTAATTTATACCGAAACTGCAAAAGGGAAAATAAAAAAATCTTCCTTGGAAGCGGTGAATTACGGGAATCATATTGCTGCACTAACCAACACAACTGCTACTGCTTTAATTATTGGTGAAGCTAGTAATGATGATATTGTTGCATTGGGAAACGCAGGAGCAAAAAAAATATTGCATTTAAAGAATGATAAACTTGCTTCTCAAGATCCACAATTATTAGTGATTGCTACTGAGCAAGCAGCTGCAGCCGAAAATGCCGAAGTAATTATTTTTTTGCACGACTTTACCGGCAAAGCAGTTGCACCGCGATTGTCGGCTAGCATAAAAGCAGGTTTGATTGCAGGTGCTGTTTCTTATCCTGTTTTAGAAGGTGGCTTTTCGATAAAAAAGAATGTTTTTTCCGGTAAAGCTATTGCAGATTATTCCATCACTTCAGCAAAAAAAATAATATCCTTATTGCCAAATTCATTTCCTGTTACGCTAAGTGAAAATATAGCAGAACTTGTAAATTTTAGTGTCAACTTGGATGGGATTGAATCGAGAATAAAAGTAAAAGAGGTAAAGAAACAAACGGCAGAACTGTCATTGCCAGATGCTGATTTAGTTGTTTCGGCAGGCAGAGGGATGAGAGGACCTGAAAATTGGGGAATGATTGAAGACCTTGCAAAAGCGTTGGGGGCAGCGACAGCTTGTTCTCGTCCGGTTGCCGATATTGGTTGGCGTCCACACCACGAACATGTTGGGCAAACGGGTGTTGCCATTCGTCCAAACTTGTACATTGCCATTGGCATATCGGGAGCAATACAACATTTAGCAGGTGTGAATGGAAGTAAAACAATTGTAGTAATAAACAAGGATCCAGAAGCGCCTTTCTTTAAATCGGCCGATTATGGTATAATAGGAGATGCTTTTGAAATTGTTCCTAAATTAGTAGAAGCAGCAAAAAAATTTAAATCGCATCAAAACTAAATAACAAAGCGTCAGTACCACTACCACTTCAATGAAAAAGATTAAACTAGAAATAGTAGGACTTTCATCCAGCCAAAAACAATCGGGTGCTTATGCATTGGTATTGGGCGAAGCAAAAGGTAAGCGCAGACTGCCTATTATTATTGGTGGTTTTGAGGCACAAGCCATTGCGATTGAATTAGAAAAAATGGCCCCCACTCGTCCATTAACCCACGATTTATTTAAAACCTTTTCAGATAATTTTAACATCAGCATCAATGAAGTAATTATTTATAATTTGGTGGAGGGTGTATTTTTTGCTAAGCTAATTGCCACTAATGGTGAAAAGGAAATAGAAATAGATGCCCGCACATCCGATGCCATTGCCTTGGCTTTGCGTTTTGATTGCCCTGTTTATACCTTTGAATTTATTCTTTCCACGGCCGGTATTATTTTAGACGATGATTCCAAATCTGCTATGCGTAATCCTGTGGGTGATGACGATGAACAAACTGAACCAAAGAAACAAGGAGGGGAATTTTTTACTTTAACATTGGAAGATTTACAGCAACAAATGAATGAAGCATTGGGACATGAGGATTATGAAAAAGCTAGTCGCATACGCGATGAAATAACTAAACGAATCGATAATTAAAGTATTAAAATGGATAGATTCACCGGATTAATAGGCATTGTTGTAATATTGGCAATTGCCTTCCTAATGTCGAATAACAAAAAACTCATTAACAAACGACTTGTTTTTACGGGCATCGCTATACAAATTTTGCTTGCAATTTTTATTTTAAAAATACCTGTTGGTCAAATTATTTTTGCAAAAGCAGGATATATTATCACACGCATTTTAGATTTCTCAAACAAAGGTGCCGACTTTGTTTTTGGGATATTAGTAAACGGAAAAAAATTAGACGATGTTTTTGGTGTTGGCAGTGGATTTATTTTTATTTTTAAAATATTGCCTACAATTATTTTCGTTTCGGTGTTGGTAAGTATTTCGTATCATATAGGACTTATGCAACGCGTGGTTGCAGCCGTTGCGAAAGTGGTTTATAAACTATTGAGGGTAAGTGGAAGTGAGGCACTTTCGAATGTTGCTAGTGCATTTGTAGGACAAGTGGAAGCACAAATTTTAATCAAACCCTATATTTCTACTATGACAATGAGCGAATTGCTTGCTTCTATGACAGGCAGCATGGCGTGTATTGCAGGGGGTATTATGGCTGTTTATATTTCAATGGGTGTACCAGCTCCGTATTTATTAGCTGCAAGCTTAATGGCTGCTCCCGGTGCATTGGTTATTGCAAAAATTGTGTATCCAGAAACGGTTGAATCGCCCACCAAAGGGAAAGTACAATTGGAAGTGAAGCAAACGCACTCCAATTTAGTGGATGCTATTTCGCACGGTGCATCCGATGGTTTGCGTATTGCATTAAATGTTATGGCAATGCTCATCGGATTTATTGCTTTGATTGCGATGGTAGATGCCGGACTTGGATACGTTGGCAGACAACTAGCTCACATTGGTGTTTCGCTAAGTGGAATTGGTATAGATATGACACACTTGAGTTTAAAAGAATTGTTAGGTTCTGTATTTTCTTTGTTTGCTTGGGTTATGGGTGTTCCTTTAAAAGATATTCACGCGGCAGGTGGATTGTTGGGAACAAAAATAGTAATCAATGAATTTGTTGCTTACAGCGATCTTTCGACAATGATAAAAAGTGGTGCTTTGAGTGCAAAAGCTGTTACCATTTTAAGTTTTGCACTCTGTGGTTTTGCAAATTTTAGTTCAGTTGCCATTCAAGTGGGAGGCATTGGCGAACTTGCTCCCGAAAGAAGAAAAGATTTAGCCAAGTTGGGTTTTAAAGCACTTATATGCGGAACGCTGGCATCGTATATGTCGGCAACCATTGCGGGAATTATAATTGGATGAGAGTAAGCGGCTTTTCATACGTTCGAAATGGATTTACATATGGTTATCCGTTCATAGAATCAATCCTATCTGTATTGCCACTCTGCGATGAATTTATTATGGTGGTGGGCGATTCAATGGATGGCACACGTGAGGCGGTAGAAAGAATAAATTCACCCAAAATAAAAATTATCGATACTGTTTGGGATGAAACAATGCGCGAAGGCGGAAAATTATTTGCGCAACAGGCAAACATAGGATTGGATGCTGTTACAGGCGATTGGGCATTTCACATTCAAGCCGATGAAGTAATTCACGAGAAAGACATTGAGTCAATAAAACAAGCAATGACTGCCAATTTTAGTAATGCTGAAGTAGAAGGTTTACTATTCGATTTTTATAATTTTTATGGTGGATACCATCATATAGGTTCTACGCGAAAATGGCACAGTAAAGAAATTCGTATCGTGCGTAATTTGAAGAACATACGTTCGTACAGAGATTCACAAGGGTTTCGACTATACCCATCGTTAAACGATTACTACAACGGACACAAGGGGCGTTCATTAAAAGTAAAGAAAGCCAACGCAACAGTTTATCATTACAGTTATGCACGTGACCCTAAAACGATGCGTAAAAAAAGCAATTACTTTAATACATTTTGGCACAATGATGGTTGGATACAAGAACACAGCTCTTCTTCCAACGATTACGATTATTCTATTGTTGACGAGGTTACTGATTTTACAGGAACGCATCCTGCTTTAATGAAGTTGAAAGTAGCTGCACAGAATTGGAATTTTACCTACGATGCATCTAAAGCGGAATTCACTTTTAAGAATAAAATTTTACATTTTATTGAAAATAAAACTGGAAAAAGATTTTGGGCCTATAAAAATTATAAACTCATCTAGTGTTTGTTGGTTAAAATACAATCTTTTTTTGCCCAAGGCAATCTTTTACAACAAATTGACAAAACTAAAATTACAACTTTACTAAGTTCTTATTCGTCACTACTTTGCCTTGCTGACGGATAATAAAATAATGAAAAGAAAATGAATTAAATTATAACTGTAACAAAGTTGTAATTTTTTGTGGGGAAGCACATTCGGAAAGGGTTAATTAGAATTAATTTAATCTTTATTAAACAAAGGATTGAAGCTGGTGTAGTTTTTTATAATGGCTGTTGTTTTCTAATAATTGTTGGTGTGTACCACGTTCCAATATTTCACCTTTTCCCATCACAATAATTTCATCAGCGTGTTGTATCGTAGATAATCTATGTGCAATTACCAGGGATGTTCGGTTCTTCATTAATTTACTCAAAGCATCTTGTACTAATCGTTCCGATTCCGTATCAAGGGCAGAGGTAGCTTCGTCCAAAATCATAATCGGCGGGTTTTTAAGTACAGCACGTGCAATGCTTAAGCGTTGGCGTTGCCCACCTGAAAGTTTCACTCCTCTGTCGCCAATATTTGCTTGGTAGCCATTTTCCATTTGCACAATAAATTCATCGGCATTGGCAATTTTAGCGGCTGTTATCACTTGCTCTTCTGTAACGTTTTCAATACCGAAAGCAATGTTGTTAAATACTGTATCATTAAATAAAATAGATTCTTGTGTTACTATGCCCATTAAATTTCGGACAGAATGTTTGCGAATGTTTTTCAAGGATACTCCATCAATGCATATTTCTCCTTCGGTGGGGTCATAAAAGCGAGGCAGCAAGTCGGCCAAGGTCGATTTTCCTGAGCCCGATTGTCCTACCAAAGCAACCGTTTTTCCTTTTTCTATGGTGAGGTTAATATTTTTTAATGCCCATCCTACATCGCCTTTTTGATAGGCGAAGCTTACATTTTTAAATTCCACATTGTTTTTCAATGAATCAATTTCAAGGGCATTTTCAACTTCTTTAATGTTCGACTCTTCGTCCAATATTTGAAATATTCTGTCGCCTGCCACAATTCCTCTTTGAATGTTTGATATGGCATTTGAAATATTCTTTGCCGGTACCAACACCTGAGAAAATAAGGCCAAATAGGTAATGAATGAACTTCCTGTAAGTTCGGAATCAGCCTCTGTTAAAACCAATTTTCCACCGTAATAAATAATAACACACAATACGGAAACAGCTAAAAATTCGCTGAGTGGCGATGCCATTTCACGTTTATTGATGACGGATTTAAGTGTACGTGAATACTGATGGTTTTGCACATCAAATTTGCGTTGCATAAACTGTTTCGCATTGAATGCCTTAATGATGCGGATGCCGGAAATGGTTTCTTCAATCACGCTTAAAATAGTGCCAAGTAGTTGTTGCCCTTGTGCAGCTTGTCTTTTTAAACGTTTGGTAATTTCGGCTATAAGCCCGAATGAAATGGGTAATAAAATAAGGGTAAAAACTGTAAGTTTAAAGGAGATGATGCAAAGCAGTACAAAAAAACCAATAAGCA
>Ga0049084_10000867_pt1 | contig 12154 bp, 9 predicted proteins | sample GreLakmeON33MSRF_FD_66720 | JGI IMG/M metagenome (GOLD analysis project Ga0049084, IMG submission 66720) | Freshwater lentic microbial communities from great Laurentian Lakes, MI, USA - Great Lakes metaG ON33MSRF | ecosystem: Environmental > Aquatic > Freshwater > Lake | place: Great Lakes... | reverse complement strand
AAATTCTCAATGCTGCAAATGATTTCGACGTTGTCATCGAGATCCCGAACGACTTCGAGTTCAAATTCTTTCCATCCGAGGATGCTTTCTTCGATGAGAACCTGACTGATGGGTGACAGATCCAGACCTCGGGTGATGATCGAATTAAATTCATCCATGTTGTAGGCAATGCCGCCGCCGCTACCCCCAAGGGTGAACGCCGGTCGAAGCACCGCCGGGAATCCGGTCATCTTGAGGATCTCTTGGGCTTCCTCCATGTTGTGAGCGAAGCCGCCTTTGCAGGTTTCTAAGCCAATCTCATCCATTAACTTTTTAAAAATCTGTCGATCTTCCCCGCGCTCGATGGCTTCCGGCTGTGCGCCAATAAGTTGGGTCTTATATTTCTGAAGAATGCCTTGGTGATGCGCTTCCATGACTAGATTGAGCGCCGTCTGTCCTCCGACGGTCGGCAATACGGCATCGGGTTTTTCTTTTTCTAGGATTTTTTCAAGTACTTGGAGCGTGAGGGGTTCAATATACGTCGCATCCGCTCGGTTGATGTCGGTCATGATGGACGCCGGATTTGAATTGAGCAACACGGTTCGAATACCTTCTTCGCGAAGGGCTTTTAGCGCTTGGGTACCGGAGTAGTCAAACTCACACGCTTGTCCAATTTGAATCGGACCCGACCCAATCACCAGCACACAACGAAGGTCCGTGCGTTTAGGCATGGAAGTCCTCCATCAGTTGCTTAAATTTGCCGAACGAGTGTCGGGCGTCATGGGGTCCCGGTGAGGCTTCCGGGTGATGTTGGATCGAGAAGATCGGTAAGGTCTTATGACGTAGACCTTCGACGGTGTTATCGCTTAAATGTCGGTGGGTAATCTCAATTTCAGGCGGCAGACTCATGTCGTCCACAGCAAATCCATGATTTTGAGAGGTAATTTCTATTTTTCCGGTGACGAGATCGATTACCGGCTGATTGGCACCCCGATGACCAAACTTGAGCTTGAAAGTTTTGCCACCAAAGGCATGACCTAGCAGTTGATGACCTAAGCAAATACCAAAAATAGGTTTTTGACCGATGCACTGCTCGACTTCTTTCATCATGCCGGACAAGGAAGCGGGATCGCCGGGTCCGTTGCTCAAAAAAATTCCGTGAAAGCGAGGGGCAGCGAGTTCTTTGGCCGGCGTGTCCCAAGGGAATACTTCGAGGGCAAGTCCTGAGGCATGAAGTTGATCTAAAATACTTTGTTTGATGCCGCCATCTAAAACACTCACCCGAAATGGCGCGTTAGGATTAGCCATTTCATAGCGATCCCGGCAACTGGCCTGACCGCAGAGCGATTGACCGGTCATATCGGGGAGTTCCTTAGCTTTTTGAACACCGTGAGCGACGCCGCCCTCCGATTCGAGCCAAATCAGACCAGGCTGGGAGCCCTGATCTCGCAGGTGTTGCGTTAACGCACGCGTATCCACATCGGTAATCACCGGAATATGAAACGACCGGAGCCATGATTGTAAATCTTGTTCGCTCTGCGCATGATCGGGTCGCAAGGTCATGCGACGACAGATGAATCCGGTAGCCGAGGGTTTGACGCCTTGATTTAAATGCGTATGAATTCCGTAAATGCCTTGCTCGGGGAACGTCATGGTGATCATCTGACCCCCATAAGAGGGATCCGTCAGAATTTCTTGGTAACCCATCATGGAGGTGGTGAAAACCACTTCGCCCTGTCCACCAAATCCCAAAGGGGCCTGTCCGCGAAACAGGGTCCCGTCCTTGAGGATCAGGTGAGCCTTCATGAAAGTGTTTGCCCCAAAGAAATCCCCCTGAAGCGGGGGAGATAAAACGGTCCTACAGGGACCTTATTGATTTTACAAGAAGCGGGGTGGCTTGCCATCTATAAATCTAGGCCTTCTAAAGCCATACTGAAAGTCGTTGCTCTATATAAGGATGCGGCTCGCGATGACAGATGAACAAGATCTCTACTATATGGGCCTCGCCCTCGAAGAAGCTCGTCGCGCAGCCAGTCTTGGGGAAGTTCCGATTGGAGCCCTTGTTGTAAAAAATGGGCAGGTCATCGGACGCGGGTGCAACCGGGTCATTGATTCAGCAGATCCTACGGCCCATGCCGAAATCGAAGCGCTTCGAGACGCCTGTCAGGATCAGGATAATTACCGCCTCCCCGAAGCCACACTCTATACCACCTTAGAACCTTGCCTCATGTGCTTTGGCAGCCTCGTCCATGCTCGTGTCAGTCGAATTGTTTACGGAGCGGAGGATCCCAAGGGAGGCTATCGCTTGAACTTAAAAAATCCTCCCATGCTTAATCACCATCCTAAGATCACGTCCGGAGTCCTCGGCATCGAGTGCTCGGGACTCCTGAGTGATTTCTTTAAAGAGCGACGATAGTTAACTCGTTAGGTCCCAGTGTTATAATTGTTCTAATGGGTGCCCCCTATCACTATGGGGCAGGTAGCGTGAAGGCCGGGCCGCCTCACAGTTGGAATTGATCACGGAGCCCTTCATGACTCACCCCTTCTTTCATTGGATTGCCGCAGGACTTTTTGGTCTGGCTGTTCTTCATACCTTCAGCACCAAATACTTTGAACATCTTGCCCGCACAAGGCCCCGCCATGCAGGGCTTTGGCATTTACTCGGGGAAGTCGAAGTGGTCTTTGGCTTTTGGGCCCTCGTTCTTGCGTTAGTCATGTGGTTGATGGTGGGGCGAACCCCTACCATTGAATACCTAGAGGCCCGTAATTTTAAGGAGCCGCTTTTTGTCTTCGCCATTATGGTAGTGGCCGCTACGCGGCCGATCTTACAAGCCTGCAGTGTTCTGGTCCAAAGGGTTGCCAAAGAACTACCCTTCCCTACCTCACGGATCCATTATTTTTTGACGCTCTCCTTAGTGCCCCTCATGGGCTCCCTCATCACGGAGCCTGCCGCAATGACCTTAGCTGCCCTGATGCTGAGAGATTCCGTATTCTCGAAGCACGTCAGCGAGCGATTAAAATACGCAACGCTTGGAGTTTTATTCGTTAATGTGTCCATTGGGGGAACCCTCACGCCCTTCGCGGCGCCCCCCATTGTGATGGTCGCCTCGATATGGCAATGGGATTTGGCTTTCATGCTGCATACGTTTGGATGGAAAGCCCTTTTGGCGGTTGTGGTTAACGCTTCCCTAGTGACTTTTCTTATGCGTCGCGAGTTATTAAACCTGGGCGAACCTGAGTTCGCAAAAATGACAGTGCCATCGACCCTCATCGTGATCCATTTAGCGTTCCTGATCGGGTTAGTAGTCTTTGCGCATCATCCGGTGATCTTTATGGGACTCTTACTGTTTTTTATTGGCTACACCACTGCCTATTCGAATCATCAGGATCCCCTCATTCTTCGTCAAGCGTTGCTGGTGGCTTTTTTCTTAGCGGGGCTAGAGGTCCTCGGAGGTCAACAAGCGTGGTGGATTCAATCTGTACTTCTAAAACTCAATAACGAAGGGGCTTTCTATGGCGCCATGATCCTGACGGCTATTACGGACAATGCGGCGATTACGTATCTATCTTCCCTTGTGCCTGGGCTCAGTGTTGAATTCAAAGTAGCCCTGGTCTCAGGCGCCGTCACAGGGGGTGGTCTTACACTCATTGCTAACGCCCCTAACCCAGCCGGAGCTTCTATTCTCAAGGCGTATTTAAATGAGGGCGTTGTGCATCCAGGCAAACTTTTTTTTTCGGCTACGATACCTACCCTGATTGCAGCATTGTCCTTCACAATATTTTGATGTGAAGAACCCATCCCAGGGAAATAGTAGCTCCTGGAGTTCCAATAGCCTGGAGAACTCACACGCTACTGGAAATCCTGGATATCAAGAACCCACCGCTAAGCAGATTTTTTGAGGCGCTTTTTCCTACGATCAAACCTAAGGGGGGTACCTTTTTTTAACTTTTTTTCTTTTTCTTCCTGTGTGAGCCTACTAAATTTTCCAGTATTCTTATAGAAGTCTCGAGCATGGTTCACAATTGGGATCACGAAAACATTTAGCCATGGGATAGTAATGAATTCTTTCTTTTTACCAATAAATTCGACGAGTTTCCGTCCTAAAACATGATCGGGAGTCCGGGATAATTCATTGATTCCATTTTGTAACTCGGCAAGACTGAGTCCGAGTTTTTTACAGAGTACCTCGGGGTCGTTTTTGAGATAGAGGTTTTGAGTCTCATACGCATGAAACATCAGTTGGAAAAGAACTGACCGACTTCTTGGTAATAATCTCAAGAAGACACCTCGAGTAAAAAGGGGTGTTAAAAAGACGATGATTGGTGACTTGTCCTTGATCCAAACAATTGGAGAAGCACCGAACAAAGATTGATATTTTTTCCTGGGCATGAAGCCTCCTGTATAAATTAGGTTGAAAGAGAATGAACGAAGACTTCACAGTTTGCCAAAGAAGTAAACCGGAATTAAACTCTTTTTTTTTAATTGAATTCCCGGATTAAGGGCACGATAATTAGCCCAAAGATCTATTACCAACGAGCCTGCGGATTCCTCGATTGTTCAATCGCTATATATCGATCAAGGTAACCTTGAGCATATTGGATAGAAATCTCTAGTTCCCGATCAACCTCTTCTCGATAATCACCATAGCGTGTGAGATGAGTCCGATATGTTTTTTCATCTAGTGTTGCATCTTCATTGCAATGATTTTCATCATTTTTCCTAATTAAAATGTAGTTTTTGAGGTATGCCCCAATCGCTATTTTTTCCTTAAGACTAAACGATTGATTCGGATTAAAAGACTCGATGATCCCAACCAAATGCGTATGAAGAGGATAGTTAGATATTGGGGGAATAGGATCAGGATGATCGTCTATCGCTTGTAAAAGTTGACCCAGTGCTGACCCCAAACTTGATAAGTGATCGAGAGTTAGCGCGGGAACCATAGGAACCGTTCCCAATAATCCGCGAAGAAATCTCACATTAGTAATTAAATATTCTTTGCTTTTCCGATCTTTGAGGGAAGGCTTTGTTGTAGACTCAAAGAAATTTAACATGAGATATTTAGTTTCAATAATCCCTAATTCTTCACTGTCTATAGTATCTTCAAGTTGGTTTAATAAGCGAGTGCGCCTGAATTGAATCAGTGCCTCCTTTTCGTCATTGTTCATGAGATAAAACCCTCATACCAACAGCAGTTTATATTAGTTACAATTTAGCTCTGCACCAATTTTCTTTTTAAGAAGTTGCTCATGAAAAAGTACAATTTTTTTGGTTAGCGGACCTTTGGGTACAACGTAATGAAGAGAATACATGAAATTGTCGCGGTTTCTAGGGTCTACTCCATCAAGTTCTTTTAGGGCTCTATTATCGTTATGACCTGTAGCAACATAGCCAGCCAATCGACCCCACAGTCCTCCTGATTCATTTGAGGCGTAGGCAGAACCGACATACTTCATATTGGTTTTTTTATCTAAAATGACATAGACTCCATCATGCTGTGATAGAAATCTATACCAATCCCTGTTGCCACCCGGGTTGAGAACAAGGGCGGTCAATTCCTGATGACTAATGAGTACTTCGTTCCAGCCAGGAAAGCGAGAAACAAAACCTTCAGGGAGAATTTCTAATATTTTCTTATTTAATTTTTTTTGAACCCATGACTGTAAAGATCCGCCCCAATCGATGACAAGTCTATTATTGAACTCATTCAATATATTGTTGCTTTCTAGCATATAGTGATGACCCACATGCTCATGAATCTTCTGTCTATTACAGTAGGCTACGTATCTGTCATATATCTTTTTATTACGCGCTTTAGTTAGGAATTCTTTCTGAGTGATCGGTTTTTGATCTTTTCCAACATTTGTGAATGCACCTCTGAATATGCATGCACGACCTTGGGTTTTCACAAAAGTCAGAATGATTTTATATTTTGTAAACACTTCTCTGGACTGACCACTAGTAAACAGCATGAGCATATCATTATCGAATTTAAGGATGTTATCAAAATCAGACCAATCACCATCACTTCGTTGTCCCATACTGTGACGAACTAAGCCTATTTGTTCATCTTCAATAAGTTGCTGGATATTAAAATTCGAATTAGTCATAAGTAGCAATGATTGAAGATCAAGCATTCTCTTCACCTATATACTCTAACTAAATATACCTTCTATCCAAACCGTGATGGGTCCCAGATCGGATCTATTGTTGGCGGAGAGAAGGGGATTCGAACCCCTGGATGGTTTGACCCATCACACGCTTTCCAAGCGTGCGCATTCGACCGCTCTGCCATCTCTCCATCGTTTTATACTAATTCCCTAGATTATCACAGGTCTATTATTTAAGCAGCTTCAGTCTCTTGTGACTTCATCCAACCTTCTCTTGGTAAAGATATCGTTGGAAATCTATAAAAATAGACCGAATTTCTTCTTCAGTGCCTAAATTTTTCTGAGCGTCGGATAGTGCGCCGTACTTCGACATAATTATTTTGCTCAGATTCGCAATATCCAGTTCATCTACACCGTCTTGAACATAGTTTGCCAACACAAAATTAATAAAATCAGACTGACGGTCGTTTAACAGACTGTGGATATTTGACTTAGCTTGAGCTACGCGTTCAGACCGCGTGATGGGTTTACGCGCATAACTTATATATTCGAGAACATCAAATAAATCACAGTGGGTCGCCTGAATCATCTCTTGTAACTCTAAAAGGTGGGATTTGGGACAGCCATGCTCTTCAAGCTTCGCTAGAAGTTCTATACGGGTCATCGGATTCTGCCATTGATCCCGAAGCGCCTGTTCATTAATAAAGAGTTCAGGTAGATTGAGGGTCTTAAACAAGCGTTGAACAAACTCCTCCGCACTAATGGGTTTACCGTCCACATAGAACATCGTGTTCGACATGGTTTGAATCTCCCGGACCTTTCCATCACTCAGTTTGATCTTAATCTTTCGCTTTTGGCTTTCCTCTTTATCATCCCCTTCGCCTTCAGGCTTCGGGAGTCCAGGTTCTCGGGGAGGCTTAGGCATTTGAGGCTCAGGCTCGATGGGTTCCCCGTCCCACTCGGGATCATTGAATAAATGGTAAGCGTTATAGAAATCAAGGATGGTGAAATAAAATTTTCCATCGAAAAGCCGGGTACCTCGTCCAATGATTTGTTTGAACTCAATCATATTATTAACCCGGCGAAACAGGACAATATTCCTTACGTTACGTGCATCGACCCCGGTGGTCAGTTTTTGACTAGTCGTTAGGATGGTGGGACGGCTTTTTTCGTTATCTTTGAATTGTTTTAAATAGCCATCGCCGATCGCCCCATCGTTGGCGGTCACCCGGACGCAATAATCCGATCCAGCAAGCTTTACTTCTTGATTAATGAGGTCTCTGACCATGGCTGCATGGGCTTGATTGGCACAAAATACAATCGTTTTTTCTTGTGGGTTGAGGTTGGCTAACATGGTTTGGACTAACTTGCGCTCACGGGCTTCTATAACGATCTTCGTATTGAACTCACTCAGGGTATAGACATCACCTTCCTCGATCTCGCCCTCTAAGACTTCATTATCGGCGGTGTGAATATACTCGTCCATCGTCGTTTGAATACGTTTGACTTTGAAAGGGGTTAAAAAACCATCTTGGATGCCCTCTTTCAAGCTGTACTTATAGACGGGCTCTCCAAAGTACTGATAGGTGTCTGCATTCTCGATACGCTTAGGTGTGGCGGTTAGTCCTAAATGAACGGCGGGACTGAAGTAATTGAGAATCGCTCGCCAGTTACTCTCATCATGCGCACCACCTCGGTGGCACTCATCAATGATGACCAAGTCGAAGAAGTCAGGCTCGTAGTCCCCGAAATAAGGCTTCCCTTCCGGCCCACTCATAAACGTTTGAAAGATCGTAAAGAATACAGTACCGTTCTTCGGCACTTCACCACGTTTGGCTATCTGTGATGGATTGATACGTACAAGTGCAGCGTCTTCGAACGCATCGAAATCTAAGGAGGCTTGGTTAGCCAAGATATTGCGATCAGCTAAAAACAAGATACGTGGGGTGCGTTTACCATCTTTATTTTGGTTCCACCGAGCTTGAAATAGCTTCCACGCAATCTGAAAGGCGATGAAGGTCTTCCCAGTGCCGGTTGCCAATGTCAGTAGGATTCTTTGTTGGTTATGCGTCACCGCTTCCATGACCTTGTTAATCGCAATCTCTTGGTAATAACGTACTTCCTTGTCCCCCTTCACTTCCACGAAGGGTACGGCATTGAACTTCACTTGCCACTCGTTGCGTTCGCTATAGGTCTTATCCCATAGTTCGTCTGGTGTGGGAAAGTTGGTGACAATTTTTTCGACTCCGGTAGCAAGACAGATTTCGTAGATTTCTCTTCCATTAGCCGCATAGGCGAAATCCAGCTGGAGTTTTGATGCATACTGCTTGGCCTGAGCTACCCCATCACTTACTTCAAGCTCATTGCTCTTAGCTTCAATGACAGCAAGCTTTCTATTCTTATAAACAAGCACATAATCAGCCTTCATGTGGCTACTACGAATACCACCAGACCTTATTTCACCATTGTTAATTTTGTACTCACGCTGTATACGTGAATCAGCTATAGCACCCCATCCAGCAAGCTTAAGCTGAGGGTCAATTAGTTCTGCTCGTGTATCAGCTTCGTTCATTGTTACTCCTTAACCAGCTCACCATTGAAGGCTTGCTTTAGGATTGATTCCTTAAGAATCGTTAACTCAACAACTTTATTTTTGTAAGATTTAGCAGCCTGTTCCACTTTTATTGAAATAGCATCAAGTTTGGCGACTATCTTTTTCTGTGTAACGATTGGTGGAAGAGGGATTTGAAAATTAAAAATATCATCTTTACTAAACCCATCTTGAGCGGAACGTGAAGCAACATTTCGTAAGTCATCTTGGAAATAAGATGAATTCAAATAATACCAAAAAAGTTCCTTATCAATTAAACTTTTATCAGGAGAAGCTTTCATTAAAGCTACGTTATATGCTCCACTCCTACCTCTTAATATTTTCCCAACTGAAGCTCCATATCTACCAATCATAATGTCATCATAATTACAAATTCTATTTTTTTTACTAACTGGTATATATGTGTGATTTTTCTCACTTCCAAAATCTCGTATTTGTAAAAATCTAACATAACCTTCGGTAGGCTCATAAACAAAGTTGCTTTTCGGTGGCTGTGAACCACCTTGAAAATTACAAAGTTCACCAAGAGCTACACTTCTACCGCACTCGCCGTCAAACTCAAAAACTTTAGTCAAGTAGCTTTGAAAAAATACTTCAGTATTCTTAGCGTTTGACTCAGCCGCCGCCGTAGCCTTGTCTATTTCAGTAAAGATAGAGTCAAGTTTTGTGACTATCTGACTTTGTATGTTAACGCCAATTCTAGGTAATGGAATATTTTTAATCTTTACTTGCGATAAGTTTGGTTGTGCCACACCACTTACCTCAAGTAGTAATGTTTCTTTGTAGTAACTTAAAAAATAGTATAAAAATTCAGGTGTGTAATTTTTATTAGGAAGTATTCCGCAAACTGCTTGGTTAGTAGCAGATGGGAATCGTAATATCGATACCTGTCCCGCAGTAGCGCCGTACATAGCAATTAGTGTTGTGTCTTTAGGAAAAATCTTCGCAGAGCTGCTCTCTACTCCTTCATCAGTTATGAAATTTCTTGCTGAGAAGATTTCCTTTTTACAAACTTCACCACTTAAGAGCCAAGGTATATTCCCGCCTTCGTAATATTCCTTTTTCGCTTTTAGGGGCGTACCACCAGCTGAGGTTTTACATACATCACCAAGTGCTACAGTTTGCCAACTCACAGCAACTCCTTAATCGCCGCAATAGCTGTAGCCGCTTCCAAGTCAAGTTCTTCTATCTCAGCTAAGATTTGCTCAGGAGTACGGTTGTCTGTGATGTCTTTACGGTATGGATTAGAAGCTGTTAAATCCCAAGTTGACTTGTCAATGTCCTTAACATTCAAACACCACGAGTTCTCACTCTCCGCTTGAGTAGCTGAAAGCGTGACAAAATCCTCCAAGTCACGTTCATTAAGGCTGTTCGTCTTGCCTAAGTTGCGTGACAATTTCAGCGAGTAATACCAAACCTTTTTTGTAGCTCTCCCCTTTTCAAAGAACAAAACCACAGTCTTAACTCCAGTACCAGTGAACGCACCACCTGGCAACTCAAGTACGGCTTGTAAGTCACACTCCTCAAGTAATTGTTTTCTGAGTGCTACGCTGGCATTATCCGGATTGCTAAGAAACGTATTCTTAATGACAACGCCACAGCGTCCACCCACACGCAAAATCTTAATAAAATGCTGTAAGAACAAATAGGCTGTTTCACTTGTACGGATTGGGAAGTTCTCTTGTACTTCCGCACGTTCGCTACCACCAAAGGGTGGGTTAGCAAGCACAATATCTACCCTGTCTTTTTCCTGTATGTCCGCAATATTCTCGCCTAACGTATTGGTATGGATGATATTGGGAGCCTCAATCCCGTGTAATATCATGTTCATTACGCCAATGATGTAGGCAAGTGACTTCTTCTCTTTTCCGTAGAAAGTCTTGCGTTGTAGCTGTTCAAATTCCTTAGCTGTTAGCTGTTTACTTGTACGCATGAACTCATAGGCTTCGCACAAGAAGCCCGCACTACCCACAGCACCGTCATAGACTTTGTTACCAAGCTTTGGGTTAACAACCTTAACGATTGTCTTAATCAATGGACGTGGTGTGTAATATTCACCGCCATTACGTCCAGCGTTACCCATGTTCTTAATCTTGTCTTCGTACAAGCTGGACATTTCATGCTTTTCTTCGTTACTACGAAAACGAAGTTCGTCCACCTTGTTGATTACTTCACGCAAACTGTAGCCACTTTGTAGCTTATTCTTAAGCTCGTGGAAAATCTCACCAATCTTGTATTGAAGCGTGTCTGCGTTTGCAGCACTGACTTTGAAACCTTTAAGATAAGGGAATAGCTTCTGATCCACGAAATTCTTTAGGTCGTCGCCGGTGAAAGCCTGGTTATGATCTAACTGACCGTCCGCTGTTTTAGGCGCGGCCCAAGTTGTCCAGCTGTATTCAGGATCAAGAATGCGTTGATAGCTTTCGCCATTCAATTTGGCCGAAGCTTCTCGGTCGGCTTCAAAGTCGTCTAGATACTTCAAAAACAATACCCAACTAGTCTGCTCAATGTAGTCCAATTCACTGCTACAGCCTGCGTCTTTTCTGAGCGTGTCGTCTAAATACCTAAAAGTCGTCTCGAACATGGTTATTCCTTAGTGTATGGGCTTATATTATCGGCTTAATGATCCTGGGGTGAAGAATGGCGGAGAGAGAGGGATTCGAACCCCCGTTACGGTTGCCCGCAAACCTGATTTCGAGTCAGGCGCATTCGACCACTCTGCCATCTCTCCAGTTCGGATTTTTTAGTTTACCATTGGGGTTGCTAGAATGATCAAAGACAAAGGAACTTGTAGATGATCCAGCGGCTTTTAACTGTTCTGATCTTGCTGGCTGCCATTTGGTGGATTAGCCAAAGACCCATGGGTTGGATGACCCTCTACCCTCGCGTTTGGGGATCTCAGTTGGCCGGTCGCTTCGCGTCCCTGCCCTTGCCCCGTTTACTCCGTGAACCCGCTTTGGGTCTATTTGTAAGTCATTACCAAGTAAATTTAGAGGAAGCCGAAAAAAATCTGATTGAGTACCCCAGTCTTCAGGACTTTTTTACTCGAAAACTAAAACCAGGTCTTCGTCCTCAAGAGGCTCCTGCCCCCGGGTACTTGAATAGTCCTGCGGACGGCACGATCTTAAGCGAAGGGCGCATTCATCAAGGTGCGCTGTTCCAAGCCAAGGGGAAAACCTATGCCCTAGGAGAGTTGCTTCTCAACGAATCAGATCTTGAGGTGTTCGAGGGCGGTTCCTTTATGACAATTTATTTAGCTCCCTACAACTATCATCGTTTTCATATGCCCTGCGAAGCGCAGGTAACATCACTTCGAGAGATTGATGGGGATTTATGGCCGGTCAACGAGAAGGCGGTGAGCCATGTCGATCAACTCTACGTCAAAAACAAAAGATCTGTTCTGAGACTTAAGACAGCAGAGGGCCTAGAGATCGCCTTAGTCTTTGTGGGAGC
>Ga0049084_10000866_pt1 | contig 12157 bp, 7 predicted proteins | sample GreLakmeON33MSRF_FD_66720 | JGI IMG/M metagenome (GOLD analysis project Ga0049084, IMG submission 66720) | Freshwater lentic microbial communities from great Laurentian Lakes, MI, USA - Great Lakes metaG ON33MSRF | ecosystem: Environmental > Aquatic > Freshwater > Lake | place: Great Lakes... | reverse complement strand
CGCCACTTTCCGACCCCCATCCCCCCGAAAACGGCAGGGGGTATGCTCAATCCGGGGTCCCCAGCCATGCATGGCGCGTCGGGATTTTTTATTACGCTAGGCGGTGGTTGGTCTTGGGCGGAAACCGGTAACCGGAATAGCTGATTTTATTCATCAGCTTGGCTAACGGATGGCCAGAAGGGCTGCAAGCCCGCTATCAATGTGACAATGCCCTCCCACTTCTCCGCACTCGCAGCTGTAACGTCTTGTTATTGTCATTAATATACAATAAAGGAATCTTCTAAATCGCAATATGGGGAGTGTTCTAGATGAAAAGCTATTCTGGAATGGGCTTGGTGGCAGCGATTACTTTGATCGCCGGTGGTGCGGCGGCAGAGGAGGACATCAAGCTTGAAGAAATCATTGTGTCGGCAACCAAGCGCGAAGCCTCCCTTGCCGACGTTCCCATCGCCATTACGGTGACTTTGGCGGATGCGATCCAGAAGGCATCGATCAAGGACATTGCTGACTTGGCCAGCATCGTACCTTCGCTGCGGGTGTCGACGCTGCAGACCTCGACCCAAACCAACTTCATCATTCGCGGCTTCGGCAACGGCGCCAACAACCCAGGCATTGAACCATCAGTCGGCGTGTTCGTCGACGGTGTGTACCGTTCGCGCTCGGCGTCACAAATCGGCGACCTTGTGGACATTCAGCGCGTCGAAGTGTTGCGCGGTCCTCAGAGCACCCTGTTCGGCCAGAATGCCTCGGCCGGCGTCATCAGCATCGCCACTCAGAAGCCGTCCTTCGATTTCGGCGGCAATGTCGAGGCATCTTATGGCAACTACGACCACATGCTGTTCAAGGGCAAGGTAACGGGGCCGCTGACGGATAATTTCGCAGTCAGTGTCGCCGGTAGCCACAATAAGCGCGACGGCTATTTCTCCGACCTTAATAACAACGTCAAGATCAACGATCGCGACCGCTGGGACTTACGTGTTCAGGCGCTGTGGAAGGCCAATGACGACCTCGAAGTGCGGCTCATCGGCGACAAGAGCAAGATCGACGAAGCCTGCTGCGGCGTAGTGAACCTGGTTAATGGGCCTACCGGCGCGATCGTTACTGCGCTCGGTGGAAAGATCTATACCGGCAGCCCGTTCGACCTCGCCACCTACTATAACAGCGTACCGCTCAACACGGTCAACAACAGCGGCGTTTCGCTGAACGTCGACTACAATATGAATGCCTTTACACTGACATCAATCAGTTCTGTTCGCGAACAAACCGCCTCATACAACTACGACACAGATTTCACCAGTGCCAACTTGGTGCCAACCAATAAGAATGACCAGCGCCTGGACACACGCACGCAGGAACTGCGCCTGGCCTATGACGACGGCAGCAAATTCACCGGCCTCTTAGGCGGCTACTATTTCAACGAGCGGGTGAAGTACAATAATACGATTCAATGGGGGCCGGCGTTTCGCCCCTATGCCGCAGCCCTGGTTGTGGCAAGCGGCGGAAGTCCTGCGACCTTCGGCCAGATTGAGGCCGCCCTCCGTCTGCCAACCGGGACTTTATTTGCCTCCGGAACCGGCGGCTCAGTCTTCACCAAGCAAAAGAACAACGCTTATACAGTCTTCGGCCAAGCCGACTACAAAGTCATCGATCATTTGACCCTGACCGGTGGCGTTGCCTACACGGGCACGAAAAAGAAGGTCACCTTCAATCAGAGCAATAATGACGTGTTCTCTTCGCTCGACTTCACGAAGATCGGCTTCGGGCAAATCTTCTCGACGCTCACCGGCGGCCTCGACGCGACGCCGGCCAACTTCGCCCGGGTACCGACGGCAGCCGCTGCCGCCGATGGCTTGAGCGTGCGGCCCTGTTCCTCCTCAACCGGCGCCGCCTGCAACCCGCTGCTCGCACTCTACCCCTTCCAATTCCTGTCGCCCGTGATTCCGTTTAATGGCACATCGGACGATTCTAAAACCACCTTCACGGCGCGCGCGGCTTACAATGTTACCGATGAGATCAAAGCCTACGGCGGCGTTTCGACGGGCTTTAAGGCAACCTCATGGAACCTCTCGCGTGACAGTAAGCCGGTCGCCCCGACCACCTCGGACCGCTCGCCGCTGGGCGGCGCGGTTAACCCCTACTACGGGCGCTACGGCACCCGGTTGGCGGGGCCCGAAGACTCAATCGTCTATGAAATCGGCATGAAGGGCCAATGGACGCAAATCTCCGTAAACGTTGCCCTGTTCGATCAGAGCATCAAGGGCTTCCAGTCGAACCTCTTTGTCGGCACGGGCTTCGTGCTGGGCAACGCCGGCAAACAGTCGAACAAGGGCATCGAGATCGAGACCAAATATCAACCAAACCGCGACTGGCAATTTGATATTTCGGGCACGTTCCTTGATCCAAAATACAACTCCTACCCTGGCGCCCAGGGCCCCAACGGGCCTGTCGATTTATCAGGTACCAAGCCTTCCGGCATTGCCTCATCTACGATCACAGCCGGAGCTACCTACAAATGGCAAATCGGCGGCTACGATGGTTTCGTGCGCGCTGACTATCATTATGAAAGCAAAGTACAGGTGGTCGAGAACGTGACGGCGGCCATCGCGTCGCGCCGGGTGAGTACTCTCAACGCCAGCGCCGGTGTCGAACTTGACGGGTTGGAACTCATGATCTGGGGTCGCAACCTGAACAACGATGAGTATCTGCAAAGCGCGTTCCCTACCGTGGCACAGGCGGGCAGCTTCTCGGGCTACCCGAACCAGCCGCGCACCTTCGGCGCCACTGTCCGCAAGACTTTCTGATTGTCGCCGCGGCGCACACGTTCACCGAAAACCGTCACTCTGCCGCGGATTTGATCCATATCAAACCCGCGACGGAGGAAGTCTATATTTCACGCATGAGCCACGATTGGCCAGCTTAGATAGGCTCTTTGAGCCATACTTGTAACGTTTCCAGAATTTTGTCCTTTGCGGTGCCATTCCATATTTCGATATGGCCGCAATTGGGGAGGACGATCATTGTCTTTGGATCGTTTGCCTGAGCAAATAGCGCAGCACCCGTCGCCGACGGCACGGTCAGGTCCGCGTCGCAATGAACAACTAGTAACGGCGCATTGATCTGGGCGATGCGGATGTCAGACTCCCAATGATCGCGCATCAGGATCGAGGACGGCAGCCAGGGATAGCGCATCTCGGCGATATGCAGCGCTGACGTAAAGGGTGAATCGAGCAATACTCCGCTCTCCTCCACTTGAGCTGCAAGGGCGACGGCAACTGCGGTGCCGAGACTTGTGCCGAAGATGACTACGCGCGCGTCGGGCGCACTACGCTGGATGAAGTCATAGGCCGCGCGCGCATCGGTGATGAGCCCTGCTTCGCTGGGGTGGCCGGTGGATCCGCCGTAGCCGCGGTAATCAATGGCAAGAACACCCATCCCGGACGCGGCCATGTCGCGCGACCGGGTAACGATATAATCCTGGGTGCCAAGGCTGCCCAACTGCCCGTGCAGATAAAGCACCACACCACCGCCCACAGGTGGCGCTTTCCACCAACCAGCGAGGGTTTCGCCATCAGTAGTCGTGATCTGCACTAACTCAAAATCCACGAGACCTTTGGCCACGGGCGGAATGCCTACGTGATCAGCGGGGTAGAGCAGGTCGTCCTGATGGACATAAAACCAGGTAAGAATAACAGCGTAGCAAAGAACAGCCAACGTCAGCACTGCGACCACAATATAGCCAGTGGTGCGTTTTAGTTTGGACGCCATTGCTCTCTCCGCCTGCTTAACTGATAGAATAGGCATTGTCACATTGAAGAAGAATCAGCGGCTATGGAGCCGATCCATCGTGTCAGAAAGCGCCTTAATCTATTGTTAAATCTTCAGGAAGTTGGCCTGCGCTCGGCGGCATAATCAAGTAAAATTAGCTAAAATGACAATGCCCACCACCATCTTGGGCCAGGCACACTTGCGCCGAACGCTGAGGTCGCATGCGTAATACTACAATCGAGCCCGGACGCCCCTGTCCTTGGGCAAAGACTCACCGATTCATCCGCCGGTTCGGCTTCGAGGCAAAATCATCGCGCGACCTAACCTACCCTGTCTCCATCACGAGTATGCTCGGATGGAGTAATTGGGAGGGACATCGGCACAAAAGGAACAAACAGCCTATTCGACGTCAAATATCAAATTCCCGCTCGCGGCATGGGAGTCGGCGGTAACAGCGCGATATTCGATTGAATAACGTCCAGGCTTCATTTCAGCTTCGACGGCCCATTTGATCGTCGTTCTTTCGATCGTGGGCTTCGACAAAATCAACAACTCTTGTGCGCCTTCGTCCCGAAGCCGCAAGAAAATGGGTTCAGCCTTACCATTGAATTTTAGAGTGATCTCTTTGAGCGAAGCGGTGCGTGAGTTATTAGCCGGCTGGGACGCGACGAGTCGCGCATGGGCAAGAACTTGACCCGGAAAAAACAACACGATCGCCGAAATAACGAGCCACAAACGCCACGCCTTGGCTGATACGAGAAAGCCAGCATTCGTCGTTTGCTGGCGAGATGTGAGGTCCAAACTCATAGCTGACGTCACCTTAATCCTTTGGCGATAGACTGCATGCCGCCACGTCCATAGCGGAACGCGGCGGCCGATATCGTGGATCCACGCAACATAAAGATCAGAAGTCGTAGGTGACGCGGACATAGCCGCGCCCAAACAGCGGCACCACGCCGATGGGATCAATGATGACAAAGAAGGTGGCAAAAGCCGTGAGTGCGATTTCAAGTATGGGACGAGATTAACCCATGCAAAGCCAAATCTGAACTGGGCTGTTGGACGAAAACTTACTTCTTCTTGGGTGGCTTTTCAGATTTGACGAGTGACGTGATCTGGCAGGGCTGGCCATCCACAATGATGGCGCTGAACTTGTCAAAGTTGCCCGTCGCTTCGTTCCGAAAGCCGATGGTGTTGGCGAAGTTCAAGCCTTGGCAGGTAGACATCAGCTTGGCGTAGTACCAGTCATTGTTTCGCCGCCCTTTGAGGTACAACGCCTTGGTGCCGTCGGCGCGCCAATCATCAATGCCGCCGAATTGGGCGAAGGGAATGGAGACTTCCTCTTTGACTGCGGGCATCTCGCCTGAGGACGTCTGCGCAAGGGTCGGCGTGACCGACATTAACGCGGCCAACGAGAGAGAGCTAAGAATGAGGGACATGACGCGCTCCTGATTATCTTGATGATTGCCTTGGACTGATGATGTAAGACCCAATTGCGGCAAAATCGAGGACTCGTTGTCCGATTCTCAGTTCAGCCGCGACATGGGGTGCGAATATCAAATCCGCTCCACTCGCGCTAAAGGTCTCCACCGATTACAAAAATCGTCCGGCCGAGCGCCCAATCATCCCCCACTGTACCCCTGCATCTCAGCTAGCCGGATGGGTACAGAGATGGGTAGGCGTGAGGCGAAAACCGCCTAACAATTGATAAATAAAGATAAATTGCCAAAGAGTGGCGGAGGGGGAGGGATTCGAACCCTCGGTACCGGTTTCCCAGTACACTGGTTTAGCAAACCAGCGCCTTAAGCCACTCGGCCACCCCTCCATGGGTGTTTCACGCAGCGCGGGCGGACAATGGCCAGGGGCCTGTGCCTTGTCAACCCGCCTCAGGTCTCGCTTTTCCTAAGGGGTTGGCACCAGCGCGCGGGCAAAAAACGCCATGATGCGTTCTTGCTGGCTTTGGCGCACCACGGGGTCGCTGACCATGTGGGTGCCCAACATCGGCATAAATTCATAGGGTTTGCCCGCCATGAATAGCGCATCGACCAGCTGCAGGCTGTGTTGCGCATACACATTATCATCCGTCAGGCCGTGAATGATGAGAAGTGGCTGCTTTAGGTTCTTGGCGTAAGTCGTGACATTGCTGAGGCGATACGCCTCGGGCGCTTCGGCGGGCAGGCCCAAGTAACGCTCGGTGTAATGCGTGTCATAATTCTCCCACGTCACCACGGGCGCGCCCGCCACACCTGCGCGGAACACATCGGTGCGCCGGATTGCCGCCATGGCCGCGAAATATCCGCCAAACGACCATCCGCTGACGCCCACGCGTGACAGGTCGAGTTCGGAATATTGCCGGGCCAAGGCCTGCAGCCCATCGATTTGATCATCCAGCGCAATATCAATTAAATTTCCGCGTACCGCGCGTTCCCAAGCTCGGCCATAACCTGGCGTGCCGCGTCCATCGATGCGCACCACCACGTAACCCTGATCGGCGACCCATTGGTCAAGGAAATAGGCGCGCCGCGACGAGGTGACAAACTTCGTCGTCGGCCCCGCGTAGACTGACAAGATGACCGGGTATTTTTGGCCCGCCGCAAAGTTGCGGGGGCGCACAATGGCGGCATCGAATGTATGTTTGCCTTGCGCGCAGGTGAGTTCTAGATTGGGCAGCGCCGGAGGTGCTTCCGCCACCGAGGGAAGTTTTGCCACCACAGCGCCACCCCGCATAATTTCGGACCCATTGCGTCCATCAAGAAGCTGATAAGTGTGCACATAGCTTTGGCGGTCATCGCTGAAGACTGCAGAATGATTGCCCGACGCTTGGGTCAGGCGCGTTCCTGCGCCACCCTTAAGCGAAAATTTCCACAGGTGCATTTCGCGCGCGTCATCGCCGCCCGCCACATAAACAAAACCGCGCGCATCATCGAGGGCGACAAAGCGGCGATAGCCAAATGTCGCGGGCGTGAGGGCGCGCACGAAAGCGCCATCAGCTTTACGTAGCTCGACTTGCCACGCGCCCTTGCGCTCGGTGGTCCAAATAAACTGGCGACCGTTTTCGAGCCAAACAGGCATGTGTGTCCGGTCCAAATTCAACCACGCTGAATCAATTTCCGTCAACAGCGTGAGTGTCTGGCCGGTGGTCGTATCGGCAGACAGTACAAGTTGTTTTTGCTGCGCGCGGTTTTGAACCAGCAACGTCAGCGGTGCGGCCTTCTCGTCCCACACCACGCGCGCGAGGTACGGATAAGCCTCACGGTCCCAGTCGATCCAGTGCGTCGGGCCACCATTGCGCGCAATCACGCCGAGGCGAACCTTGGTATTGGCACTACCTGCGCGAGGATAAAACTGCGCTTGGGGTTTGGCCTCGGGCTGTAAAGGGTCGGCGATGTAACGCACCTCGACGCCGGATTCATCGTTCTCCTGGTAGGCGAGATAGTTGCTATCGGGCGACCACCAGTAGCCTTCCCGGCGATCCATTTCTTCCTGCGCCACAAATTCTGCAACGCCGTGATGGAGCACGTCGGTTGCGCCCGACGTGATGGCTTTGACGGTGCGCGTGGCCAGATCAATAATGTTCAGCTCGTTATTTGAAACGGCTGCCAAATATTTGCCATCGGGCGAAAGACGCGGATCAATCCAGCGCTCGCCGGGCAATTCAACAGCTTCTAAATCAGCCAGCGACAACAGATAGAGCTTGCCCGAGAGCGACACAACCAATCGCGACCCATCTTTTGACAATTGGAATGCGGTGAAGCCACGTGTACTAACTCGGGTCCGTTCGCGGCGCGATTTTTCTTCGGGCGATAATTTTTCTTCAGCACGGCCCAATAATTGGGCAGGTGTGATGAGTTCGCGCACTTGGCTCGTCACAACATCGAAGGCGTAAAGGCGCAACACCGGGTCGCGCGCCCCGCCGCGAAGGAAAACAACTGTTTGGCCGTCGGCTGTGAATTTTGGCGAGACCGGCTGGCCAAGGGAATAGTCCCGTGTTTCAGCCAGATCGCGGAAGAAAGCCGAAGCTGCGCTGGGCTCGGCTGCATAAAGCTGAGATGTCGCAAGCGCTCTTAATGCGACAACAACCGTGACCGCAAGATTGAGACGCATGAGTTTAAGCCTTTTCTTCCAGCCATCTTGTTACTGAAAGACAAGACTATTGCTGTTGTTTTAACGCTTCCAGTTGTTCTTGCACTTTAAGCCACGTTTCTTCGGCTTTCTCGATTTCGTGATGAACGCGGGCGAGGTGGGTTTGGATATTCAATAATTCTGCGTGCGGCCCATCGTATAGTTTGGGGTCTGTGAGGGCGTGGTTCAGCCGGTCACGCTCGGTGCTGAGTTTGATCACCGCAGCCTCGGCTTTTTCCAGTTGGGTCTGCAGCGGTTTGAGCGAGGGCCCGCGCGATGGCTTCTTCTGTCCCGACTGCTGTTGGGCATTCGACTTCTGCGCGTTGCTATTGCCAGGCTTACTGCCGAGCAAAAGGGCACGGTAGTCCTCCATGTCGCCATCGTATGGCGTGACTTTGCCACCGTTCACCAGCCAAAACCGATCCACAGTCAGTTCCAGTACGTGCGGGTCGTGGCTGATCAGCACGACTGCGCCCGGAAACGCATTGATGGCTTCGACCAAGGCTTGGCGCGAGTCCATGTCGAGATGGTTGGTGGGCTCGTCGAGTAACAAAATGTGCGGCTTGGTCAATGTCATGAGCGCAAACAGTAGCCGTGCTTTTTCACCGCCGGACAAATTGCCAATTTTGGTTTCTGCGCGCGGACGTGAGAAATTAAACCGGCCGAGGTGGTTGCGAATTTGCTGTTCGTTGTCCTGCGGGCGACGGCGCGACATTTCGACTATGGGCGTGACGCCAAAATCGAGTTCTTCGGTCTGATGCTGAGCGAAGTAACCAACACGCAGCTTCCCTGATTTTGTGATGTTACCGCACATGGGCTCAAGCTTTCCGGCCAGTAGCTTAATCATCGTCGACTTGCCGTTGCCGTTGGCACCAATCAGCGCAATACGGTCATCGTTATCGAGCCGCAGCGACAAGTGATTGAGCACGGGTTTGTTATCGTAGCCCAACGTGACGTCGTTGATGCTGTACAAGGGCGGTGAAAGTTCTTCGGGGTCGGGGAACAAAAAGCTCACGCCGCCTTCTTCGCTGTGCTCGGCGATGGGTTGCATGCGCTCGAGCATTTTGACACGCGACTGAGCTTGCTTGGCCTTGGAAGCTTTGGCTTTAAAGCGGTCGATGAATTGCTGAATATCTGCGCGTTTGCGCTGTACTTTCACTCGCAGCTTTTCATTTTGCTCAAGCTGCATGCGGCGAGTATTTTCAAACGTGTCGTAGCTACCCTGATAAAGCGTCAGTTTGCCATTTTCGAGATGCAATATTTCTTCGGGCACGCGGTTCAGCAAGCCACGATCATGGCTGACCAGTAAAATCGTCCCCGGATAGCCGCGCAAATAATCTTCTAGCCAAATGGTGGCTTCGAGATCGAGATGGTTGGTGGGCTCGTCAAGCAACAGCAAGTCGGGTTGCATAAACAGCAACCCCGCCAACGCCACGCGCATCCGCCAGCCGCCCGAAAAGTCGTTGCACGGTTGCTGCTGGGCGATTTCATCAAATCCTAGGCCTGCCAGAATGCGCGCCGCCCGCGCGGTTGCGGTGTAGGCGTCCTTATCATGCAGGCGAGTGTGAATTTCAGCGATGCGATTGGGGTCGGTTGCGGTTTCAGCCTCGGCTTCCAAAGCCACCAATTCCTTGTCGGCGGCGACTACCGTATCAATCAAGCTTTGCGGACCATGGGGCGCTTCTTGGCTGGTGATGCCGACACTCCATCGTGCCGGGTAATCGACGCCGCCGCCATCGGGCTGTAAACCGCCCGTAATCAGTTTCAGAACGGTTGTTTTGCCCGTGCCATTGCGGCCCACAAAGCCCACCCGGTGGCCCGCATTAATGGCCGCGTTGGCGCCATCAAGCAGCACGCGCGGGCCGATGCGATAAGTGAGGTTTTCGACACGCAACATAATGAATGGTCCTGGCCGGTCCTTGAGCGGTATAGCCGGGCGCTGTCGATACTTTGCCCGGTGCGGTAAGGTCAACCATTGATCATCAATGACGAGTGAAGACGGGGGTGGAATATGGCAGCCATTTGTCGATTGAAAGTTGTCTTGAGCCTGTCTTTGCTGATGGGGTTGTTGGCCTCTTGCGCGCTCAATCAGCAAAACAAAGCACAACTTCGGGCGGTCCAAGATTGCCCGACATGCCCGAAACTGGTCGTAATCCCGGCAGGTCATCTCGACGTGGGATCGCCCTTAGACGAACCTGACCGTGATCTCGATGAAGGCCCAGCCTATCAAGTGACCATCGCCGTTCCCTTTGCGATGGGTGCCACGGAAGTCACGCGTGCTCAGTTCGCAGCCTTTGTGAAAGCCAGCGGTTATGATGCGGCGCGTCAATGCATGGTGTGGACTGGTAGCAAGATCGAGATGGTGGCAGGACGCTCGTGGCAAGACCCCGCCATCCCACAAACCGATCAACACCCTGTCGTGTGCGTGTCTTGGCGAGATGCAGTGGCTTACGTCGCATGGTTGAGAAAGACGACAGGCAAAAATTATCGACTGCCGAGTAACGCTGAATGGGAATACGCCGCGCGTGGCGGTACCCTAAGCGCTTATGCATTCCCAGGTGGAGAAGGCGAGGCGTGCGCATATGGAAATATTGGTGACGAAACGGCCAAGCGCGATGTTCCTGCGTGGCGAACGGCATCATGTTCCGACGGCGTTGGGCTGGGTACAATCAAGGTCGGTTCCTATCGGCCCAACGGATATGGTTTGTATGATACGGTCGGAAACGTGTGGGAGTGGATCGCCGACTGTTATCATCCCACCTACGAAGGTGCGCCCAACGATGGCAGCGCCTGGGGCTTGGCCAGCGATTGTGGCGTGGCCTTTGATCGCGGCGGTGGTTTTAGCAATCTCATCCAGGGTCACTTGCGCGCGGCAAATCGTAGCCGCGCGCCGTCGCCTGACAACCCTGCTTATTCATTGGGATTTCGCGTCGCGCGTGAGCTGATGCCCGCTGAATTATCGCAGGTTCCATCGCAGCCATCGGGGAGAGAATCGGGCGCGCGCGTGAGGTAAAGTATTCTGAAAAGAGTGGCACGCAGACGGTGTTCTTGAAAATTTCTTCTGCTCAAATCGGGTGAGCCGATAGGCATTGTCGGAGCCCCCGATGCATGAAGCTGTTCATTTGGGGGCTGTCCACATCTTTTGAGACTCAAAAAAATGAATGAAACTGAGGTTTTCCACAGCTTTACACACCGATATATCCACAGGTAAACGCGAGCTTTGCGTCCTCGACATAGCGACCATTCAAATACTTGATGGTATTATGATCTGGACTATTGATAGATCGCTGCTATACGGCGGCTGTCTCCCAGAAGAAAAAGAGCCAAATAAAATTGGCGGTACGGGGATGAGGCGCATCCTAGCGCGGCGCGGTCACGAGATACGCTTGCCCTGGATGCTCAGTGACAAAAAGTAAAGTGTTGGAGTTGGTGTCTGATGACGTTGCCGCCGCGCCAGGGTCTGTATGACCCACGGAACGAGCATGATAGCTGCGGTGTCGGCTTCGTTGCCCATAGCAAGGGCGTGAAGTCACACGAGATCGTGCGTCAGGGCCTCCAGATTTTGCAAAATCTCGAGCATCGCGGAGCCGTGGGTGCCGATCCGTTAGCCGGAGATGGCGCGGGCATTATTATTCAAATCCCCGACGCTTTTATGCGCGCTGAATTCGGCGCGCTGGGCGTCACACTGCCTGCAGCTGGTGATTACGGCATTGGTATGATTTTTCTGTCGCAAGACCGCACGGCTGCCAAAGTGTGTATGGAATTGATGGAATCCATTGCCATCCAAGAAGGCCAGATCGTTCTCGGCTGGCGCGATGTGCCATTGGATAATTCATGCCTCGGTGTCAGCACCAAGGCTTGCGAGCCGTGGATTCGTCAATTGGCCATTGCACGCGGTCCCAACACCAAAGCGGGCGATGATTTCGAACGCAAGCTTTATGTCATCCGTAAGCAAACAGCTAACGTTGCGCGGGCGCAAAAGGTTGCGGGACTAAAAGACTTTTATTCGCCCAGCTTTTCGTCGCGCACGGTGGTTTACAAGGGCATGTTTCTGGCCCCGCAATTGGCAGGCTATTACAATGACCTGCATGATCCGCGCGTAGTGTCGGCCTTGGCGTTGGTTCACCAGCGTTTCTCAACCAATACATTCCCGTCGTGGCGCCTCGCACACCCCTATCGTATGGTCTGCCACAACGGCGAGATTAATACCCTGCGCGGCAATCTGAATTGGATGGCCGCACGCCGCCATTCCATGAAGTCGGAATTGCTG
>Ga0049084_10000863_pt1 | contig 12177 bp, 7 predicted proteins | sample GreLakmeON33MSRF_FD_66720 | JGI IMG/M metagenome (GOLD analysis project Ga0049084, IMG submission 66720) | Freshwater lentic microbial communities from great Laurentian Lakes, MI, USA - Great Lakes metaG ON33MSRF | ecosystem: Environmental > Aquatic > Freshwater > Lake | place: Great Lakes... | reverse complement strand
GGGCTGGCTGGGCTTGTCGGATGTTGAAGCGATCTCGCTTTAAGCACCGAGGTAACGGGCCACAATCGCGCGGGCTTTGGCTTCCTCTCGCGTGCCGGCCACGATGGCTCGGCCGTCGGCAAACACCGAGAGCACAATGCCTGGCTCTACCTCAACGCGGAGCAACCAGCGATTGGCCGTCACGCTACCAACCGCGGCCAGCCGGATGGCCAATGCCGGAAGGTCCACGCCGTCCATGCCAGACGACGCCACCTGCACCGCATCCCGACCGCAGAGCACGGCAGTCCGCCGGGCAACGCGGCCTTCCAGCCACGGATAATCCCCGCCCCGACAAGTCGCACAACCTTCCTGCGACAACGGCGAGAGATCGATCGACCGCCACACACCCTCCCACAGATCACACACAAACAAGCGATTACCCACTCGGTCGGTGGCTCCAACCAACACCTTGATCGCTTCGACGCTCTCGACGGCGCCCACGACCATTGCCGTTGAGCCCAGAATGCCAGCGGTGTCGCAGGTGGGCAACACGCCGGGGGCAGGCGGATCGGGAATTAAGCACCGCAGGCACGCGGTGCGGCCAGGCAGCACCGTCATCACACGACCCTCGCCTCCGATGGCACCTCCATACACCCACGGCACACCCGTGCGACAACTGAAATCATTGATCAGAAACCTAGCTTCAAAGTTGTCCGTTCCGTCTACGATCACTTCCGCGTCGCTGAGTAAGTCGGCACAGTTGAGAGCCCTCAGGTCCGCCACGATTGCTTCGACGGTGACACCGCTATTGATCGCCTCCAGATGCCTCTGCGCGGCGACTGTTTTCGGAAGTCCAGCTTTCACGTCCGCTTCGTCGAAAAGCACCTGACGGGGCAAGTTACTCAGCTCGGGGAGATCCCGGTCGATGAGCCGCACATGTCCCACACCGGCCCGCACCAGAGAGACAGCCACAACGCTTCCAAGCGCCCCGCATCCCACGATCACAGCCCGCCCCGCGGCCAGCCTGGCCTGCCCCGCTGGCCCCAGCGGAGCAAACCGAACCTGCCGGGAATAACGGTCCGAGTCAAACGTTTGCATGGAGGGCGATCCTACCACACTGGCGGAAGCTCTGGTGCACGGTGGTGCACGTGTAGATTTTTTGATCCTTCTGAAGCAGCCCCGGTTCGTAGCGTACGAGTGTCAACGCTCTGCTGGGCCCGGCGAGGAACGTGCGTGCACTCACGCATCAATTATGAAGCCAGATACCCGGCCCAGTCCCACGGAAGTTGCCGGGTGCCGTCTGATGTGCCCCACGCAGCCAGCGAGGCCTGCAAATGATCGCACGCATCCCGCAGACCGCCAGCCGCGCCTGTCACGCCTGTCACGCCTGCCGCGCCTGCCACGAGGCTCGACTCACGCCATGCCACCAACGGCACAGGCGGACCATCCCGTCGCCATGCCGGATGCGGCACCTCACCGGCCTGCAATGCGACCACAAGATAATCCACACCCAAGATCATCGTCTGGGGCGGCGGCAGCAAGCCGCTCACCGCGTGCCCTAAAAGCATCGTGCCTTTGAAGCCGCGGGCGGCCTCGGCAATCTGCGAGGCCTGCTGGCAACTGGCCTCTCGCGGCACTACGGCCAGAACGACCGATGGATGCATTGCGAGGCCAACGATGTTGGCCGCCAAGCGAGTGCGATCCAAGGGTTGCCTTGCAGCATTGACCAGCACAGCAACGATCGCCACGCCCTCACGATCGGCCTGCTGGCACATGCCCTCCTCAGGATCCACCACGACCGCCGCGACGGCAGCCTCTCGCAGCGATTTCCCATCCATCAGCACAGCACCATCTGATACTGTCCGGCAGGAGATGCCACGCGGCACCCATCGCCTGCCGTCCAGCCAGAACGACCGGCCTCGCACACCCAACCTGCGCAGACCCAGCAACCGATGGCATGAGGCGATCACGTGATCACCACGCAGCACCTCGGCATCCAGTTGATAGAGATTCGGCAACTCTGGCGTCCAGAACGAAGGCTCTGTGAAAATCGCCTTGGCAAGAGCCTCGCCCGCAGGCCGCGGGACTCTGGATGCGTCCACCCCGACCGCTGCTGGCATACCGACTAGCCGAACAGTGGCGGGCAGCGTTGTTGCAATGCTGCTGTGCGGCCCCACCAGTGTGCCGGTGAGGCGAAGCGGTTCGCAGCCGCCTTCCACGCACGCGTCCACTCGCACAAATAACTCAGCCCGCATCGCGTCGCATGGCCCCAGCACCACGCTCACGCGAAGACTCTCTCCATCGCCTTGCACGCCCTGTGACGCATTGCTGCTGCCTGATGCTCCGGAGTTATTGGTGCGAGAAGGCGTTGTCACGGCGCAGATCCCATGCCGAACCGCTCGTGGGCCATGGCCGACAACCTTTGCAAGTCGAGCTTGCCCGAGCCCAACACAGGCACTGCAGCAATCTCCACAAAACTGTCCGGGGATGGAATCCAAAGATTGGGCAGGCCTCGCTTGCCCAGACTCCGACAGATTTCGTGGGGGTCGTGAGCCGTGGGTAAATGAAACACCACCAACCGCTCGCCCTTTTTGACATCTGAAACAGCTGTGACCACCGCGAGCAACGCCCCGTCTGTCGCGCCGAGTTCCACGTTCAACGCTTCCTCCAGCGAAAGATGGGGCACCATCTCGCCGCCAATCTTTGAGAACCGGCTCTGGCGGCCTGTGATTGTGATAAAACCATCCGCATCCAGCCTGGCAATGTCGCCCGTGCAATACCAACCATCGTGTACGACATTGGCAGTCAGATCAGGCCGATTGAGATAGCCCTGCATCACGTTGGGCCCGCTGATCCACAGCATTCCTTCCTGCCCGATGGGTTGCTCTTGCAGCGTTTCGGGGTGCGTGATTCTGGCAACGCAGCCTAGGATCGGCCTGCCGACAGTGCCCTCGCGGGCATCGGGCGTCTGCCCTGGCACATGCCGCGTGGGCGGCACGTTGACGGACACCAGCGGTGACATTTCCGTTGAGCCATAGGCCTCCCACGGCCGCACTCCGAACTGTTTTTCAAACGCATCCGAAAGATCCTTCGGGAGTTTTTCGGCCGATCCAAAAACCACTTCCAGCGTCGAAAAATCCTCGGCGGGCGTGCGGCGGAGGTAGGTGCGAAGAAACGTGGGGGTGGCCATCAGAATCGTGGCGTGGAATTCGCGGGCCAGTTTGCCGACGGCCTGCGCGTCCAGCGGATTGGTGTGATACACCACTGCCGGCTCAAGCGTCAGCGGCGTCCAGAGCGTCGTGGTATAGCCGTAGGAGTGAAAGAACGGCAGCACTCCAAGTGCCACATCGCCGCTGGAAAGATGCAGAAAGTGATTGATGGCCCGCACGTTGGAGCCGACGTTCTCGACCGACAGCACGACCCCCTTGGGATCGCCGGTGGATCCAGACGTAAAGATCACCGTCAGCACATCGCTGGGGCGAATCGCATCCAGCTGAAGGATTTTTTCCAAGAGCGGGATGGGGGTGATGGTGGCGTGCACAAAAGCCATCACCTTCTCGAAGGCAGTGAGTTGCTTTCGCATCTCACCGGCATCAAGTAAGCGGGAGCCAACATCCAGCTTCACCCGAGCCAGAAACACGGGGCTTGAGATCACGTGCCGCAATCCAGCCCGCTCGATACACGTGTCGAGGATCGCTTGGCTACTGGTGTAGTTGAGGTTCACGGCAACGCGACCGGAGATCGCCAACGCTGCATTCACAATCACGCCGGCTACCGTCGGCGGCAGCATCACTCCCACCATTTTTTCATCGGGCGCGAGCACTCGCTGCAGCACGCTGCGCGCGGCCAGAATCCGTGTGAGCAATTCCCGGCCCGTCAAGCGAGTGCCCAGAGAGTCGGCAACCTTCAGCCGGCTGGCGGCGTTGCGGCAGGCTCGGAGCATCTGTCGCTGCAACACCATGCCGGTGCTGGATGGTGTTTTCCCTGCGTTGGGTGGCACTGTCATAGGCTTGTAGGCTCGCTGCGGGGGTTGAACGAGGGCTCGTTGCTCGTTGGCGACTACGGATTAGAATCATCGCTTCAATCCACCAGCGGCATCCAGACCAAAATAGCATAGAAGCCCACACAGAATCAGATGCCCCGATACCAGCCCTCTCGCATTGAACCGAAGTGGCAGGCGTGGTGGGAATCGCACAGCACATTTGCCACGCCCAGGCTGCCCGGGGCTCGCAAGGCCTATGTGCTCGACATGTTCCCCTACCCCAGCGGCGATGGCCTGCACGTTGGCCATCCGGAGGGCTACACCGCCACCGATATTGTGTCGCGGTTTGAACGGATGCAGGGCACCAGTGTGATGCACCCAATGGGGTTTGATGCCTTCGGCCTGCCGGCGGAGGAGCATGCAATTCGCACCGGCACGCCGCCCCGCGAAAGCACCCAGCGGAATATTGACACCTTCCGGCGGCAGCTCAAGATGCTCGGCTTCAGCTACGACTGGAGCCGCGAACTGGCCACAACCGACCCCGAATACGTCCGGTGGACGCAGTGGATTTTTCTGGTGCTCTTCGATACTTGGTTTGACGCGGCGGCGCAGCGAGGCCGTCCGATTGCCGAGCTTCCGATTCCAGATGACTGCTTGCAACAGGGCGAAGCGGCCGTGGCGAGCTACCGCGATGCTCATCGTTTGGCCTACCAGTCGGAAGCCCCTGTGAACTGGTGCCCGGCCCTGGGCACCGTGCTGGCCAACGAGGAAGTGATCGGCGGCGTGAGCGAACGCGGCAGCCATCCAGTGGTGCGCATCCCGCTGCGGCAGTGGATGCTGCGGATCACCGCCTACGCCGATCGGCTGGAGCGAGAACTCGACGGCCTCAACTGGCCGGCCAGCATCAAGAAACTGCAGTGCGACTGGATCGGCAGAAGCACGGGGGCGGAAGTTGATTTTTATATGGTCGGGCACGGCCATGCAAAGGATGGCACATCCCTCGCAGACCCATTTTCAATTTGGAAATCGGCTCGCTTGGGTAGTGGCTTTCCTGCCCAATCGCCCACCGATAGCCTGCGGATCTACACGACACGGCCCGACACGCTCTACGGAGTGACCTATCTTGTTGTCGCCCCGGAACACCCAATGCTGGAGCAACTCACAGCCCCTAGCAAGGCCGAAGCGATCCGCGTGTACTGCGAAGCGGCCTCGCGGAAGAGCGATCTGGATCGCACCGATCTGGCCCCCGAAAAAACCGGCGTGTTCACTGGCTCGTCCTGCATCCATCCGCTGACAGGCAAGCCGATTCCTGTGTGGGTGGCCGACTATGTGCTGGCCACGTACGGCACCGGTGCGATCATGGCGGTGCCAGCCCACGACCAGCGGGATGCCGAATTTGCTCTGGCCTTTGGGCTTGAAACGCTCGCGGTTGTGGAGCCTCTTGCGCCGCATCCGGCTGCAACACAGGCTCCACTGGAGCCACATAAGCTTTTTACAGGCCACGGCCGCAGCATTGCCTCGGGCCCCTATACAGGCCTCGAAACGCCTCTATTTATCGAGCAGGTGTCGCACGATCTTGGGGCCGCAGGGCTGGGCCGAAGGGCCGTCAACTACAAGCTGCGAGACTGGCTCTTCAGCCGGCAGCGATTTTGGGGCGAGCCGTTTCCAATCCTTCACGAACTGGATTCCAATGGCCAGCCCACCGGGGCGATTCGCGCCGTCGAGGCAAGCGAACTCCCGGTCAAGCTGCCCGAGCTCACCGACTTTCGTCCCGGCGGCACGTTTGAGCCGCCGCTCTGCCGCGCTGGCGACGACTGGCTGTTGGTCACCCGCGACGGCAAACGCTACCGACGCGAAACGAACACGATGCCGCAGTGGGCAGGATCGTGCTGGTATTTCCTCCGATTCTTGGATCCCACGAACACGCAACGTTTGGTCGATCCGGAGGTGGAGCGGGCGTGGATGCCCGTGGATCTCTACGTCGGCGGCGCTGAACACGCGGTGCTCCACCTGCTCTATAGCCGCTTCTGGCACAAGGTGCTCTTCGATCGCGGGCACGTGTCGCAGCCAGAACCGTTTGGTAAACTCGTCAATCAGGGCATGATCCTCGGGGAAGTGGAGTTCACCGGCTACCGCCAGGCCTCGGGCGGCTGGGTGTCGGCCGAACAGCGTAGCGACACCAGCACGCCTGTGCGACTGCCAGCCGATCAAGTGGAGAAACAGGCCGAGCACTTTGTGTTGCGAGATGCCCCTCGCATTCGGGTTGAGAGCCGGGCGCACAAGATGTCGAAAAGCCGTGGAAACGTTGTCAACCCCGACCAGATCGTTCAGGAATTCGGCGCCGACTCCCTGCGTCTCTACGAGATGTTCATGGGGCCGCTGGAAGCAACGAAGCCCTGGAGCACAACCGGCGTAGGAGGCGTACGAGGGTTTTTAGATCGCGCGTGGCGGCTCGTTGTGGATGATCGCGCCGACGCAATCGCGCTGGCCGACAACGTCGTCGACGATGCTCCGACAGATGAGCAGATGCGAGAACTGCATCGCATGATCGCCAAAGTGACAAGCGATATCAGAGAACTTTCATTCAATACGGCGATCGCAAGGATGATGGAGTTTGTCAACTTTTGCACGCCGCTGGAACGCCGCCCCCGAGCCATCCTCGAGCCATTTGTCACCGTGCTTTCCCCCTTTGCGCCGCACCTGGCCGAGGAACTCTGGGAAATCCTAGGGCGGCCGGCGCCTGTGTCGCTGGCCGCGTGGCCTGCCGTGGACGAACAATGGCTACGGGACGACACCATCGAAATCCCCGTACAAGTTCAGGGAAAGTTGCGGGGCCGCGTGACGGTGGCCGCCGATGCCGATGCCCGCACGCTGGAAGCCGCTGCCGCCGCCGATCCGAAGGTAGCCGAATTCTTGGCTGGTAAACAAATCGTCAAGATTATTACAGTGCCAGGCCGACTCGTGAATTTTGTGGTCAAGGGTTAGCCGGGATACAATCCGCACCCACAAGTCGACCTTGGAGAATTCCCTATGAGCGTGCAGCGTGTTCTGGCTCTCGTCCTTGGCGGCGGCCGAGGCTCACGGCTTTATCCACTCACCCGCGATCGCTCGAAGCCGGCCGTACCTCTTGCTGGCAAATATCGAATCATCGATGTGCCACTCTCTAACTGCATCAACAGCGGCGTGCAGCGAATCTACGTTCTCACGCAGTTCAACTCGGTGAGCCTGCATCGCCACATCCGACGCACCTACACATTCGACCCTTTTAGCGGTGGCTTTGTGGAGATTCTGGCCGCCCAGCAAACTCTGGACAATGCCGGGTGGTACCAAGGTACCGCCGACGCTGTGCGGCAAAACATCCGCTCCCTCCAACACGCCGACATCCGGCACGTGCTCATCCTTTCGGGCGATCAACTCTACCGAATGAATTATGCCGATATGCTGGCCACTCACATGAACCGTAAGGCCGACGTGACCATCGCAGGGATTCCTGTACACGAGGAGGCAGCCTCGGCACTCGGTGTGATGCGAGTGGACGGCGATGGGCGCGTAGAAGGCTTCCTTGAAAAGCCTCAGACGAAAGCGGAACTGGATCTGGTGCGCACCGATCCGGCATGGATCCAACGGCAGGGCATCGATGCCAAAGGCCGCGACCTTATGGCCAGCATGGGAATCTATCTCTTCGACCGGGATTGCCTGCTCGATCTGCTCGCAAAGACCGACTACCAAGACTTTGGCCGCGAAGTATTTCCAGCAGCAATCCGTTCAAAAAAAGTGTATCTCCATCCGTTTGACGGCTACTGGGAAGACATCGGCACGATCCGTTCCTACTTTCAGTGCAACCTCGACCTAGCCAGCCACACGCCGCCTTTTGAACTGGCCAACGCCGAGGCGCCGATCTATTCACGGGGGCGATTTCTCCCGCCATCCCGGATTGACGGGGCGAGCATCCGTTCGAGCCTCCTGTCGGACGGATGCCTGGTGGAGCATGGGGCCGTGATCGAAAACAGCGTGATTGGTTTGCGGTGTCGCATTGGCCGCAACGTCGTGATTCGCAATTCGGTCATCCTGGGCAACGACTTCTACGAGACGACCGAAGACATGGCCTCCAATGCTACCCGTGGCATTCCGGCCATGGGCATCGGCGAGGGCACGATCGTGGAAGGGGCCATCGTGGATAAAAATGTGCGGATCGGCCGACGGGCACGGATCGTGAACGACCACGGCTGGGAAGATACCGGCGACAGCGATCGCTTCACGGTGCGAGACCGGATCGCCGTTGTGCCCAAGGATGCCGTCGTGCCAGATGGCTGGATTCCCGACCCCACACACGACTCCGCCTGAGCCGATCGCCGGATTGCTCGCGTGCTTACCGCAACACGTTTTGGTCTGCGGCTGGCGGCTGGGAAGCTATCTCGGGAGACGCCTCTACCGGGGCTTTTGCATCCGAAACTATTTCTTCGCCCGCGGGTGTTGGCACCCCCTTTGGAACTGCCTGCACAATCGGCGGCCACGGCTGGGGCGAAGCCCCGAGCGGAAGGATGCCGTTGCTGCGGGCGGCAAAATCGTTCTGCGGCGCCGAACCGTTTGGCACAGGCCCCGAATAATCAAATGGATTGGGGCACATCGTGCAACCCGAGCCAGCACCGCACAGCAGGCCAGCGGCCAGCACGAGCGTCCATCGTGGAACTGATGTGCTTCTTATTCGATGCGTCATCCTCTCGCCCTTCGATCCTGTCGCCCCTTCGACGCGGGCCCCAATCCCGCGTCGACTGAGACGGTATTCACCAACCAGAGCAGCGGCTGCTCCCCTCCCCCACGACCCACACATTGTTTCGGATCGTTACAACCGTTTCCTTGAGAAAATCCGTGCCCGCACACAGATGAGGCTCTTTTTCAGGGTGGGTTGCCAGTTGCAAGGGGGATGCCCATCCGCGCCAGCAGAAGTTTCATGTCGTCCCACACGTGCCGTTTGGCGGACGGATTGCGCAGCAGGTACGACGGGTGGTACGTGCACAACACCTGCGCAGAGCCGTGTGAAAACCACCGTCCTCGCAGCAGACCAATCGTCTCCGTTGTTTGAAGCAATGCCTGCGATGCGGTTGTACCAAGGCAACAGATAAATTCTGGCGAGATGATCTCGAGTTGCCGTTCGAAATAGCTCCGGCAGTTTGCCACCTCCTCGGGCAGCGGAGGCCGATTCTCCGGTGGACGGCACTTCAGAACGTTGAGAATGTAAATCTCGTCTCGGGAGAGCGAGCAGGCTTCGATGATTTTTGTAAGCAACTGCCCAGCACGGCCCACAAACGGAATGCCACAGGCGTCTTCGTCAGCCCCGGGTGCCTCCCCCAGCAAGCAGAGCTTGGCATGGGTCGGCCCCACGCCAAAGACCGTCTGCGTGCGACTGCACGCAAGCGACTCGCAAAGACGGCAGGAGGCCACTTCCTCCCGCAGGAGTTCGAGCGTCTGCCCGGAAACTTTGCCTGATGCGCCGGCCTTGCTTGCGGGCTGCGGCCGCTCAACTGGGGCTGACTGCTTTTTCTTGGAGCGTGGCAGATCTAGGACACCCGCCTCGGAAAGGCTTTCGAGTTGCTGTCTGAGCCGTTTGGCCGAGACCTTTCCCGTAGTCAAAGGCACAGGAGGGCTTTGGTGTTGGGTGTCTTTCATCATGGCATCGCCAGCAGGAAGTGTCGCGGCTCGTTTTCACCGCTTGCGTTAACCGCTCTGGTGCGAGGGTGAGTGTCACAGCGAGAGAACAATTCTAGAGGGCGCGTCGAAATCGCTTGGGAGTGCGACCCTTTCCCAAAAGCGATGCCGACGATGGTGGCTTCGGCGGCGCGGGCTCTGCGACGGCGTCCTGTCCTGCCTCTCCACCGCTGGTGCTACCATCCAAGCCGATCTTGACCTGAAGCGGCCCGGGCTTGGGGCGGCGGTCGAATGCTTCAAAGCCTGGAATCTCATCCCGCTTTAGAAGCCGTTCAATGCGCATCTCGATGCGGGTCAGTTGCGGCCCTTCGTCGGGCGCCACAAACGTGTACGCCACTCCCTCCCGCCCCATGCGTCCGGTACGGCCCACGCGATGAACGTAGTCGTCACAGAACTCCGGGATGTCGTAGTTGATGATGTGCGACACGCTTGAGACGTCGATACCACGCCCGACCACATCGGTGGCGACGAGCGTTTTCACGGTGCCATCGCGAAACTGCCGCATGACGCGATCGCGAATGTTCTGCGATAAATCGCCATGGATGCAGGCCACTTCTTCGCCCGACTGTTGAGAACGCTTTCGCGACAGACGCTCGTAGATCTTGTCGGTGCCACGTTTTGTGCGACAGAACACGATCACTTGCCTCGGCTGCTCACGCTGCAAAAGCCGCTCGAGCAGCTCAAACTTGCGAGTCGGATCGACCGTAAAATAAAACTGTACGATTGTCTCGACGGCCAGTTCGTGCGTTGAAAAGTCGAGAATTTCAGGATCCCGCATGTAGCGTGTGGCCAACTTCGCCACGGGAGGCGGCACTGTTGCGGAAAGCAGAAGCGTCTGTCGGCTTTCGGGACAGCGTCGTAGAATTTTTTCGATATCCGGACGAAAGCCGATATCGAGCATGCGATCGGCCTCATCGAGCGTCAGCATCTCGACTTCGCCAAATGAAATCGTGCCACGGCTCATGTGATCCAAAACACGGCCGGGCGTTCCAACCACAACGGCCGGGTGCTTAGCGAGTTTGTCAATTTGGCCCTTGATCGGCTTGCCACCGTAGACCGCGACGCAATGCACCCGTGAGCCATGCGCAAGCTTTTCGAATTCGTCTCGTACCTGCACGGCCAACTCCCGCGTGGGCACAAGCACCAAGGCCCGCGGGCCACCGCCGCGGTGTGGCTGTGTCATGCGTTCTAAGATTGGCAACACAAACGCTGCGGTTTTACCCGTGCCCGTGCGGGCCTGGCCCAGGACGTCGACGCCAGCCAACGCTCGCGGAATCAACCCCGCCTGCACAGGGGTCGGAATCGTATAGCCAGCCCGTTCACAAGCGGCCAGCGTTTCGGCGGAGAGCCCCAACTCTCGGAAGCTGCCGGCTGGTTCTGGAGAGCTATCCGTTGGTTGATTGAGTTGGTCGCCAGTCGCGTGGGCTGCTGGCTGCGGGGCAGCGCGTACCGTCGCCTCCGAATTCGATGCGGCCAATTGCCCCGACTCCGTCGGGTGCCCGCCGCTTTGTTCCACAAACACTCTTGGTCCTCGTTTTTCCTCGTCCCCTTCCGTCTGGTTTCGCGTCATCCCGCGAGCATCCTGTTGCCCGTCGCGTGGCGAAACACCTGCGGTGAAACGTGCGTACGTAATCGACCTCCAAATTACCACGCCCAGCAGTTCACGGCAAACGCCGCCCTCATCCAGAGCCATCCAGTCTGCTTTTTACCGATTCCGTGCCGTCGCTACCCCGTGGCAGCGGCCATGATCTTGGCTTCGGTAGCCTCGGCTCGAGAAAACTCCGCAGTCAGCCGGCCCTCGGCTAGCACAATAATTCTGTCGGCCAGCGAGAGGAGTTCAGGCAATTCGCTCGACGTCAAAATCACGCCCATTCCTTCTCGGCAAAGCTGATCGATGAGCGCGTACAGTTCCGCCTTTGCGCCGACATCAATGCCGCGAGTGGGATCATCCAGGAGCAGAATATCTGGCCGCGTGAGGAGCCACCGTCCGATGATGCACTTCTGCTGGTTTCCACCCGAGAGTCCCATCATCGGAGCATGCAGGCTGGAAGTTTTGACGCCCGTCTGGCGCACAGAACCCGCCACGAGCGCGTCTTCGCCAGAGCGGCTAAGAAGGCCCCAATGCAAGGCCTCGTGCAGGGCACACACGCTCACGTTGCCCGCCACATCCAGATCGGGAAACAGCCCCAGTCGCTTGCGATCTTCGGACACCATCGCGATGCGGTGATCGCAGGCTTCGCGCGGGTGTACAAATCGCACCCGTCGCCCCTCCAGCAGAATGTCGCCCGTCCAGTTGGATTGTCCGGCACCAAAAAGCGTTTCCAACAGTTCGGTGCGGCCCGCCCCCATCAGCCCTGCCACCCCAAGAATCTCGTTGGCACACAGCGAGAGCGAAATATCCGCCAGCCGGTAGCCCCTGGGATGTTCGGGCCACTCGAGACAGAGGTTGCGCACCTCGAGCAGTTGTTTTCCGCGCACGCGCGGCCCACTCGCACGACGATCAGCGATCT
>Ga0049084_10000862_pt1 | contig 12178 bp, 10 predicted proteins | sample GreLakmeON33MSRF_FD_66720 | JGI IMG/M metagenome (GOLD analysis project Ga0049084, IMG submission 66720) | Freshwater lentic microbial communities from great Laurentian Lakes, MI, USA - Great Lakes metaG ON33MSRF | ecosystem: Environmental > Aquatic > Freshwater > Lake | place: Great Lakes... | reverse complement strand
GAACACCTGGGCGGAAAAGGTTCGCAACGCGCGCGACGCGTCAGATACGCGGCCGATCGAGACCACCTACCGCCAGAAAGCTGTGTCGAGCGACTTCGGCCAGTTCGGCTGGCTGACCGGCCCCACGCCCTTCTGGAAGGCCGGCGACCAGCACGTCATCAGTGATCGCTGGCTGCTCGACGTAATGTGGTCGCACGTCGGCAACAACTTCGTGCTCGACTTCAATCAAGACGAACTGCGCGACGTCCAGGCGCGTTTCGAGACCAGCACGGGCATTTGGGGCCGCTCGTTCCAGGCGTCGACGTTCCTGCGCCCGACCAACAGCCTCGACGTCACCAGCAGCTACTTCCTGCCCAACAGCATGGGCGGCGACCACGCATTCAAGGTCGGCTACCGCTGGCGCTCGGCGCACTCCACCAGCCTCAACCACCACGGCGGGTTCGTTGACGCACGCTTCACGAACGGCGTCGCCAACTCAGCCGACATCTGGCGCGACGGCAACTCGGAGTCGCACCTCAGTACCATGGCCTTCTACGCCGCCGACACCTTCACGAAGAACAAGCTGACGATCAACCTCGGCTTCCGCGTCGACCGCCAGGACGACACGGCGGTCGCCGCCCCGGTGCCGGCCAACTCGCTGTTCCCGACGTTGATGCCTGCCGTTGACTTCAAGGGCGCGGATGCCGGCGTCGTGTGGACAGACTTCTCGCCGCGCATCGGCGTCACCTACGACCTCACGGGCAACGGCCGCAACGTCATCTCGACGTCCTATGCCACCTACTACGGCCAGATGGGGCCAGGACAGTTGTCGAACCAGCTCGCCGCCACCGGTGCAGTGGTTGTCCGCTACCCTTGGGCCGACACCAACGGCGACACGTTCGTGCAGGCCTCGGAGGTCAACATGACCGTGCCGTTCCTGGCCAAGAGCGCCGCCTACGATCCGGCCAACCCGACGGCCACCGCGTCGCCGATTCGGGTTGACCCGAACATCAAGAACGACCGCACGCGCGAGTTCATCGTCGGCTTCGACCGCCAGCTCGGGCCGCAGATGGCCGTAGGCGGCAGCTACGTCTGGCGCAAGTACGATCAGTTCTCTTGGACCGATCGCGACAACTTCACCAGCGCCAACTACGTCGCGGTGCCGTTCCAGCCGACCGGCTGCCCGGCAGGCGCGCGCTGCGAGGCCGTGACCTACTACCAGCCGAACGTGCTGATTCCGTCGCCCGGGATGGTCACGAACCAGCCCGATCGGTATCGTGACTTCAACGGCTTCGAGCTGACTTTCCAGAAGCGCCCGTCGAACAACTGGTCGGCCAGCGCCAGCGCCGCCTACAACAATGCCATCGATTACTGGGATTCGGCGAATGCCTACGAGGATCCGACCAACATCGACAAGCTGAACGGCTTCCAGTACGCGCCGGAATCAGGCGGCAGCGGCATCGGTGGCATCTTCACCAACGCGAAGTGGCTGGTCAAGGTCAACGGTCGCTACACCGCGCCCTGGGGCATCAACATTGCGGCCAACTACCAGGCGCGTCAGGGCTATCCCTACCTGCAGACCATCCTGTCGCCGGCGCGGGCCAACGGTGCGGGCCAGGTGCAGGCGCAGCTCGATCCGCTTGGCGAGCTCCGCCTGGGCAACCTCCACACGGTGGACGCGCGCATCGACAGAACGTTCCGCTTCGGCTCCGTCACCCTGGTGCCGGCGTTCGATGTGTTCAACCTGACCAACACCAACACGGTGCAGGCGGTGAACCGCAACCAGGCGGCGGCCAACGCCAACCAGATCAGCGGCATCATTGCGTCGCGGGTCGCCCGCTTCGGCATCAACGTCCGTTGGTAGCAGCGGCGTAACACTCGAAAGGCCGGTGGGAGCGAATCCCACCGGCCATTTTTTTGTACGCCGCTGCCCCAGGGCGCGAGCCTGACGAGACGCGAAGCGTCGAGCCCTACGCGCAGCGCAGCCGCGCCACCCCTAGCGCCGTGCTTGACACCGCCGTCATACGGGCGTCTCACTGTGGTGTCCACGCGACGTCACCAGCGGAGGTGAATGCTCGTCAGCCTGCCGGGTTCGCGTGGCCGGGCGCCTTCAAAAGCAGAAATCCCAAAGGTGGGACGGTGAGACTAATTGAATAACGATGGTTGTGCGTGGCGATGTCCTCGGCCCCAACACCCCCCTCATTGCCCATGTTGCTGCCGCCATACGCCTCGGCGTCGCTATTGAGCAACTCGCGATAGCGGCCGGCGGCCGGCACGCCAAGCCGGTAGTCGCGCCTGGGCACGGGCGTGAAATTGACGATGGCGATGAGACTTGCACCTGATTGGCTTGCGGCGTGCCGGCTGAACGCGATGACGCTGCGCTCCGCATCATCGCAATTGATCCACGAGAACCCCTCGGGCTCGTGGTCGGCTTGCCATAGTGCGGGCTCTTCGCGATAGACGCGATTGAGATCGCACACCCAGCGCTGCAAACCGGCGTGACGCGGGTCGCCCAGCACTTCCCAATCCAGCTGCCCGTCGTGGTTCCACTCGCGCCACTGGCCGATCTCGCCGCCCATGAACATCAGCTTCTTGCCCGGATGCGCGTACATGTAACCGTACAGCGATCGTAGACCGGCGTGCTTCTGCCACACGTCGCCCGGCATCTTGTCGAGCATCGACTTCTTGCCGTGCACCACTTCGTCGTGCGAGAACGGCAGCATGAAGCGCTCGCTGTAGGCGTAGACCATCGAGAAGGTGATCTTGTTGTGATGCCACTTGCGGTGGACCGGCTGTTGCTTGGTGTAGTCGAGCATGTCGTGCATCCAGCCCATGTTCCACTTGTAGGTGAAGCCCAGACCGCCGGCCGACACCGCGTGCGACACACCCGGCCACGATGTGGATTCTTCGGCGCACACGATCGCGCCCGGACATTCATGCTCGACCAGTTGGTTGAGATGCTTGATGAACTCGATCGCCTCAAGGTTCTCGCGGCCGCCAAACTGGTTGGGCACCCATTGGCCCGGCTCGCGCGAGTAATCGAGATACAGCATGGAGGCGACCGCGTCGACCCGCAACCCGTCGATGTGGAACTCGCGCAGCCAGAACAGCGCGTTGCTCAACAGGAACGCGCGCACTTCGTGGCGGCCGTAGTTGAAGACCAGCGTGCCCCAATCCAGGTGCTCGCCCTGGCGCGGGTCGGCGTGCTCGTATAGTGCCGTGCCATCGAAGCGCGCCAGGCCATGCTGGTCCTTGGGGAAATGTCCGGGCACCCAATCGAGCAGCACACCGATGCCGGCAGCATGAAAGGCGTTGACGAGCGCCTTGAAATCGTCGGGCGTGCCAAACCGGCTGGTCGGCGCGAAGAAGCCAATCACCTGGTAGCCCCACGAGCCCGTGAAGGGGTGCTCCATGATCGGCAACAGCTCGACGTGCGTATAGCCCATCTGCTGGACGTATGGGACCAGGAGCTCACCGATCTCGTAATAGGTCAAGAGCTGTCCGTTGGCGGCGCGTTGCCAGCTGCCGAGGTGCACCTCGTACACCGACATCGGCTTGCGCAACCACTGGCCACTGCGGCTGCGCTCGGCCATCCAGTCGCCGTCGGTCCACTGGTACGGGTCGTCGTGCCAGACGATGGCGGCGGTTTGGGGCGGGAGTTCGAATCGCCGGCCGCACGGATCGGACTTGAGCACGGCCTGGCCGTTCGGACCAATCACCTCGAACTTGTAGCGATCGCCCTGGCCAAGGTCGGGCATGAAGATCTCCCAGTAACCGGCCGGGCGAATGGCGCGCATCGGATGCACGCGACCGTCCCACCCGTTGAAGTCGCCGACCACGCTGACGCGTTGCGCGTTAGGTGCCCACACGGCGAAGTGCACGCCGCGGCGAATGCCATGGGTGATGGCGCGCGCGCCAAGGCGATCGTAGACCCGGTAGTGCGTGCCCTCGCCCAGCAAGTGCAGATCGAACTCCGTCAGCACGGGTCCGTAGCGATAGACATCATCCGTCTCGCTGGACGAACCATCAGACCAGGTCAAGCGGAGGCGGTAGTCGAACTCGTCGCGCCGTTCGTTGGACACGACGCCTTCGAACAGGCCTTCGGGATGAATGCGGGTAAGGACCAGGCCGTCGGGCTGGCCGAACGGAATGATCTCGACGCTGCGGACATGAGGTCGGAAGACACGGATGGCGACGCCGCCATCGACGTCATGCGGACCGAGCACCGCGAACGGATCAGCGTGCATGCCGCGCGCGATGGCGTCGATTGTTGCGCGCGCCAGCGGCGGGGCCATATCCGTATGCTACTCTGCGGGCCGTACAAACTGTGGGGACAAGCCTTCAGGTTTGTCCGAGGACCCTATGAACCGCCGCCGGTGCGAGCAACCTCATGGCCGTGAATAGAATTCGCATGGCCGCATTATCGTCGCACCTGTTCACCTGGGCACCAACCTCTTAGGCACCCCAGGCACTTTGCTTGTTATGATTAAGACATGACTACCGCGACATTCGACACTTCCGAAGGCACTTTCAAGGTCAAGCTCTACGACGACAAGGCGCCAAAGACCGTCGCCAACTTCGTCGGCCTGGCCACCGGCACGCAGGAATGGACCGACCCCAAGACCAACCAGAAGGTCAGCCGGCCGTTCTATGACGGCCTGATCTTCCACCGCGTGATCGACGGCTTCATGATCCAGGGCGGCTGCCCGATGGGCAACGGCATGGGCGGTCCCGGCTACAAGTTCGCGGACGAGTTCGGTCCCGGGCTGAAACACACCAACGATGGCCTGCTCTCGATGGCCAACTCCGGTCCTAACACCAACGGCAGCCAGTTCTTCATCACCCTGGCGCCCACGCCGTGGCTCGACAACAAGCACGCCATTTTCGGCGAGGTCACCGAAGGCATCGACATCGTCCGCGCCATCGGCAAGGTCAAGACCGGCTCGCAGGATCGTCCGGCCAAGGAAATTGTCGTCAAGTCGGTGACGGTCGAGAAGAGCTAGGCTGGCCCACGCGCTGGTCAGTCACATCTACGTGCAGCTGTCGAACTACCTGCTGCTACGCGAGTGGTACGACGACTACCTCGGCGTCCTCATACCTGAAGTAGCTACTTCTTCTTGGTCTCATCAGCCGCGGGAAGCTGTGGCAGGCCGCTTGAGGCCGGCGGCGCCAGCAGCCCTTGCTGCGTATAAATCATCAGCTTCTCGCGCGTGTCGGCGATGTCGAGGTTGCGCATCGTCAACTGGCCAATGCGATCCTGCGGCGTGAAGAACACCTCTTCACCCTTCTCCATCGTCAAGCGCTCCGGCTTGTAGGTCAGGTGCGGGCTCGAGGTGTCGAGAATCGTATAGTCATTGCCGCGGCGCAGTTCCACCGTGACCTCGCCGGTGACGGGACGTGCCACCCAGCGCTGCGCGCTCTCGCGCAGCATCAGCGTCTGCGGATCGAACCAGCGACCCTGGTAAAGTAGACGGCCCAGGCGGCGGCCGTGGTTGCGGTACTGCTCGATGGTGTCTTCGTTGTGGATGCCGGTGATCAGGCGTTCGTAAGCAATGAACAACAACGCCAGGCCCGGGGCCTCGTAAATGCCGCGGCTCTTGGCTTCGATGATGCGGTTCTCGATCTGATCGCTCATGCCCAGGCCGTGCCGGCCGCCAATGGCGTTGGCCGCCATGAACATGTCGAGCGCGGTTGCGAAGGTCTGGCCGTTCAAGGCCACCGGATGGCCTTCCTCAAACCGGATGGTCACCGTCTCCGCCTTCACCGCGACGTCATCACGCCAGAACGCCACGCCCATGATCGGCTGAACGATGGTGATGCCCTGGTTGAGGAACTCCAGATCCTTGGCTTCGTGCGTGGCGCCGAGAATGTTCGAGTCGGTCGAGTAGGCCTTCTCGACGCTCATCTTGTACTGGAAGCCGTGCCGGATCATGTACTCCGACATCTCCTTGCGGCCGCCGAGCTCGTCGATGAACTGCTGGTCGAGCCACGGCTTGTAGATGCGCAGGCTCGGGTTGGCGAGCAGCCCGTAGCGGTAGAACCGTTCGATGTCGTTGCCCTTGTAGGTACTGCCGTCGCCCCAGATGTTGACGTTGTCCTCGCGCATGGCGGCGACCAGCATGGTGCCGGTCACGGCGCGACCCAGGGGCGTGGTGTTGAAGTAGGTCTGTCCCGCCGTGGTGATGTGGAAAGCGCCACACTGCAGTGCGGCCATGCCCTCGGCCACCAGTTGTTCGCGGCACTCGATCAGGCGCGCCTTCTCGGCGCCGTAGCTCATGGCCTTGCGCGGAATCTCGTCGTAGTCGGCCTCGTCTGGCTGACCGAGGTTCGCCGTATACGCAAACGGCACGGCGCCTTTCGCGCGCATCCAGTGCAATGCGGCGCTGGTATCAAGACCACCTGAAAACGCGATGCCGACGTTCTCGCCGACGGGAAGACTCTGAAGGATACTGGGCATGTCTGCCCTGCAATCTTAATTCAGGAAGCGCGCAATCTCCTCGATCACCCGCGGCTGACGCTAGCGGTAATCGTCGCGGGTCGGCGCGAAGACATCGAGCACGCGGCAAGCGGTGATGCCGCGGCCGGAATGCCGGGCCTCCGGTGGGATGACATAGACCGCACCCGGGGTCAGACGGTGAGTCGTCCCCTGCACGGTCAGTTCCAGCTCCCCTTCGATCACGCTGACAATCTGCTCATGCGGATGCTGGTGCTCGGGAAACGACGCGCCGGCATCGACCTCGACCCACGAATGCGTCTGGCGATCAGTATGGATGAGCCGCGCGCGGAGGCCGGGGAAGATCTCGCGCACGGGCAGGGTGCTGACGGTGATGAACGGCATCCCGATACGCTACCTCAGTAACGCCCTCATCAAGGGGTCCCGGGTCATCACGGCGCGGGCGTAGCCGCAGATCGGCACGATCCTCAGGTCGCCCGCTCGCGCCCAGTCAACCGCGGCCTGCACCAGCTCGCGGCCAAGACCCGAGCCGCGCAGTTCAGGCGCAACCTCGACGTAGTCGATGCGCATCACGCCGGCTTCCGGAACCGCATAGTCGAGAGATCCCATCCGCGCGCCATCGATGTGCAAGACAAACTCCTGCGCATCCTTGTTCGCTTCACGCGTGATGGTGACGTTGGCCCCAGCGGTCATCAGGGGGTGACCGTCACGGTGACGTGGCCGTCCGCCATCAAAGCGCCATCGTCGGCGCGGGCGCGCAGCACGTAGACACCGGGCGCCCCGAAGGTGACCTGCACCGACACCTGGCCGTTAGCCGGCATGGCCGGTGGCGCCCAGACCGGTGCCCACGGCGAGTTGGCGCCTGCCCGCGTGTCTTCCCACGACATCACCTGTTCGGGTGCGAAGGTCACCGAGCCCGGACCGCGATAGACGAACCACGACACATGCAGGCCGACGTTCTTGCCCACCGTCACGCGCGCCGGCGGCAGCGTCGCGCGGTTGACGCGAATCGGCGCCTGCGAGTCGGGCGGGGTGTCGGCGCCGACGTCGCGTCGCGAACCGGTGTTGGCGACGGCCGCGCCCGACAGGCCAGAGGAGCGCCGCTTCGGGATGCCGTCGTCACCGACTTCGACAATCAGCGTCACCGGTTGCCCAACCTTGGCGTCGAGGGCCTTGCGGCCCTGCACCTCCACCGTGGGTGGCTTGTTCGCGCGAATCTCCGGACTGCTCGTCCCCGCGCCCAGCGCGCCGGTTTCCGACGCGCGCACCACGTCGTCAATCTGGTAGTCGAGCCGCAGGCTGGCATAGGCCTTCTCGGTCTTGCCCTGCGTCGTCAGCGTCCAGACCAACTCGTCCTTCTCGGTGAAGCCTTTCGGTACCGGCACGCGAAACACGAAGCGGTTACGCCGGGGCAGAAAGCGGGTGGGCTGGCCCTGGTCGGCGCCACCGATGCTGAGGCCGTTGGCGGGACCGGCCGCCACGTCGACCTCTTCTTCCCAATTCCGGTTCATGTAGCCGAACACGAAGTAGGTCACGCCGTCCGCGCCCACTTCCCAGCCTTCGTACGCCGGCGACACGTTCTGGCCGCGCGAATACGACAGCGACTGCGCACTCGCGAGCGATGCCGACAGTAGCACTATCGCGGTAACTGCCTTGGCCCAAGCCCCAGGCCCCAGGCCCCAGGTCCCCGTCACTGCTGCGGCCGCGCCACGGCGGCCGGTTGTGGCGCCATGTTGCAGAGTGGACAGCCAATCACCATGCTGTTCCGCGTCAGCTTCAACTTCTCGCGCCGCGCCGCCATCTCGGCCTGGAATTGTTCGTCCGTCAGGAACACGCGATTGCCCAGGTCAATGAACATGTTGGCGACCGAGCGGTTGCCCGAGCCCTGCCAGTTGCGCGGGTCGGGCACGTTCTTGTTCGACGGCGAGTTGTCCATGTAGCCGACGATGTGCAGGATGGTGTCCTTGGGCAGCAGCGGCGCCGTGTCGTCGTCGTAGTCGTAGCCGCGCACCCAGTTGTGGTCGTAGCCGACGCAGTTGATGGTCTGGATGTTGTAACCCCAGATCGCTTCGAGGCACATCCGCGCGCCGGGCGCGTGCAGGTGCGGCTCGAACGACAGGATCTTGGTGTTCTCTTTCAGCAGCGCGTAGGCGTGCAGTTGCTGACCGCCCTCCATGGCCTTGATGTCGATGTCGACGCCGTTACCAAGCGAATACGTCGCGCGACGATACTCCGGCTGGTAGCCCTTGGGCATGAACTTGAACGCGATCTCGAGGTGCGCTTTGGTGTCGCGGCCGTTCGAATGCAGGTGAACCGAGTCGGACACGATGCTCGAGCCAGCCTTCAACAGGCGCGCGGACTTGGCGTCGAAGAAGTCGGCCTCGCGGCCGACTTCGTGCACCGGCCAAGAGGTGCTGTCGTCACTGGCCGCAAGTGAATCCGCGGGGGCCGAGTCTTCGCCGAGCACGCGCGTGCTCCAGATCATGTGATGGAACACGAAGCGGCCGCCGACGGTTTCGCGGCCGGTCCCGCCAGACTCGACGTCGTTGACCTCCCTGACCTCCATCGCCGAGACGTAGCGGTCTTCGGTCAGGCCGGTCGGCACGCGCGGGATCTCACCCCACCAGTCGGGCGCGGTGCCCTTAACGAGCATGTCCGTGGTCTTGACCACGAGATCCGGAGTGCCGATCGCCCACTTCGAGTCGTCGGTCCACGTCCGCGACGGCGGCAGGTCGGTGGGGTTGCCGCGCGGAGCGCCGGCATCGGCCCACTTCGCGATCTTGGCGATTTCTTCCGCGCTGAGCGAGGGGTCGTTCTTGAACTTCTGGATGCCGATGTTCTTCTCGACATACCACGGCGGCATCACGCCGGCCTTGGGGCCGATGCCGGTGCGCTGCTTGATAGCGCGCGCCCACGGCCGCGCGTCCTCGTAGGTCCGCAGCGACATCGGCGCCACGCCCTCGGGCCGGTGGCAGTTCTCGCAACTGCGCTGGAGAATCGGCGCAATGTCTCGGGTAAAGGTCACCTCGACCACCGGCACCGGTGCCTGGGGTTCGGCGCGCCCGGCCAGAGGCGCCACAACGGCAGCCACAACCGGGGCCAGGAGAACGACGATCCAGAACGGGGTGCGGCGGGTCGGATTCTCCATGCCAAGAGTATGAACCTACCGGGGCCAAGGTGCAAAGGCCGTGCTATCGTCTCGGCATGCGAACGAAATGGCACCTCTCACTCCTCATCCTTCTGGCGGTCCTCGTTGGCGGCATCGCATCAGGTCGCGACGTTGCCAGCGCCCAGGCCAAGCCGGCTGCGCCGCGCTTCCAGGTCGATCCGGCTTGGCCGCTCGAACTGCCGAATAACTGGATTCTCGGCTCCGTGACTGGCGTGTTCGTCGACGCCAAGCAGCACGTCTGGGTCACCCACCTGCCCGAGACCCTGACCGAAGAAGAGCTCTATCAGATGCAGAAGCCGCCCATGGGCACCTGCTGCGCGCCGGCGCCCGTCGTCCTCGAGTTCGACGAGAAGGGCAAGCTCGTTCAGGGCTGGGGCGATGCGGCAACCCAGGACGTGTCACAGTTCCCGAAGAACCCGCACGGCATCTTCGTCGACCACAACGACTTCGTGTGGGTCGGCAGCCACGCCCATCACCGCGTGATGAAGTTCACGCGCGCCGGCAAGCTGGTGTTCACCATCGGCGAGTTCGACAAGGTTGGCGGCAGCGCCGACACCAAGCTGCTCGGCGGCCCCTCGGGCATCTGGGTCGATCCCAAGACCAACGAGGCCTTTATCTCCGACGGCTACCGCAACCGACGGGTGGTCGTGGTCGAGGGCGCCACCGGAAAGTACCTGCGGCACTGGGGCGCCTATGGCAACGTGCCCGACGACACCGAGAAGTTCGATCCCAAGACGATGATGAGCGGCGCACTGCCCAAACAGTTCTCGACTCCGCACGGCATCACCGGGACCAAGGATGGCAAGATCTACGTCGCCGATCGCCGCGGCAACCGCATCCAGGTGTTCGACCAGGCCGGCAAGTTCCTCTCGGAGAAGATCATCGCGCCGGCGACGCTGTCGTCAGGCTCGGCCTTCGTGCTGGTACCGTCGCACGACGCCGCACAGCAGTACCTCTACATGGCCGACGGCACGAATCACAAAGTGTGGATCCTGCGCCGCGGTGATCTCGAGGTAATCGGCGAGTTCGGCCGTGGCGGCCGCCAGGTCGGCCAGCTCCTGCGCCCCCACGGCATGAGCATCGACAGCCGGGGCAACCTGTATGTCGGCGAGGCGTCGACAGGGCGCCGCGTGCAGAAGTTCACGCTGCTACCGGGCAAGTAGGCATCACCAGGAGACCAGAAGGTCAAGAGTTTCTCTTGATCTTCTGGTCTCCTGTCATTTCTGCTGCAGCGTCACCAGCACAGCTTCCAGGTCAAACATGTCATGCCCCAGGGCATCGACGGTCACCTGCAGCCCGGGCCGCAACACCGACTGCGGCAGCTTCTTCAGCCCCTGCATCACCTGCATGGTCTCGTTCATGTCGATCTCGTAAGTCGCGCCGTCCACCGCCTTCACGTCGAGCTGGGTGGCGTGGACCGTGACGATCGACCCCACGATCTTGAACTTCTCGTGGCCCGAAATGCCCGTCAGTGCCAGGGCCACCAGCAACACCGTCGCGCATGCCCGTCTCGTCATGTCAGAACCATAACCGCAAACCGGTAACCAGTCGCCACCCGCCGACATCCTCGCCCTGCTCGCGGGCCAGGTCGCCGGTGCCGAACACCTTCCGGTGCCATAGCAGGCCGGCATAGGGCGCCAGCTCGCGGCGGATTTCGTAGCGGAACCGCGCGCCGAACTCGATCGAGCTGAGGCCGGCGCCGACCTGCCGCTCGGGGTCGGACTTCCCGAAGGCGTTCAGCTCGAAGATCGGTTGGACGGCGACGCGATCGTTCAATAACAGGTCGTACTCCACTTCAGCCCTCAACGCAGTCCGCGCTGATTCGCCAAAGTATCCGGTGACTTCGACGTCAAACCACTGCGGCGCCAGACCCTGGAGGCCGATGGCGGCCCAGGTGCGCGCGGGGCCGGGCGTGAAGTCGTGCCTCACGCCGCCGACCACCGCCCACCAGCGCGAGAAGTTACGCCCCAGCAGCAAATGCCCTTCGGCATCGTCGAACGCGCCCTCCTGGTAGTTGGCTTCGGTGCGGACCCAGATGCGGTTAAGGTCGCCACCGACCCAGCCTTTGGCATCCCAAATGGCGCCGCCGCCACTGTCGGACACCTGCCATTCGAGTTGATCGGCCAACACCAAGAAGTGCAGGCCATCGTCGTGAACCGCGTGGCCCTGCAGATCGGGGGGAAACGCCGCCTTGCGCTCTTCTTCCGTGGGCGGCGGCACGGGCGTCGTTTGCGCCACGACCGTTGACGGCACGGTGCACCCGAGCACCAGCAGCGCCACGCGAAGAAGCCTGGTGGCACCCATTATTCCTCCACCCGCACTTCGCGGAACATGCCCGTTTCCATGTGATATAGCAGGTGGCAGTGGTATGCCCACCTGCCCAGGGCATCGGCGCGCACGCGATATGCGCGCTTCGTTCCCGGCGGCATATCGATGGTGTGCTTGCGGACCTGAAAGTTGCCGGCTTCGTCTTCGAGATCGCTCCACATCCCGTGCAGGTGAATGGGGTGCGTCATCATCGTGTCGTTGACCAGCACCACGCGCAGGCGCTCGCCGTAAGTGAGCCGCAGCGGCTC
>Ga0049084_10000861_pt1 | contig 12179 bp, 9 predicted proteins | sample GreLakmeON33MSRF_FD_66720 | JGI IMG/M metagenome (GOLD analysis project Ga0049084, IMG submission 66720) | Freshwater lentic microbial communities from great Laurentian Lakes, MI, USA - Great Lakes metaG ON33MSRF | ecosystem: Environmental > Aquatic > Freshwater > Lake | place: Great Lakes... | reverse complement strand
AGTCTGAAATTGCTGTGCAGGAACAGCAATCCTCGCTGCGCAATACATGGGCGTCGCTTTCGGCGAGTTGGGGTGGAAAACCGGAACGTCAGGGTGAGAGTGTCGGCGATATTTTTGAATTGCCGGTGCTGGCGGCGTTTTCTCAACTGACGGATGCGGTTGAACGCAACGCCGACATCATCCGGTTTGCAACCGAGCGACGCGTCAACGAGGCCAAATTAAGGTTGTCTGAGGCGGGCCGAACCCCGGATGTATCTGCAAACCTTGGTATCCGCCGCCTCCAAACCACCAAGGACCAAGCCATCGTGTTCTCGGTTGCGGTGCCGCTGGGAACTAGCAGTCGTAGCGCTCCGTTTGAACGTGAAGCGCAAAGCCGCATTGAATCGGGGCGTTTCGAAGAAGCTACTGCACGAAACAACCTGACGGCAACGCTGTATGGCCTGCATGTGCAAGTTGAAAGCGCGCGCAACGTTTTTGCCCAACTGCAAGAAGCAGCCCTGCCAGAGGCCACGCAAGCCGAGCGGCTGACCGAAGAGGGCTACCAAACAGGTCGGCTCTCGCTTTTGGAATTGACCGTTGCACGTCAAAGCCGACTAGCCGTTCGACAACAGGCCGTCACTACGGCGGCCACGTACCATCAACTTTTTCTCGAAATCGAGCGGCTCACCGGTCAGTCTATGGCGGTCAAAGCCGAAGCACAAAATAACGCGCGTTAGGAATCTCGACATGAAGAACAATAATTTCATCACGTTCGCAATTGCCGCCGTTGGCATCGGTCTCGGCGCACTCATCATGTTCGTCAGGCCAATGGATTCTGATCACGACCACGAAGGCCATGATCATGGTGCCGAGGAAGAAGAATTCGCACGTGGACCTCATAATGGCCGCCTCTTGCGTGATGGTGATCTCGCCCTTGAAATGACCATTTTTGAAGACGGCGTACCGCCTGAATTTCGTGTTTATGCTTACAGGTCGGATAAGCCGATTGAACCCGCTAAAGTCGCCCTTGCCGTCGACCTCGTGCGCTTAGGTGGTGTTACCGATAAGTTCACATTCAAGGTGGAAGGCGATTACCTGCGTGGTCAAGGGACAGTCGTTGAGCCCCACTCATTTGATGTAAAGATCGGCGCACGCATCGACAATAAAGTCCACAACTGGGCCTATCAGTCTTATGAGGGGCGCGTCGAAATTGCGCCCGAGGCCGCCGCAGCAGGTGGCATCAAGATAGAAACCGCAGGCCCCGCCAGCATCCGTTCAAGTGCCGTCGTCACGGGGCGCATCATCGTCGATCCATCACGTTCAGCCCAAATCACGGCCCGGTTTCCTGGCGTTTTGCGGGAACTGCGTAAATCTTTAGGCGAGGCCGTGGCCAAAGGCGAAGTCATCGCGATGGTCGAAAGCAACGATAGCCTTCAAGCCTATGCGATCAAGTCGCCGGTCGACGGTATCATCTACAGCCAGAACGCGCGTGTTGGCGAAATCGTCGGCTCGATGCCGATTGTTGAGGTCGGAGACATGAGGCGTGTGGTCGCTGAACTTCAGGTTTTTCCGCAAGATGCTGCCAAACTCAAAGTGGGCCAGCCGGTTCGCGTCAGCGCGATTGACGGCGACATGAGCAGCGATAGCTGGTTGTCGATGATTTCGCCGACCACGGAAGTTGGGTCGCAATCCGTTCCGGTTCGTGTTGTTTTGGATAACACCAACAACGCGTGGCGACCAGGAATGCTGATTGAGGCTGACATCACGATTGGGACGACTGAGGTGCCACTCGCCGTAAGCACCAATGCTCTGCAGCGGTTCCGTGACTTCGACGTCGTGTTCGCCAAGGTTGGTGACACATACGAAGTTCGCATGCTCGAACTTGGAGTGAAAGATAACGACTTCATCGAAGTCATCGGCGGTCTTGTGCCGGGGACGGTCTATGTGACCGATAACAGCTTCCTCATCAAAGCTGACATCGAGAAATCCGGCGCAAGCCACGATCATTGAGGATAGCCCCATGTTAGAGCGCATTATTTCTACTGCTATCCAGCAACGTTGGATTGTTTTTATCGTCGTGCTGAGTCTCTCGGTGTTGGGAATCTATAACTTTCAACGCCTGCCCATCGACGCCGTACCTGACATCACCAATGTTCAGGTACAAATCAACACCGAGGCGACCGGGTTTTCACCGCTGGAAGCCGAACAACGGGTGACCTTTCCGATTGAGACTGCCATCGCCGGCATCCCCAACCTCGACTACACCTGGTCGATCTCGCGCTATGGCCTGTCGCAGGTGACAGTCGTTTTTCAAGACGCAACCGATATCTATTTTGCCCGCCAACTCATTAACGAACGACTGCAAGAGGTGAAAAGCAAGCTTCCGCCTGGCTTAGAACCATCGATGGGCCCCATCGCGACGGGGCTTGGCGAAATTTTCATGTTTACCGTCCAGTCTGAAAAGGGCGCGAAGAAACCTGACGGAACCGATTGGACGCCAACAGATTTAAGAACCGTGCAAGATTGGGTTGTTCGGCCCCAGCTTCGAAACCTTCAGGGCGTGACCGAGGTCAACACCGTCGGCGGGTATGTCAAACAATTCCACGTCACGCCTTACCCAAACAAACTCCTGGCTTACGGCCTGACCTTACGCGACCTCATGGAGGCGTTGGCTGATAACAACAGCAACGTCGGCGCTGGGTATATCGAACGCAACGGCGAGCAATATTTGATTCGCTCGCCCGGCCAAGTCACCGACATCGCAGAGATTGCCAGCCTTGTTGTGGCAACGCGAGGCGCATCGGTTGTGCGCATTTCGGATGTAGCCGATGTACAGATCGGCTCAGAACTGCGCACAGGAGCAGCCACCGAAAATGGCCGAGAGGTGGTGCTGGGCACGATCTTCATGCTGATCGGCGAGAACAGCCGCGAAGTGTCCCAGCGTGTCGCCGCGCGCATGGAAGAGGTCAACCGAAGCTTGCCCGATGGCGTTGTCGCAAACACTGTCTATGACCGCACCACATTAGTTGATCGCACGATCGCGACCGTTGAGAAGAACCTCGTCGAAGGCGCGATTCTGGTGATTGTCATTTTATTTGCCCTGCTGGGTAATTTTCGTGCCGCACTCATCACCGCTGCGATTATTCCATTCTCTATGCTGATGACGATCACAGGCATGTTTCAGAACAAAGTGTCGGGCAACCTCATGAGCCTTGGCGCATTGGACTTCGGTATTATCGTTGATGGCGCGGTCATCATTGTCGAGAATTGCTTGCGGCGTTTCGGCGAGAAGCAAGGGCATCTGGGCCGTGTGATGACCAGGGAGGAACGATTTGCAACAGCAGCACAGGCCACCGCTGAAGTGATCCGCCCCAGCCTCTTTGGTGTTCTCATCATCACCATCGTGTACATCCCGATCTTCACGCTCACGGGCGTTGAAGGAAAGATGTTCCACCCTATGGCGTTTACCGTCGTCGCCGCTTTGCTGAGCGCGCTGGTGCTGTCGATTACCTTTATTCCTGCAGCCGTAGCGACCTTTGTCACGGGCCGCGTTGCTGAAAAAGAGAACGTCGTTCTGCAAAAAGCGCGCACGTTTTATGAACCCATCTTGCGGGGCGCTCTGGCCAATCGACTTCCCGTGGCTGTTGGCGCGTTAGTTTTGGTTGTGCTCAGCGGGTTGTTGGCAACGCGGCTGGGTTCTGAATTCATTCCAAGCCTCGACGAAGGCGATATCGCCCTACATGCCCTGCGCATCCCGGGAACAAGTTTGACCCAGGCCGTGCAGATGCAGGCGGCGCTGGAATCGAAGCTCAAGGAATTCCCCGAAGTCGACAAAGTCTTCGCTAAAATTGGCACTGCTGAAATTTCCACCGACCCCATGCCGCCGAGCGTGGCTGATACCTTTGTGATTATGAAAGATCGCGAATTGTGGCCCGACACCAGCAAGACAAAGGCCGAGTTAGTGGAGGAGCTTGAAGCAGCCGTACGGAAAATTCCGGGCAATAACTATGAGTTTACACAACCGATTCAGATGCGCTTCAACGAGTTGATCTCTGGCGTGCGAACCGATGTCGCGGTCAAGATTTATGGCGACGATCTTGATGTCCTCAACGAAACAGCAGAGCAGGTTGAGACCGTTCTGAAAGGCGTTGCCGGGGCTGCTGATGCCCGTGTGGAACAAACAACGGGTTTACCGCTTCTAACCATATTGCCCAAACGCGAAGCCTTGGCGCGCTACGGCATTAAGATTTCTGAATTCCAGGAAGTCGTAGAAATCGGGCTTGGCGGAAAGGCCGTGGGTCAAGTCTTCGAGGGTGATCGGCGGTTTGATCTGGTCGTCCGATTGCCTGAGAAACTTCGTACCGACCTCTCAGCGCTCAGCCGCCTGCCCATCCCCCTGCCCCCGCTTGAGCAACGTGAAACTGGCTTAGTCAAAGCAAGCCTGATGAACGAAGCCGGGCGCTTCGTGCCCTTGGGCGAAGTCGCCACCATCGAGATCGCGCCCGGGCCAAACCAGATTAGCCGCGAGAACGGCAAACGCCGGGTCGTGGTGACCGCCAATGTGCGTGGCCGAGACTTGGGATCGTTTGTTGACGAATTACAGCGAGCCATGCGCACACGCGTCGATTTGCCCGCAGGATACTGGCTCGATTACGGCGGAACCTTCAAACAACTCATCTCGGCAAGCGAGCGTCTACAAATCGTGGTGCCGGTCGCGTTGTTGCTGATCTTGATGCTACTGTACACGGCGTTTGGGTCCACCAAGGACGCGCTCATTGTATTTAGCGGTGTGCCGTTGGCGCTTACGGGCGGAATTTTTGCTATCTGGGTGCGAGATATTCCGTTGTCGATCTCGGCTGGTGTCGGCTTTATCGCCCTCTCGGGCGTGGCCGTGCTGAATGGCGTGGTGATGGTGTCGTTTATCCGACGATTGCGTGATGATGGTGCTCTTTTGGATGCCGCGATCATCAATGGGGCAATCTCACGCCTCAGACCCGTTTTAATGACTGCGCTGGTGGCAAGCCTGGGGTTTGTTCCCATGGCGTTGAATGTCGGGACGGGCAGTGAAGTTCAGCGGCCACTGGCAACCGTCGTCATCGGAGGGATCATTTCATCGACGATCTTAACCCTCGTTGTCCTCCCAGCCCTCTACCGAATGTTCCATCGGCTTGAAGCAGAAGATCGCGGCATAAACGCATCCTGAGATCACCCCTCGCATAAAGGGGTCGTGAAAACCACCTAACTCGCTGAATTAATGATGGTATTAGGCATTTGCTTGTGTTGTTTCGACTATATACATATATATACGAAATAACTTCATCTGTTCTGCGCGAAAAGAGGACACGTGAACGCCATCGGCCGCTCTTTTAGAGACGCCACGGCCTTATCGCCCTTGCTCGGGTGCGACATGGATGCCCTCCATATTCTACCGTTGCATGTCCTTCCGCTGTGCAAAGAAGGCATTGCGAAACACAAGCTCATTAAAAATGCCCACCTCGTCGGGGTTCTAGAAGCGTATTCAAGTCGCGAGAGCGGCAGCGAGCACGTGCCGATGACATCCCTGCCAGAACGCTTTGGCTCGAAGAATGACGTGGGCGACCCAGACTTCAACATGCTGCTGAAGCTTGCCGCCCTGCCGAGCTATGATGTCTAAAGCCTCAGACGTTCGTTGCGTTCGCTGGGCATCGGCATCAAAGAAAATAGCGCGTTGAAACTTTCTGACGAGATGAAACGCGAGCCTGCAGGCTATATGGCGCGATTCACGAAGCCATTGTTGAAGTCCATCTACGGCGACACCGAAAACGAGATCAGTCGTTTCGATGATTTAGTGGGCCTCTTTCGCGACCCGGACATTAAAAAAGCATTGGGGAAGCTAAATCTGATTTCTGAGAAGCAGGGTGTGAGGCTCGACCAGATCCCGGTGTTCATCGAGGATTATGCGATATCTTTTTGTCACTCTCGTATTACCAGCATTGCATTGATCGCATTCTCCAGACGTTGGAAGGTTTTCAAAGCACCGTCAACGAGTTGAAGACCAGCTATCAAATGATATCAAAGCCCCAGGTTATTACTGAAGCGAACCGTATTCAAAAAAACGCTGAATATGTTGCTGGCCTTTGTCACACGAATATTTGAGGACTTTGAAGCCCGCTCGCAGGACATTTGCAGAATCTCTCGGCGGTAAAATTCAGACACGTCAAGGACGTAATCCAGAATGCGCACGGCCCCATCGGTGGTGTGCTCTGTAGGCTCACCGTAAAAATGACAGCCTAGAAGAAACGCTTCCCGTCAGAAAAATCAGGCAGTCCCGGCGCAAAAGAAGACTTTCTGCTAACCGATGTTAGGCCAGGTCTGAGCGAGTTAATCGAGATTACATGCGGCCAGTCCACCGTGGCTGGGTAGGCCTGCAAGCTCTCGCCCCCGCAAACTCTACGCGGCGAGCTTACGCCAGCCCGCAACCGTCCGGTTGGTGGAATTGATCAGGCTCGTTCCACAGGTCTGACATGTATAGGCAGTATCGCCTGCGCCATGTGCCGGACGAAGTTGTGTTCCACCATCCTCGGCACTAACCTGAAGGTCAAAATGTGGCGGCTCTTCACGGCCTTTACATAGCTGAAGCTGGCAAGCGCGGCAGTGAGTTGTATCTTGGATCATAGGTCACCATATATTATTCGTGCATAAATGCGCGGTAAATTCGCGCATTTATGCCTAGAGAAGGGACAAAAATCAGGCATGTGCCTACTCCGCCGCCGATGGACGTGCGCCACCGATAGGCATTAGCGCGACTTCGCCATTGATAGTGCGGCGCGCAAGTATAAAAGCAAGCATGGCCACCAAGGCCGATGCCGTCGCCATACCCATAAACACACCTTTGACGCCATACAATGTCGCCCCCATATAGGCACACGGCAGTTGCACGAGCATGGACTTTGAAACCCCGATGAGCATGGCCGGCATGGGCTTGGCCATGGAGTTCAGGCTGCCCGAAGAAATATTGATGATTCCCATACATCCGTAGCTGAGGGGAACGATCAGTAAGTAATACCCCGCCAAGGCAATGACCGCAGGATCTTCGCTGAATTCATGCGCCAAGAACGATCCAAAGACGGCAAGCAACCCGGCGACGATGACCCCGTAAATCACCACAGCTTTGTAGGCAAAGGTCATGGCCTCTTTCACGCGGTCCATGCGACCGGCGCCTGCGTTTTGGCCCACAAAAGGTCCCATCGCGATGGACAGCGACATCACGAAAATCAGCGAGAACATCTCAATACGCGTCGCCACCCCATAAGCCGCAATCGCGCTGGCGCCGAATGAGGCGATTAGGGTGGTGAGAATCGCAGCCGAGACCGGCTGGATGAGTTGAGTCGCGGTGGCCGGCAAAGCGATGTGCAACAACTGGCGCCACGAGTCCAACATGCGCGTTATGGTCGGCAAGGTGTAAACCATGCCATGCATGCGGAAGTGCAGCACAAACAACGATAAGGTGAACGTGACAAACCGCGAGACCAACAACGCATAGGCCGCACCCGCGAGGCCGAAACCTGGAAAAAACCACGCTCCAAAGATGAAAATGGGATCGAGGAGGATATTCAAAACCGCCGAGCCCGCCATGATCAAGCTTGGCGATTTGGCGTCGCCATAGGCACGAATCACCGAGTTGGCAATCAGCGGTACAATCATCACCGGCATGCCAAAAAACCAGACATATATATACGCTTTGATGTGAACCAAGACTTCGGGCTGCGCACCCATCGCCTTGAAAAGCGGATCGACAGCAAAATAGCCGCCAATCGCAAACACCAGCGCAATCGCGAAAGCCAGAAACAGGCTGTCGGTCGTCAGGGTACGCGCCCTGGAAATATCGCCCTCACCCACGGCGCGCGAGACAACCGATGTCACGCCCGTTCCGAGCCCCAAAGCAATGGCATGCAAGATCATCACCATGGGGAAGGTGAACGCCAACGCCGCCAGTTCGCGGGTTCCTAATTGCGCGACAAAATAAGCGTCGGCCAATTGGAAGGACATCGTCGCGATGGTGCCCATCAATAAGTAGCGCGTGAGACCCAGGACTTGCTTTCGCACAGGGCCTTCGGTGAGTTTGACGCCGCCACGCGGACCAGCACGCCCGCGTTTGGGCTTGGCCGGGTGCTCAATCGGTGGCTGCGGGAGATCTGCGACGTCGTCGGACATTGCTGGTTTTATTCTGCGGCCGCAGCCTGCGGCACCGCATCGGCCGACATTTCGTGCTCTTTACGATAGATCGTGCGATGCAGCCACCACCACGCCACACCCCCCACTAAAAATGCGGCAAGACTGTTGGCAACGATAATGCCTTCCATGCCACCCAGCCACGAGCCGAGGAAAACCAAAGGTACAGTCACCACCATCGAGCGCGCCAGCCCGATGGTTGATGCGGCCAAAGGCATGGCCAACGAATTCCAGACGGACATGCCAACACCCACGATACCACTGAGCGCATAACTGATCGGAACAATGTATAAATACAGCGTGGCGAGGCGAATGACTTCGGGGTCGGTGGCAAACTTACTCACCAGCCAGTTCCCAACAAGAGCAAGAACAACGGCTTGAATTACGCCGCCGATAAAACAAAACTTGATCGAAAAATTTACCGCCTCACGGATACGATCAAATCTTTTTGCACCCGCGTTTTGGCCCGTGAACGGTGCCACAGCGATAGAGATCGCCATGATATAAATAAAGGCAAAGATTTCCACCCGCGTGGCGATGCCGAAAGCGGCCACTGCAGCAGTTCCATATGACGCCACAATGGCGGTAATGATGCCGCTCGCCACAGGGGCGACCATCTGCGTGGCTGTCGATGGCAACGCAATGTGCAGCAAACTCAGCCAAGATTTCTTCAGGCGTTCGGCACCAAAACTGATAGGTGCCAAAGCATGCATGCCGCGATGAATGACAATTGCGAAGAGAATAATAAGCACTAGGCGGGCAACATTTCCAGCCCACGCTGCGCCAGCGATGCCCATGGCCGGAATGGGCCCCCAACCAAAGATAAAGATAGGATCCAAAACCGCGTTAACCACCGCCGCCAATGCCATCAAGGCGCTGGGCGTGCGCGCGTCACCATGGGCGCGGATCACGCTGGAGCCGACTTGCGGAATAATTTGGAAAAGCGTGCCCAAATACCACACCTGCATGTAGTCGTGGATGAGTGGTAGCACCGCCTCTTCTGCGCCCAACAACCGGAACAGAGGGTCAATGGTTTGAAACCCGATAAACGAGATTATCGCCGTGATGATGGTGGCAAGGACGATGCTATCGGTGCCCAATGCGCGCACCGAGGCCTGATCGCCCACACCGACGTTACGTGAAATGACTGAGACGACACCTGTGCCAAAGCCAATCGACAATGAAATAATGAGCATCACTACCGGAAAGCTGAAGGTGAGCGCGGCCAGCTCGTGTGTTCCAAGTTTTGCGATGAAGTAAGTGTCGGCCAGCGTGCTGATCAACGAGGCAGTAATGCCAAAAGCCATAAACCCAGCCAGCTTCGTCAGGTGGCCACGAACAGGCCCCTCCGTGAGCGAGGCTCCGCCGAAAGACTTGGCTGTGGATGGATCGTCTGGGGCAGGCATATCGGACATTTAGGAAGGGGCTTTCGCAACGACGAAAAGGCTACGCCAGATCGAGTTTAAAAGACATCATATTGAACTGCTGTGTTGATAGTTCGTAACAGGCCGAAAAGATAGCCTTTGGACTGCTGTTGACTGCAAAACGGTCAATAATTTCTTTAAAATTTTAAGCCCAGTAAATTTCAGGGTCTTAAATGGCTAAGTCCTCATGCAAGCTATTCACGAATGGTAGTTGCGATAGCCCGCTCCTCACTCGATCATGCCGTCACAACGGCTGCGAAGCGTCGCAACGATCTCAATGCATCGCGCGCGGCTCTGGCCACAGCCGGGCGACCCACAGGTCCCGGCACCAAGATCGACTACATCCCCGTTCGCGCGCCTGTGAATGGCCGCTTATTGCGGCGGATGTAGCAAGTCGAAGCCATTTTAGCCGCAGGCATGCCGCTGTTGGAAATCGGCGACCCGGCAACGATGGAGATTGTCACCGATTTGCTCTCTACCGACGCCGTCAAGGTGAAAGAACACCAAGAGGTCGTCATCGAAGATTGGTGCGGGCCGCAAGCATTGAAAGATATCGTGCGCAGGGTCGAATCCTTCGGCTTTAATAAAATTTCAGCGCTGGGCATCGAAGAACAGCGGGTCAATGTGATTATTGACATTGTGTCTCCGCACGAGGAATGGGCCAGCCTGGGTCATGGCTACCGTGTGGAAATACGCGTTGTGATTGAACTTCGCGACAACGTGCTGAAGGTCCCCGAGAGCGCGCTGTTTCTTGTTGGTTCGGATTGGGCTGTGTTCCGCGTGGCTGACGACGCCGATGGCGGCACGGTGAAGACCGTTAAAGTTAAGATAGGCAGCCGCAATACGCTCAAAGCCGAGATCGTTGAAGGCCTTAAGGCTGGAGATGTCGCTATCCTTCACCCAGCGACGCGATTGCTGAAGGCGTGAATGTGGCGACGCGAGAATAACCTTACGCCAACGGCTCGTAGAGCCCGGTGATGTCTTGAGTGAGCTTCAGCACCAGCGCTTGACGCGCGGCGCACAGCTTGGCATCTAGCGCCAGGTCTGGTTGATACAGCGAAATCTCTTCGCTAATATCAATACCCCGTTTGGCCAGCACGGCCTCAGTCACCATTTGCCGGTCTTTGACCACCCACAGCTCTTGCGCAAGCGTCATGAGGGCCTGAGCAACCTTGTCGATGTCATCGGGTTTCAGAGCTTTGCGTTTGCGCGGTTGGGCTTGGGATGGAAAAAGCTTCGTCACGGTTTACGCCCGTATGTGACCCAGGGATAGTTAATGGGCGCGACGCCGTAGTATTTTACATCCACAAAGCCGATACTTTTCATCAAGCCAACCATGTCCATGGTGGATGATCCACGCCAGAAAGGCTCGCCGCCAAATTTCGCGATGTAGTCGGTACGCCAGGCGTTGAGTTTGTTCATGGCGCTATAAGGTGCCACATCGCCGAACATCAAATCGCCGCCGGGTGTTAGCAACCGGAAGCTTTCGCGCAGAATATCGCCAATTACGTCAACTGGCAGTTCGTGCAGAACAATAAACGAGGTAACAAGGTCATAACTGTCAGCAGGTAGCTTTGTGTCTCGCGCGTCAGCCTGAAACAGCTTCCAGGCGTGGCCCATATTATTGCCATTGCGTTGGGCTTGCTCCAACTGCGCGACTGAAATATCGAGCGCATGAATCTCGGCGTTGGGAAACACTTCGGCCAGTTTTAATGTGAATGGACCAGACGAGCAGCCGATTTCCAGAATCTTTTTATAATCGCGACGCGGTGCTTGCTCGGCGAACTGTTTGCGTTGCGTATAAATGTCAGCCGAAGAACTGCCTGCCGCCGGTGGGCGGGTGGATTTGCCGACCACATAACGGTGAATTAACTCGCCATGAATAAAGCCCATGTGCGGATGGCCATCCCACCCGCCAGTAGTGCGATGAATCGGGTAGAGCCAGTATTTGTCTGGCGTGAGGTCGGGGTTGACGCTCAGCGTCGTCTTGCCCTGCTTTAAAAGCTCAAAAGTGGATTGTATGTCGGCTTCAATTTCGGCAAACGCCTCTGCTGCCAAACGCGCATGATGCTCCGCATGCCATTCGCCCATCATGTTGCTGGTACGGAAGGCCGGTTCATTGGCGAGTATCGATTCAATTTGTTCAGAGCGCTCGTCCATATCATCGGCCAACTTGGCGTCATCTGTTAATCCAGCTTTCGTGAGGGCATCTTGCTGATGCTTTTGCATCGACGCGATGGCCGGGCCAAACGCTGAGAGGAAGTCGAGCGAGGCGCGGCCCGTTTGGCGGAGTTTATAGTCGATCATATGAGGCACTCCTGAAATTCGATGGCGCCAAGATAGCACTGTGCCTCCCTATGCCAAGCCCCGCTGTGCGCAAGGACCCATGCATATCAGGTGATAGCCGGGGGGGGGCGGACACCGTTGGATTGGCTAAGTACGATCGGGCTTCGCAAAGGCAAAGGGCGGCGCGGGGTCGTATTCCATCATTCTCACGACGGCCTTGGCCATGTCGTCGCCATGCAATTGCGCCACCAGCCAAATCGCCATGTCGATGCCCGCCGA
>Ga0049084_10000860_pt1 | contig 12194 bp, 8 predicted proteins | sample GreLakmeON33MSRF_FD_66720 | JGI IMG/M metagenome (GOLD analysis project Ga0049084, IMG submission 66720) | Freshwater lentic microbial communities from great Laurentian Lakes, MI, USA - Great Lakes metaG ON33MSRF | ecosystem: Environmental > Aquatic > Freshwater > Lake | place: Great Lakes... | reverse complement strand
CGGTCTGGCAAGCATCCGGGAAGTTCGTCATAGGTTCATGCATCTGATTCCGTTTCTTGCCGGCACGGACAACCTGAAGGTTGAACTCCAACGAGGACGGCTTTGGCACGTCGCTGGAGCTCACGCTTTAGCGTGTCCGATGGGACAACTGGATTCAGGTGTCTGGCTCTGATTCGTCATTCGAAATTCCCATGCCCCTGCTCGCCATCGAAACTTCCTGTGATGAAACCAGCGCCGCCGTGGTCGCCGGCGGGCGCGTGCTGGCCAACGTCGTCGCCTCGCAGATCAAGCTCCACGCCGAGTACGGCGGCGTGGTGCCGGAACTGGCGACACGCGAGCATTTGAAAAATTTCCCGCCCGTGGCCCGCGCCGCGCTGCGCGAGGCGGGCGTGGGCGCGGACCAACTGAACGCCGTGGCCGCGACGCAAGGCCCCGGCCTGCCGCAGGCGTTGATGATCGGCTGCCAGGCCGCGCAGGCGCTGGCCTTCGTGCTCCGCAAACCGTTCCTCGGCGTGAACCATCACGAGGCGCATCTCTACTCGCCGTGGATTTCCGGCACGCCGCCCGCCGCGGACTTCGGCGCGTTCCAGCCGAACGTCTCGCTCATCGTCAGCGGCGGACACACCGTGCTGGTCCACGTCGAGGCGGAGCTGCGGCATCGCGTCCTCGGCGCCACGCTTGACGATGCGGCGGGCGAATGTTTTGACAAGGCCGCCAAGCTGATGGGCCTGCCCTATCCCGGCGGCCCGGAGCTGGACCGGCTGGCCGGGGAAGGCAACGCCGCCGCGTTCGATTTTCCCCGGCCGATGCTGCACGAGCCGGGCGATGATTTCAGTTTCAGCGGATTGAAAACCTCCGTCCGTTATTTCCTGCAAAAAAATCCGGCGCGGGCGGACGATCCGCAGCAACTCCGCGACCTCTGCGCCAGCGTGCAGGCGGCCATCGTGGAGGTGCTGGTCGGCAAAACGGTGCGCGCGGCGAAACGGCTGGGCATGCGCTGCGTCACGGCGTCGGGTGGCGTGACCTGCAACCGCGCCCTGCGCCGGGATCTCGCGACGGCCTGCGCGCGGGCGGGTCTGGAGCTGCGGCTCGCGGAAAAAACTCTCTGCACGGACAACGCCGCGATGATCGGCATTCTCGCGGAGCGCAAGCTGGCGGCTGGCGTGGCGGCGACGCCGTTCGACGCGGAGATCGCGCCAAGCTGGGCGCTGGGTGCGCCGGTCTCCGACCCGGCACGCTGAAGCTTCCGCCAACGCGCCGGGCTGGAGGGCGGCGCTCCACCGAGGAGCCGCCGCTAATTTGGCACCCGTCCGCCGCCCTTGGGCGGGACTGGTTTCACGGGCGGAGCGTTGGTTCCGTCCTTGGTTTCATCTTTGAAGGCGGAGCGCAGAAGCCAGTGGCGTTTCAAGCCCTGCACCATGGTGTCCGTGTCCACAACGAGCCGGGAAATGCCGGTGAGGATGTTGGTGTTGGCCTGGACCTGGGCGTTGAGGTTGCTGGTGATGTTGGCGAGGTTGGCTAGGGACAGGTTCAGGTTGTTGACGACGGCGACGAGGTTGGTGTTGACGTTCGTGGTGATGGTGTTGGCGTTGGTCAGGAGGAGGGTGATCTGCTGGTTCATGTTCGTGGGGAAGAGCCATTCGCCGAGCGAGCCTTTCGGATCGCGCAGGTTCGCCGTGATGACCTGCAAATTGGTGACGGCGGGTTTCGCGCTGATCATGATTTCATCCAGGCGGGCGGTGGCGGTGGCGGCGTTGGAGAGCACCTGGGTCAACTGGTTGGTGAGGGCGAGGAAGTTCGGCAGCGCGCCCTTGACGGTCTGGACGACCTGGTCGAGCTGATCGGCCAGTTCGGGCGGCTCGTCGGCCAGCAGATAGTATTTGCCGGCCGGGGTGCCTTTCGCAAAGTTCGTGAACTGGCCGGCCTTGTCGTCCCAGATGCCGGTGAGTCGGTGCGTGGCGGGGTCTTCCTTGTAGGTCGCGTGGACGGGCGTCTTGCTCTGGACATCGCCCTTGGTCAATTCGAGGTAGCGGCTGCCGAGCAGTCCGGCCGCCTTTACCTTCATCTTGGAGTCGGTCCAGATGTAGCCGTAATAGGGCTGCCGTACCGCGATCTCCACATACACGTCATAAAGCTTGCCCGGTTCTTCTGCGGTGATCTGCGTGATTTCGCCGACGTCGAAACCCATGAGCTTGACGGTGTCGCCCACCTTCAGGCCGGCGGCGCTGTGCAGGTAGGTGAAGTACGGTGCCTTGGTCAGAAACCAGCCTTTGCGCTGCGCGACGTGATAGACGTAGTAGGTCAGCCCGGCAAGCAGGAGGAGCGTGGCCAGCGTGACGAACAATCCCACCAGCCGCTCGAGGCGGCCGAGGCGCGTGCGCAGTTGCGGAGTCAAATCTTGAACAGCCATAAATTATTTCATTCGCCGGTTTCGGTGACGAGCAGTTCGCGGAGCATCGGCGTGGTGTCATTTCCGACCGCCGGCATCGGGCCGATGGTGTGCCAGCTTCCGTCGTGCAAGGTGGCGAACTGCCGGCCCGCCTTCCGCCACGGCCGCAGATCATCCGTCGTGGCGATCAGCGTGACCGGCCGGCCGCCGGTCAGCGCGTCCCCGGCGGCGAGGCGCGCGACGAAATCCATCCACCAGCGGACGTGGCGCGGATCGAGGCCGGCCAGCGGATTATCCAGCAGGAGGACTTCTGGTTGCAAGGCCAGCGCACGGGCCAGGCCGACGCGCTGCCGCCAGTTGCGGCTGATGCCGCCGGGCGTCTGGTGCGCCCAAGAGCCGAGTTCCGTGGCGTCGAGCAGCACCTGGACGCGCGCGGTGATTTCCTCCGGCGGCATCTGCTGATGGTAGCGGGCCGGGAGCGCGATGTTTTCGGCGACGGTGAGGTGGTTGAAAATCCGGCCGCCGTTGTCGAAGACCAGCCCGAGCCGGCGGCGGCCGGCGAGCAGTTCTTCCCCCGTTGTCCCGCTCATCTCGCCGCCGAAGAGCCGGTAGCTGCCGCGGTGCGGCCGGGACAGGCCGGCCAGCATGGCCATGAAATCGCTCTTGCCCGAGCCGTGCATTCCGCCGATCACCCAGAACTCCCCCGGCCGCACGCACCAGTCAATCTGCCCGATGACGGGCGTGGCGGGATCGCGCCGCGCGGTCACGGCCACCTGGTTCAGTTCGAGGATTGGGGCGGCGGCCGGGGGCGCGGGATTTTCGGTTTCGGACATCACGGGAAATTTTTACGCCAGCAGATAAATAAGGATGAAGAACGCGTCGAGGAACACGCAGAGGATGACGCTTTGCGCGACGGCGCGGATGGTGGCGCCGGCGACTTCCTCCAGTCGGAGCGGCCGGGCCAGCCCGTGGTAGCAGGTCACGATGGCGATGATCGCGCCGAAGCCGCAGGTTTTGAGCGCGAGGATGATGAAGTCCAACCCGTGCAGCGCCCCGGCGAGCTGCCGCACATAATCGCCGGGCCGCAGCGGCACGTCCTGAAGAAACGCCCAGAGATAGCCGCTGGCCAGCGCGCCTAGGATCAAATAGACCGTCAGCGAAAAAATCCCCAGCGCCATGCCGATGACGCGCGGGACGACGAGGTAATGCACCGGGTCGATGCCCAGCGCCTCGAGGGCCTCGATTTCGCCGAGAGCGCGGGCGGTGCCGAGTTCGATGACGTTGGCTGTGCCGACCCGCGAGAGGACGAGCAGCGCGGTGAGGAGCGGGCCGAGTTCGCGCACCACCGTCGTCACCATCACCAGGCCGAGGTATTCGTTCGCGCCCAGGCGGGTGAAGAGCGAGACCATCTGGCCGATGACGACCAGGCCGAGGGCGGCGGCCAGGAACAGCACCATTCCCAGCGGCTTCAAGCCGGCCCGGGTGATCTGCGTGACGATCATCGGACGGATCACCTCGCGGGCCACGTTGAACTTGGAGAAGAACACGCCCAGCGTGATGAGCGCGAACGCGCCCAGGCCCTGCACGGTCCGGATCAGCTCGAGCAGTTTCCGCCCGATGAACCGAACCAGGGAACGCGGCACCGGCATCCGCCAGAGCGGATCGGCGGACGAAACTTCCGGCAGGCTGGCAGTCCCTTTTTGCACGCGGGCAAAATAGGGCGCAGGCCCGGCGCGGTCAAAGCGGAAGTTCGCTGCGCAGTGAAAGTTTGTGCAGGTTAAAGTGGGCGGCCACGAACGCCCAACCGGGTTGCACCCCGCGAAATTCGAAAGATTGAATTCACGGTGTTGGCAGGGCGTTATACCTTCATGAAATTTCTGTCCGTCCTGCTGCTGGCGCTTCCGGTCGCCTGCGCGCCCGCCGCCCCTGCGCCCCCGCGATCTCCCATCGAGCGCGGGCCGCTCTGCGGAGCCGTCACCACGAACTCGGCGGTCATCAAGGCGAAGCTGGCCACCAACGGCGTGACCGCCCGGCTCGTCTTCAGCCGGAGCGCCGAGTTGACCGAGCCACTTTACTCGGCCGCCGACACGGCCGCGACCAACCGCGGCAAGGTCGTCGCCTTCACCCTCGACCAACTGGCGCCGGACACCGCCTATCATTACGCACTGGAGATCGACGGGAAAATCGTGCCGGAGAAGCACGGCGAGTTTCGCACCTTTCCGATGGGGCCGGCCTCCTTCTCGTTCGCCTTCGGTTCCTGCTCGCTCACCGGCTCCACGAACAAGGTCTTCGATGTCATCCGGGAAAATCGTCCCCTCTTCTACATGAACGACGGCGACTGGCACTATGAAGACATCCGCGACAACGTCCGCTCCCGGTTTCGCGCGGCCTACGACAAGGTGCTCGCCTCGCCGCCGCAGGCGAAGCTCTACCGGCACGTCCCGTTCGTTTATATGTGGGACGACCACGATTTCACCGGCGACAACAGCGACACCTCTACCAAGGCGCACGAGGCGACGCGGCTGACCTACCAGGAATATATCCCGCACTACCCGCTGGCGGCGGGCCAGGGCGATGTGCCCATTTATCAGACCTTCACCGTGGGCCGCGCGAAATTCATCCTCACCGACCTCCGCTCCGCGCGCGACAAGTCGAACAAGAAGGATGACGACAAAAAATCCATGCTCGGGGCCGCGCAGAAGGAGTGGTTCAAGCAGCAACTGCTCGAGGCCAACGGAAAATATCCGCTCATCGTCTGGGTCACCACCGTCCCCTGGCTCGGCCATTCGGGATCAAACTATTACCGTTCGCCCACCAATTTCATCGGCTACATGCACCACACGAACCTGCCCGCCCGGCCGTCCGCCAAGCCCGCCATCCCGCGCGCGCCCGACCAGCCCAGGCCCCCCGCGTCCTCCCCGCCCGCCGGCGAGGATCATTGGGCGTCCTTCTCCACCGAGCGGCGCGAGTTGGCTGATTTCATCAAAACCAATCACATCCAGGGCGTCTGCATCCTGCACGGCGACTCGCACATGCTCGCGGCGGACGACGGCAGCAACGGCGACTACGCCACCGACGGTGGCGGCGCGAAGATTCCGGTGATGTGCGCCGGGCCGCTCGACAACGCGCCCTCGATCAAGGGCGGTCCGTACAGCCAAGGCGTTTACAAGGTGAAAAAAAACGAAGGATGCTTCGGACTGATCAACGTGACCGACACGGGCGGGGAAATCACCGTGCAATACAGCGGGCGCAACAATCTCAACCTGGAAAAAGTCTCCCTCAAGTTCACCGTGCCCGCCCCGTAGCGGCGACGCCCCGTCGCCGCAGGTGAACGCGCCGCCCTCGTCGTATTTTTTCCGGGCCTGGTTGGTGGACCGCAGGTGGTCCGGCGACGAGGGCGTCGCGGCTACGGTTCGGGCTTCGCGTCGATCTGTGCGAACGGATTATTGTTGAAGGCCGGCGGAGCTTCCGCGGCCGGCGGTTGGGGGGCGACGGGATTTTTCTGCTTCGGTGTCGCGGAGCTTGGCGGCGTCTCCTCGTCGTGGTCATCGCCCGACTCGGGATTCAGATTCGGATTCTTCGCGCGCTTGTTGCGGGGCAGCGGGCTGAGCATGAGGTTGATGCCCTTGCCGATGAGCTTCGGCTCGAAATCGGGATGGGCGAACAGCTCGGTTTCCTTGATGAACTTGTTGATCTGAAGAAAGCCGAATTCCTTGTGCGCCATTTCGCGGCCGCGAAATTTCAGGGTGACTTTCACCTTCATGTCCTCGCAGAGAAAATCAATCGCCCGGGTCAGCTTCACGCCGAAATCATGCGGGTCGATGCCGGGGCTGAGCTGGATTTCCTTCACCTTGTTGGCGTGCTGATGCTTTTTGGATTCCTTCTCCTTCTTGGCCATCTCGTAGCGGTACTTGCCGAAATCCACCATGCGGCAGACGGGCGGCGTGGCGTTGGGGGCAATCTCGACCAGATCCACGCCGTGGGCGCGGGCCTGGTTGATGGCGTCGGCCAGAGTGATGACACCCAACTGCTGGCCATCCACACCGATGCAGCGGACTTCACGGGCACGAATTTTCCCGTTGACCCTGACGAATGAACTCGGAGAAGCGGAACGCGACGGAAATGGGCGGCTCAAGACGCCCTCCTTGAAGACTTGTTCATGCAGATTTGATTAACATACTTGCGGCCATACTGGCTTTTAACGCGAGCGTAATCTAGGCACGGGAACGCACACTGGCAAGGTCAATTCACGATGCCGGAGCACGGAGGGCGCATCTTGACACTGTCATTAAATTCCGACGTGAGTGTGGTTCTGGGTGGGAGGCTGGCCCTGGGAGCGCTGGCATCTCTGCCGCCGAATTCAGGCCCAGCCCGGCGGGCCGGTGTAAACCTGCTTCTGTAAATTGTCTTTCTTCGCTCCGTCTTCACCCCTCCGGGGTGAGGCGGAGCGAAGGCGAGAATCCCTATCGCCAGCCCAAAAAATTCTAAGGAGGTCATCGTCCCGCAGGTCGGGTGGGAGTTGTGCGTTTTTTTTCAAGGGCTACACCCTCAAGCAATGGAAGCGGCCGCCGCGCGAGCTGGACGCCAGCGTCTGCGGGCGCATCCCGATACGCACGAACCGCGACGACCGTTATCTGGTCGAGGATTTCCAGGCGCTGCCCAAGGCCGGGTATCACAAAATGTTTCAGCGGATGCTGGCCGCGTCGCCGGGGGTGCGGTTGGTCTTGCGGCGGAGCCAGGTTTTGAGGGCGAGGGCCTTGCTGCTGGGGCCGACGAGGAGGGTGATCTCCTTGTTCATGCCGCTGAAGGTGAAGCGGGCCAGGGCGCGCGGCAGGCCGCAGGCGCTGGCGAAGAGCACCTCGTAGAGTGCCAGGGAAAAACACAGCATGAAGACGCGGGAGATGGTCTGGTCCTTCGTCGCCACCAGAAAGGCGAGAATGCCCGTGGCCGCCGCCAGCGTCTGGCCGATGGCGGTGCGGTGTTTTTCGAGCGTGCTTTTGCGAGGGAGGCTGGTGTCAGTCTTGTAGCGGTAGAGCGCCTCCATGCAGAGGCGCCATCACCATGATGAAGAAGTAAATCAGGTAGCGCTCCGGCCCCGCCAGTCCGGTGTAATAAAAATGGAACACGGCCACCAGCAACCAATACAAGACCGCCGCCATGAGTATCTAACTCAAGGCCACCAGGCTGAACAATCCGTGATTGCGTTACGTTATCATTTCCCCCGCCCCGGCTCTCCGAGGTAAGCCTGATCCTTCCTACTCGAATTGCCCCCGTCATTCAACTGCGGTCTGAGAAAAACGTCCAGATCCCTGAAAAAAAGGTGGGGTGGCCAACGGGATTCGAACCCGCAACAACAAGCTCCACAAGCTTGGACTCTACCATTGAGCTATGGCCACCACCCGGCTGGAAGCATAATTTCCCCACCCGCCGCGTCAAGCCTGCATCGCGGAGCCAGGGCGGGCCGGGCCGGGCTTTTGGTATGGCTGGCGCACACGTTGGAGTTCAGTCCCGCGTGCGGGACTGTTCCGGGCCGGAGGCCGGTGATTTCAAACAGGCCGTCTGCCTTCATGGCACCCGCGCGGTCTGGCCGCCCGCCTTCAACTCCAGCCCGCTCCAATAGCCAAACTCGAAACTCCAGTTGTTCGCCGCGTTCTCCAGGCGGAGCGCGACTTTCTTCCCGGCGAACTTCGAGAGATCGACGCTCACCGGTTTCCAGCGCTCGCCGCTTTTGTCCACGAGTTGCTGGTGGACGAGCCGGTTGTCCGCGAAGACGCGCAGCTCCCAATCGCCGCGCTCGTCGGCGGCCACGGCGAAGCTCAGCGCGGATTTGCCGGCGGGAATTTCCAGCGTGCGCACCAGCGTCGCCGGCGTGGCGCGATCCGCAGGATGCGTCATCAGCACGTTCTTGCGGCCCGCGTACTCGACGAGCTTCTTCGGCGCGCCCTGGAACGGCGGGCTGTTCACGCGCCAGTCGGGATTCCAGAGCGCGACTGATTCGCCGTCGCCGGGCTGCGCGCCCGGGCCGCGAAACGAATCCGCGCTTTCACCGGGCGGGACCACCTGCGCGGATTTTCCCCCATCATCGCCGATCAGTTCCCGCCGCAACGCCGGCGTCCACGGCCGGTTGTCGCCCGGCGGATTGAGAATGAACCAGATCAGGTCGCGAAAATCTTTGTCGGACAGTTGCTCGAGACCTTCCGGCATCAGGCTCGAGGTCGTTTTGCGGATGGCGGGCTGGCCGTTCACCACCTTGATGTCGCTCTTGGCGATGGTGTGCTCCATCGGGCCGCTGGCCACGAGCTTCAGGCGCGTGTCGGTGTCCTCGACGACGCGGCCGCTCACGGTGGAACCGTCCTTCAACTCCACCTCCGTCGATTCATAACCCGCGCCGATGACCTCGTTTGGATCGATGACATTTTGCAGCAGCGCATCAATCGTGCTGCGGCCCACGCCGGTGAGATCGGGGCCGACGTCCGCGCCTTCGTGGTAAAGTTTGTGGCAGACGTAACAGGCGCGCTTGGCGACCTCGTGGCCGTTCTTCAAATCCGGCTCGCCGGCGAGGACAACCTTCCGCTTGTCGGCGATCAACTTCAGTTTGTCCGCACCCGGCGGACGGTAGCGGCCCAACAGGCGCTCGGCCTGACCTGCCACCGTCTGGTCGTCGCGGCGGGCCAGCGCGCGGCGGGCGGTGGCGGAAATGTCCTGCGGGCTGACGGTCTTCTGATCCACGCCGGCCATGAGCGCGCGGCTCCATTGGGTGCGGGTGGAGAGGATCTCGGCGGCGGTGCGGCGCGTGGCGGGCGTGAAATTCGGCCACGCGGTCATCATCGCAGCGGCGATGTCGTCACCGGGGAAAACACCCAGGGCGCGGACCGCCTCCGCCACGAGCGCCTGCTCCTTCTTCTCGCGGACGAGCAGACTTAACAACTCCCCTTTCGCCGCCGCGTCCTTCGTTTCCCGCGCGGCCTGGATGCCTTTGAGCCGCTCGTCGAGAGCCGCCTTCGGGTCGTTGATCTTGGCGATGAGAATTTTCGACGCGCCGGTGTCGCCAAGCAGCGTGGCGAGGCGGCGCACCCTTTCGGCCAGAGCCGGGTTCGCCGACAGCTTCGCGAAGATCGGCGCGAGGTCGAGGGTGGGCTTCGCGCCCTTGCTCTTCTGCGCTTCGATCAGGCCGTCGAGCGCGGCTCCGGCCAACTCGGTCTTGGCCGCAAGGCCGCCGAGCCATTCCAGCGCGGCGTTCAAATGCTGCGCGCGCGCGGTGGCGTCGCTGAGGTCGCAGATGCGGCGCATGACGCGGCGGGTGCAATACGCGCTCACGGAATTTTCATTCGCGGCGAGCAGCGGGAAGAACGGCTGCGGATTGGCCGCCACGCGCGGCTCCATCGCCATCCAGACGATGTGCGGATAGTAGGAGTCGCCGGTGACGCTGGGGCGGGCGAGGAGTTCGCTGATGATCGGTTGAATGTTGGCGGCGGCGGCACCGGGCCGGCCTGGGGTGTTTACGGTCAATGAGCCTGAAGCCAGTTGCCGCATTGCAACTGCGACTGAAGCGCGCACCGATGATTCCTGATCTTGATCGAGTTTCAGCAAAGGACTGCCCGGCAAAATCACAGAGCCTTGTTCTCCTGAAAAACGCGCTGCCCACGCCCGGATGCCACTGTCTTGATCCGAAGCCGCGTCATGCAAAATGCCGGCCAAAAGTTCACCGCGTGAATGAAGTGCGCCGAGCGCGGCAAACCTTGCAGAAATCGGCGCGTCACGTTGATCTCCGCGTCTGGTTGCGACGTCCGAGAGCGTCCGCTGAACTTCAGTCGCTGGAATTGGATCTTGTTTTAGCTCTGCAAGAAGTCGCTGCGCTTGCCGGCTCTGCCAGGAGTTCTTCGCTGAAAGCAGCTTCACGAGTTCAGCGGCGGGGAGCTTCTTCAAATCCATCTCCTTGCCCGGCCGGCTCGGCACTTTCTTGCCCGGCTGATCGCCCACCCACACCACGCGCCAGATGCGGCCGAACTCGCGGTCCACGCCTTCGGGATCGGCGTTGGCGTTTTGGTAGCACGGATACTTGTCATACCAGTCCATCACCCACATCGCACCGTCGGGGCCGGTCTGGTTGCTCACGGGCCGCACCCACGGATCGCGGCTCACGAAAAAAGTCCCGGGTCCGACGTGCTTCCACTCCTCGCCCTTGGGAATTTTCTCGCCGCTCTTCGCGCGCCACTCCTCGCCGGCCGGGCCGAGCAGCGTGGATTCCTTCTCGGCCTTGTAGGTCGCGCCCACGGGCGTGAGCCGGTCGCAGTTGAGCGAACTGGCGTGAATGTTGCCGAGGAAAACGAGGCCGCGCCAGGCCGCCGGCCATTGGTCGCCCTGATAAACCGTGATGCCCGCGTGGGCCGCCCGGTAGTGACGCCAATCGACAATCGCCGGCAGGCCCCGGCTCGGCAGATCGTTCACGTAGCCGTAGGGATTCGCCCAAGTGCCGCCCTGCCGGTTGTACTGGCCGCCTGGCGCCATGTGGAAAAGATGCTGGATGACGCACGCGCTCACGAAGGCGTCGCCGCGCTCGTTCCAATCCACGCCCCACGGATTGCTCGTGCCGTCGGCGAAGACCTCGAACTTTTTCGTCCCGGGATGAAAGCGCGCGAGGGCGGCGTTCATGATCACGCCCGTGTCCTCCGGATTGCCGGGATCTTTCACCTTGGACTGGGTGAAGACGCCGTGCGTCATGTAAAGCCAGCCGTCCGGCCCCCACGCGAAACCGTTGAGCAGCTCGTGCCGGTCCTGGTCGCCGAAACCAGTGAGCACGATCTCTCGCGTGTCGGCCCGGTCGTCGCCATTCGTGTCCTTGAGGAAATAAAGATTCGGCGGCGCACCGACATAAACGCCGCCGTTACCAAGAATCATTCCTTCCGCGAGCGAAAAGCCGTCGGCGAAAACCGTCACCTTGTCGGCCACGCCATCGGCGTCGGTGTCCTCGAGAATCTTGACGCGATCACGGCCCTTCTCGCCCTTCGCCGCGCCCTTGGGATATTCGTAAAGTTCCAGCACCCACAAACGCCCGCGCTCGTCCCACGTCATCGCGACGGGATTTACGACCATCGGCTCGGCCGCGAAGAGTCGCACCTCGAAGCCCGGCGGCACCTCGATGAGTTGGCGCGTCTCCTCCGGCGAAAGCGCCGGCGTGGTGGCGGGCAGTTGCCCGGAGGTGATCTGCCGACCGGGCGGTTTGTTGGTGTAGATGGGGAAATCGTAGTTGCCGCGCGGCACTTTGAAATCGGCGGCGGCCAGAGGACCGGCGAAATAAGGCAGGGCCAAGAACGCCGCCAGGAGGATGACAGATTTTTTCATAAGTTCAGGGGGCTGTAGTAGCCGGGAGCACGGCATGCGGCAATTGATTTTCCGGCGCGCGGGTCTGTGACCCGCAGCACGTGGCAATGGGAGACGTGTTGAACAACTTCGATTGTTTCCTGTGTGGCGCGAGCTGCTGCGGGACATAGTCCCGCGCCCCTTTCAATCCGGCTTCAACGCGCAGTTGCGGCTGTCGCCCGAATTGGCCATCGCGCTGGCGAGTCCGGCCTGGTTGAACTGCTGCGCGCTGCCGTCGGCCATCACCATGTTGCCCGCGTTCACATGCAGCGTGTTTTCCCAGCGTGGATTGTTGTTCGTGCCGAACTGCGTGACGACGCCGTTGATGCCGGCCGGGCCGCAGTTCTGGCCATCGAGACCGAGCAGGTTGCGGTCACCGGCCAGGTGCATGCCCGGCTTGTCCGGCGCGGCGCTGGTGCCGATGGCGTAGCTGATCGCCCCATTC
>Ga0049084_10000858_pt1 | contig 12202 bp, 12 predicted proteins | sample GreLakmeON33MSRF_FD_66720 | JGI IMG/M metagenome (GOLD analysis project Ga0049084, IMG submission 66720) | Freshwater lentic microbial communities from great Laurentian Lakes, MI, USA - Great Lakes metaG ON33MSRF | ecosystem: Environmental > Aquatic > Freshwater > Lake | place: Great Lakes... | reverse complement strand
GTCCCCTGACCGTTGTACTTATCGTCCTTAAACTCACCGACGTACTTGTATCCATCGGGGTCCGTAAAAGTCCCCTGACCGTTTTTCTTATCGTCTCTGAACTCACCGACGTACTTCGTTCCATCGACGAACGTCTCAGTCCCCTGACAGTTATTCCAGGGTGAGGTTAAGTATGAACCCTGACAAAGCGGCAAATTACTTTGAGCCTCGACAGTCGTAGCAAAGACAACACAGACGACAGCCAGCATCATAAGAATTGCCGATACAGGGCCTGACACTTTGATGGTTTCATTCATTTTTTGTCTCCCCAAATTCTATCGTTCCAGCTCAGTATAGGACTGTAGCTTGTTGATACTTTGAGCTTAAGAAACTGGAATAGATAGTGGAAATTTTGTGAGTTGGGGTTGGTAGTGAACGACCGGCGCTAGGCGCCACTTAGCTAATACACTGTCAATTATCAACATTTGCGGCCCATCTGCTATATTGGATTGGACAGACCGATAGCCTCAGTACTGAGAAAGCCACGATCTCTTTTCTGGTTCTTTGGGTACGATAAGAGACTCTTCGATCGGCTTTAGGTACTCGTGAACGGCTCTTCGCGTTATCGCCGAAGCAGTTGAAAATGTTCTGTTGGCTTCGCGGTCAATTCGTTCACGAAGGTCAGTAGGAAGCCTTACTCCAAACATAGAATTCAAATCATACATAAAGTTTATCCTTTCGTGGTTGGTCGGAACGATATTTAGTCTTCGTTTTATAGATGCCACCCTCTCGCGCCACTATGGCCCCACGATACTGCCTGGAGAAGACATCAAAACTAGAGCTATAGAATGATTTTGATTTAACTCTCTCCGAGCTTCATTCACAAACTCCTTGAGTTTGGATTGTTGGATATTTGATTTCATTTCGTTCGAGATCGTCTGGAATGAGGTGGTTCCCGTGTCGATCATTTTCGACATATCGGTTTTAGATAACTTCTTCATTGGATTATCTCCTCTTTAATTGGATTAAATGGAATTCTTTAGTCATTGTCGGAATAGAAATCCGAGAAAGGATCGATAGTTACTGGATCATTCTTTTCCTCATCTTCTCGTCGAGCATAGGCATAGTCATAGAAGCGATAGTCCGATAACTCTGTCGTAAAGAACGCATCTTTAAAGTTCTTTGGGTTCTTGTTGTTGGACCAACCGACCATTGGGACCTTTACACCTCTAGTCCCCTCGAGGCTTCGAGCGTAGAGATACCGACACATATCTGCCGTAACTAAACAGTCTCCTGTATGTGAAGGACCGTTAGACACTTTGTTGGTGATAGGCCTTAGATTACCTAGGCACCTTTCTCTCGGCAGCTTGCTGGCGTTGTTCATTACTGAGCACTTTTCTTCTTCTTATTCTGGGGCTCGGTGTATTTATACGGAGTAGGTTCTGGCTTAACGGGTTCGCCGAAGAAACCTTATGCGAATTGAATTTAGCTGCGCTCTGGTCGCTAAAAACATATGTGACTTGATTAGATTCAATTAGGAACTAACTGGAGAAGATCTTCTTACGGTTAGCTCTGAAGTCACACTTATCCCTTTCCTAAAGTGTAAGGAAAAGAAGATGAGTCCCAAGTTATTGGAACCCATCTGCTCATATGACTTTGATGACTTACGTATAAGCCCGTCAGTACACAGCAAAGATAACAACCAGCATTAGACTGGTAAGACAGGTCTCTCGTTTTGTCTTTTACGTTGCTTACCTGGACCTGGTTAACACCAGACCCAAGAGACGGGATACATCCAACTAATCTTTGTCATAGTTGAATGAACTTCAGGTCGGAATTTGTGACCGTTGCCTGATCTTGCTTCTAAGAAGCTTTTATAAATAAATGTAACGCTCTTATAGAATAGACCTACCGCAAACACCCATCGGGTGAATTCCCCTTTTGGACAGTAAGCGAATAAGCTAAGCAGCATTCCGTCGATGCGATGGGAGAGGCTCTCAAGTAGAAGCTTCCTAGGTGCTAGCTGAACTGAAGCACACCAACTTCGTTTACGGATCTATTGGTATTTAGCTTCAGAAAACGCCGTTTTGCTCTGTAGGGCGAAATAATTGTAAATTTATTTTTGAAATTCGCTTGACGAGACACTGAGATTTCAGAGCTCGAATCCGCCGAGACGGGGATACCCGATGGAGAGGGCGGTACCGCGCCTCCTAAGGAACCCGATTTGGTACCCCTAGAACCCGTTTTGGGGGTCGCGAGATGGGTTCTAAGGCGATGAGGTATTGGAAGGTGGTCGGTTCGTTCGCACAGTATACTTCAGTATACTTTTTTTACTTCTCGCTTTAGATTTTCTATTTCTGCGTAAAGTACTGAAATATATGGGTAAACGATGGTGGGCGCAGTAGGAGTCGAACCTACGACCCGCTGATTAAGAGTCAGCTGCTCTACCAACTGAGCTATGCGCCCATCGTTTCGACGTGAGGAAAAGTGGGCTCGATAAGTGAGCCAACAGTGCCGCAAGGCCGCCGGTTATAGAGGGATCGCCCGGGCGTGGCAATACAGCTAAAGGTCAGAAAATCCGCCGCGCTGAGCAATTTGGACGTCTCGATGAACCCACACATTCATCATCAAGCCCGCACACAACATGAGGTTTAAAAGGGCCGTCCCGCCATAGGAAATCAAGGGTAGCGGCACCCCAACAACCGGGATCAGCCCCATGACCATGGCCATGTTGATAAAGAAGTAGAAGAACAGGGTGCTGGTAATGCCTGCTGCGACGAGCCGCCCAAATTGATGGCGCGCGCGAAACGCAATGGCAAAGCCATAAATCATGACGATCACATAAAGCGAGAGGAGCGTCAGAGCGCCCACCAATCCCAATTCCTCGGCCAACATAGTGAAGATAAAATCGGTCTGGCGTTCGGGCAGAAAATTCAAGTGGCTTTGCGTACCTTGCATGAAGCCCTTGCCGAAGAGGCCGCCCGAGCCCAGTGCGATTTTAGATTGAAGAATATGATAGCCAGCACCGAGCGAGTCGCGCTCGGGATTCAAAAATGTGAGCACGCGGTTTTGTTGGTATTCCCGCAAGAACGACCACGCAATGGGAATAGCCGCAATGCTCGCCACACCAATGGTTACAAACTTCCACACCCGCACACCGGCGAGAAAGAACATGACAGTGGCCCCCATCACAATCACTCCTGCGGTCCCCAGATCGGGCTGCAAGAGAACTAGCACAAAGGGCGCCAAAACCATCAGCAAGGGCGCCAGCAGCGCCAGTGGGTTCCCAATATCGTCCAGACTAATACCCTGAAAATACCGCGCTAAGGCCAGTACAATTGCGGCCTTCATCATCTCGGAGGGCTGCAAATTGATCACACCCAGATCAATCCACCGCTGGGCGCCACCGCCGATCACGCCCCGGACATCGACAACAGCCAGCAGAACCAAAATGACGAAATAGAAAGCATAGGCATAGCGCATGATGATTCGGATATCGATCAAGGCGATGGCGATCAGCAGCCCAAGGCCGACAACAAAGCGAACCATTTGTGGCAGCGCCCAGGGGTCCCAGTTCCCGTAGGCAGCCGAATACAACATGGCAAAGCCAAATGTTGCAATCACGCACAGCCACATCACAAAGGACCAACTGATTTGACACAGCTTCTCAACGGCGGACATATTACCACGGCGCAAGCGTGCAGTCAGAAACCCAATGTCGCTCATGCGGGCGGTTCCGCCGTTGCGGTGGCAATTTGCTCGTCATCCACACGTGGCTTGCGCGAAGGATCAAGCTCAAGCACGCGTTCCATAATATCGCGGGCAATGGGCGCGGCGATTTTTCCGCCGCCGCCCATTGCGTGGTCGACCACAACAGCGATGGCGTACCTGGGTTGATGCGAGGGGGCAAACGCGACAAACAAGGCATTGTCGCGCAAGTGCCAGGGCAATTCGCCAGGCTCACGCGGACCAGCCTCGCGCTCGGCGACGCTAATGCGGCGCACCGCTGCTGTGCCCGTTTTGCCGCTCATGGTCCATGTTCGACGCTCAGGATCCTTGAACCTTAATCTAGCAACGGCTGCTGTGGTAAACCCAGGGGCGTTGATCACATCTGACATGCCTTGACGTAAGATGGCGAGGTGCTTTTCCGAGATCCCGAGCGAGGGCATCGCTGTTTCAGCCTGCGCATCTGGGGGCTGATCAACACCGGTCGCAGGTCGCACCAGACGAGGCTTGACGGCCAGCCCCCCATTAGCCACACGCGCCGCCATAATGGCCAATTGTAGGGGTGTCGTCAGAACATCGCCCTGACCAATTCCCACGTTCAACGTATCACCCGTAGACCAGCGCTCGTTGCGCGCCGCCTTTTTCCACGCTTCGGTGGGGACGAGGCCGCGTTGTTCGCCGGGCAGCCCAATACCCGAAAGTTCGCCCAGGCCTAGCCTGCGGGCCATGGCAGCAATTTTATCGACACCCAGACGGCGCGCGATTTCATAAAAATAAACATCGCACGACATTGAAATGGCGCGTGTCATGTTCACACTGCCATGCACCTTGTGGCAGCGCTTCACATAGTTCCCAAGCATGTATCTCCCATTGCAGGACACTGTCTGCTCAGGCGAAATCACTTGATGTTCTAGCGCTGCCAACGTGACGACGAGCTTGAATGTCGAGCCAGGCGAATACTGCCCCGCAACCGCTTTATTGACCAAAGGCTTGTGGTCATCGGTCGACAGTGTCTTCCATTCCTCAGACGTCAACCCGCGACTAAAAGCATTGGCATCAAAACTCGGGTTCGAGACCAGCGCCAGAAGATCGCCGGTGTGGACATCGAGCACGACCACCGAGGCGCTTTCGGGGCCCAGCCGTTCGGCGGCATAATGCTGGATGCGTTCATCAATGGTCAGGACAACATCGGCCCCCGGCTCGCCTTCGTCGCGCTGCAATTCGCGGATGATGCGGCCATAGGCGTTGACCTCGACTTGGCTCGCCCCAGCCTTACCCCGAAGCGCCATGTCGTAGACTTTTTCGATGCCTTCTTTGCCAGCGCGAAATCCTGGCAATTGCAAAAGTGGATCACCGGTGAGGTCGGCCTCGTCGACCGCGGCCACATAGCCCAAAAGATGCGCTGCGTTTTCGTGTTGTGGGTAATAGCGTGTGAGGCCGAGATCGATAGTCACGCCGGGCAAGTCGGGCGCGTTCACCTGAATCCGTGACATTTCATCCCAGGTCAGGTTTTCACGCACTGTGATCGGCAAAAAGCCCCGCTTACGACTGGCTTCTTTTTTCACACGTTCGTGGTCGAGTTCAGACAATGAGATAATCTGACCAAGGGCATCGAGGGTATCGCTGAGCGTTCGGACTTGCTCCGGTACGATGAAGGCGCTGAAATTTTGCTGGTTTATCGCTAACGGTTGGCCAAAACGGTCGAGGATTCGCCCGCGCGGCGGTTTCAACAATTGCATATTGATGCGGTTATCTTCCGCCAACATCATATAGCGGTCAGACTCGACGATCTGGAGATAGTACAGCCTGCCCACAAGCGCCGAGACGAGCACAGCCTGCCCGCCAGCCAAAACCGCAGCCCTGCGGTTGAACATGCGAACCCATTCGCTGTCGCGATTGATCATCATGGCTGTTGAATCAACTTCATTTGGGTCCAAGCCAGCAACCATCCAATCACCGGGTAGATCACAACAGTCAACACAACAGAGCCTGCCGTATCACCAAACGGAGAGAATCGGCCGGTTCCAATCAGCCCTGCGCACAGCCAACGCAGGATGCCGGTGCCCACTGCAATCACAGCGAACGCCAGCCAGACTTCCAAGAACGGGCGGTTTTTGAAAAACTTTTTCTGATTCAGAACCACCCATTGGCAAATCAGAAGCGCCAACGCCGTTGATCCCAATGGCGTGCCCACCAACAGATCCTCAAGGATGCCGATCATGAAAGCCGCACCGTAGCCGAAGCCGTCGGGCCGATAGACCGACCAAAAATAAACCGCCATAAGCGTGTACATGGGCGCCAAAGATGGCACACCAGGCACGTACATGGGGACCATACTAAACAGCAGCAGAAAGATGGTGATACTCACCGGCACGCCGCGGCGCGCTTGCTGATCTAATTTTTGCCAGACCGTTGTTTGGTGCATGGCGCGCGGCTTTACTTCTTAGGTCCAGAAGGCGGGCTCGGTGTTGCCAAGATTCCGCTGAGACCGTAATCGACGACACGAACATGCTGTAATTTGTCGCGCGAAAAATAAGGTTCAATCTCAACAATGCCATCCTGAACACGCGCCACGCGACCCACAGGCAAGCCAGGCGGGAAAGCCTCGGCGTCGCCCGAGGTGGTCACTTTATCGCCCGGCACCACCACCGTCTTGGCACCGACATACAGCAACCGCGGGCGTAACCCGTTATCGCCAACGAGGATGGCGCGATTGCCCGCCTCACCGACCACGACAGGGATGCGCGAGTTAATATCTGTGATCAGTAAAACGCGGGCGGAGCGTGTCCCGGCCTGCATCACGCGGCCAACCAGGCCTTCGCCGGTCATGACCACATTGCCTTTGCCCACGCCATCACCAGTACCGGCCGTGATCAACACACTTTGTGCAAAAGTGCCGCCGGTATCGCCGACCACACGGGCGCTGACAAAATTTGCCGTCGGCTCAGGGATCAAAGCCAACAAGGCTTTCAAAGAGCGGTTCTCAACCTCAAGGCGCTGAGCAATAGATTGCCATTGCAATAAACGCCCGTTGTCATCGCGCAATCTCGCGTTTTGTTCACGGATGGCCGCCAGTTCACGCACATTGGCAATGGTTACAGCAATGGCATTGGCCGGTTGTGAGAGAATGCGAAAAATGGGCATGACGGCATCGGTAATCGCGATTCGCGTGCGCTCGACGAATACGGTGTCGGCTTTGCCGATCAGCATGAGGGCAAACGTCAGCGCAATCAAAGACAAGAAGGCAAAGCGTTGAAGGAGCGTCTTCAACGACCCCAGCCGGTTAATCTGTCCGGTGGTTTGCCTCACGTCTTATGCCTCCCCTTCGGCGCCCACCAAGGCATGTGAGCGATACGTTTTAATAAACCGACGTCAACACGTTGCGCAGGCGCTTGTCTTCCAAAGCCCTGCCTGTGCCCATGACCACACAAGACAACGGATCATCGGCAATAGAGACCGGTAATCCAGTGGCATGGCGCAGAACAAAGTCCAGGTTATGCAGCATCGCGCCACCCCCGGTGAGAACGATGCCTTTGTCAACAATGTCAGCGGCCAATTCAGGCGGCGTATGTTCCAAGGCCTTTTTGACCGAATCAATGATGGCCGTGACCGGCTCGGCCAAGGCTTCTGCGATCTGGCGCTGGCTGATGACGATTTCTTTTGGCACGCCATTCATCAAATCGCGGCCCTTGATCATCATGGTTTCGCCGTCGCCATGCTCTGGCGGACATGCACAGCCGATTTTTTTCTTGGTGCGTTCAGCAGAACTCTCGCCGACCAACAAATTATGATGGCGACGAATATAGTTGATGATGGCTTCGTCCATCATGTCGCCCCCCACGCGCACCGAGCGCGCGTAAACGATGCCTTCAAGCGAGAGGACAGCCACTTCTGTCGTGCCCCCGCCGATATCAACCACCATGCTTCCCGTCGGCTCGGTGACAGGTAGGCCCGCGCCAATAGCTGCGGCCATGGGCTCTTCGATCAGGAATACTTTACGCGCGCCTGCGGCTTCAGCCGACTCTTGAATGGCGCGACGCTCAACGGCGGTGGAGCCTGAAGGCACGCACACGATGACCAGCGGCGAGGCAAAGCTGCGGCGGTTATGGACCTTGCGAATGAAGTGCTTGATCATTACTTCGGCGACTTCGAAGTCTGCGATGACGCCATCTCGGAGGGGACGAATGGCTTGGATGTTGCCGGGCGTGCGGCCCAGCATTTGCTTAGCTTCATTGCCGACGGCAAGAACTTGCTTGCGGCCCTTCACTTCTACCAGCGCGACCACCGACGGCTCATCCAAAACAATGCCCTTACCCTTCACATAGACAAGCGTATTCGCCGTGCCAAGATCGATAGCCATGTCGTTGGACAACCAGCCGGTCAAACGCGAAAACATCCCGATTTATTCCTTTTTCTTGCGGGTTTAGTGCAACGTCGCTCGGGTGCACAGCACCCGAGCGAACGCAGAAACTACAAAATGAACATTCGTTTCTGACGGCTCACGAAGCATGAGCAATCATCTCGACTGGCGCAGATTTCTGCCGCTTCACCAGAAGCTTATTCAGCGCATTAATATAGGCGCGAGCCGAGGCAACCAGCGTATCGGTATCCGCGCCCTGGCCCTGCACCGTCTTTCCGTTCTCTTCCAAGCGCACCATAACCTCGGCTTGCGCGTCGGTGCCGCCCGTGACGGCGTTCACCTGATAGATTTGCAAGTTTTGGGTCGAGGTCGTCAGGTGCTTGATCGCATTAAATAGGGCGTCGACAGGGCCAGCACCAGTGGCAACGGTTGACTTCAACACGCCATCAATTTCCAGCTCGATCTCGGCGCGTTGCTTAGCAACCTTGGTGCCAGCCACAACTTCCAATGACACAAACTTGATGTGGTCGTTACCGCGCACGACCTCGTCATCGACGAGTGCTATAATATCGTCGTCGAACACGTCTTTCTTTTTGTCGGCTAGGTCCTTGAAGCGCTTGAATGCGTCATTGACGGCATTGTCGCCCAGGTCATAGCCCAAATCTTTCAACTTGGCGCGGAAGGCATGGCGGCCCGAGTGCTTGCCCATGACCAGGTTAGATTTTTTCAAGCCAACTGATTCAGGCGTCATGATCTCGTAGGTCTGCGCATTCTTCAGCATTCCGTCTTGATGAATGCCTGACTCATGGGCAAAGGCATTAGCGCCAACAATGGCTTTATTAGGCTGCACCGGAAATCCAGTGATCGTGGAGACCAAGTGCGAAGCACGCGTAATCAACTCAGAGTTCACGCCGGTTGAGAATGGCATATGATCCTGGCGCGTGCGCAGGGCCATCACAATTTCCTCAAGAGCGGCATTGCCTGCCCGTTCGCCTAAGCCGTTAATCGTGCACTCCACTTGGCGTGCGCCTGCTTGCACGGCGGCTAGGGAGTTCGCCACAGCCAAGCCCAAGTCATTATGGCAATGCACCGAGATGATGGCCTGATCGATATTGGGAACGCGGTTGAATAGCATTTTGATCAAGGCGTTGTATTCGTCAGGCACTGTATAGCCAACAGTGTCGGGAATGTTGATGGTTCGCGCACCCGCTTTAATGGCTGATTCCACGCATTGGCACAGGAAGTCGTGTTCGGTGCGCGAGCCGTCCTCGGCCGACCATTCAACGTCTTCGGTGTGTTTACGCGCACGTGTCACGCTATCGATCACGGCCTGATGCACGTCTTTCGGGTCCATCTGCAATTTGAACTTCATATGCAGCGGGCTGGTCGAAATGAAGGTGTGAATACGGCCACGCTTGGCCGGTTTAATGGCATCAGCACAGCGGTCGATGTCGCCTTTGGCCGCACGGGCAAGCCCACACACAATGGAGTCTTTGATTTCTTTGGCGACAGCTTCGACGGCTTCGAAGTCACCTTGGCTGGCGATCGGAAAGCCAGCTTCGATCACATCAACGCGCATCTCTTCCAAAATTTTGGCAATGCGGATCTTTTCTTCTTTATTCATGGAAGCGCCCGGCGATTGTTCGCCGTCGCGCAAGGTGGTGTCAAAAATGATGACGCGGTTGTTGCTCATGGTTCTGCTCACGACTGGGGTCAAAGATTGCGTTTATTGGAGCGACTTAAAAATCCCAAGCCCCTGAACGCGTGCCGCTCTGTCGTGAACAGCGCTCAGGGGTGGTTAAGTCGCAGACCCCGGTCCGCAAGACGCTGGGCAACCGCAATGCCATCAACCACCGAGAAAAACGCAATCGACGCCGCGGCGGTTGCTGGGCGCAAAACGTTCTGGCTGCTGAAGGTCACGATAACCACGAGCGTTAATCCTTTGTCCTAAGCCGTCATTCTTCCCAAATATCAGCGGCTTATTGTATCTTGTTAAGATCGTTTTTCCAGACCGCTTGTCAACTAGTTTGGGGCCGGAAGGGTTAATTTGAGGTGAAACCCGGGGGAAAGAGCTTTTTGCGCCCTTCCCCCAGGATTTTTGCCTTAATTGCGGGCTTTATCGACCAGCTTCTTGTTTTTCAGCCACGGCATCATGGCACGCAGGCGATGGCCAACTTCTTCGATGGGGTGCTCGGCCCAAATGCGCCGTGTGGCCTTGAAGCTGGGCTGACCCGCTTTGCATTCGGTCATCCAGTTGGTGACGAAGCGGCCTGATTGAATGTCCTTCAAGACCTTTTTCATCTCTTTCTTCGTCTCGTCGGTGATGATGCGAGGGCCTGTGACATAGTCGCCGTACTCGGCGGTGTTGGAAATGGAGTAGCGCATGTCGGCCATGCCACCTTCGTACATCAAGTCCACGATCAACTTCACTTCGTGCAAGCACTCGAAGTAGGCCATCTCGGGCGCGTAACCAGCCTCGACCAAGGTTTCATAACCGGAAGCAATCAGTTGAGTCAGACCACCGCACAACACGACTTGCTCACCGAATAAATCGGTTTCGCATTCTTCGCGGAATGTCGTTTCGATAATGCCCGCACGGCCGCCACCGATGGCTGATGCGTATGACAGCGCCAATTCCATGGCATTGCCCGAAGCGTTTTGTTCCACAGCCACCAAGCACGGCACGCCAGCACCACGTTGATACTCTGAACGCACGGTATGTCCTGGGCCTTTAGGCGCAATCATGAACACGTCCAAGTCAGCGCGCGCTTCGATAAGCTTGAAATGAATATTCAGGCCGTGCGCAAACGCCAAGGCCCCGCCTTGCTTGAAATTATCGCGAATATCAGCCGCATAAATTTCAGCCTGCAGTTCATCAGGCGTCAACATCATCATGACGTCGGCCCACTTGGCGGCTTCTGCCGGTGTCATCACCTTCAAGCCTTCGCCCTCGGCCTTTTTGCGCGTCGCAGAACCTGCTTTCAGCGCAACGACAATGTCTTTGGCGCCTGAATCGCGCAGGTTCAAAATGTGGGCATGGCCCTGGCTGCCGTAGCCGACCACAGCAATTTTCTTGCCCTTGATCAAATTCACGTCGGCATCACGGTCATAATATACACGCATTGGGATCGTCCTCTCTGGCTTGAATTCGAAGATGTAATGGAATGTTAAGTTAGTCTGACAATCTGACATCAGCCTCGATGTCATCATCAATGTTGTGATCAATTGGCTTCGCGCCGCACGCGATTGCCGCAGCACCCGTGCGCGAAACCTCGACCAAACCTAGTGGTTGCAGGCCAAAAATAAAGTCGTTGATCTCGGCCGTTGTGCCAATCATTTGCAGTACGAACGATTTCGGTGTTGATTCCAAAATGTTAGCACCATGCTTGTCAACCCAGCGCAGTGCATCGGTGCGCTTTTTACCAACGCCGACAACTTTCATCAACGCCAACTCGCGTTCTATCGACGGGCCGTCGTCGGTGAGATCGCGCACCACGCGAACGGGAACCAACCGGCCCAACTGCGCCTTGATCTGTTCAATCACCTGATGCGTGCCCGAGGTGACGACGTTAATGCGCGAGACTTGCTTTTCTTTGTCGACCTCAGACACCGTCAAGCTTTCGATGTTGTAGCCGCGACCAGAAAAAAGCCCGGTGACGCGCGCCAGAACACCGGCCTCGTTATCGACCAAAACCGACAAAACGTGGCGGTAAATACGGCTGTCTTTGAGGCGCGCAACCGGCACCGAACCCTCATAAAGGTTGGCGGTTTGGTCGTTGGACGCGTTGGGGGTGTTCGCAGTCATGGCAATGCTCGGCAGCGCTAAACTAGCGCGGCACCAGCTCCGGTAATGGCACGTGCGTCTTTGCTTTCCGTGCCCAAAATCATTTCATTATGGGCCTTGCCCGAGGGAATCATCGGGAAGCAATTTTCCTTCTGATCAACCATCACGTCGACGATGACGGGGCGGTCGATGGACATCATTTCACGAATAGTGTCGTCTACTTTGGCCGGGTCAGACACGCGCAAGCCAGCACAATGATAGGCCTCGGCAAGCTTCACGAAGTCGGGCAGCGCATCGCTATAACTTTCGGAATAGCGCCCGCCGTGCAGCAGTTCTTGCCACTGGCGCACCAT
>Ga0049084_10000857_pt1 | contig 12207 bp, 11 predicted proteins | sample GreLakmeON33MSRF_FD_66720 | JGI IMG/M metagenome (GOLD analysis project Ga0049084, IMG submission 66720) | Freshwater lentic microbial communities from great Laurentian Lakes, MI, USA - Great Lakes metaG ON33MSRF | ecosystem: Environmental > Aquatic > Freshwater > Lake | place: Great Lakes... | reverse complement strand
ATCAGTCCCCAGCGAAAGCCATTCGCAGACTCCATTCGAGCCGCCCAAAGGCGCTGTGATTATCGGCACGGCGGGTGCGGCTTCGGCACCTGGGGATATTGGTGATCTGATTTGGAACGGCTACGGCAAAACGATAGCCGCCAAAAGCGGCGGCAAAATTGGCATCAAACTGTTGATTCGCGGCGAGACCGGTGGCGAAGACGGCATGATGAACGCGCTGCTGCGCAACCGCATTCAAATCTCGAGCTTCGGTGAAGCCAGTATGTCGCGCCTCGTGCCCGAATATGCGCTGATGGCCGCGCCTTATCTGTTCGACTCAGAGGCTGAAGCCCATTTTGTGTTGGACAACTTCTTGAAAAAACCACTGGTCGAGATGACCGCCCAAAAGGGCGTGGTGTTGCACGAATTTCAGGACGTGGGCTGGACCAACATCTACGGCAAGAAGCCGCTGCTAAGCCCGGCCGACACAAAAAATTACCGTATGCGCGCCTTACCCTCTGAAACATCGCAAATGTTTCTGGAGGCCGTGGGGGCTGATGTGATTCACATGCAACGCACCGAGCTGGTCACCAGCTTGCAAACCGGATTGGTCGAGGGCGGCGAGACGCCTCTAGTGCTTTATGCGCGCGGCGGCGAAACCCACTATGCGCCGCACTTCACGCTCACCGAGCACAGCCGCGCCTCGGGCTCGAGCGTTTTCAACAAAGCGTGGCTCGATAAATTACCGGACGACCAGCGCGAGATTGTGTTGACCAGTTATCAGACGTTAGCGGAGCAGCGCGCTGAAGCAGCGAAGCTGTACGACCAGGAAATGTCGCGGCTGGCCACAATTGGAGTAACAGTTCATGTGTTAACGCCTGAACAGCGCGCAAAATGGCGCGAGGCAACGAAACTCAACACCGCCAAATTGATTGAACACATCGGCGGCCGTGCTCAGGAGTTTTATGACCTGATTCTTGAGGGCAAACGCGCCTTTGCGGCCTCACACTGAGGCAGCCTTCACAAGCGGGGCCATGGCTTCGCGATAGATCACGATCAGTCCTGCGGCGACAATCAGCGCCATGCCTGCCCATGCCGTCACATCGGGCAATTGCGCAAAGAGCACATACCCAAAGATCGTGGCCCACACGAGCGCGGTGTAATCGAGCGGGGCCAGAACGGACGGCGAAGCATATCGGAATGCATAGGTCAGCAACAAATGGCCGATCCCCGCCGCCGTGCCTGTGAATGCCATTCCCAAGAAGGCCGGCCACGTCAGATCTTGCCATACTAACGGTGCCCACACCGCCGATACAAACAATATGCCCAATTGCGGATAAAGAGTAATCGACGTAACGGACTCGGTGGCACTGAGCATGCGATTGGTCACCATGTACGTTGCGTAACCAACGGCGGCAAAGGCAGGCAGCAGAAACATTGGCTCGAACATCGTCGTGCCTGGCCTGATGATAAACAGCATCCCAACAAAGCCCAGCAACACCGCGCCCCAGCCTATCAATCCCACTTTGTCACCCAGCAACACAACCGACAGTGCTGTCATGCACAAGGGCGCGCACAGGGCGATGGCGGTCGCCTCAGACAACGGCAAAGTCGTTAGTCCAAAGAACCACGTGTAAGCCAAGCAAACGAGCAGCACCGATCGCAAACCGTGCGCGATGGGACGTTTGGTCCGCAAGGCGGCAAAACCGCCCTCACTCAGCGCCGTGGGGGCGAGGATGAGCAGCGCAAAAAACCCGCGCACGAAATTGAGTTGCGCCACATGATAATCTTGGACCATGACCCATTTACCTCCCGCGTCGGTCGCCGTCATGACCAAGGCCCCCAGAAGCATCAAGGCCACACCCAGGGGGCGGTTGTCGCGGTGGAAGGATGGGGAAGCAGACATGGCGCTTTGTGCGGTGTTTCACTCATGTGGTGGATTTGAAGTTCCTAGGATTTCGCTGCGCGCACTTATAGGAAATTCTAATCAAAAAACCACACGAGACTTAAAATGTTTAGTGGAACTTTGGATCTGACATTCGCTTATCAGTTCCGCCGCGACTAGGATAGTGAATATCAGATCCGCTCCACTAGCCCAATCAATCGTGATATCAAAGGAAATGACATCGCCCGCCTACAAATCACAGTACTCATGGGAAGAGTGGATCAAATACAATTTGATTCCGCCCCAACTTTATATGTGGCGATTATTGCGTCGCTACGCCCGACGCGGCGAAAGCGAATTTAATATTCTGCCCCAGTTGGTCGACCGAACCAAAATCGCCATCGACATCGGCGCAAACAAGGGCGTGTACACCCATTCGTTGGCGAAGTTGTGCCCTGAGGTTCATGCCTTTGAGCCCCACCCCAAAATGTTTCCGCTGCTCACCCGCGCGCTGCCCGCAAACGCGAAGGCCTACAACGTGGCGGTTTCAGATTCCAATGGCACAGCGGAATTGGTAATTCCGAGTTACAACAAAGCGGGGTTCACAAACCAAGGCGCCTCGTTAGATCAAAATAAAAAGACCGCGCCATTCGGTTTTACGACTGTGCCCATCGCGGCGCACACGCTCGACTTCTACAATTTTATAAACGTCGGGTTTATCAAGATGGATGTGGAGGGCTTTGAAGCTTCCGCAGTGCGCGGCATGTTAGAAACCGTGCGCCGTGAAAAGCCGACACTGATGATTGAAATTGAAGAATGGCATCGCAAGCGACCCATTGAAGAATGCTTGGCGGAGATGGGCGTTTTGAATGCCGATGTGTTTTTTGTGCGCGACGGCGCCTTGCGCCCTATTGCCGAGTTCGACCCCGAGGCCGACCATCGTGCGCGACGCGGGCAACCAGGCTATGTACAGAATTTTATATTTAAGCCACGCGCCTAGTGGAGCGTATGTGAGAATCAGACCACGAGTCTTGCTCACCTGTGGATAACCTGCTAAATCCCTAAGCATGACACGGCGAATGATGAGCATCCGAATTACCGCCCCGATTCTCTAGCCTGAGAATCGGCCTGCGATTATTTGCGTTTTGCTTATCTCCTTTTTCTTACAGGATGCCGTCGTTATGTCTCCATCACCATTGACTGCCCAGTCCGTCCGCGCCGCGCGCGAGCGTATCGCAGGACACATCATCGTCACGCCCACGGTTTTTAGTCAGGCGCTGAGCCAAGCCACCGGTGCGCACGTTTACCTCAAGCTTGAGAACCTACAGCATACCGGCGCCTTCAAGGTGCGCGGGGCGCTGGCAAAAATCACCACGCTGAATGATGCGCAAAAAAAAGCCGGCGTGATTGCCATGTCGGCGGGCAACCACGCGCAAGGCGTGGCCTATCACGCTGGGCGGCTGGGAATTCCGGCCACCATCGTCATGCCCAAGGGCACGCCCTTCATGAAAATTCGCAAGACGCGTGATTACGGCGCAACGGTGCTGCTGGAAGGCGAGTCCCTGGTCGAAGCCTCGGCCTTTGCCGAGAAGTTGGCCACCGAGCGCGGCATCACGTTCATTCACCCCTACAATGATCCCGACGTGATTGCGGGCCAAGGCACGATTGGTTTTGAGATGCTGGACGCCGTGCCCGAGTTGGATACCATCGTCGTTCCCATCGGCGGCGGCGGCATGATTGCCGGGATTGCGTTGGCCGCCAAAGCTGTGAAGCCCACCATCGACATTATCGGCGTGGAGCCCGAGCTTTACCCGTCCATGAGTAATGCGGTTCAGGGCCGCAAACTTCCCTGCGGTGGTTCAACCATGGCCGAAGGCATTGCCGTGGTGACCGCTGGCGCGGTATCAGCGCCCATCGTGCGCGCTCATGTACGCAGCGTGGTGACCGTGAGCGAAACTAGCATCGAGCGTGCGGTCGCCATGCTGGCCACACGCGGCAAAACCGTGACAGAAGGTGCTGGCGCGGCACCCTTGGCGGCGCTACTGGAATATCGCGACATGTTCGAGGGCAAGACTGTGGGCTTGGTGATTTCAGGCGCCAACGTCGATGCGCGTATGCTGTCGTCGGTGTTGATGCGCGACCTGGTCCGCGAGAAAAAAGTGCTGACATTGAATATCGAGATGCCCGACAAGCCTGGCCAATTGCACGCCGTCAGCGGTATTTGCGCCGAAGAGGGCGCGAATGTGCTGGAAGTGATTCACTCGCGCTTTGCCATGGATTTGTCAGCCAGCTCGGCGCGGCTGGGCATTACGCTGGAAACCCGCGACGAGGACCATGCCAAGCAGGTGATGGATAGAATCCGAATGTCGGGATTTAAACTGAGTATCCGCGACCCCAATGAGCCGTAACACCCACGCCGCCATCCTCGATGGCGTTTGGGGTTACACCGTCTTTTGCTTGTTGAACAAGTTATCAAACGCCTCTTTGTCGGGGTTGCCGAGTTTCATCACATCTTCCAACAACGCGCAGCCTTTGATGACGGCGGGGCGCGACCCGACGGCTTCGCGCCAGCGTTTCACATGGGGGTACTCGTCAATGTTGATGTCGTGGAAATGGTTGATCTTCACCCACGGGTAGGTCGCCATATCGGCAATGGAATAATCGCCCGCTAAATACGGAACGATGCTGAGACGTTTATCCATAACCCGGTAGAGGCGTTTAGTTTCGTTCTGATAACGATCAATGCCGTATTGAATTTTCTTGGGCGCGTACTGCATGAAGTGCCCACATTGGCCGAACATCGGCCCGACGTTGGCCACTTGAAAAATAGTCCATTGAAGCACTTCAAAGCGCGCGGCCATCTCGCGCGGCATGAACATGCCGGTCTTTTCAGCGAGGTACATCAGGATCGCGCCAGATTCGAACACCGTGTAGGGCTTCCCGCCCGGTCCATCCTGATCAACAATTGTTGGAATTTTATTGTTGGGATTGAGCGCCAAATACGCCGGGTCGAACTGGTCGCCCTTCAGCATATTGATCGGATGGGTTTTGTACGCGAGCCCGCACTCTTCCAGCATAATCGGAATCTTGTGGCCGTTAGGTGTGGGCCAGTAGTAAAGGTCGATCATCTGTGGTCCATATTTAATGGTGGGGAAATTGCACAGCGCACTGTACTGCAAATTGGGCCTTTCATGCAAAACCTAGACAACGCTGGCGACTCTATCTCACGCAGCGACGCCTTAAATGTATGGCTGCGGGTGGCAGCACTGAGTTTTGGCGGACCCGCTAGCCAGATCGCCGTGATGCATCGCATTCTGGTCGACGAGAAAAAGTGGATCAGCGAGGCGCGCTTTTTGCACGCCCTGAACTATTGCATGTTGCTGCCAGGGCCCGAGGCCCAGCAACTGGCCACTTACATTGGCTGGCTGATACATCGAACGTCGGGTGGATTGATGGCAGGCTTGCTATTCATCGCGCCGGGCTTTGTGGTCATCATGGCACTGAGTATTCTCTATGCGGGTTATGGCCATCTGGCATGGGTCACTGCTGTGTTCTTCGGCCTGAAAGCGGCCATTCTTGCCGTTGTGGTGGAGGCGGTCGTGCGCATTGGCAAGCGCGCCCTGAAAAATAACGTGATGATCGCCGTGGCTGTGAGTGCATTCATCGCCATCTTTTTATTCGCGGTGCCCTTCCCGGCGATCATCGCGCTCGCAGCCCTCTTTGGCATCGCTGCAAATTTTTGGAACAAACACCTGATCCCAAGTTCCCAAGTTCCTCAAAGCGCTGATGCAACACTAGCCGTTATTGACCGCGCGATTCTTGATGGACGCATGCCGCACATCACACCAAACACACAGTCCGCCATAACAACCGCAATCCTATGGCTGACGATCTGGCTGGTGCCCGTAGCGGCCTGTTGGGCATGGCTGGGACCAGGCCATGTTTTGACCGCTCTTGGCACATTCTTTAGTCAAGCTGCGGTGGTCACGTTTGGAGGTGCCTATTCGGTGCTGGCCTACGTGGCGCAGCAAGCCGTGGATGTCTATGGCTGGCTGAGCCCGCGCGAGATGCTTGATGGGCTGGCGATGGCGGAAACCACGCCAGGCCCCCTGATCATGGTGCTACAATTCGTCGGCTATTTAGCTGCCTTTCGCGCTGATTTGGGAATGTCGCCATTGATGGCGGGCGTCATGGGGTCCACGCTGACGTTATGGGTGACGTTTGCGCCAAGTTTTATGTGGATCTTTGTGGGCGCGCCCTATGTGGAAGCACTGTTGGGTCGGCGCTGGCTACATGCGGCGTTGTCGTGCATCACCGCTGCGGTTGTCGGCGTCATTTTGAATTTGTCAGTGTGGTTTGCCATTCACGTGCTGTTTGCCGTGGTTGAGGATCGCACCATCGGGGCCTTGCACCTCAGCATCCCGGATTGGGCCACTATTGATATCGCGGCCCTGTTCATCTCGGTGGCCAGCATGCTGGCCATCTTGCGCTTTCATATGGGCGTCGGCTCGACGTTAGTGGGAGCGGCGGCTATTGGATTTGGCTGGAAAATGCTGGCGGGCTGACATCGCGATCTTGGACTCTTGTGGGGCTTGGCGTATCATTCAGACATGTCCACATTATCTCGCAGCGCTGGCCCCACCATGAACACTAAGCGCGTGATCGTTTGGATGACGGTCGGGGTTTTTATTGTGCTGGGCTGGCTAATGTTTACGATATTTGATGGTCTGCCGCCGTGGCCGGTGGTGGCGTGCTTTACCATCAGCCATGTGTTTTTTTGTATTGTCGTGTCGAACGTGCGGCCATACCGCGGCCCCTACGCCGAGCCCGTGAGCGAGCGAACCACGGAAGAGTGGAATCAACAGTAACGTTTAGCGACGGTCGAATTCGTAGGCGCCAGAGCGGGGAACTTGAAACACCACCGCGCCATTGTCGCGAGTTCCCGATTCATTATACCAAACCTGATTTTTGCTGACGATGATGCGCCCATTGATAGTCATCGACGTTTTCGTCTCCTGCGACACGATTTTACAATCGCCCCTGGGGATTTCGCCCAAGAACACATCGCCATGACGTCGAAATGGCAAATCGCACGCCGGCGGATAAGGAATGACATCGGCGGCGGTCATGGCCCTGACTTTGCCGGGCTCAAGGTGCGCATTGAGCCATTTCTGCGGTTCTTTCAACGTATAGAACTTCATCATGATCGCGTTACGTGCTGGATCATCAGCAAAAACCCAAATGCGCTGGCGCTGTAGCTTGCCCTCGGGCGAACCCATGGGCCATTGCAAATACACCATATGCGCGCCCAATGCCGGAACATCGATTTTTTTGAAGATTGGAAACAGCAGATCAGGCGCGGCATCTGCAGCAGCTGGCTTGTCAGCCAAAGCATTGGTTCCTTCACGTGTTTGGCGAGCGTTACTGAATGACCCCTGTACCCAATTCAATAATGTCACGCGCTCGGCAGTAAGGTTTTCAGCCAATGTCGCGGCGTGCGCGACGCCCGCAATACCAACCAGAAAAACAACGATGCGTGTGAGCATAATCGACCTCTTATGTTTTATCGCCCACGATACCGCGCGCGGTTAAATCTGCAATCGCTTCTGGCGAGAGGCTGAGAAGCCGCGAGAGGATATCCGTGGTGTGCTCGCCCAACGTGGGCGGCGCTTGAATGCGCTCGATCGGCGTGCCCGACATCACCAACGGGTTGCGGACAATCTGCGCTTGAATGCCGCCTCCCGCATCTGTGTGTTTGACGATGTTACGCGCTTTGACTTGTGGATCTTCAAAGACCTGATCAACAGTGTAAATCGGGCCCACAGGGACGAGCGCAGCTTCAAGCGCTGCAATCAGCTCGAGTTGTTTGTGCTGCATAAATAAGGGTTTTAGTGCTGCATTGGTCTCAGCACGGTGCGTGACGCGGGCCGAATTGGTGTGAAAACGAGAGTCGTCGGCCAAATGCGGCGCACCCAAAACCTGACACAAACGTCGAAACTGTGTGTCGTTGCCCACCGTCACAATGATGTGGCCGTCTTGAACTTCAAATGTGCCAAAGGGAACAATATTAACGTGAGCACTGCCAATGCGCGTGGGAACTTGTCCCGAAACTAAAAAATTCTGCGCCATGTTGGTCATCATGGCGATGGTGGTATCCAACAACGCCACATCAATGTGCTGGCCTTCACCGGTTTTTTCCTTGTGACGCAAGGCTGCCAAAATTCCAACCGTGGCATAGAGGCCGGTGAATAAGTCTGACACGCCGACGCCGACCTTCATGGGGTCATCGCCAGGTGTACCAGGTGGATTGCCCGTGACACTCATGAGCCCAGCCATGGCCTGGGCGATGAGGTCGTACCCGGGCTTGTGAGCGTATGGGCCGGTTTGCCCAAACCCAGTGATGGAGCAATAGACGATGCCCGGATGGAGTTTCTTGATCGAGTCGTAATCGAGACCGTATTTTTTCAGACCATCTGCTTTGTAGTTCTCAACGACAACATCTGACTGAGCAATGAGATTGCGCACAATGTCTTGGCCCTCAGGCATTGCAATATCAATGGCAATGGATTTTTTGTTGCGATTGGTCATGACGTAGTACGCCGCCGCCGCATCGTGGCCTTGGGCGTCTTTAATGTAAGGCGGGCCCCAACCACGCGTGTCATCGCCCGTGATGGGGCGCTCGATCTTGATCACCTCGGCGCCAAGATCGCCCAGGATCTGGGTGGCCCATGGCCCCGCCAATACCCGCGATAAATCCAGGACTTTGATATGGTCTAGGGAACCAGCCATCACATCCTCATTGTTTCAGATTCGCACTCTAACGAGAGAAGATTTCTAATCCAGACCTGTATCAATGAAATCCTGAGGCAGACACTGCTCCACCTCAACCCTCGAGGCTTGAGTTGTTCAAAAGGCCACCCACACGTTCGCCCGAAAGCCATATGTATGAAATTTTAGAGATTCTGTTTGAGACACGGCCAAGTGAACCCTTATGATGCCTGGCAATCTGGGCGGAGGGCCTGGGGTGGGGGATTGATGAATTTTGCGAAAACGTTCTTGAACCGCCTGAGAATCTTCGAGCAGTTCTTGTGTTTCATAGCGTTTCTGGTCATAGCGGGAGCGTTGATTTACGACGTGTTAAAGCGCGAGATCACCGGTTCGGGTGCTTTTGGTGCACCCCAGCTGGCCGTGATCGGAATGATTGTTGTCTCGTATATCGGTATCGGATTGGCTTCGGCTGCAGGCAGCCATTATCGCCCCCATTTCGCCGACAAGATGTTCTCGGCTAAGCACGAAAAATTAATGGAACGAATCAGCGAGTTTGGGTTCGCTATGTTCTGCGCATTCATGTGCGCCGTCGCAGTCAAAGTCAGCTTGGAAAGCTACGATCTAAAAGACGTGGCACCGGTGCTACGCAACCCGATCTGGCCGGTGCAAATGACAATTGCAATCGGTTTTGGCTTCGTCGCCATCCGTCATTTTCTCTATGGCCTTTACCCCGAAATCAGGCCCGCGAGTGGCGGCAGCGCCGAAGTTCCATCAGACGAGCAGGTAAAGGAAATTCTATACGGACACGATTCATTTGATCACGAGCGCGCGGCCAAAGGAGAGCGCCCATGAGCGCCACCATTGCCGGGTTCGCGCTGCCTGTGGTTCTGATCGCGCTGTTGATTGCGCGCCAGAATATTGTTGTGATTATCGGCGTCGCCACGTTCGCAGCCTATTATTTTTGGGGCGACGGCGAGTTGATGAATGTCATCTACGACATGTGGGATGCCTCTAACCGCGAGGTCCTGCTGTCGGTGCCGCTGTATATCCTCGCCGGTGCGATTATGTCGCAAGGCTCCATCGCGGAACGATTGATTAATCTCATGCGGGCGCTCATGCGCCCCGTGCCGGGCGGTCTTGCCGTCGCTGCCCTCCTGGCCTGTGGAATTTTCGCGGCCATTTCCGGCTCATCAATTGTCACGCTGCTGGCTGTTGGTTCCATCATGTACCCGGCACTGATCGCCGCCGGATACCAGCGCACGTTTTCGATTGGTATGCTGTGTGCGGGCGGCACCTTGGGCATTATTATTCCCCCCAGCATACCCCTGATCCTTTATGGGATCATGACCCAAGCCTCCATCGCCGACCTGTTCATTGCCGGTATTGGACCGGGGCTAGTCTTGCTGGGCGTCTTTATCATTTACTCGATGGCCGTGAATTGGACGCGTGATCGCGGCCAGTGGTGGTCAGCAAATGAAATTCTCTCAAGCTTCATTCAATCGATTGGTGCGCTGCTGACGCCCGTGATCATTCTCGGCGGCATTTACTCTGGCTACTTCACGCCCACAGAGTCGGCAGCCGTGGCAGTGCTCACTGCAATTTTGGTTGAGTCGCTGGTCCATAAACACGGGTTTATGTATTTGGTGCGGGGCGACATCAAAAATTTCAATGGATCGATTTCGGAAATGGGCCGCCTCATTTGGCGCACGGTCGGCGAAACATCGACCATGATGGGCAGCTTGTTTCCCATCTTGGCGCTGGCGCTGTCGCTCAATGTATTCTTGACGTACCAGCAAGTGCCCAACCAACTTGTCGAGTGGCTGACGGGCTATATCGACTCTAAATTCATGTTCATCTTGCTGGTCAACCTTTTCTTGCTGGTGGTGGGATGCTTCCTTGATTCAGGTTCTGCGATCCTAATTCTCTCGCCGCTGCTGCCGCCCATGGCGCAAAGCTACGGTATGGATTTGGTTCACTTCGGCATCATGATGACTGTAAACCTTGAGATTGGTTACCTCACACCGCCGATGGGGCTCAACATCATTGTGGCGATGGGCGCCTTCCGCGAAGATTTTGTGACCATCATCAAGGGCGTGTGGCCGTTTCTGATTCTCATGATTATCGTGCTGTGGATTGTCGCGTTCTATCCGCCGCTGAGTTTGTTCCTTATAAAGTAAGAGCCCACCACAGCCCATGTTCCGTCCGCTCTACGATTTTCTCATCCGCCTTTCGGCCCACCCCAAATCACTGCATGCCCTGGCTGCAGTCTCGTTTGCGGAAAGCTCTTTTTTTCCAATCCCGCCCGATGCCATGGTTATTCCCATGGTGTTAGCGCGCCGCGACCGTGCCTTTATGATTGCGACGGTATGCACTGTTGCATCCGTGATCGGCGGGATGTTCGGCTATGCCATCGGTTACTTCCTGTACGACACGCTGGGACAATGGCTGATCGGTGCCTATGGCTTGCAAAAAGGTGCGCAAGAATTTCAAACTTGGTATACCGAGTGGGGCACGGCGGTCATTCTGATCAAAGGGCTGACGCCCATCCCCTACAAGCTTGTGACCATTGCCAGTGGTGCAGCGCATTTCAATTTTTTGGCTTTTATATTGGCCTCGGTCGTCACGCGCGGCGTGCGGTTTTTTGCCATTGCAGCCTTGCTGCGCGTTTATGGCGAGCCGGTGCAAGCCTTCATCGAAAAGCGCTTGGATCTGGTCAGTTGGTCATTCTTAGCTCTTGTGATCGGCGGCATCGCAGCCGTGACGCTCATCTAAACCCAGCCGTGGCCAAGCCAATACCGCCAGCGCAAAAACCAACACCCGAACAACCTTTGCGCTCACTTGATGACATCGACGTGGAACGCGGCGTAAAGAAATTCAAAGCCTTGCGTAAAAAATTTAGCAAAGCCATCGATGACCCTGATATGCCCGAGGCTATGGCGCGCTATATTCAGGATTTGCTGCGGGATGATGGGAGGCCCTAGTGGTCCAATTCTAACATTCGCATCCCATTTCGGACTGCGAACTTGCGAATGTTAGAATCATGATGACCACAAGCAAATGTAGGTTTGTAGTGGAACTTTGGATTTGACAATCGCTACTCAGATCAGCCGCGATAAGAGTGGCGAATCTCAAATCTGCTCTACTACCCCTTCTCAGGGCCCACGGCGACAATCGCCTTGCCGACATTCTCGCCGCGCATCAGTTTTAGAAAATGCCCAGGCGTGTGCTCGATGCCATCGGCATGATCTTCTTTAAACCGTAGGCGACCTTCGCGCAGTAGCGTAGAGGCGACACGCAGGTACCTGGGTAAATCCTTTTCATAGTCATACACCACAAGGCCACGCAGTTGCGCGCGCTTGCCGATGAAGGGCCCCGGGCTTAAACCACCGAACTCACCCGAGTGATAATCACCAGGCCGTCCACACATGACCACTTTGGCATAGAGATTAAAGTAGGCCACCAGCTTCATCAGTAACGGTGCGCCGACGTTGTCGTGATAAATATCGATGCCATTCGGGCACGCCAGTTGGAGTGCCTGTTCCCAGCCGTCTTTTTTATAGTCAATGCAAGCGTCA
>Ga0049084_10000855_pt1 | contig 12221 bp, 8 predicted proteins | sample GreLakmeON33MSRF_FD_66720 | JGI IMG/M metagenome (GOLD analysis project Ga0049084, IMG submission 66720) | Freshwater lentic microbial communities from great Laurentian Lakes, MI, USA - Great Lakes metaG ON33MSRF | ecosystem: Environmental > Aquatic > Freshwater > Lake | place: Great Lakes... | reverse complement strand
TACCCGGGGTCGGTCCGAAAGTCGCCGCTTGCGTCACGTTGTTCGGTTTTGCCCGTTTCGAAAGTTTCCCGGTCGATACTTGGGTGGTGCAGGCGCTGAGTTCGGCTTACGGGCTCAAGGGTTGGAAGCCTGAACGTTTAGAAGAATTCGGTCGTTTGCATTTCGGTGCGGCGGCTGGACTGGCCCAGCAATTTATTTTTTCAGCGGCCCGCCAAGGGGTCTTGCCTGTGGTGCCAGCGCCTGAAACTAAGACACGCCCCAAGTCTCGTAAATAATCGCCGGGGTAAGTGTCGCCGCCGGCGGACCGTAGGCGATCATTCTGCCTTCGGAAAGGACGGCCACCTGATGGCATCGGCGAATAAAATTCATATCATGGGTGGCGACCACGCAGGCTGCTCCGGCCAAGGCGAGATCTAGGCAGGCTTTTTGAACGAGCTCTTGTCGGGCGAGATCAAGTCCGACGGTTGGTTCATCGAGCAGGAAGATTTTACCAAACGGTTCGCCGAGCGAAGAAATGGCCAAGGCCAGGTGAGCAGATTTTTTTTGACCAATAGAGAGTTGCGAAAGTCGGCGGTGGCGTAAATCGGTTAATTGCAGCCGCTCAAGCCAGGAGTCGCAGAGGCTGGGGTCGGAGCTGAGGAAAAGGAAATCGGAAAGCGTAAAATCCCATGCCGAATAAGCGGCTTGGGCGCCATAGGCACGCACGCTCGCCAAGCGGGCGGGCGGCGTGGTGCGCGGGTCGTATCCCGCCGTTGCGATTTCTCCGGTGGCTTGGGGAATCAGCCCAGCAAGGGCGCGGAGGAGGGTGGTTTTACCCGCACCATTGGGTCCGGCGAGCGCGGTGACGGTCCCGAACGGCAGAGAAAGCGAGGCGCCGTCCAGGGCACGATGACCATTGAAAGCAACGCTGACGCCCAAGGCCTGCACGGCGATTTCACTCATGGCTTCGCCTTGCTATCCAGATGAACAAGGGTGCGCCCAGAAGCGCCATCACCGCCGCGGCGGAAAGCGGGCTCTGGGGCCAGGCGGCGCGCCCGATGGTATCGGCGCAGAGCAGGAGTCCGCCACCAAGAAGCCCAGAGAGCGGCATCATGAGACGATGCCGCGGGCCGATGATACCGCGGGCCAAGTGAGGCGCGAGTAATCCGATGAAGGCTACCTGCCCGATTAAGCAAGTGGCGGCAGCGGCGGCCAGGGCGGTCAGCAAGACGGCCCAACGGCGCGAGCGATTGACGTCGCAACCACTTGCTTGGGCCGAATCTTCGCCAAAAGAAAGCAGGTCGAACGAGCGACCGAGCGTCAAGAGGAGGCCCGAAGCGAAGGCGCAGAGGAGGCAAGGAAGCCAGATCAGTTCGAAAGTCGCCATGCCGAGCCAATCACCGTAGGCCCCATTGGTCAGCAATTCGCGCGATTCATTGCTGCGGCTGGCGATGACTAAGGTGCCAGCGGCCGTAAATGCATTTAAGCCCAGTCCGGTGATAAGAAGTCGAGCCGTGTTGCCGCGTCCGCTGATGAGGACGAGAAGAACTGAAGTCAGCAAGGCTCCCAGGAAGGCGGCGAGCGGGATGATCCATGGAAGTTGCCAGGCGAGCCCGGGAGATACGCCGAGAAGAATCGCAATGCCGAAGAGGGCACCGCCAAAAACACCGGTGAGTCCGGGGTCGGCGAGCGGATTGCGAAAGACGCCTTGTTGGGCGGCGCCGCCGATGCCTAAGGCCAGGCCGGCCGCCAGAGCGGCCAGAATTCGTGGGGCGCGCAACAGCATCAACCCGCCGCCGTCCCCCCAGCCAGTTCCAGCCGAGCCAACAGATAAGGCGATAAAGATAAGAATAACTAAACCGAAAAGCCCCGATCCGAAGGCCAGCAGCGTGCGATTCATTTCCCGAGCTCTTTCAATAAGTCGCTCAAGGCATCCCGTTTCTTGGGCGTGGAATTCGCGGCAGGGGGCTTGTTGCTACCCGCGCTCGAAGGGGGCAACGCGGCGGGGTTACCCTCTTGGTAGGCGGAACCAGATTTGATCTTATCTAAGGCGGTCTGGAGGCGTTCGGATAAGTCGTTCTTCATGTCATTGAGCGAACCCGTGAGTTTGATGCCCGGCCCTTCGGTGAGGCCGTCGGGCTGAGGGATGCCGGAGCCAAAGCCTAAGGCGTTGAAATATTCCGCGAGCTCGCCGCTGCCGCGCAACTGGGCATCGACGACCAAGGGCCAGTCGGAGAAAGATAGTTCGGGGCGCATACTGATACCGCCTTGGGCTCCGAGGTGGAGGGTTTTATTTTTAACCTCCGCCAGATGGAGTTTGATGGTCCCGGAGGCCAGGCGGCTCACGCGGAAGTCCGCCGTGTCATAATTAAAATCAGAAAGTACCTTCTGCAACTTAGCCGCCGCCGAGACGGCCGCGCCCATCTTGGCGATCTTCTCGCCCTGGCCTTTGTTTTTCGTGAGGGCGCCGGCCAGCATCGCGAGTCCACCGAGGGTTTCGCCGATTTGCCCAGCTTTGTCCGCCATCAAAGCGGTGCCGCCGGTGCGGCCGCCAAAGGCCTGGAGCCGGCCGCCCCGGGAGCTGACGATGGCATCCAGTTGGAGTTTGGACGGGAGCTCTCCCGCGGTTCCAGAGATGCTCACGGCGTGGAGGTCGGCGTCGGCTTTGCCTTGGACGTATTCTTTGATGACGGGGAACGCTTTGGCGAGGCTACCGAGCTCAAGCTGCTTGATGCCTAACTTGCAATCGAGCACGTAAGGTCCGTTGCTGGTGGTGGGCTGGAAGGTGAGCGTGCCGAGACCTTCCAGGTTTCCTTCGGCGAGTTTGCCTTTGAGGCTCAGGAGGCGGAGGGATTTTTCGTCACCCTCGGCTTGCAGGATGATTTTCTCCGCGACGATCCCGAAGGCGCTGGCTTGGCCGATAGTAAGATGGAGTTGTCCCGTTTGATTATGCCAGAAAGGGCTGAGGTCGGGTTTAGGTTTGAGGGTCACCGTCGGAACGGGTTCGTCGGTTGATTTTGGCATTAGGGAGACGAAGTCATCGACGGCGACGCTCTCGATGGTCACGTTCGCATCCCAATCGGTCTTCGCTCCGGTCGTGGTCTGGACCAAGGTAAATTTCCCGAGGGTCTGGTTTTTCGAAAGCATACTAAATTCACCCGAAGCGGTGAGCCCGTGCGCCGTGGGTGCGTATTTTCCGCGCACCCGAGCCAGCTTGATCTGGCTTTCGTTCTGCTTGATCGACACGTCGTTGACATCGAGGGCGAGATCGATTTCGCCGCCCGCACTCCGTTCGGCCGATGCCGTATAGTCCCCCGTAGCGATGATGCTGAGCGGACCAGCGAAGGGCTGTTCGGCCAGCGCGCCAAGGTTGCCGCGCAATTTCAAAGTCGTGGGCGCGCCGCCGAAGCCTAGCGTAATGTTGCCGCTCGCGATGACGCGCTCTCGGTTCTTAAGTTCGGCCTGATTGAAGCTCAGCACGGTCGTCTTATCGCCGATGAGCAAATCGAGGCTGGCGTTAAGGTCGCATTGTTTGACCCATGTCTTGTCGGCCCAAGTCACAGAAGTTTGGACAAAGGCCATGGGGGCCCCTTCCGTCCGGACAAAAAAACCTTCCGACTTGAAGCCGGCGACGAGATCTGCGCGATTGAGATTGCCCGTTAACTTCAGTCCGGGAACGAGGGCGGCGACCGATTCGAGGGGAAGATTGGCGGCGTTGGCCTCGACGAGTACTCCGGTTGGCCGTGGGCCGGCCACCGGATAAGGCTGACGGAGTTTGAGCGAGAGTAGCCGGGTGCCTTGGCGAGAAATGATGGAGTCAGCTGAGCTGATGACCGGGCTTTTCCCGGCTTCGCAATTTACGGCAGCGTGGGCGTCGATGCGAATGCCGCGAAGCTTTTCAAGCGGCAGATCTTCCCAGCCAGGTTGGGCGGCAAGTTCGGCGATACCGACGTTGAGATGACTCTTGACCGACCAGGCGCCATCTTTCCCAGGAATAAAAGTCACGTCGCCGGTGGCGATATTACCCGCGGCTGAGCCGATGTTGATCGGTGCAAGCAGTAAGGCGCCGTTGTCAGATTTAAGCGGGAACTGAGCATTGATTTGGTGAACCAGTAATTTCCCTGCTTTCTCGACGGTCAGGCCCTTGATGGAGTGGGGCCGGATGCTGGCGACTTCAGGCTGCCCTTTGTTGAAAGAAATTTCGGCTTCGCCGGTCCACTTTCCTTCCGTAGCGGCAAGACCGCCGAGGGCGAGGAAGGGCGTGAGGGCGATGAGATCGGCGTCTTGCGCCGCCAGGCGAAGCGAGGCGCCGGCGGATTCCTCTGGAAGCAAACCACCTTTCCAGCGGAGCGTCTGAGGAATGGAAACCAAAATACCGTGACCGCTGAGAGAAAGTTGGTCGATGACGAAGCCTTCGGGCGAACTTTGCGCGGCGACTTTCAACTCCCACTCGGAGCGCGTATTTTTGGGAATGGATTTGGACCATCGGCTGAGGTCCGGAAACAGCGCCTTAAGATCGGCTTTCCCTCCCCATTGCGCGTTGCCGGCGGTGGCGTCGATTTTGCCGGTCAGACGGCAGTCGGGCAGGCTGGCGCTCAGAATGCCGAAGCGCTTTGAGTCAATGTCGAGTTGGGCAACCAAGCCGATTTTTCCGGCGTTATCGAAACCTTTAAAAGTTACGGCATTACGTCCGCCGGAATCCCGGATATCTCCCGTAAACTCGAGCTGGTGAGTTTGTTCGCGATAGGTCCCGGCTAATTGAAATTCGATGCTACCGGCGGAAATCGCGCTGGCATCTTTTACGGCCAAGCGGAGCTCGCACCGGTTGATGTCAGCAGCAAGATTCTCAACCGTCAGCCCGGCGCCGCCGAGCGGTCGACGAAAGTCGGCTTTCAGGGTAATCTCGCCGCGGGGGTCCGTGAGGGTTGAGCCAATCAGGAACCCGGGCCAGGCGACACCGACGCGGAGATCAGCGCTCTTGGAGGAATTAAATTCGTCTCCTTGCAGGCTGAAGCGGACCAAAGTACCGTCCGCGAGCGTCACCTTGCCCGAGGCGGAGTAGGGACCGAGAGCGAATTTTGGAAGGGTGGGCTGGGCGGTCGTCGTTTTCGGCGCGAGATTCTTGGCGGCAGATTTGGAAGGAAGGCTTAAGGAAATATCCAAACCCTTGGCCGCGAAGTTATTCAGCGCATAAGTGCCGGTGAGAATGGAAAAGAGGGCGGCTTCTCCCTTGATGTTCGCGGCTTTGATTTTGGTGCCATCTTCAAGCGTGAGATTAATACCGTCAGCGGAGAAAGCACCATCCAACGAGGCTTCGACTTTGGTGATCTCGCCCTCGATTTTAGCTTTGGCCAAAAGTTCTTTGACGCGAAGGCCGAGGGGTTCGGGGCGGAGTTGAGAATCTATCCAAAGAACCGCGGCGCCGAGGAGGACGACAAGGACGCCAAGGGTCCAGAGGGTGAGGCGAAGGGCGCGGGGCATAGGACAGGCGGGCAGAATGACTCCCCCGTTTTAACCGGGCAACAAAAAGCCCGGTGGAATTGCTTCCACCGGGCGAATTCAGCCGTTTGGACTCGTTAGGCCTGCGGGGTCTGGCCGCCCGTCGTGCCGCCCTGCGGGGGCTTCGGCTTGGAGGCCTGGCCGTCGGCACGTTTGCGGCGAAGGTAAGACGCCTTCATCAACTCCACGCTGTCGTCGACCTCCATGCTGTAGCAGGCCATGGTCGATTCTTTCGTCTGGCTCATCATGCGGGTACGGCCGTAGCGCATCTCTTTGGCTGCCATGACGGCATCCTCGTCGAGGAGACGCTTGAGGTATTCGATCTTCTGCTTGGCCCAGTCCGAGAGGCCGGGGCGCTTCAGGAGCTCTTCGAAGGCCAGTTTCGCTTCGGCGAACTTATGGCTGCGCGTGAGCGCTTCGATCACCTCGATCTTCTCTGCAACGAGCGCTTCGTCAATCAGCGCGGCGACGTCGGCATCGACCGGCAGGACGGAGAAGGCGACGAGGTCTACTTCTGGGAGGGTGATCAGCGCAGGCCCGAACTTCACCGCTTCGCCTTCTTTCGTGATCGCCGCGAAGTTGACCGCCGCGAGCGCGTCGGCCTTGGCAAGTGCGCCAATCTTCAGTTCGATCACTGCGACGAGCGATGCATCCCAGGGCAAGGTGCCGAGTTTGCGGCTGCGGGTGGCGCCGTTTTCGAGGATTTCACCGACCAGGCGGACCTGCACGTCGCTGCCGCCCTGCACGCTGACTTTCACTTGGCGGAGGAAGGAGTTGGAGATGATCGCAAACTGCTCTTCGAAGGCTTCGTCGAGGTCATCGGCCGTCTGGCCGAAGTTGGCGACGCCTTCGCCGGCGGCGGCCATACCCGTCATCAGCGATTCGTTGAAGCCGTGGCCGAGGCCGACGGTGGAGGTCGTGATACCGGCGCCGGCGGCCTTGGCGACCTGGGCGAAGATTTCCTGCTCGTTGAGGAGGCCTTGGTTAGCCTGTCCGTCGCTGAGGAGGATGACGCGGGCGATACGATCCTTGCGGGTGAACGGAGCGAGTTGCTTCACGCCTTCTTCCCAGCCGCCGAAGAGGTTGGTCGAGCCACGGGCGTCGATAGCGTTGATGCGCAGGGCGAGGGCTTCGCGGTCGGTGACCGCGATCAGCGACTGCACGACTTCGATGTGATCATCGAACGCGACGATGCTGACGCGATCGTCGTCGCGGAGGCCGCGGACGATGCGAACGGCGCTTTCGAGAGCCGCGGCGATCGGACGGCCGGACATCGAGCTCGAGCGGTCGATGACCAGGGCGAGGTCGAGGGGGGAGCGAGGAGTCTCGGTGACGTCCGCGGGTTTGGCCGGGGCGACGAGGCGGACGAGGACATGCGTCGCATCAGCGGCGGCGCGGAGGAAGCCCATTTTAAGGGGCAGGATTTCGATGGTGGGTTGGCTCATGGTGAGGAAGAACCTCTCATCCTGCCTAAACCCCATTAACTGTCAACACCGACAAAGTATCTTACTTAATATTAACACCAATTTGCAACTGTCATAATATCACAGGTAATTTTCTATCAATGACTTGCGGAAATTTGCCACAATTTCATCAATATCTTTTACCGTGGGTCGGGCGCCGCCATCGATATGAAGTTGAGCTTCGCACCAGTGTGCCAGGCGAAGCCGTGTCCAGCGCTCGCGCTTAGGTTCGTCGCCTTTAGAGGTCGGATTGAAACTCATTAATTGACGATAAAAGTCTTTGGCTTCCTGGCTGATATCATCGCGGAAGAGCTGTTTTTTGACGAGGATTTTGAAGGTCGAGGCCGGACTGGAGGATTCGGACAGACGGTTTATCTGGCTGACTAATTCGGACTGATTGCGCGTGCTTGTTGAATAACGGGGAGAAGGGGCGCTCGCGCTGCGTACCGGGCTACTATTTCTTGACTGTCCAAGGATGCGGAAATCGCTCGGCTCGGAAAGATTCGTGGCCTCTTGGTTAGCATCGGCTGCGCTGCTACGCGTCCGGAAGAAAAGCTTTTCTGCCTCGGTGGGGATGGCTAATTCGTCGATGAGGTCATTAAGCGCTTCGACTTTAGCGTTATCCTTGAGAAGGTTGCGGATACGATCCAGATCCCAGCCCCTTTCGGATAAAAGGCGGGCCAAAAGGAGTTGCCGGACCTGGAGTTGGCCGAAATTTGCCTTACGCCGGTCATCCGAGGCACGTTCGGGTCGGGAGAGCAGATTCTCGTAGGTGTAGAAGCGGACCAGACGTTCGGTTGTCTTATGCCGATCCCCGAAGCCGAGTTCGGATAACTTATCGGACACGAAATGAGCAAGATCTTCGGCAGTCCCGAGGAAGTCGTCGTCATTCAGGCGGGCAGAGATTTTCATCATGGCGGGCACTATTACAGACATAAGGGTGTCAGTATTTGATAATTGGCAACAATTATTGATGTTTTTGCTTAGGTGTCAGCTTTTTGGCAATCCCGTGGGATCATCTAAACGAAACAGGCCGCCCGGTTTCGGGCGGCCTGTGAGCCTGTTATATTCGGTTAAGGCTTACGAGTTGTGGCTGTAGCCCTCTTCGCCGTGGTCAGAGATGTCCAGACCGCGCGACTCGTCTTCCTCAGTTGGGCGCAGGCCAATCAGAGCTTTTACCAGGTATGCCAGGACAAACGTTGCCGCGAGCGAGAGGACTAAGGTTACGGCGATTGCCTTGAACTGTTCGAGGTACAGCGTCTTGCCCAAGATGTCCTTGAGGTTTGTGTTTAGGTTGCCGTTGACGTCGGCCGTGGCGCAGATGCCGGTCACGATGGCACCGAGGGTACCGCCGACCGCGTGGACGCCGAAGGTATCCAGCGCATCGTCATAGCCGAGCTTGGACTTCATGTAGACCACGGCCAGGAAAGGTACCACGCCGGCGAGGACGCCGATCAGGACCGCGGTGTTGGCGGAGACGAAGCCCGCGGCGGGCGTAATCACGACGAGGCCAGCGACAGCGCCCGAACAGAAGCCCAGCACGCTGGCGTGCTTGCGGATGATCCATTCGAGAGCGGCCCAGGTGAAGGCACCCACCGCGGCGGCGAGCGTCGTGGTGGTGAAGGCCTGAGCAGCGACGCCATCAGCGGCGAGGGCCGAGCCAGCGTTGAAGCCGTACCAACCGACCCAGAGCATGCCGGTACCGACGGCGCAGAGCACCATGCTGTGGGGCGTCATGGACTTCTTGCCGAAGCCAATACGGGGTCCAAGGATGATGCAGAGGAGGAGAGCGGACCAACCGGAGGTCATGTGGACCACGGTGCCGCCGGCGAAGTCGATCGCCTTGATGGCGGCCTTGGCGTTCCAGACGCCGTTCATGTCGCCGGTGATACCCCAGATCGCGTGGGCCATCGGGAAGTAGACGAGGAACATCCAGCCAAGCATGAAGAGCATCACCGCGGAGAACTTCATACGTTCGGCGATGGCGCCGACGATGAGGGCCGGGGTAATGATCGCGAACATCATCTGGTACATCGAGAACACGTTCTGGGAGATCCAGTAAGCGTAGTCGGTGTTCGGGGCGGAGTTCACGCCATTGAGAAAGAAGAACTCGCTGCCCCCGAAGATGTGACCGAGGAACGTCCCGTCGAAGCTCTTTCCGAAGACCAGGGAGTAACCCACGGCCCACCAGAGGATCGCGACCATGCCTGCCAAGCCGAAGCATTGGGCGACGACGGAGAGGATGTTCTTCGTACGGACCAGGCCGCCGTAGAAGAGGAAGAGGCCGGGGAGCGTCATGAAGAGCACCAAGGCGGCGCAGATCATCATGAAGCCGTTATGGCCGGGAGCGGCGACGCCGACGGTCGGCGTGGTGAGGCCGTCCGGGATGGCGCCCTTCGCGTCCTTGAGAGAAGCGGTGGGGTCTCCGTTGCCGATGGCGGCCTCAAGGCCAGCGATCCGCTGTTCAAGCGATGGAGCTGGGGGCGGAGTCTTGGCAGCTTCGGCGATGGCCGCCGGAGCGGGCGTCGGAGTGGGTGTGATCTGCGCAGACGACAGCATGGGTACTGCCGCCAGAGCGAGGAGGGTGAGCGTTCGTAACAGGGAGTTCATGGCGATTCGCTTATCGCAAGCCCCGTGCCAAGCCCCCGCCTTATGCCCGAACCCAAAATTGTGCCGAAAATAAGACGATGACCCTCAATGCGCGTGCTTCATTTCACGCAAATTGGTCGGTCTCGAACGAACCTCCGCCCCATTTTCCAGAAATTGAACCCTCAGTTCTGCGTATACCCCTCTTCGCCGTGATCCGCAATATCGAGCCCCTGGGCTTCTTCTTCTTCCGTGGGCCGCAGGCCGATTGTTTTTTCGACTAATTTCGCAATGGCCCAGGTGACGCCGAGCGAGAAGCCGATGCAGAGGACAATGGCGAGCAACTGGCCTTTGATCAGGCCCTGCGAAATGAGCGCGCCCCCGGCTGGATTAGCGGCCGCACTCATCAGGAACGCAGTAGCAAGTGCGCCGGTCGTACCGCCGATACCATGAACGCCAAAAGTATCTAAGGCGTCATCATACCCGAATTTACGTTTTAGAACCGAGCAGGCCCAATAAGAAATAGCTCCTGCGATGAGGCCGATAAGTACGGCGGCACCACTCGAAACAAAGCCCGCCGCATTGGTGATTGTCGCCAGTCCCGCAATCGCCCCTGAACATAATCCGAGGACCGAGGGTTTACCCCGATGGAGTTTTTCAATGATGGCCCACGAGAATGTGGCCGCCGCGGCCGCCAGCGTGGTGGTCATAAAGGCTTGGACGGCGATGCCGTCAGCCGCGAGCGCCGAGCCGGCATTAAATCCATACCAGCCAGCCCAAAGTAATCCAGTGCCCAGCACGCAAAGCACCATGCTATGGGGTGGCATCGCACGCTTACCGAAGCCGACTCTTGGACCGACCAGGATGCAAAGAATGAGAGCCGACCAGCCTGATGTCATGTGCACCACGATTCCACCGGCAAAGTCAGCGGCCTTTAAGGCGGCGGTTGGATTGGCTAAGCCCGCAAAATCTCCGGTTGCACCCCAGACGGCATGCGCCACGGGGTAATAAACAAGCAAGGTCCAGAGAGCGGAGAATAGGAGCACGGCAGAGAACTTCATTCGTTCGGCCACTGCGCCGATAATGAGCGCCGGCGTGATCGCCGCGAACATGGCTTGAAAAAGCGCGAAAGTCCCCGCTGAGATTCGGCCTTCATAAGCGCTGGCGTCCGCCCCGATACCGGTGAGGCCCAAGTGTTCAAACCCGCCGAATAAATGACCCAGCCAAGACCCTTGGAGGGATTTGCCGAAAACCAAGCTGTAGCCAAAGGCCCACCACATGAGGATGCCCATCGCGGTCAGGGCGATGCATTGGGCGGCAATCGATAAGACGTTACGGCTACGAACTAAGCCTCCGTAAAAAAGAAATAACCCGGGGATGCACATCATCAGGACCAAGGCGGCACTCAGCAGGACCCAGGCATTGTCGCCGGCGGTGGGTAGGGAATTAATAAAAATAAGCATGGTGCTTTTTAATAAGCACTTAGTGTGCCATTTTTAAGACAGCCCTCGCTCCTCGCTTGCCTCCCAACATTTCTGCGATTTATTAAAATAACCTATGAATCAACTGTTTAAAGTTAAGCATATTGCCTTACTTTCTACAATCGTTTGGGCCCAACTTGGAGCAGAAGTCGCCGCCCCTCCAAAGCAGTGGCTAGCGATTGTGGATTGGCAAAGTCGTGAATCTGAAAGCGTCACCCACTCCGGCGCCGTCACCGGTGACTATGGCCGATCCCGTACGGGCGCGGAAATCATTTGGCAGACGCCCATGCAGGCCATCGATTTTGAGTTCTATAACTATAAGAACAAGTTTAGCGGGTCCATTGCCGGGACCGACCAGTCCTACGGTAATACGACGGATGTGATGGTGACCGGCTTTAAACAGTGGGATTGGAGTTCAAAATATGGCGTCCAATTAATCTATGCCTTGGAATGCGCCGCCGAAGATAAAATCAGTCTTTCTGAGGGTAAGCGTTGGGGCCTGGGCGGGGCCGCTCGGTGGCGCCCCGATGCTGAGACCGATGTGGCCTTGGGGGTCATGTTGGAAGATCGCTTCGAAGCCTCGGTGCTGCCTATCCCTTACATCAAAATCGTTTGGAGCCCTTGTAAGTTTGCCGAAGTCGAAATCCGTGCCACCGGATTGCAGAACGGTATCATCGTCCGGGCTTTCCTTAACGAGAGCCACGCTTCCACGGTAGATTTTACCGTGGCCTATGAAACGCTCACTTTTAAATTACAGGATAGTCCCACCTATGGTGCTCGGGCCGTGGCCATTGGGGAAGTGCCCCTGCGGGTCGGCTTCACCCAGTTTTTGGAATCCTCCGGCACGTGGTTTTTCCGCGCGAGCGCCGAGTGGGTTCCATTTGCGCGACACTCGTTTAAACATGACGGCGAATCGGTGGGTGCGTTCCAACCCGGGGCCAGTCTGGGCACTGGAGTCCGCGTTGGTGCCCGCTTTTAAAACTTATAAGTCCCGAGCCGCTCAGAGGTCTAGGGCGACGACGAGTAAGGCAGCAGCATCATTCAGGGTGCAAGGGAGAGCTGCCCCAGTAATTGGTCGCGCCGACGCACCGCTTCTAATTCGTCGCTGGTCCGAAGTGAGCGGCGGACTCGACGCTTGGTGAAATCCGCGAGGTGCTCGGTGAAGTGGATCCACCAGGTCCCGTTATTATTCCAGAGATGGTGACGTGGGTTC
>Ga0049084_10000852_pt1 | contig 12230 bp, 7 predicted proteins | sample GreLakmeON33MSRF_FD_66720 | JGI IMG/M metagenome (GOLD analysis project Ga0049084, IMG submission 66720) | Freshwater lentic microbial communities from great Laurentian Lakes, MI, USA - Great Lakes metaG ON33MSRF | ecosystem: Environmental > Aquatic > Freshwater > Lake | place: Great Lakes... | reverse complement strand
CGCATCTGTTCCCTTACATTTCCATTTTACCCCCATATCTAAAGGTAAATCACACTCTGTAACTGATGTATCTCTGATTTTTAGATAATCACGAGGAGGAATAAACATGTTGGGAAGACCATATGACATAGTGCCATTAGGTGTTGCAATGCCAGAAACATTAAAAGATGCTGCACCATCGGGACTGCTAACTACACCAACTGCGTTTTTGTAACCCCATGGGTTAGTACCGAAGGAACCTGTATACATTCTGCCATCACCTCCTAATTTGATAATACCTCCATCAACAGAGGTTGAAATATTTGAAACTAGGTTGTAAGAATTTCCCGCCGCCAAATTATAATAAGCAACTTTACCATTGATAGCAGGCGCATCCCATGGACTCGAAAGAAAAGTTACATACAAACGATTTCCTGAAGGAGAAAATTCACAATCATAAGGGTTACTTACATCTATAGTATTGCCATTTATTGGCACTGAATTCGACAAAACACCTGTAGTACTATTGAAATCCATAATACTAATACATTCGTTAATGTTACTTATGGCTCCATTTCCTCTATGATGTGTTGCTCCTGCTTTTGTACCAGCCCAATTGAATTGTAGAGAAGATCGCTCATTACTTCTATCAGAATGTCCCGCCCAATCAGAACCAACGGTAACATAAAAACCTAAAGCTGAAACAACTGGTGTAGCGGTTAATCCAGAACAAGTTAATTTATAAGCAAAATAATTACGTGTAGATACTGTTTGATTTTTAGGCGCAGTAGTGGGCGTAGACTCATGAGTAACAATCCAAACATCAATTCCATTAGAGTGGAATGTTGCTGCTACTTGCTCAGTTGATCTGTAATTTGCACCACCTGCATCTTTTAATCTTGTTGGACCTGTAATGGTATTTGTACTCTTTTTATAAACATAATAATTAAAACCATTAGTAGCAGGAGTTTTCGCTGCATTCAGTGAAGTATTCCAATCTTGACCGGCAATAGCATCATCAGTTGTAAAAATATAGTAGTTATCAATATCAAGAGGATGTTTAACGATTATAACCCCTTGCACAGCGCTACCTGCGTCTCCTGTAGGGATTTCAGCTCCAGTTAAAAATCTTCCGCCAGGCACTGCTAATTGATTACCTGCACCATCCCAAGCTTCTACACCATTGGTAAAAAAAACCAAGTTTCCACTTTCGTCACTTGCTGAAGCACAAGATTCATAAGACTTATATGGTGAACCCGCTCCTGTTGTTGTGCTAATCGCTGGAGCGGAGCTTCCTCCTGCACCAAAACTAATTTTCTGGGCATCACCAAAATACCAATTGGTATGTGTTGGCCATTGCCATTGATTATTAGATAGCGGACAAGGTTGTGCTTGCGCAAAAATGTTAGTTGATGCAAATAGCAACAAAACAAAAAATACAACTTTGAGTTGGCGAAGTAAAGATTTCATCATAGTCACTGGTTCTTTAAAGGTAAAACAACTAGCACTCGCAATTGTTACACCCTAAAAAAAATAATTTCAATTTTTTGAAACAATTTTGTAAGATAAAAAATTAGTCGATTAAAACAATGCTTTTACTTAAAATTTCAAGCAACTCGTCTACTTGAGTTTTAGTATTCTGAGAGTGCAGCGAAATTCTAAGGCGTTCAAGGCCTTCGGGAATTGTTGGAGAGAGAATTGCTTTTACGGAAATACCCTTATTTTCAAATACTTTTTCTAAGTTTTTACACGTAGTATTTCCTTTCACTAAAAAACAATGAATTAAACTTTCGCTGGGTATAAAAGGAGAACTTAATTGTAGTGATTTTACCCTCTCTAAAAAATATTTTTTTAACTCATCTGCTGCTATTATTCTTTCGTTTGAATGCTGAAGTTGTTGATACACTTCATCAACAGCCACCAAATTAAAATCACTTCCATAAGTGGTGTAAATAAACGAACGAGCGAAATTCACCAGATAATCGCGTAAAACAGAAGAACCAATTATTGCTGCTCCGTGCGAACCAAAAGCTTTTCCGTACGTAATTAGCCTTGCAAAAACTTTCGATTCTAAGCTTAAAGCGCATACCAAGCCCTCCCCTTTTTCACCAAACACTCCTGCAGAATGCGCCTCGTCTACCAATACATTTACATTCAAAGCACAAATTTCTTGTAATGGAGAAGAATCGCCATCCATAGAATACACAGCTTCTACCACCACAAAAATATCGCCTTCCGATTTAGAAATTTTCTTCTTTAAATCCTCAACATCATTGTGTTTAAAGGAAAAAGACTTTGCTAAACCCAAACGCACTCCATCTCGAATGGATGCATGAATAAACTCATCGTAAATTACGGTATCTCCTTTTTTAGGCACAGAAGAGAAAAAGCCAATATTCGCATCATAGCCAGAATTAAAAATCAATGCAGCCTCTGCATTATGAAAGCGGGCTATTTTTTGCTCAAGCTCTTCGGCAAATTCACTGTTGCCCGAAATCAATCGAGAACCCGTTGAACCTGCATGAAACTGTTGTTTTGAAAATCTTTGTAAAATTCGATTTTTGTGTTCTCCGTCTCTTGCAAAACCAAGATAATCGTTAGATGAAAAATCTATTAAATGACGATTAAAGGAAAGAGAACGAAGCAAATCTTTCTCTTTCCGTTGATGTAAAATTTCTTGTAATTTTTTGTTTACCGACATAGGCACCGACTATTTCTTTGGCGCTGCTACTTCTTCTTTCCACTGTTTAACCTTATCTTCCATCTCTTTCTTTTTGATGCTCTCTTTGTAGCTCATTTTCACTTCAGGTTTCCCTCCTTTAGAAAATGGCTCTGTTGGATTTAAACCCAATATTTTAAACAATTCAATATCTTCATTTTGAGCCGGATTGGGCGTAGTTAACAATTTGTCTCCAGCGAAGATAGAACCTGCTCCTGCCATAAAACAAAAGGCCTGACCTTCTTGTGACATCTCTAATCTACCTGCAGATAATCTCACCACACTCTTAGGCATCACCAATCTTGTTGTAGCAATCATTCGCACCATTTCCCAAATAGAAACTCTTTCGTTGTTCTCCATGGGCGTACCAGCCACAGGAACCAAAGCATTGATAGGTACAGATTCAGGATGTTTTTCTTGATTTGCCAAAGTGTACAACATACCTATTCTATCGGCTTCATTCTCACCCAAACCAATGATACCGCCAGAACATAAAGTTACTCCAGCTTTACGCACATGTTGATGCGTATTCAACCTATCTTCATAAGTACGTGTTGTAATAACTTCTCCGTAATGTTCTTCAGATGTATCTAAATTGTGATTGTAGGCATACAAACCAGCATCGGCCAATCTTTTCGCTTGCTCTTCGGTTACCATGCCTAAAGTACAGCAAACCTCCATATTCATTTCATTGATACCGCGAACCATCTCTAACACATTATCGAAATCGCGGTTGTCGCGCACTTCTCTCCACGCTGCGCCCAAGCACATGCGCGATGCTCCACCATCTTTAGCATTTTTAGCTTGAGTGATTACTTCATCTACCGCCATCATTTTTTGTGCTTTCACATCTGTATGGTACCTCGCAGCTTGTGGGCAGTAGCCGCAATCTTCGGAACAACCACCTGTTTTGATTGATATTAACGATGAAACTTGCACCGAACGAGGATCGTGATATTTTCTATGCATCGTTGCCGCCTCGTACACCAACTCTAACAATGGCTTATTGAAAATCGCCAAAATCTCTTCTTTTGTCCAGTTATTTCTAATATCTGACATAGTATATCTATTTTTGACCAAATATAGGGTTTTTACCTTCTCAATAAAACGATATGCGCATTGATATATTAACCATACTGCCCCGCTTGTTGGAAAGTCCGTTCCAACACTCTATTCTAAAAAGGGCTATGGATAATAAAATTGTGGAAGTGCACATTCACGATATTCGATTGCACTCTACCGATAAACACAAAAATGTTGATGATTACCCCTACGGTGGTGGCGCAGGAATGGTAATGACTTGTCAGCCAATAGCCGATGCCATAGAAACCTTACAAAAAGAAAGAACTTACGACGACATTATATATCTCACACCCGATGGTGTTCGTCACAATCAAAAATTAGCCAACCAACTATCATTATCAAAAAATTTGATGATGATTTGCGGACATTATAAAGGCATCGACCAAAGAATTCGCGATTTATATGTTACCAAAGAAATTTCAATTGGTGATTATGTTCTATCGGGAGGCGAATTGGCTGCAGCCGTTTTAGCCGATTCTATCATAAGAATTATACCAGGAGCCATTGGTGATGAAACATCGGCATTGACCGATTCTTTTCAAGACGACTTACTTTCTCCACCCGTTTATACGCGCCCCCCAGAATTTAAAGGATTAAAAGTGCCCGATGTATTGTTTTGTGGTGACCCTATTAAAATCGACGAATGGAGAATGGACATGGCCGAAAAAATAACCAAAGAAAGAAGACCCGATATTTTAAACAACGATTCTCAAATTAATACTTGATAAAGTTTTAGTAGACAAATAATCCACGTAAATGGCTGTTAAATTTATGCGGTAATTTAATCACCAGAAGTAAACTATTACAAAGATTAGCCATGAAATTAGCCACCTAATTATTTAGAAGAAAAAAGAAAATCGTTAGCACTTACTATCCCCTCTTTCACCGCAAACAAAACAATACCAGAGGTATTGTTAATGCCTAACTTTTGCATAATGTTTTTGCGATGTGTATTGATGGTATGATTACTTAAAAACAACCTGTCGGCAATTTCTTTATTGATACAACCTTCGGCAATCAACTTAATGATTTCTATTTCTCTTTCAGATATATTTAACGATTCACAAGTTGCTTTATAAGGTAATTCATCCGAAAAAACAATCTCTTTCGACTTAATAACATCAATAATATTTAGAGCAATAAATGAGTCTTTTTGCAAACACTCGATTATCTCATTGGCAGATGAACTCTTTAACAAATAAGAATTGATTCCCGATTTTAGTACACGATCAAAATTGTGTTTATTTTGTAATTCGGTTAAAGGAATTACTTTGGTTTTAGCTGAAAATGATGAATAAGCCAATACTTTATCTAAGGTAAAAACAGGTGAAAAAATATCTATCAGCAAAACATCTGGCGCCTCTTTTTTCTTGAATAAATCTGCCACTTCTTCCTGTGAGCGAATAACAGAAAACAAAGTGAGGAATTCACTCTCATCAATAAGCGCCAACAAACCTTTTTCAATTAAGTCTTCAGAAAAAGCGAGCGATATGGAAAGTGTTTTTTTCAAGGGAAAGCGAATTTAGAAAGATTCTAAATAATATCCTATTCTAAACTGCTAACCTGAGATTTATCAATTTCAACATTCACTTATTTCACTATTAAGCGCTCTACTTTTCCATCTACATTTACCAAGTACAATCCGGTTGAAAAACCAGAAATATCAATTGAAATCTTGTTATCTGTAATTTGTTGTTGCATCACCAAGGCGCCTAATGAATTGTAAAACGAAACTGTTTTTCCACTCAAATTAGAACCCTGAATAAATACAATATTCTCACTCGGATTAGGATATATCTGGTACCCTGCAGCACCCTCAACCGACTGAACATCTGTAGACAAACAGGAAGTAAATATGGTAGCGTAATTATTAACAAATTTTTTACCATTGTCTTTATCTTCATTGATAGACCAAGTCATTAAACCTCGCAAACCTTTGTATCCACCTACTTTTTGCAAAGTATATGAGCCTGGTTTTGCACCCGTACCGCGCAAATAATCAACTGCCGATTTAACTACGGCAGGAGAACAATAACCACCTGTAGCGGTATCAGCAGGAAGAGCCACCACAACCTGATTGGCACTCAATCCAGAATAAACTCCTTTGCTATTTTTACAGGTAAAACCTTTAATCATAGCTTCGGTCTGACTCACGATAAAATCGGCTGTACCCTGATTATAAACAACATTATTTAAGGCATTACTACCACCAGGAGCATTATACAATTGCACCATCACCAAATCAATTTCATCATGCAATGCTTCGATAATAGCCAAATAGCTTGCACCATATGTTTTCGACATATAATCAGAATATCCACCAATTGTGTATGCTACCTCTGGCGCCATCGTTAATATCATTTTTTTGCTGTAAGTGGTTTGATACCATGCTAGCAATTCTTGAATAGCTTGAATTACATATGTAATATGACTGGATGGGTTAGAAATTGTGCCTGTTTGAGAAACATAAATACCTTGCTCTAAATCTAAATCAATTCCATCCACTCCATAATCGGTAATAAAAGTCTTTACCTTAGAAACCAAAGTATTCTTATCATTAACGCTATTCAATTTAAATGAACCTGTTCCTCCACCAATACTAATGAGTACTTTTCTTCCTTGGCCTTGCACAATAGGTATATCAGCCTTTACTTGAGCTACATTTGTGGGTGTGAATTCTAAATCGGCAATGGTATTGTCTGTTGAAACCAAATTTTTATCGGCTTCTAAAAATGCTAAACATATAACATTGTAATTTACATCAATATCTTTTATTCTAATGGCTGTTCCCCATGAGTTTTGCCAGTAGCCTACTAGCACGTTGCAAGGAAGTTGAGCGAAAGCGGTTGATGCAGATAAAAGCAATAATGGAATGGCGAGTAATATTCTTTTCATCTTATTTTTTTTGTATTAATATGTTGTAGCTGTAAGATAGGGAATGTAAAATTTATAGTCAAATAAAAGTTTGGCTACATTCCGCTCTCATACCCAGTTCGTCATTGCGAGGTACCCCGAAGCAAACTCATTGTGTTTTAAATAGTATTTCATGAGAAGGTTGCTTCGGGGTACCTCGCAATGACGAACAGGGTCGATGTACTGAGTGTAAAAAAGAAATAAAAAAAAGGGCGCTGATTAATTAACCAACGCCCTTCAAAGGATTTATTTTTAGAAATTAAACCAACTCTAAAGTCTTTAAAGCATTGTTTAAAGTAGCACTTGGTCTCATTGCTTTCGATAACAAATCGGTATTTGGTTTGTAGTAACCATCTATGTTTTGAGCTTTACCTTGCGCGCCAATCAACTCAGCAACAATTTTAGCTTCGTTCTCTGTTAATTCTTTAGCGATATTGGTGAAGATAGCTTTCAACTCAGCATCTTTATTTTGCTCGGCCAAAGCCTGAGCCCAATACAAGGCCAAATAGAAATGCGAACCACGGTTGTCTATTTCTCCGACTTTACGCGCCGGAGATTTATCTTCTTCTAAGAATTTACCAGTGGCAGCATCTAAAGTTTCAGCCAATACCAAAGCTTTAGGATTGTTGAAAGTTTGCGACAAATGCTCTAAAGAAACAGCCAAAGCCAAGAACTCACCTAGTGAATCCCAACGCAAATAACCTTCTTCCAAGAACTGCTGAACGTGTTTAGGAGCAGAACCTCCAGCACCCGTTTCAAACAATCCACCACCATTCATTAAAGGAACGATAGACAACATTTTCGCAGAAGTACCAACCTCTAAAATTGGGAATAAATCTGTTAGGTAGTCACGCAATACATTTCCTGTTACAGAGATGGTATCTAAACCTTTCACGATTCTCTCCAAAGTAGCATTGGTAGCTTCAATTGGCGACATTATTTTAATGTCTAGGCCGCTGGTATCGTGATTTTTTAAATAGGTATTTACTTTTTCAATCAATTGAACATCGTGTGCTCTTTGTGGATCTAACCAGAAAATAGCTGGCGTCGCACTCAATCTAGCTCTGTTTACGACTAGTTTAACCCAGTCTTGAATAGGAGCGTCTTTAGTCTGACACATTCTAAAGATATCTCCTTTGTCTACTGTTTGTTCCATTAAAACGCCAGAAGCGTCGCTCACTTTAACCACACCTTTTCCAGAAATTTGGAATGTTTTGTTGTGAGAACCATATTCTTCAGCAGCCTGCGCCATCAAACCAACGTTAGGCACAGAACCCATTGTAACTGGATCTAAAGCTCCGTTTTTTCTGCAGAAATCGATAGTTGCTTGGTAAACACCAGCATAGCATCTATCAGGAATTACAGCTTTGGTATCCTGACCTTTTCCTGCTGCATTCCACATTTGTCCGGATGTACGAATCATCGCCGGCATAGAAGCATCAACAATAACATCAGAAGGAACGTGAAGGTTGGTGATTCCTTTATCAGAATTCACCATAGCAACCGCAGCACTTTTAGCATACACCGCTTGAATAGCAGCTTCTACTTCGGCTTGTTGAGGATGTCCAGCTATTTTAGCATACACATCACCCAATCCGTTTTTAGTATTCACCCCTAGTTCAGCGAACAAGGCAGCATATTTTTCAAAAACCTCTTTATAGTAAACATCAACGATAGCACCAAACATAATAGGATCGGACACCTTCATCATGGTAGCTTTTAAATGCACTGAGAACAATACATTTTTAGCTTTAGCATCTTGAATTTCAGCAGCGATGAATGTTTTTAAAGCAGAAAGACTCATTACAGATGTATCAATGATTTCACCAGCTTTTAATGGAGTACTTGCTTTTAAAACTGTTGCAGTGCCATCGGCAGCAACGAATTCAATTTTAACATCCGTAGCATCTTTAACCACCACTGATTTCTCACTTCCGTAGAAATCGCCTTGCGACATACTTGCTACGTGAGTTGCAGAAGCAGTTGACCAAGCACCCATGGAGTGTGGATTTTTACGCGCGTAGTTTTTAACTGCTTTAGGCGCACGACGATCAGAGTTACCCTCACGCAATACAGGATTCACAGCAGAACCTAACACTTTAGCATATTTAGCTTTAATATCTTTTTCGGCATCGGTTTTCGCATCCTGAGGATAATCGGGCAATGCGTAACCTTTGTCTTGTAATTCTTTAATTGCAGCTATCAACTGAGGCACAGAAGCAGAGATATTAGGCAATTTAATGATGTTAGCCTCAGGCTTAACAGCCAAAGCACCCAACTCAGCCAAGTCATCACTTACCTTTTGGTCGTCTTTTAAAAACTCAGAAAGATTTGAAATAATTCTAGCGGCTAAAGAGATGTCTCTAGTCTCTACTTCTACGCCAGCCGGAGCGGTAAAAGCTTTTACAATGGGAAGAAATGAAAAGGTTGCCAACATGGGAGCCTCATCGGTAATGGTGTAAAGAATTTTAGATTTTGCCATTTTTTTCAGTTTTTAAAAGACTGTATCATTTACTATTTGTAGCCTTTCTCTTAGCGCCTAAGCGATTTAAAAAAGGGAAGCGAATATATAAATAAATGAGTACAAAAACGTAAATAATTGCTGACTTAAATCAAGGCTAAAATTTATAGAATAATTGCAGCTCTCCGCCATAATCTCTTGGCTGAGCTTGACTATTTTTTGGAATAGAACTATCTACCAGTGGATTCATTAAATTTTGTCGGGTAAAAATTCCTGCCGAAAGCAACCATTTATCATTGAAATGATAGCTATAATTAACATGCAGACTGTAATTCATTAAAACTGATTTCTAAATTTCAACATTTTCTTTCTCATTGCATTTGAGTTTATATTTATATCACTCAGATGCAGCAACTTTTGATAGGTTGCATTGAAAAAGAAATTATTTTGCGTTTTTCTGCTTTACAGCCATTACCTGGTTGGCTTCATTTATTTTACCTTGCTTCATAAGCACTTGGTAAAGTAAATCGTAACCCGGACCATATCTCGCATCTACCGTATTCAATAAATTCATCAATACTTGCGAGGCATTGTCTAATTTATTCATTCGAGCATAAGTTTGGGCTAATCCATAATAAGCCTCGGGAGAATTGTCTTTTACATCAATATACTGATGATAAATTTTAATCGCCTCATCAAATTTGCCTAATTGCTGATACATGTTACCCAAAGCACCATAAGCCACTTCATATTTATCATACACTTCTAACGATTTATACAACTGATTAATTCCTTCTTGCTGTTGCCCTGTATTAAACAATGAAATACCATATAAATAAAGTGCTTCGGCTCTATTAGGATATTGTGAAACATAATTACCTAAGTGCGTTTTTGCATCCACAAAATTATTTTGCTGTAAAGCTTTATAACCCAAGTAATCTTCTTTACTACCTCGTTTTTCTACCGAACAAATAGGCACGCCATCTACCGAAACAACATACAAAGCATCTTTACTAGGCCATGATTTTCTTTTCAATTCGTAGCTGCTAATGTAACCTGCAAACACAATACAGTAATCCCAATCTTTCATAGAACGCTCATAATATCTAGAATAAACAAAAGTCACCATAGAGGTGTCTTTCTGGAAATAATAATCCATCAATTCTTTTTTGGTATAGTGGCAAACCAATCTTCGTTCGCCTTTTTTAGGATGGTCTTTTTCGGCAATATATTTTGCCAACCATTCAGAAGCTTCTTGCACACTGTGCTGATAATAATCGGTTTCAAAATCTCCTTCAGCTCCTTTTACTCCACCTTGAATTTCATTGTAATACACATATTCATAAGGATGATTGGCTAATGTATGCTTCACAGGATGAATGAATAAAAGCAAAAGCAACACTGAAACCAACAAACGAATATTCGATTTTTTAAATTGATCTAACACCATGCTAAAACCAATACCAGCCAACACAGCAAAGCTTGGGAAAACAAACAACATGTGTCTCCATCCGCCATACAACACCGAGTGCTTATAAGTAACATAAGCCAAAGGAAATGCACAAGCAAAAAACATGATAAACAAAAAGAATTTCTTTGATTTATTGTAAGTAATGGTTAGCAAGAAAAACAGGAAACCTATAAAGACGACCGCTGGTATGGTAATGAACATTGTTTTGTAAATGTATATGGGAGGCAATTCGTTACTCCAATAAGTTTCACCATCAAATAACTGATGTAAACGAATGTTGATATTGGTCATTAAATCCAAAGCTTTTTTAGGATTTTCAAAAGGCGATTCTAAGGCGAAAGGCCAAATACTAATTCCAATAAAAAAACTAGCCCCGGCAATAACAATTCCCACCCCAGCATACTTCAATAAATTGTTCATGCTTTCTTTTCCAAACAGTTGGCCTTTTGCATTCATCAGCCATGTAAGAAAGAAAAATAATGCTGTGTGAGCGATCAACAATAAACCACCAATTCTTATACTAATGGCAAAAGCAATAGACAACGCAAGAGCTATGCTGTTGAACCATTTAATTTTAGGATAATCTTGCAGCCAACGCACCAAGAAATAGAAAGTAGCTATATAAGCCGTAGCAAAAGGAATATCTTTTGGGTTGTTCCAAGCATGACCAATAAAAGAAGGCGTAAAGAAAACCAACAAGGCTGTCCACACTGCTGCCCTATACCCCGATATTCGTGCCGCCAACAAACCCGAAAAAAGAATGATCATCCATCCTAAAATCGCAATAAAGAAATGACGCACATGGTATATTTTTTCAACTCCACACCATTTCATTATGGCGTAACTCACGGTGTCAAACGATTGTCCGTAAGCATACAATGGGTCTACACCTATTGGTTTTAAACACTCTTTATTATCTCCATCTGTAGCAAAATAGTCGTAATTTTTTTTCGATTGGTTGTAATGTAAAACTTCATCGGCCGAGGTTCCTGCATCTAAAGCCAAAAAAGGCATAGTAACGAACAACCCCAACAAAATCAAAACAAAAAGCAAACGATGGGTTAAGGGAGAAGTAATTTTATCAATGAATGATTTATCAGATTTCCATTCTTTAAGGGGCTCTACCAGAAAGAAATTCAACTTATTTTTAAATATAGACATAGCGGAACTTTGTTATTAATAGCAAAGTAAAGATGCATAAAATACTATTTAAATAAAAAAGAAATTATTTTACCAGAGTAGTGTCGGAACGTTGCGTTTTCTGCGTAGACAAAACCTTAATTTTATTGCCTTTTTCATCTACTTCATAGGTTTCAGAATAAGAACTCCGAGTGGTAATAATCATCGATTTCTCACCTGAATTTTCTTGGTATACTGGAATTTCAATTTTTGGCTCCGACTTGGCTTTAACTGCAGGTGCTTCTAAAACAACCATTTTCGGAACTTCAACCATCTTGACTACAGTATCTCTAATAATTTCTTTTTCAAGTGTTTTTGCAACAACAGGAGCTACTTGAGGCTTAATCACTTTATTAATAGGCTGTTCTTTCTCTTGAGTAAAGAAAAACAAAAGCGATGCAATAGCCGATAAACCTAGCACTCCT
>Ga0049084_10000850_pt1 | contig 12243 bp, 15 predicted proteins | sample GreLakmeON33MSRF_FD_66720 | JGI IMG/M metagenome (GOLD analysis project Ga0049084, IMG submission 66720) | Freshwater lentic microbial communities from great Laurentian Lakes, MI, USA - Great Lakes metaG ON33MSRF | ecosystem: Environmental > Aquatic > Freshwater > Lake | place: Great Lakes... | reverse complement strand
ACTCATCTGGGGACACCTGGCCAAAAGCAAAACAGAACAAATCAGAATTATAAAAGATGATACGGTAAAAGTTTTCTTCAAAAGTTATGCTCAAAATATGCGGGTCGTTCAGAATATTTTTAGCCGTTTGTTCTCTGCAGTTATCTACAAAATTTTCAAATTACCATTGGGAGCAAAGAACGCAGCTATATATAACCGTCAAGTCAACATGGAGTATGAAGCAACTCATCCTCAAGCGACTGACCCAAATATTATTCGCGTTGAAAATGCAGATCAATTTTCATTTGTTCTTAATCAAAGCTATGAAGCTGCCAGAACTGATCGATGGTTAGATAGACAATTTAAAAATGACCTGATTGGATTTGTAGATTCATTCACAACTCTACCGAAAGACTACAAAGCAATTATTCGTCAGGAACAACTTAAAGGCCCAATGCTTATAGAGACTAATTTAAGAATCGAAAAGGCGGGTTTTGCCTATCTATTGAAGCAGAACGAAAATTATGTTTTCGGTAACATTGCCAAGGTTTGTCATTCAAACAGGGCCGATGAATGGATGAAATCAGATCAAAGGGAGCAATTTCTTAAAAAGCTTCAGGTTGGTTCTGAACTATGTGTAAAGAAAATTGGAAATCATTTTCTTGAATTCAAGGCAGACTACCAGCAGAACGCTTTGAAACCTTCCTTGGCAAAGTTTAAGAAATTTATTTCTAAATACTTTAAGCATGCAGAGGGGTTGGATCAGTTAACTGTACTCTTTGGAACCGAAAATACCTTTATTCATGGGCAATTAAAGGCTACAACCAATCAGAATGCCCAATTCGTTACTTCCTTTTCTACTGGACAATTTCGAGGTCTAGGGGTTATTGATAATTACAAACGTCAGGGCGGCTCTCGAATGCCGGCCAGTATTGTAAATGAGTAAATGTGAACACTGTGGATATCATTCAGGCCAAAGAACTTCTCCTTAAAGGGGAAGTCGTGGCTATTCCCACGGAAACGGTTTATGGACTTGCAGGCTGGATATATTCAGAGGCGGGACTTAGAAAAATATTCTCTACAAAAGAGCGTCCCTTCTTTGATCCACTCATTGTTCATATTGATTCAATTGCAAAGGCCAGGACACTCTCTGGGGACTGGAGCCCACTTCATCAGGCCCTGGCTGAAGTTTGCTGGCCAGGACCATTGACGTTAATCACAAAAAAACCAGAGGGACTAAACCCACTTATTACTTCTGGTCTTGATTCAGTTGGACTCAGATGTCCTAATCATCCATTGAGCCTTAAGCTCCTTTCACAAATAGAAGGAGGCCTGGCAGCACCAAGTGCAAATAAATTTGGAAAAACCTCGCCTACTCTTTCTCAACATGTATTTCAGGAGTTTGGTGAAGAAGTCCCAATCCTGGAAGGTGGTCCATGTGAGGTTGGAATTGAATCAACCGTGGCAGGAATCGTGAAAGAAAATGAAAAATGGAAGGTTTTAATATATCGCCCGGGATATTTTACGGCAGAGATGTTGCAAAAAATTCTGTCCGATAAAAATATTGCCGCAACGGTTGAGTATGCAACAAGTCCAGTGGCCCCAGGACAACTTAAACATCACTACATGCCAAACATTCCCCTGGTTATTACATCAGAGAGCTTTAACTGGGAAAAACAAAAAAATGAAATTGAGAAAAGACTCAATAAGACTTTTACCAAACCAGCCTTTTGGAAACTTCCCGATGACCCTGCCCAGGCGAGCCGTGAGTTATATCAGGATCTAAGAAAATTCTCCCTGGAAGGGTTTGATTTAATTTTAATTAAACGCGAATCTCTTCATGATTCTGAACTTTGGTTTGGAATCTGGAATAGACTGGAGAAGGCCAAAACCCTCAAAATTTAAGGATGAAATAGTCCTAATTTTTTAAAAATAAAGATAAAAACCGTAAAACCAACAACCATCATTAGAAATTTCTTATAATTTCCAAACAATCTCACATAATTATCCTGGGCAAGATCTCCATGAATATTTTGTTGATCCAAAATAGCAATCACCCTTTCAACAGAATTGTCGGCAATAACAAAAATGTCACCATTATTGGCATGAATGGAAATAGCCTTTTTCGGATGAAGAAGCTTGTATGTCTTAATATCAGAGTATGGAATAGCCTTATTAAGAAAAGGCAAGCCTCGATTAAAGATAAAACCCTTTTCGTAAAAGCGAACTCCTCTAATAAAACCATAATAAACAGCAGGAATGATAATGAGGCAAAAGAAGGTAATAAATTCTGCGGGGTAATGATAGTGATAATCAATTACGTCCAAAATTCTGAAACGTCGATATAGTTGAAAATTTTCGTAAGTAAATGTTTCGAGATAAAAGTTGTTGAAGAAAAAAATTACCAAGGCAGCAATGACCAAGCGAAATACATTCAGCATAGAAGTTTTATAAAGTCTTTTCCCTAACATTTAGAAATCCTCATGAGTCGGAATAATACCCTGAGCGTAACGAACAAGATCCATCACTTCTCGAGCGCAACCTTTTCCACTTTCTTTTATCGTAACATAATCGACAATTTCTTTAACTTCTTCACTGCAATTTGGAACGGTAGCCGAGAAGCCCGCCTTCCTTAAAAGAGGCATATCAAATAGCTCGTCCCCCATGTAGAGAACTTCTTCAGCTTTAACATTATATTTTTTTAATAAATCCATGAAAGCAGTGCGCTTGTCTTCATTGCCAGCATAGCAAAAATCTAGACCTAGTTGATTTACACGTTTATGAACTGAAACAGAATCTCCACCGGTAATAACACCAACGCGAAGACCGGCCTTCATTAGCACTTTCATTCCATAACCGTCATAAATACAAAAAGAACGATTGAATCCCACCTCTTCACTGGCCCACCAAACATGAGAATCAGTAAGGATGCCATCGAGATCAAAACAAATGACTTTTATCTTTTTTAGTTTGTCTTCAAAACGTTTTGCTGTTTGTCTTAAGCTCATTCGTCTACCGCTCTTCTTATTTTGAGTAGTTTCTCAACAATATTTTTAACATTCGCCAGAGGTAATGCTGTTGCCGAATCAGAAAGGGCTTGATCAGGATTTGGATGACACTCCATGAAGATACCATCCGCTCCTGCAGCAACGGCGGCTTTTGCGAGAACTAAAATTTGTTCGCGTTTTCCACCTGTGGCCGTACCCAGTCCACCAGGACGTTGGACACAATGTGTGGCATCGTGAATAGCTCTAACACCATATGATTTCATAATTTGAAATGAGGCCATATCAACCACCAGATTATTATATCCGAAAGAAGATCCACGCTCAGTTAATAGAATCTTTTCTTTAGGTAAGAAGTGTGATGCTTTATCTACGATATTCTTTGTTTCTTCTGGTGAAAGGAATTGGCCTTTTTTAACCTTAAGTTCACGATCGTACTTTTTACATGCCTCTGCTCCAGCAAAAATCATATCAGTCTGACGACATAAGAATGCCGGAACCTGTAAAACGTTGACGTATTTTGCCACCTGCTCAGCTTGATCAGGAGTATGAAAATCAGTCAATGTTGGAAGACCGTACTGTTTATTAATCATCTCAAGAATTTTTAAACCTTCATCAATACCAGGTCCACGATAAGACGTGAAAGAAGAACGATTGGCCTTATCATAGCTTCCCTTAAAATGAAGAGTTATCTCATTTTTGAAAGGTTCGAGATCCTTGAGTAATGTCTCTGCAATTTGTCTGGCAAGATCAGCACTTTCAATTACACAAGGGCCAATATAGAAATCCATTTTTTTCATAAGATTTTTTCCTTTATAGTTTTCCACTTGCCTTCACGAATGAGGAAAACAGTGGATGGGGATGAAATGGTCGGGACTTAAATTCTGGATGGTACTGACAAGCTATAAAATAAGGATGATCCTTCAATTCAATAACTTCCACTAAATTTAATTTTGAATTTGTTCCTGAAACCACTAATCCTTTTTCAATTAATTTCGGTAAGTATTCATTATTCACTTCTAAACGATGGCGATGCCTTTCAGAAATATGAGGTGAACCATAAATCTTACTGGCGAGGGTATTATCTTTCAACTCACAATCGTAAGCTCCAAGACGCATGCTCGCACCCTTACTTCCTTCTTTACTTTGTCCCTGCATATAATGAACCAGAAATGATCCCTTCTCAGAGAATTCCATTGAAGTGGCATCTTTTATGCCAACAACATTTCGGGCGAATTCAACTATTGATAACTGAAGACCCAGACAAATTCCAAAAAATGGTTTTTTATTTTCTCGGGCAAATTGAATTGCTTTTATTTTACCTTCTGTTCCTCTGGAACCAAATCCTCCAGGAATGAGGATTCCGTCTACTGATTTTAAAAGATCAGTGTTGGCACCTTTCTCAAGATCTTCTGCATCGATGTAAGTCAGATTAAGTTTGACCTGATTATCAATGGCCGCGTGTCTTAAAGCTTCATCCAGTGACTTGTACGATTCAATGAGCTCAGTATATTTGCCCACGATTCCGATATTCACCACTTTCAATGGATTTTCAGCGTTATAAATTACTTTGTTAATTTCATCCATCCTGGGCTCAGTTGCCCACATACCAAGAAGTTCGGTAATGCGTTTGTCCAAACCTTGATCATGAAAAGCACGAGGAACTTTATAAATCAGATCCAAATCAATAGATTGGAAAACATTTTTCTTAGGCACATTACAGAATAAAGAAATTTTATCAATTATGGATTCTTCAATCGGTCGATCAGCTCGACAAATAATTATTTGTGGAAAAAGTCCAATGCCTCGCAGTTCTTTGACTGAATGTTGGGCCGGTTTGGATTTTAATTCCCCTGCTGCTGCAATATAAGGAATCAGCACGAGGTGGATATAAAGAACATTCTCTGAGCCCACATCCAAAGCGAATTGCCTAATGGCTTCCATATAAGGAAGCGATTCAATATCGCCAACAGTTCCACCAATTTCACCTATCAAAAGATCACATTTATCAGCGGCAAGATGGATTCGGCGTTTAATCTCATCTGTAATATGCGGAACAACCTGAACAGTCTTGCCCAAATATTTACCTTCGCGCTCATTTTCAATGACCTGCAAATAAACTTTACCTGTTGTGAAATTATTTTCGCGAGTCAGAGTGAGAGTTGTGAAACGTTCATAATGCCCCAAATCCAGATCTGTTTCGGCACCGTCATCAGTTACGTAAACTTCACCGTGCTGTATAGGACTCATCGTTCCTGGATCAACATTAATGTAAGGATCCATTTTAAGCATATTAATCTTAATGCCTCTTTTTTCAAGCAGGCATCCGATACTAGCGGCAGCGAGACCTTTTCCAAGGGAGCTTGTCACTCCTCCTGTAATAAAAATATATTTTTTTGCACTCACAAAAGAGCTCCTTCAACTTTTTTAATATCTTCAGGGACATCAACTCCCATCAATTTTTGATTTGTCACAATAGCACCGATTGAAAAACCATTCTCAAGAGCTCGCAACTGCTCAAGTTTTTCAAGTTCCTCAAGTGGACTCATTGGCAAAGTTACGAACTTTAATAGAGCCTCGGGCCGATAACTATAAACACCTATATGCTGAAACCAACTATATTCATTCTTTCCATCACGATCATACGGAAGAGACTGACGAGAAAAATACAAGCACTGCTTTGTCTCTTGCGCCCAAACAGCTTTCACTACATTAGGATTCTTAAAATCTTCTTCCGTATTTTTTCTTTCTCTTAAAAGGGTTGCCACTGGATAGGAAGTCTTGAGATGAAAATCGGCAAGTTCTTTTAAGACGTCACCTTTTAGAAGAGGTTCATCACCCTGAACATTGATCACAAGATCCGGAGAGCTCTCTTTAAAAAATCTTTGGTAGGCCAAAGCGATTCTTTCGGAACCAGAAGGAACATCATCATCCACTCTTACCACTGCTCCACCGAATGACTTGACGTGATTTTCAATTTCATCGTGATCAGTAACCACTGCTGTTTTAAATCCAGCTGCTTCACAATTTTTAAAGACACGCTCAATCATTGTAATGCCAAGAATCTTGGCCAGCGGCTTACCTGGAAAACGGGAGGAGCTAAAACGGGCCGGAATGAGAACCACAACGGATGCCATAAAAATTGATCGCCTTATATGATTTATTTGACCCCTCAACTTACCCTAAAAGCTCTCACTACGACAACATTTACAAAGTGAATTACAAGTTTGCGTTACCAAGGCAGCATGATAAGATTTGAGTATGCGACTTATTATAACTGTCATTCTTTTGGCGCAAATGTTGAATGTTTATTCTCAGAATGAATATCTGACACAAGACGCCATTACTAAACCAGCACTAAATCTTCGCTGTAAGGAGCTTCTGCGAGAAAGAGCAGAAAAAATAAAAGTTCAGCAACGATTAAACGCCCTTTTGCAGAGAAATCAGGACCTAATTAAAAAAAGTCCGAAGGCAAAGCCAAGCATGCATAATCGTCTACTCTCAAGCCAGATTAAAATAAAAAACGAATTATATCTCACCAATCTCAACATTGAGACCATGGAAGAGAGTATTGTCCGCTCTGGCTGTCCCGGCATTTCTCTTTAATAACTGATTTTACTTCTCAGTTTTATTGATGTTACACTTTTTCCCGCACACACCTATTTTTTGCGGGAGATGAGCTTTGCTGAAGCCCATAATTTTCTCTATTCTTTTTATGAGCTTTGCCTTCGGGCAGGATGAGGATTTAACTTTTCTTGAATCCTCCATAAACTCAGATCCTTCTTCAGACAGTACTGACGCCCCAACAGAAACTTCAAAAAAATCCCGCTGGAGTGTTCGTCGCTCACAACCTGGAAATGAAAAAGAAAAAGTTCAGGAGGGTCGTGTTCTTGATTTACGTTCCATTCTCGAGGAAGGCTTCAGAAGAAATCCTTTTGAACAAATTCGTGGACAACAAAGAGAACAAATTGATTTATCCAAGACTGATGTATTTCAAAAGTTTTGGTACCCAACTCTAGGGTTAGAAATGAATACTTCTAATCATCTGATAGATCGCTTTAAACAGTCTTCACAAAACACCCCCGGCATGGGAGCTCAACAAGCACCTAACGGAAGTATTGGACTGGTGTTTGATGAATATACCCTTTTTAACTGGGGTCGTGATTACCTTCAATATTTAAATGAAAAACAAACTTTAAATCGTAGAACGCAACAATTGAGTGAAGCACGCAGAAGGCTGAAATTTTCACTTATTAATCAATATTTTAATCTCGTTCGATTCAAAGAGATTCTACGAATTAAACAAGAGCAGCTGCGCCAGACATCCTTCATTCATCGTCTGGCCCGAGAGAAACTCCAATTAAGAAAAATTCGGACTCAAGAATATTATCAAACTCGTTCTGAATATCTTCGTTCTCAAACAGAGTACCAACAAACTCAATTTGAGGTGGGACTTGAAGAAGAGAAGATGGCCAACCTTATGGGTGATGAATATCGAGGTACTTATCGCTCAGTTGAGCAACTAAAATTTCTCAGTGTTAACACCTCCATGAATGAAGCCTTGAAGCTTTCTCAAGATCAAAGTCAGCCTTATAGGGACGCGAAGGTAGCCTATGATGTGACTTCTCGTGTGTATGAGAAAACGTTGAAGGACAACCTTCCCCTACCAAAGTTTGGATTTAATCTTGGAACGTATGCTACAGATTTTGGACCTCAAGGCAGTAACTATTCCTACCAGACCACTCCTGGCAACAGGAACATTGAACTTGTAGCGTCCATCAATATGCGCTGGACTATTTTGGGTGAAGGTGGCTTCTTTAACAGTCGTGAAAACCAACAGAGTTATCTAGCCAAAAGAATTGCAGAAATTAATTTTTTCAATACTCGCCGAGAATTGGATGTAAAAGTCAGAACGATTTACAAAACAATTCGCTATCTGGAGGAGAAAGTTAATATTTCTCAGTATCAACATAAGAATGCTCAGAGTAACTACGACTCTGCCTTAGATAATTATATCGCCGGTCGGGCCACTTATGCGGACATAAAGCTTGCCATCGACAATTTGGTTTTCTCGCATATTAATACCGAGAATGTAAAATATGAGCATTTAGTTAAGAAACTGGAGTTAGCTGACTTCATGGGACTTGAAGATTTTCCAGGGGAAAACTTTGAGTCATTGGCATCGAGGTAATGATGAGATTTATTTTCCTTATACTTTTAGTTTCTCAAACTCTTTTTGCTGCAGATCCATTTGATTTAACAAATGAAGAGATCAATCCTGATACGGAACAAATTCTCATCAAGAAGCCTGAGAAATATCTTCGCAATGAAAGCATGATTTATGATCTAAATACTAATCTGGGAATCAAGGATCAGCGTCGTTATACTGGTAAAGATAAAAACAAGTTCTCAGTGGCCGGACACATTTCAGCTAACTATGAACACTTGAATGATATCTTAGGATTTGATGTCAACTATATGAGACGTTCGGATCGCTACAACAGAATCTGGTATGGTTTTCAATTTTTCCAAAACCGAACTTTCTTTGATTCTATAACACAAAACAAAACCGCTGCACCTAGTGATAACGCCAATTCTGATTCTCAGTTTCAGCGTCCAAACAATGTGAAGAATAATGTCTTTGCGGGTGGACTGGGTGCTGGTTATCGCTTCAAACTTCTTATGGACTTTTTTCCAACAGAAGATGTTTTCGAAACAGTTGATGTCTTCGCTAACTTTATTACTCTGGATGAAACATTCATTAAGCGTAAATATAAGGGTTATGGACTGACTACAAACTACTCCATCACCAAGAGATCAAGCACAAGTTACTTTTATGGTGCGAAGTTCTCCTATAATGTAGCTGCCGTTACAAGAGATGCTATTGGTACTGAAAGTAAATCAGATCGAACATTCGCTCTTGGATGGCTCTCAGCTGCTTTTGAAATGGGATTTTTCTTCTAAATTTATTTCATTTCAGTGATGACGTAGTCTTGTCCAGAAAATAGAGACTGTTCATCCTTCACATAGACCTTAGCTTCTTCCACTGTTCCAAAGAGCCCCAGACTGACGCGATACCATGTTCCCTTACCAATTAGAGTTGTTTCTTTAATAATTGGTGAATAGCCTCTTACTGTAAAACCTTCGGCAAATTGCTTTGCTTCTTCAACTGTTGGATAAGACCCTAATTGAATCGTATATTTTCCGGCCATGACATCGGAGCTTTTAGTTTCAATACTTTGATTAAAAGAAACATCTACAGGCGCAACTTTTTCTTCAGATGAAAACTTCTCGAGTTCATCAGATAAACGTGACTTAGACTCATCCATTAATTTTTTTAATTTTTCTTCATCAGTAAGTTTGGAATCCTCTTCAACCGTTTTTTCTACATATTCTTCAAGACCAGATTTAAGTTCTACAGTTTTCTGATCTTGCGGTGTAATGCCAGATTCAGCGAAACTGAGTTTTTTTCCTAGACGAATACCCAGAGTAAAACTTGTAATGATCAAGACCACCACAAAAATTAAAACGAGAACAATCTCTTTTTTTTCAAAAACGATAACTTTGTTATTTTCTTCCATTTCATTATTTTAGGGTCTTAGCCCATTTCGCGCAAAGCTTTTCATTTCCGAACAAACTGATCGGTTTTTGCCATTTTTAATGCGAAATCTGGCCTCTGGGATTAAAAACCCTTTCGGCCACAAGGAGGCAAACATGAAATTGAATATTTTTAAGCTAGTTCACAATCAAAAGGGCCAGGGAATCATGGAGTACGTCATCATTTCCAGTTTAATCGGGATTTGCTGCTTGGTTGCTGTGAAGCAGTTCGGAAAGGTTATTCATGAAAGAATCGAGGAAATGAAGGAAAAAGTTACCAAAGAAATCAAAGTGACCTCAAGCAATACCAGAAGTGATTTTTAACCATGAACCTACTTGTTTGGGTTCTGGCCCTTACACTCATAGTCTCTTTAATGGTTGAGTCAGTGGTCTTTTATAAGGCCACTGTCTGCCGGCAAAGGGCTTGGCTTAAAGGAACTGAACTTGTTACCAGAAACTTGCTCCATTCACCCCAGACTTATGAGCGTTTCGTGGATTTATCTTGCAAGGTCTATGTATCGCGAAGTCATAAACGTGTTTTGTGGCACAGGCTCCCCCAACTGAATAAACATGAATTCAAATTAGAACTTAAGGGGAAGTTATAAAAAATGAACGAGGTGAAGCGACTCTATTTTGTGTTTTGATCCTGGTGGCCTTAAGTGGACTGCTCACACTAGCAGGGCTTGAATTGCAGCGCAACTTTGTACTTCTCCAAAAGAGAACGCAATTATTTTTATGTGTTAAAGAGACCAAGGGTGAATTGAACAACTATCTTTCGTCCATAGGAAGAACAAATTGGGTTTTAAAAAATACAAATCGTGCCCAAGCCGCTGCAGTCTTTATTCCACCACTTTGGCCACATATCGCAAATGCGGAAAAAATAAAAAAAATCATGAAGGCCCATCAGGCGATGAAGCTGAGCCTTTATTATAAGACGCTGTTTAAACTAAAAAACAGGGGCTGCCCGATGGATACAAAAATGTTTCTGAATTCCTATCTACCAGGAAATGATTATGGTTTCTCCAGGAATATAGATTCATCAGCTAAATTAAGGACAAACAAATGGACCTATTATTTTTTCGACAAGCCTTATCTTCTCACTCTTCATGTGGACGCATCCGGTGCAGAAAGTCTTGTTCCCAAACTCGACTACCAGGCAAAGGAGAAAATGGGGACATTGTCCTTCCTTTTATCATCACACTGATGAGTGGAGCTTTATTATTTTCCGGACTTTTTTTTCTTAACAAACTTTACGAGCATCGAACGAAGGAAGAATTGAATGATTTCAAAACTAATTGGCAGAATCTTGAATCAAAATACCAGGACTAAAATATGGTGGATGAAGCTCGGTATAGCTCTACTATTGTCCAATATTTTCTTTTTTGTCCTCTTCACCGGAAATGAAGCTCCAAAAGTTGCTCAGGCTACACCTGAGGGTTGGGTTGAAATTCAGATCAAGGCAGAATTACTTACTCCATTTCATTCTGGAAAAAAGGTGCTTTTATTACACCGCAATTCCCGCAAACATCTAGAGGCCATGTTAGAAAAATCTCCAATAGAACCTGAGGGACGCTTTACTGTTCTGGTTAAAGAGTCACAAGCACAAGCCCTCTTGTCTTACGATAGCTGGGAAATTATTCCATTTTTAAAAACGCTCAATTTCGCACCAATTTCTAAAGGAGCAGCACATGAAATTCATTATTAGTTTTACTTTTTTAGCTCTTTTGAGCTTGCCAGTATTTGCCCGACCAATCCATGTTTACTATGAGCAGAATTCAACGGATGCCAAATGGATTAAAGATATTTTTGTTCAAACTTATCATATACCAGAAGATTTAATTGCTTTGACAGTGACACCAAAATGCGAAGCTTTAAAAGAGCGAGGAAAACTTGACCTGTGCTTAAACAACAACGGAGACCTTTTAATAGTCTCCGTTGATCATGAATTCATTTCTGAATCACTTAAAATCTTTCAAACCCCGTAAGGAGCTAAAATGAATTACTTAGTAGCTGTGGCTTTAGCTTTAGCTTTTGGAGCTGCTGTTTTTGCAGCTTTAGGTGCAGCTGTTTTTACAGCTTTAGGTGCAGCTATTTTTGCAACTTTAGGAGCTGCTGCTTTAGCTTTAGGAGCACCATCTTCATGGATCGCAAACTTAGGTGTAGTACCTTTGTTACGATTAGCAGCTTTTCTCTTAGCGCCTGCTGCTCTTCTGTGTGCCTTACGACGGTTTTCTGTTACTGCGGTTCTAGAAGCCATAAATATCTCCTCAAGGAATAGTCTTAATCTTTCAGTTTTGAAGCTCCTCAATCTAACGAGAAGCATTCTTCTTGTCAAAGTCTTCTTCTTGTTACCCTCTGCGTCATTCGCTCAAGTTTCGTCTAGTGACGTCATTGTGGCCAAGGGAGAACAAAAAGAACTGGCTTTTGATGGCCTAAAAAACTTTTCGGTGGGTAATCCAGAGGTGATTTCCTATAAGTTCATACCAAAAACTGGAAAGCTTCTTTTAAAGGGCAAGAGAGTTGGATTCACAGATCTCGTGGTATGGAAGAAAACAGGCAAAGAAGTCATTAGCATCTACGTTCTTTCCAAACAAAAATTTCTTAAAACTTTCCAGCTGGCAGACGCACTTAAGAATCTGAATCTTACCATTGATATTAAAGG
>Ga0049084_10000849_pt1 | contig 12244 bp, 5 predicted proteins | sample GreLakmeON33MSRF_FD_66720 | JGI IMG/M metagenome (GOLD analysis project Ga0049084, IMG submission 66720) | Freshwater lentic microbial communities from great Laurentian Lakes, MI, USA - Great Lakes metaG ON33MSRF | ecosystem: Environmental > Aquatic > Freshwater > Lake | place: Great Lakes... | reverse complement strand
TAAATTTAGCTCAATTAACTGAGGTGATATGGCACTACATCGCGCACTGCTGAAGGCTGGCTTCAAAGTGGCTAACACAGAGAAGCATTTTCACGATCACGATGAAACCTGGTTGATTCTTTCGGGCAAAGGCTGGACTTACTGGATTGATCACACCGGACGCCGAGAAGACTTCGAAGTTGCCGCAGGAGATGTCTGGATGATTCCCGCGGGATACGAACACGGATCAGATGGTCAGCCAGCCACAGGGTGCAACAGCGATGATTTCACACTTGCGGTTCTTAACGGCACGTTACCTTCAGGATCACATAATCCGGGACACTACTACGTGGAAAAGGAAGGGTATATACCATCGCTTGAGTTGAAGCGCATCAGCACAAACCGATACTTAATCCCAACCCTGCCACCCACCATGAAGGGAATTATGTTTGTCGCGAAAGGCCGTGCAGAGCTGATTGAAGAAGACACTCCCATCCGCACGCCTGATTGCTTGCTGTGCCAAACCCTATATACGGGACTGACCAACGGAACTGAGCGTAATGTGATGATGGGCGGCAACTATAGCAACGGCTGGCCTGCTCGAACAGGATACCAAAATGTTGGTCGGGTGTTAGCAGTCGGGTTCGGTGTCAAAGAATTTCAGGAAGGAGATCTAATTTTTCAGGGAGATTTTCAACAACATCGCCAGTATTTCAACGCTCCGACTGAACCCAAAAAACTTACGATAAAACTTCCAGATAGTATTAATCTTCAACACGCAGCATTGTTTGGCGTTGCCAGCGTTGCCCTACACGATGTGCGGCGCGCGGCACTGCAACTCGGCAACCACATCCTGATCGTCGGCGCCGGATTAATCGGCCAATTCACCGCTCAGGCTGCGCGCGCATGTGGCGCAATTGTAACGATATGCGACACAAACAGAGAACGCCTCCAAATTGCTCATACATTGAAGGCACATCACGCCCTTGTGCCAGATGCAGAATGGTCAAACATACGGGAATTAGGTCCATTTGACTGTGTATTCGAAGATTCAGGGGCGCTCGTACTAGACAACATTGTTGGTCCCTCATGGAATCAAGGTATTCTCAAGCCGCGCGGCCAGATAGTGATGGTAGCCGGACGTACCCGCGTCGACTACAATTTCAATGCCGCTCAAGGACACGAAATCACAGTTGCGCACGCAAGCCACTTTACGCTCGACGACCTATGCGAAGTCAGCCGCCTTTACCAAGAGGAGGCAATTTGCATTGAACCCCTAGTATCTGACCTAATTCCCTACCGCGCAATGCCAAGTCTATATGACCGGCTACGAGACAAACCGCACGACCTGCTCGGGGTAATATTCGACTGGAAATAAATCTTTGCAATTAACATAGGCTCAGGTTGTAGCGCCCGACACTCCTGTTAACATTTCATACGATAGTATTCTCTACAAAGAAATCTAAGGAGCACTACTTTACAAATGCTACCTCGGCGAACCCAAATCAATCGGCTGTTTCCTGTCACACTTTCAGATACTATCCTTAGCGATGCCTTCTGGACACCCAAATTGAAGGTGTTGGCGACTGTAACTACTAATGATGTGTTTGATAAGTTTGAGATTGACGGAGCTTTTGCAAACTTTGACCGTATTGCCCAAGGTCAGATCGGTGACCACCGGGGTTCACCATGGTTTGATGGTCTAATTTACGAAACTATTCGAGCAGCATCCGATTTTCTCGCAGCTCGCTACGACGCACAACTTGATGCCCGCTTAGATGCCTACATTGAGCGGATCGCCTCTGCGCAGGCAGTCGACGAGGACGGCTATATTAACACTTATGTGGGATTGGTATGTCCAGAAAAACGCTGGGGCGTTAACGGGGGCGACCAGCTTTGGAACCACGAAGAATACAATGCCGGATGCTTAGTCGAAGCGGGCGTGCATCACTACTTGGCAACCGGAAAATTGACCCTCCTGACAATGGGGGTACGCTTCGCCAGCTATATGTGCCGTTATATGGGTTCCACCCCAAAACACAACATTGTGCCATCGCACTCTTTACCCGAAGAAGCTTTAATAAAATTGTACCGGCTGCTCTGCGATGAGCCTTCTCTAGCTAATCGCATCCCCGAGGTCGGTAACCCAAAAAAGTATCTCGCCTTAGCTCGCTTCTGGATTGATAACCGAGGCAACCACGCAGGTCGCATAAATTTCACCGAATATGCCCAAGATCACTGCCCGTTAGTAGATCAACCAGAGGCAGTCGGCCACTCCGTACGTGCAACCCTCCTCTACACTGGATTGGCTGCGCTAGCCAGAGAAGTTGGCACACAGAAATACTACAAGGCTTCGGACCGGCTATGGAAAGATGTGGTTGAGCGCAAAATGTTTATCACCGGAGGCATAGGCCCGATAAAAGAGTATGAAGGCTTTGGGTACGGCTATTACCTGCCGAATAGCGGTTACATTGAAACATGCGCTGCCGCAGGATTGGCCTTTTGGGCCAGCCAGATGAACAAGAGTTTTGGAAGCGCCGGGTATATGGACGTGTATGAGCGCGTAATTTATAACACCGCGTTAGCAGGGGTGGCATTGGCAGGGAACGAATATTCATACGAGAATCCACTCAACACCGAAGGCGCCACCCTTCGCTGGCAATGGCACAAGTGTCCGTGCTGCCCCCCAATGTTGCTCAAGTTATTCGCCGAGATGCCGGGGCTGATTTATACGCACGATGGTAACAACATATTTGTCAATCTCTATATCGGGAGCCGGGGAAAAGTTGCGCTCAAATCAGGCACTACAGAAGTATTGACTGAAACCCGTTACCCGTGGGATGGCGTAGTAAAAGTTACCCTTGATCAAAAGACGCCTCGTAAGTACGCACTGCACTTAAGAATTCCGGCTTGGTGCATGGGCTACCACATAACTGTCAATGATGACGTGCAAATAATAGACACCACAAGTCGTGGCTACGCTAGTGTAAAACGTTGGTGGCGGGCTGGAGATGAAATCAAGCTGGAAATGGAGATGCCTATTGAACGCATCGTGGGGCATCCGTTTGCCGGAGCTATTCGTGAGCGGGTAGCACTCCAACGCGGACCCGTAGTGTATTGCGTAGAAGGGGTTGATAACCCACTGCCTACAGAGCCGGTACTTTCAGAAATCTCCCGTATCGAAGCGCAGTACTGCGCCGAGCTACTAGGCGGCGTGATAACCCTAACCGCCAAGGATGTAGTAAGGGGTAAATTTTCTGCCGTGCCATATTTTGCTTGGGGAAATAGGCAGCCGTCTACACCCGATCAAAACTGGCTACTAGTCTGGCTTAAGCACGATGGCTGGCTCCCCGCGCGGAAGCACTTAGATGATGATCGCAGTTCATGGGAAAATCTTCTTTATCGCCCCTTACGGGCTACGTGCTAGCGCCACGCTGTTATTTGACAAAAACAATCTTTTTTTACGCAGTAGAATAAATCACTACTAGGGGATTGCTTGAAAAGCAAGTGTATTTGAAACGGTCAAATGTCTCAATTCCAATCCGGTCTTCAGGCACCATCCAAGGTGCTCATTATTAGCCAAGTCAACTGCATCGCCCTTCTCGCCTACTCGGACCCCTTGCTACGAAAGCCGCAAAACAATACGTACGTACAACCCCTTCAATGTACATTCACGAGCTGGCAGTGTACCGAGCATATTGTGTCGCTCTGCAGTTAGACTAATACGGTGCAACTTGCGCATATTAAACTGCGCAAGATCACCTGACTATTGATGTCTATGGACTCATCGCCTCTAAGACAAAACAAAAATATATGGGGTCTAAATTACCAAGGCTTGACAAAATAAGTTCTATGTCTAGAATAAAGGGCTGGTCGAGGAACTTCAAATTCATGAATGTGCAAAACGAACAAGGTCGGTTGATTTACAACTGTGACGGTCAAACAATAATGATCGAAGCATGGGGAAATGATGGCCTGCGGGTGCGGGTAGTTCCTCGCGGGGGTGGCCAGACGTCGGACTGGGCTTTGGATATCCCGGCCGGGGGCAGGGGCGAAATCGAGATCAGCCCGACGGAAGCCACCATCCGGAACGGGAAGATTTCCGCGCAGATCCACGACATTTATACCCAGAAGGGCCACTTGCAATTCTTCAAGCACGTCGTCGACGAGAAGGAACTGATTGTAAGTGAGTACGACTACGTCGTGGGCGCGCACAATCCCGGCACGCGCATTTTTAAGCCCACGGGCGACGGCCTGTTCGAATCCGAGTGGCACTTGGCGCCGCGCGCCGGCGAGCGCTTCTACGGCATGGGTCTCAATTCCACCGGCGGAGTCAACTTGAAGGGCTCGGTCATTGACCTCTACCAGCGGCACGTAAAGCACGTGGTGCCATTTGTGGTGTCGAGCCTGGGCTACGGATTGCTGTGGAACAATCCTTCTCTCGGCCGTGTGGAGTTCGGGCACAACCGGACGCGATGGGTTTCCCGCGGCTGCCGCCAGCTCGATTACTACATTACGACCGGGGATTCCTACGCTGAGATCATGGAGCATTATGCAGACGTGGCGGGGCATGCGCCTGAATTTCCGTATTGGGCTTCAGGGTTCTGGCAATGCAAGCTGCGCTATAAGACGCAGGAAGAATTCCTCGGCGTGGCGCGAGAATTCAAGCGCCGCAATCTGCCATTATCTGTGCTCGTCATAGATTTCATGCACTGGGAGCACGCAGGCGACTGGAAACTTGACCCCAAGTTTTGGCCCGATCCTCCCGCCATGGTCAAGGAGATGAACGATCTCGGGATACGCATCATGATTTCGCCGTGGATTTTCGCGGTGCCGGAGAGCGAAAACTTTGCCTACATGCGAGAACACGACCTGTTTATCCGCTACAAGAACACGCCTGTCTCGGGCATCCGGGACAATATTCCCGGCGCCCGATTTCTGGGTGAAGGGGCGAGGCAATACGATCCCACCAATCCAGAGGCCGCCAGATTTCTTTGGAGCAAGTGGAAGCAAAACTACGTCGATCTGGGCATTCGCACCTTCTGGCTTGATCCCAGCGATGACTTCCACGAGATTCAGGAATACGACCAAGTTCAGTACCACATCGGTCCAGCCACAGAAGCCCATGGTTATTACCCGGTTGCGCACCAGAAGAACATCTACGAAGGCCTGATTTCAGCAGGTGAAAAGGAAGTGGTCACCATCTGCCGGAGTTCGTGGGCCGGAAGCCAGCGCTGGGGCGCTTCGCCCGCCGCGCACGACATCTTTTCGTCCTTCGAGCATCTCGAGGAATACATGAAGGCGGGACTCAATCTTGCGATGAGCGGAATCCCATGGGGAGCCAGCGAAATCGGCGGCTTTATTACGACGGATAACTCCAGCCCGCGCTTTCATGAACTGATGATCCGCTGGTACCAATATGGTGTGTTCACCCCCGTCTTCCGTACGCATGGGGATATGACGCGCCCCAACAACGAAGCGTGGACGATCGGAGGCAACGCGTACCCGCACGTCCGCGCGGCGATCCTGCTGCGCGAACATCTGCGACCTTACATCATGGAGCAGATGAAACTTGCATCCGCAAAGGGCGTACCGCCCATGCGCCCGCTGTTCTTCGATTTTGAGAAGGACCCCAGAACGCACGAGGTCGAAGACCAATTTCTTTTCGGGCAGGATTTGCTCGTTGCGCCCATCGTGAAGTTCGAAGCGCGAAGCAGGGAAGTCTATCTCCCCGCCAGAACCGAGTGGACAGATGCTTGGACGGGTAACAAACTATCAGGGGGGGAAACCGTCACAGCCGCTGCGCCCATTGAACATATTCCGGTTTATATCCGCGGCGACAATCCCGCTCTGTTGAAGGCATTTCAAAACTTATATTAAAATTGAACTCATAAGCAGCCGACGCTACAAGTAGCCGGTCGCACCCGCGTGCGGAGCCCACGAACGCAAGTCAGATGAGCGGCTACCGCAACGACAGTCGAACAGGTCCAAGCACCCTCGGTGCAATTGAAGATTGCGAAGCTGGCACCCCCTCGCGACCATACCACAGCAGTAGACTGTACCAGATGTGTTGGGCACAGTAATTGGTGCTTCTGCTCTTCGGGGTTCTAGAAGAAGCAGTAGGTAGTACTGCTGTGAGAAGCTAAAGGTGATAGTATAAATTCAGCCGCTAAAGAATAGTCTTGATGAACTGATTGGTTTTGCAATTGGTCCTAGGGGAGCATGGCCGGGCATATTTATAGCGCAGACCGCGGTACTTTCAGCATTCGCCGAGACCGAAGGCTTGATAGTACGAGCCATAGTCGGACATATTAAGAATTGCGGAAACGTAAATTGCGTCCTAATTAGCGTCTGCCACTTCGACGCGTACGCTGGCGCGGGTCGCCTTTGGTCCGGCCAGATGCATCCTCGTAACTTATCATATTTCCGGCGATGGACAAATTCCCAACTAACACCCCAACTTTTATACGAACCCAGTCGGTCAATTGCCATGCAGTGGCCTACACCGCGGCGCCAACTCAGCACTTTAATACTCAGGGATACACGCTTAGACACCCGGTCAAATAGCGCCCCACCTACCAAAATAGTTCGAGTTGCAAGAGCCACACTTGACCAACTTGGCGCTGCACCCAGCTAAGGAAAGCCCAAGAATAACTCTAGCTTGCACCTCAAGGATGCCGTCCGCCTAGGTGCCATTTAGCCAATTCACTCCCGTTTCGGCCACTTTTCAGCAGCATCGGCACCATCAATTTAGCTGCAACGCCAAACGCTGCCGTAAGCTCCGCACATCACAAGTTTAGCACAAGCATCCTAGGGGCGCGCCGCTTCAGTTTTCGCTAGCGGTACTTCAATCAACACAAGACAAAGTATCTTTCGTTGTGGCGCACCTAACGCAGCTGTACTACAGACAATAAATCCGATCCGCTTTCAAGAAACCAGAAGGTAGCCGATCCTATTAGCTCAATAGAGCCGAGCTGAACAAAACTCACACATAGGCATCTATCCTTAGATGATCGATCTCTTCGTCGATCAAGCTATATACAAAACTTCTCTTCAAATGTCAGCAACAACTAACCAAATCAGAGCACACTACAAATCCCAATCTATCAGCCGGGACACATGCATTCTTGCCAATGCTTTTGCCTGATGCGGACAATACTTTTATTATCCCCGCTGAAATGGGAAATACACCGTGAACATCTCATCCCGGACTTCGTAGAGAGGTATAAACCGAATGTCTTGGGGTTGGCCAATAGTGCGATAATCACCCCGCCAATAGTTCCACTCGCGCTCGTTGTCAGCAATCAGAAGTGATGACGGGTGGCCTGGGTCTCCCCGCATCGTTATTCCGCTAATGCAATAGTTCGGGCGGGCGTTATAGCTGCCGAGCTCTTTACTATGCGTCGATGACGGAGGTGCTCCTGGATTCAATCCTGCTAGTACAACAGGCCCATCCATAAACCCACAAGTATCTGGGGCGTCGGGGAGGGGCACAGCCACAAGCGTCTTCGGAAATACCAAATGCAGCGCGTCATCCGACCAAACGCGCCGAATTTCTACGAAGCTTGGAGGCTTGCTCTCAATCAAAAGGGGCTCACCATTGAGACTGATTTTTACCGCACCGTTTAGCCACCAAGGCATACGCAAGCGTATCGTAAACTCCACTGGTTTTGAAGCCTTGAGGTGCAGTTCATAAGCAAGGCAGTCTGGACGATGATGCGATAGCAGCTGCGGATCTTGGGTCAGGCGCAAAGTCATAACCTGCCCATCGCGCTGCCAACTAAGTTCACTAGGAATGTACTGGCTAAGCGTCAGACCGCCCTCACTCGCGTACCATATATAGTTTGCATAATTGCTGTGTGCCTGTACCAACGAGCCATGACAACACCAAAAATCTTCCGTGGGCGTACCCCACACCTTTTCGGCGCCGGCATGCAACGGCAGGAAGTAGGCCACCATGCCACTATCGGGGTGCTGTTGGGCCAAAATGCCGTTCCACAGATTGCGCTCCCAATAATCTGCATAGCGCGAATCGTCACTCCAGCGCAGCATGGTTTCGGCCAAGCGCATCATATTGTAGACCGTACAATGTTCTTGTGTTCGAAATCCAAGGCGGGAGGAAAGCGCATGGGGCGGTGACCAGACCTCACCGCTGCTTTGTCCACCTGTAATATATTGGTCTCGCTCGGTCACGCCGCTGCGCCAGTACGCATCCACAATCTGCCTCCAGCGTATGTCTCCGGTCACTTCCCATGCACGCGCCGCCCCCAGAATTTCGGGGATTGTGGTGTTCATATGCATATTGACCAGCACATCTTGCCCGGCTAGCAACGGGTCGAACAGTCGCCGCCGGTCGTAGCGCTGCATCAGTTCATAGTGTTGGCGGTCACCAGTTTGACCATACAGATTGGACCACACCTCTAGCATCCCGCCCGTCTCAGCGTCGAGAATATTGTCCATTTGCTCGCGGCTGAACTGACCGCTCCAGCGATGGAACCAGCGCGCCCACTTAACCAGCATGTCCAATGCTTGGGCATTACCGCCACAGGAATACATATCCCAAAGCCCCATGAGCGTCTTGTGGAGCGTGTAATGTGGCGCCCAGACAGACTTGCCACGCGCAACCCAGTCGAGGTATTTTTCTGGAATCGAACCTACCCACTCACCTCCATTTTCCTGCTGGCAGCGTGCCAGCTCACTGATTATGTAATCTGCTTTGCCCTTGATCTCGTAATCCCCAGTGTTAGCAGCAATCGAAGCTGCCGCCGAAAGCCAGTGACCTAGAAAGTGACCACGCACCTGACAGGTAGGGGATTCCCATCCCCAATGAATGTCGTTCACATGCGTGCGCGCGGCCCACAAGCCTGCTTCTAGATAGTGGTTCTGAAGCAAGTTCTCAGTTTTGAGAGCCAGCATATATGCCCGGTTCAAGTCAAACCGCTGCTGGAAAAGGCCCGGCAATAGTCTTACCAAGCCATGAGCTACACGCTGTACTGGATGGCTCATCTTAACTAACTATGGGAAAAGACCGATGCGCATCAAACATCAACGAGCGCGGAACCAAACGCGCATTTCACCGGAAGCGCGGTTATCCCACGTGGCGTAGGGCACCGCAACCACTTCGGTTGTTACCACCGTCGATGGTTGGTTGCGCCGATACAGAAGTTGGTCGTTCCAGCCGTCTTCCCCAATCAGGGTGCCTTGTCCTCGTAAGACCGTAACGCCGCCAAGCAGATCGCTGCGGTGTTCGATCAGCATTTGCCCTACTTCGTCAGGGTCTAAGGCAATTCGATCTAAGCCGATGTTTCCATTGTCTACACCTTCCATGCAATATACGATTGGCCCGCGTTGCAGTGCAAACCGGCCCTGTAATTGGCGCGCATTTAGGTTCGCAAAGATCGCTTGCACTGGCATTTCCAGTACTAACCCCACACGGTCGCCACTGTGCCAAGTATGTGTCACCGCCACATAGCCGTTTTTGATGCCCGTGCTGTCCGCCGGCGTTCCATTGACCGTTACCTGCCATCGGTCACACCAGCCCGGAATGCGCAAGTGCAGTGTAAAGGTTTGCGTACAATCAAGGTTTAGCTCCATCTGCACGCTTCCATCCCATGGGTACTGGGAGGTCAGCCGCACTTGGATTCGTTGTCCGCCAATAATAATGCTAGCGTTATTCTGAGGATAAAAATGTACCCAAAGTCCATCAGCCGAGGTCGAATAGATGTAGTTTCCCAAGCTAGCCAAAATGCGCCCTAGGTTAGGTGGGCAGCAGGGACAATCAAACCATTCCGCACGGTGGTGGTCGCCAGCGCTGGCCAACGGGTTAACATAGAAGAAGTGGCTGCCGTCAAGGGAAACCCCGCTAATAAAACCATTGTATAAAGTCTGCTCGATAATGTCGGCATATTTTCCGTCCCCGGAAAATTGGAGCAGTCGGTGATTCCACAAAATTAACGCGATAGATGCGCAAGTTTCAGCATATGCCGTTTCGTCGGGAAGATCATAGTCGGTGGTAAAACCTTCATTGTGACGAGAGGGGCCAATACCACCAGTAAGATACATTCGCTTATGGACCAGATTGGTCCATAGGCGTTCGCAGGTTTCGAAAAACGCCGGGGAATCAGATGTGGCAGCTAGATCTGCCACACCGCACATCAAGTACATTACACGCACTGCATGCCCAACCACTTTATCCTGCTGCGGGATCAAGACATGCGCCTGACAATACTCGTAGGTGCGGGCCCAAAACTCTGCGGGGTCGTCACCGCGCTCCAACGCCTCCAAGTCAAAATAATGCGGGTTAGACCGACCGCGCTCCTCGATCATATATCTAGAAAGTTCGAAATAGCGAACATCACCTGTAGCTTCACCGAGTCGTACTAAAGCCAGCTCGATTTCCGGATGGCCATCGTAGCCACGCCGTTGGCCTGGCCGCGGGCCGAACAAACCGTATATATGATCCGCGTACCGGCAAAGGCAATCCAAAAGCTTACTTTTACCAGTAGCCTGATGATGGGCAACAGCAGCCTCCATCAGGTGGCCGGCGCAGTACATTTCGTGCCAATCACGCAAATTCTTCCAGCGCATCTCCGGCTGGGCGACCGTAAAGTGCGTGTTGAGATAACCATCAGGCTGTTGTGCACTAATAATCTTGTCAACCACTTCATCGACCAGAAGTTCAAGTTTCGGATCGGGATAAGAGCTGAGCGAATAGCAGGCAGCCTCCAACCACTTGGCTGGATCTGAGTCGCCAAAAATCAACTCAAACGGCGCCGGAACTGCCCGCTCAAAATCAAGATCAAATGCGGAGATACGGCCGCTCTCCACACACATCTGATACATGTGCGGAATTGAAACATCCCGGTTCACCACCTGGCGTGGCGCCCAAAAGCGATCCTCAAGCTTAACCCTAGAGAATGAGACTGGGTTAAGTTGCCTCTCAAATGAGATAGTCACAAATATCTCTCCTAAACCAATGCAGTAGCTTACCTACGATCCCGAAAAAGCTACTTTTCCAATTTACTAATATTGGCGTACGCACTAACCATCACTAAGATTCTAACACACTGGTCAACCAAAACCTTGTCTAACAACTCATACTTGGCACACCGCACCATACCCACCACAGTCTCCATCCCAACGATCACATTATGTAGACATTACACCAACTATACGCTTGCATTGGCAAACAGAACTCAACGTAGCCTACCGGCGACTAAACCACACCCAACTACCATCCCACATCATTTTCTATTTGCACAGCGCAAGTTTTCAGCCCTAAGCGCTAATCAGAACCAAATTCCGCGACCGGCCCTACACATCTTCTCCCTGATGGGGCAACAATACACCCTACCCCGCCGTCCAAGCTCCTTGCAATAGCTTTTCAGTCCAGCCGCACGGCGACGAAGTACCGCAGTGCACTCGTGCGGGAAATTATCAGCAGACACTGAGCTTGACCATAGCGCACCACTGCAATTATTTGGATGCGGGCACCCTACCGCTCCGTCGCCCGCTACAGGCTGCGCCTAGTTACCCGCAGCGTGCACCTCTGCTCAAAGCTCAGCTGAATCGTCGTGCGTTCTTCAAAAGTCAACTGTTTGAAGTTCGCTTCCATGTTAACACATTACCTCTAGATAAATGTTGCCTTTCATATTAGAGGCCCTTATTCGCTTTGCAATTTTCCCACCTCTAATTCGGGTCTACATCCATTATGCTTAAGTAATTGCCCTTTCCATTTACTTCTCACGCTCTGCCAGGTAGAGATCGTATGACGAACCTTTCCAATTATCATCTTCAACAATGGTGTCTTGCGTGCGTATCAACCATTTTACCATCCGCTCTTTCATGCGGCGCAGAACATGTTTATATCCCAGCTTGCCCGCCAGATTTTGCAGTTCACCCGGGTCGCTGATAACGTCATACAGCTCATCTTCAAAACAGGGATTGTAAATATACTTCCACGAACTTGTCCGGACCATGCGTTGGGTGCATAACGCCGATTCATACCCGTGATATTCGGCATACACGTCGTCCGGCCAGTCTTCTGGAGCCTGTCCCTTGAGCAGCGGAACGATCGAACGCCCATCTAGCCCACTTGGCACCGCCACCCCGCCCACTTCCAGCATGGTTGGCATCAGGTCAACTACATTGACGAACGACGCACACGTAGACCCAGGCTGGGTCACTCTGGGCCAGCGGACAATCAACGGAATGTGAAAATTCTCGTCGTACATGACCATGGCTTTGTTAAACAGGCGGTGGCTGC
>Ga0049084_10000846_pt1 | contig 12248 bp, 7 predicted proteins | sample GreLakmeON33MSRF_FD_66720 | JGI IMG/M metagenome (GOLD analysis project Ga0049084, IMG submission 66720) | Freshwater lentic microbial communities from great Laurentian Lakes, MI, USA - Great Lakes metaG ON33MSRF | ecosystem: Environmental > Aquatic > Freshwater > Lake | place: Great Lakes... | reverse complement strand
GTATAGCAACCTGCCCAAGCGGCCCTCGCATGGTGCCACTTGGAACCGGGTCTATTGGGACTGGCATGTGGAGACCGTGAAGAGCCCGACACTTGTCAACACGACGCTCGGCTACGCGCCTTAGCGCTTGAACCGGCATTTCGTGCTTTGATCAGCCGCAAGTTTTTAATTCATCTTTCCGCAGCTTCTGCCACACGGCGAACACGGCGGAGCGGAGCCGATCACGCCCAAAGGCTCACCGGCAGTAACTGCATTCCGGACGTGAGCCACAGAAACACCCAGTCGCTCAGCGACAGCGCCGAGGATCGGATACAGCCACATGCGGAACGGCAGTGGCACATCCGGTCGGTGCATGCGCAGGACGTGCAGCGTAATGATCTGGCCGATGAATTGCACGAGGAGCGCGCCTTCCTTGCCCGAGGTTGTGCTTGCCAAAGTGCGACTCCTCCCTAGATTGGGCCGCTCTTGTGCCTATGACATTGCTTGCTTTCATTGGTTTCTTCGCCGCCGAGGCTGTTCCCGGCACCGCCACCCCGGCTGCGCCTGTGCCCATGTGGACGAACCTCGTCCCGTTGGCGCTGATGATCGTGGTCTTCTACTTCCTGCTCATCCGCCCGCAGCAGAAGCAGGCGCGCCAGCAGGACGATATGCGCAAGGCGATCAAGAAGGGCGACAAGATCGTCACCACCGGCGGCATCCTTGGCACCGTCGTCGGTGTGAAGGACAAGAGCCTGACCATCCGCTCTGAGGAAACGAAATTTGAAATCCTCAAGTCCGCCGTCGGCCAAGTCGTCGAGGACTTCGACAAGGCCGACGCTGTCGCTGCCCCCACGAAGGCCTGATCCGCGACTCAATTCCTGCCTCTTTTCCTGCCCATGCAACGCAACAATTTCTGGCGCGCCATCCTCGTCCTGTTCGTCACCCTCTGGGCGCTTTACGAACTGCACCCGCCCACGGACCGCAACCTCATCGATGTGTTCGAGCAGCGGGCGACCAAGAAGGACGCAGCGTTCAACGCCATCGTGGCCAAGGCCCGCGAACTGGACAAGGCCGCTCCGGAGCGCAATTTCTCCAACCTCCGCGACGCCATCGGCACGAACTCGCTGACCAACTTCATCGCCTTCAGCACCGCCGGGGAGAAGGACCCCAATCGCGCCATCCTCAATCGCCTCCAGCGCGAGGCGTCCGGCAAGATCAAGCTCGGCCTCGACCTGCGCGGCGGCACGTCCTTCCTCGTCGGGTTGGACATGGGGAAGATCGAAGCCACCTCCGACAAGAAGTCGCTCGTCAACGAAGCCATCGAAGTCCTCCGCAAGCGCGTGGATAAGTTTGGCGTGGCAGAGCCGATCATCGTCGCCGAAGGCGAGGACCGCATCCTTATCCAGATGCCCGGCTTGAATCAGGCCGAGCGCGACGAGGTTCGGATCGCCATCACCCGCCCGGCCTTCCTCGAATTCCGCATGGTGCATCCGCAGAGCGACCAGATGGTGGCGCAGGGCGTCATGGCACCCGGTCACGAGATTCTCAACCAGAAGCGCAAAGGCCCTGACGGCCGCGAGTCGCTGGAGCGCGTGCTGGTGAAGGTCAAGGCCGAGCGCGGCCTCACCGGCAAATACATCGAGCGCGCCGGCGTCATCCGCGACCCCGTCTCCAACCGCCCGCAAATCACCTTCAAGTTCAACAGCGAGGGCGGAAAGATTTTCGGTCAACTGACGACCGAGCACGCCCGCGAGCGCATGGCCATCGTGCTCGACGGGGAGCTTTACTCCGCGCCCGTGATCAACGAACCCATCCTCGGCGGCAGTGGTGTGATCAACGGCGACTTCGACCTCAAGGAAGCGTGGCAGCTCGCCAACGTGCTGGAAAACCCGCTGCAAACTCCCGTCACTCTGCTCGACATCGAGGAAGTGGATCCGTCACTGGGCCGCGATGCCATTAAGAGCGGCCTTTACTCGGCCATCGGCGGCACACTCGCGGTCGCCGTCTTCATGCTGGTTTACTACATGATGTCAGGCTTGGTCGCGAACATCGCGCTGCTCTTCAACAGCATCATCCTCCTCGGCGTTATGTGCTCCATCGGCACTACGCTCACCCTGCCGGGCATCGCCGGCATCGTGCTCACCGTCGGCATGGCGGTGGATGCCAACGTCCTCATCTACGAGCGCATCCGCGAGGAGTTGGCCAAGGGCAAGTCCCTCCGCGGGGCCATCGCCGCCGGTTACGACCGCGCCTTCGGCACCATCTTCGACTCGCACGTCACCACGCTCATCTCCTCCATCATCCTCATCTATCTTGGCACCGGTGCGGTGAAGGGCTTCGGCGTGACGCTGACGATCGGCGTGGCGTTGAGCCTGTTCACGGCGTTGGTCATCACCCGACTGATCTTCGACTTCCTCTTGGCCCGCAACCTCATCAGCAGCCTGAAGATGATGCACATCATCAAGGCGACGAACATTGACTTCATGAAGTGGGCCAAGCCCGCGTTCATCGCCTCCTGGCTGGTCATCATTATCGGATGCAGTTGGGGCATCTTCGTGCGCGGCAATCAGGTCTTCGGCCCTGACCTCGTCGGCGGCGATGCGCTTGTCTTGAGTTTCGCGAACCGGGTTGAGACGGACAAGCTCCGCCATGCCGTCGCGGAGGTGGGCTATCAATCCAAGGACGGCACGAACGTGGTGAGCCGCAAGGTCGGCGAGCCGATGATTCAGTATCAAAGGAACAACGCCGCCAACACCGAGACCCTCCGCATCACGGTCCCCGCGCAGTCCGGCGAGGCCGTGCGAGCCGGGCTGGTCAAGGCGTTCCCCGAGGCGAAGTTCGAGCTGAAGCAATCCCGCCAGGTCGGCGCCGTCATCGGCCGGGAAGTCATGCAGAGCGCATTGTTGGCCATGATCCTCTCCCTCTTCGGCATCCTGTTTTATGTCGCCGTGCGCTACGAGTTCAGCTTCGCCATCGGCGCAGTGCTCGCTGTGTTGCACGACGTGCTGATGACCATCGGCATCTACTGCCTCACCTCGCTCTGGAGTGAAGGTCGGCAGTTTAACGCCACCAGTGTCGCCGCGATTCTCACCATCATCGGCTTCTCCATCAACGACACCATCGTCATCTTTGACCGCATCCGTGAAGACCTGAAGCTGGGCGTTCGCGGGACGTTCCGTGAGTTGGTGAACCAGGCGCTGAACCAGACCTTGAGCCGGACCATCATCACCAGCGGCACGGTGTTCATCGCCACCTCGGTGCTCTACATCTTCGGCGGCGGCGTCATTAACGACTTCGCCTTCATGTTCATGGTCGGCGTCGTGACCGGCACCTATTCGTCAATCTACATTGCCAGCGCGCTGGTGCTCTGGTGGAACAAAGGAAAGCGTCCCGACATCGGCAGCGGCACGGTCGCTGTGGGCGTGGCGGAGACGGCGGGCGAGACGCGGGTGGCGTGAGGCCGCACGAGCGGAGCAGGAATAAGATTACGATTAACAGGAGGCGCTGCGTCTCTTAATCTTGTTCTAAATCCCACCGATGCTCGGAATCATTGAAATCACCGTTTGGCACTACGCCGGCTTCATCGCCGCCGTGCTGGTGTTCCTCGCGCTGGACCTCGGTGTCTTCCATCGCGTGGCCCACGTGGTGAAGTTTCGCGAGGCCCTCGCATGGACCGCTCTCTGGTTCACGCTGGCGATGGCCTTCGCCGGTCTCATCAAGGCCAATCGTCCCCAAGGCGAAGCCATCGAGTTCGTCACGGGCTACATTGTCGAGTTGAGCCTCTCGATGGACAACGTCTTCGTCATCGCGCTCATTTTCGCCTACTTCCGCGTGCCGCTGGTGCTGCAGCACCGCGTCCTCTTCTGGGGTATCCTAGGCGCGCTGGTGATGCGCGGCGTGATGATAGGCGCGGGCGCGGCGCTCATTCAGGAGTTCAAATGGCTGCTTTATGTAATGGGCGGTTTCCTCGTCTTCACCGGTATCAAGATGCTCTTCGTGGACGACGAAGGCGTGCAGCCGGAGAAGAACCCCCTCATCCGGCTGGCGCGAAAATTCTTCCCTGTCACCCAGACGTTCGATGGCGATCACTTCCTAACCAAGGTGGCTGGCCGGACTGCGCTCACGCCGTTGGCGCTCGTGCTGGTCATGGTGGAAACCACGGACTTGATTTTCGCCGTGGACTCCATCCCCGCCATCTTCGCCGTCACGCAGGATCCCTTCATCATTTTCACATCAAACGTCTTTGCTATTCTCGGCCTGCGTTCGCTCTACTTCGTGCTGGCCGGGGCGATTGGTTTCTTCCGCTACCTGAAGATCGGCCTCTCCGTCGTGCTCGTCTTCATCGGGGTGAAGATGCTGCTGGGCATCTGGGACATCCATATCGCTCCCGGCATCTCGCTGGCGATCGTCCTTGGCATCATCCTCGTCTCGATGGGCGCCTCCATCATCGCCGCCCGGCGCGAAGGCAAGCACCTGCCCGACGACGACGAACCCCCGGCGCCGACTCAGGACACGGACGCGTCCAAGTTGTAGCGCGGTTCGTTGGGCCTTTACAGTCCGCCGGACGGATACAAACAACATACAAGAAGGCGCGCGACGGGGTCTGCCCTTGCATTCCACCGATTCACACCGGGACTTGGGATCATTTGGGGCGGCGGCAGCCGCAGCCTGCCTGGTGGGTGGAGGACCGTAAGGGTTACACCACGTCCGTCCCCGCGAAGGAAAGGGCATCCTCCAGGCGGTCATCCATCTGCAACACGCCAATTCGCTGCTTGAAGGCCAGGGCTTGGGCATTGCGCTGGGCTTGGGCGAAGCTCCCCTTTACGAGGGCGGGCGCACCGGGCAAACGGCCCCGGGCGTAGCTAGCCACCTGTTTCTGCACGGCGGCGGGCAGATAGCGGCGCAGCAATTCATCCGTCGCACTCACGAATGCCTGCGCGCTGCCGGGATCACCCTGCCGTGCGGCGCGTCCGAAGAGTTGCCGGTCCACGCGGCCGGATTCATGCCGCTCGGTCGCCAGCACATGCAAGCCACCCAGGTTGGCAACTTTGTGTTCGAGCACGATGTCCGTGCCGCGTCCGGCCATGTTGGTGGCAATGGTTATTTGGCCAGTGTCGCCGGCGATTGCGATGATGCCCGCTTCTTCCTCGTGACGAACGGCGTTGAGCAGGCGGAAGGGAAGTCCGCGCTGGGTGAGCAAGTCCGCTAGGCGCTCGCTGGACTCGACGCTGCGGGTGCCGATGAGCACCGGCCGGTGCGTGGCGTGCAAGCGCGCAATCTCCTCGGCCACGGCGGTCCACTTGTCCGCCTCATCGGCAAACACGCGGTCCGGCCAATGCTCGCGGATGCACGGCTTGTTCGTCGGGATCGCGACGACGGCCAGTCGGTAGATCTGCCAGAATTCCCCGGCCGCCTCGTGCGCGGTGCCGGTCATGCCGGAGAGTTTGTGAAAGAGCCGGAAGAAGCGCTGGAAGCTCAGGCGGGCGATGGTCTCCGTCGGTCCGGAGAGGGGCAGACCTTCCTTGGCCTCGATGGCTTGGTGCAAACCCTGGCGCCACTTGCGCTGGTCCATCTGGCGGCCGGTGAATTCGTCCACGATCACGACCTTACCCTCCACGAGCACGTATTGCTTGCCGCGCAGGAAGAATTCCCGGGCGATCAGCGCCTGGCGGATGAGTTCCTTCCGGCGGTCCGTGCTGCGCCAGAGGCCGGGGAGCGATTCGCAGGTTTGCCCGAGGAATTCCTCCCCCGCGTCGGTCAACTCCACCTCGCGGTAGCGGGAGTCCACCCGATAGTGGACGCCCGGCTCCAGCGGCGTGGCGATCTGGTGGGCCGTGCGGGTGACCTGATCCAGCACCGCATTCTCGTGCGTCGTCGAGATGATGAGCGGCGTGACGGCTTCATCAATCAGCACGCTGTCCGCCTCGTCCACGATCACGGTGTGCAACCCGCGCAGCACAACGCCGTCGTCGGGGGCGTTTGGCTGGAGCATCCGGCGGATGAGGCGGCGCGTCGGGTTGCGCAGGATGCCGAGGCGGAGCCGGTCACGCAGGAAATCCGCCAGCAACTCCTTGCTCGTGCAGTAGGTCACGTCCGCCGCGTAGCCCTTGCGCCGCTCCACTGGCGGCATCGGCGCGGTGACGTAGTCGACGCGCACGCCGCAGAACGCATAGAGGGGACCCAGGCGCTGGGCGTCGCGCTTTACGAGGTAATCGTTGACGGTGACGATGTGGGTCGGGTGCCGGGTCCAGCCCGCCAAGACGGCGGCGAGACCGGCGGTGAGCGTCTTGCCCTCGCCGGTCGCCATCTCGGCCAGCAGGCCGCGATGCAGCGCCAGCGCACCCATGAGCTGCACGTTGAACGGGCGCAGCCCGAGTTGGCGGTCTGCCGCTTCGCGAATCGCGGCCAGGGCAGGAATCAGGCACGCTTCCGCCGCCCGCCCGCCGCGCCGGAATTGATCGCGGAACTCGCGCAGGCGTTGTTGGAGGTGGTGTGAAGTGAGTTCCTTGAACTCCGGGGCGAGCGCATCAATCTGCTCCGCCTCCCGGTGCAACTGGCGGCCGGCGCTGGCGCGGCGGCGGTAACGGCCGATCATGGAGTTGACCGCGGCGTCGAGGCCCTTGAGCGGTGCCGCCGGCTTGGCGTGGCCGGTGCGGCGATACTCCTGACTCGGCGTGATCACAGCTGGTAGCGCTTTTGGAGCAATTGCCGGAGCTCGTTGATCCAGCGCGGCAGCAACGGCTCCGGGGGTAGGTCGAAGCGAATCTTTCCGGAGCGCCCGTGCAGCACCGCGACATCACCGTTGGCCAGCACCGACCCGCGCACGGAGAAGAACGGCTCGGCGGCCTTGCGGCCTTGCGGGTCGTCCGCCGCGATGGGCACTTCGCCCCCGCTTCCCCAACCTAGCGCGGGGGACGGCAGGGAAACCTGTTCGGCGGGCACGACCCTCAATCGGTCGATCTGCATTACCACGTCGGCCTGCCCGTGCATTCGAACCTCCGCGTGCGGATACTGGCGGGTGAACAGGCGGTTGACATCGGCCTGCAAGACGGTGGCGGTGAACTCGAAGCTGCTGGGATTGATCACCAGTCCGAGCGTGGTGCCGCGCGGAGTCCAGCGGCCCACCATCTCCGCCGCCTGCGGCGAGACCCAGATGCCGTCGTTGCGTGCCCGGATGGTAAGCATGCTCAGATCGGTTTCCAGATGGGTGATGCGCTTCCGCGTCGTCCCGAGCTTGGCTTGGAGCGGCTTGAGGTTGGCGATGTCTTTGTCCATGGCCTGCCGGATGCGGGCCTCCAACTCAGCTTGGGCGGCGTGCGCGCCGCGCAGTTCAAACTCCAACTCACGGTTGGAGAGTTGCAGCAGCGGTTGCCCTTGCTTGACCGTGGCTCCGGGCGCTGCCAGCAGGGTTTCGACCCGGCCCGTGGTTTCGTTGATGGCGAGTGACCACTGGCTGGCCTCCAGCACGCCCGGCGCCCGGAAGTGATAGGGCAGGGGCACGATGCCCAGAAACGTTAGAATGATCGCCGCGGCGAGGCTGCAGACCAGCACGGCGCGCGGGCGGCAGCGGTCCAGCTTCGGGCTGGTGGCCAGATAGTGGATGAGCTTGAACACGGGCATGAGGAACCACGAGACGATGCAGACCGCGGCCATGATGAGGCCGATGAGCAGGTATTGGTCGGCCACGACGAGCACCATGCTGCTGAAGACGAAGATGCGATAGATGTTGCTCGTGATGCCGTAGGACGTGAACCACGCGATCTCGCGCCGGCTGGTGGCGGGGCTTTCGGATTTCTTGACGCCAAGGAGATGGCGCTCGGCGACGTGGCGGAGCTGCTGGTTGGAGTGCTGGCCGAGGTTCGGCAGGCCGAGCAGATCGGCGAGCATGTAGTAGCCGTCGTAGCGCAGCAGCGGATTGAGGTTGAAGATGACGGTGGAGACGCCCGCCACCAGCATCATGTTGTAGGCGAGGTTGTGCGCGGTGCCGGGACCGGTATTGGCCCAGACAAAGGTCGCCAGCGCGGCGACGAACAGCTCGACGATCATCCCCGCGGCCCCGACGAGCACGCGTTGCCAACGCGGCCGGAAGCCCCACGCCGCGCTGGCGTCCATGTAGGGGATGGGGGTGAAGATCATCAGCATCACGCCCATCACATGCACCTCGCCGCCATAGCGTTTGCAGCAGGCCGCGTGGCCGAACTCATGCAGAACCTTGATGAGAGTAAGCCCGAGGAAGAGGAGCGGGAGATTGTCAGGCGCGAGCACATCCTGCCCTTGCACCTGCAACTCGTCTATGTGTTGGAGGGCGAGATTCACCCCCGCGCCGACGACCGCCAGCCAGAGCAGCGCGCCCAGCGGGCTGAAGAGCCAGCGGAGGTAAGGCTGCGCGACGTTGAGGAGGGCGTCCGGGTCAAACAACGGGAACCGCGCGAACATGATGTTCATCAGGCGCGCGCGGGTCTCGCGCTTGCGGGTCTTCTCGAAGCGCTCGAAGAGCTTCGCGGTGTCGGCGGCCTGCTCGTAGAGCAACAGGTTGGCCTGATAGAGCTGCCCCAGCAATTGGATCACCGCCTCCTGGCCCGGGGTCTCGTCCGGAAATTTCTGAACGCACTCCTGCCACACCTGCTCGACGGTGCGGTCCGGACGCAGCCGGCCCACGAAGGCCCAGGCCTCCGGACGCAGCCGGAAGAACTGATTGTTGAAGGCGTTCTCCAGAATAATCCACCGCTGGCCGCGGAACGTCTGCCGGCGCGCGGCGACCCCTTGGCGCAGGGAAAGCTTCTGGTTCGCGATGCGATACCAGGACTCACTGAAGGTTGCTTGCGGTTCGGCCATCGCGGATGGTTTTAGTATGGGGTGCTCACTGGGCGGACGGGGGTTCGTGCACGGGGTCTTCGGGCCTTACCACCAGAAGAAGAGGCGCAGGTAATCCACCGTCCGGTGTGTGGCTACCCAGATGGGGGTGCGCTGGCCGATTTCAATCTTGCAGAGGCCGCTCATGCCCGGACGCCACCACGGTTCGGGTGGGCCGATGAATTCCAGCCGCGCCACATAGAAATTGCCCTGACTCTTCGCGGAGGCCGCCGGCTCGAGGCGCACGATCTTCACGGGGAACTTCAGCTTTGGCTGGCTTACGAAGGCGATCTCTCCGGACTTCTTGGCGAGGAGTTCATGCACATCACGCTCGTTGATCTCTGCTTCAACGTAGAGGGTGTCAGTGCGTGCCAGGCGAAAGAGGGCCTCGCCCTGCTTCACCGGCGCGCCGAGTCGCTGGCGCAGGTCGCCCTCGATCACGATCCCGTCATACGGCGCCCGGCTCACCGCGAGCTTGAGGCGGTGACGCACCACATCCAGACGGGCGCGCACCTGATCGCCGAGCGCCTCGGAGATGCGCATGTCGGCGAGGGCTTCGGCGGCCCGCGCCTTCTCCGCCTCGCGCACGTAGCGGTTCAAGTCTGCCATCGCCGCGGCCTCTTCCAACTCGAGGTCCACGGTGTTCAAGCCGAACAATTCCCCATCCTTCTTCAGGACGTCGCCTGGGCGGATGGCGGACCGCGCGATGTAACCGTCGAAAGGCGCGGCCACATGCGTGACGTCCTCGCTGCGCAGGATGAAGTTGCCTTCGACCCGGTAGTCCCAGATGGGCAGGCAGGCGAGCACCAGCAGGGCGACGACGACGACGGTGAGCACCTTGGCCCATGTATGCTCAGGGCCGACCAGCCGGGCGAGACGATCCTTCGCCCCAGACGTCCAGCGGGCACCGAACCAGCGGTCCTGCTTCTTCAAGTCCGCCAGCCGCCGCGCGGCCTGATCGCAGGACAGCCGCAATTGTTGCAATTCCAGCTCGCTGAACGGGCGGCCTTGCCGCTCGCAGGTCAACACGGCCAGCGCCTTGTCCTCGACTCGCATGGGCATCGAGCAGAGGTGATTCACGGACTGGTCCCGGGCAAATTTCTCGTGATCGCGCGTCACGGCGGTGGCTCCCTCGGGCGCGGGCCAGACGAGCTCCTCGTCCTGATCGAAGGACTCTTCCATCGCTGTCTCGAGCCCCTGTGCGGCGGCCATCTTGCGGTCGAACTTCTCCGTGCGGCTCATCGTGCGCAGGTGGATGTAATCGCCCTCCAGCCAGCCCAGGCTCACGCGGTCGCAGGCATGGCGGGTGGCCAAGCCGTTACAGAAGGCGAGTGTGGCCGCGAGGAAGCGCTTCTCCTCGTTCACTGCCGCCATGAGGTCAAGCGTGTTGGCGAACTTCTCTACGTCGGCGCGCGCCTGGTGGCTGAGCTGGTTCTGCTGATACGACGCGGGCGTGTCGGATACCAAGTGGAGGCGTAGCAGCACGTCACGGACTTGCGCCTCCGTCACGTTGAGGAGCAGGAACGCGCCGATGCAAACTTCCTCCGGTCGGTGGAACTGCAGGCGCAGGGCGAGGGCGTAGTTGTGCGTGTCGGGCATGGCGGCCACCTCGAGCATCCGCAGGGCGGTGCCCTGCGCGGCGGCTTCCGCCGCCAGCTCGGTGAGGGAGTTCGTGAAGGTGAGCACCGAGGGATCGGCGCGGCCGGCGGCCGCCCATTCCCCGATTTTACGCCACTGGACGGGATCGCTCGCCGCGCGATACACCAGCGCTCCCCGGCATGCGCCGGCCAACTCGGAGGCCGCCGCGATGAACGGGGACCAGAATTCCGCCGGCGGGCCGGTGAAGCGCCGCAGCCGGGCGAGTTCCGCCAGTGATCCGGCTTGCTCGGGGGCGAGGCTAGTTGGCACGGGTGCCCTCCTCCAGAATGACACGGCCCGCACCGCCCGGCCGGATTTGGCCGGCGGGATTATCGAACAACAGCTTCACCTTGAGCAGCCCGCTGGCCGCATCCACCAGGGGGGAGATGAAGTGAACCACGCCGGTGACCGCCACCACGCTGTCCCCGGACTCGACCTCGATCTTGAGGGACTGACCGAGCTTCAAGCGGCTCCCCACCTTCGCATCCATGTTGCTGACGAAGTAGCAGCGGCTCGTGTCCACGAGACGAACGAGTTTCTCGTTGGGCTGGCAGGCCTCGCCGACCTTTTTGTAATGCTCGACGAGCACTCCGGCAAAGGGGGCATACACATGCCGCCGCCGGAGCGCCTCCACCGCCAGCTCGTATTCGATCTTCTCGCGCGCCTCGGCGGCGAGCGTCTTCTCGTAGTCGGTGACGGCCTGCTTGTATTCGAGCAACTCGCGTTCCTCGGTGACGAGCCCCTTGTCGTATTCGGCGAGGGCCTGTTTGTATTCCAGCTCTTTCTTGTCCAGTTGCTCCTTGCTCACCGACTTGGAGGTCTTGAAGAGCAGGCGAGTGGCTTCGACATCCGCCTTGAGGGTCGCCTTCTGGTCCTCGGCAAATTTCACTTCCACTTTGCTTTCCGCGATCAGCTTGCGGATCGCCACCTGGGATTCCGCGAGCTTTAACTCTTCTTTGCTCTCCCAGATCAACTTGCGGCGCTCGACTTCCAACTCCTCCTGCCGCTTGTCCAGTTCGATGACGGCTTGGTTTGCCGGCACACGCTCACCTTCCTTGTATTTCCAGGCATGAATGATGCCGATCGTCGCCGAACTGACCGTGGCGTCGGCCACGGGTTCGGTGATGCCGCCGGCGGTGATCGCCCGCTGGGCCTGAGCCGCGGGCGCGGCGAGCGTCACTAGCAGCATGGCTAGTGTTATTTTTGGATGAATCTTCATTTGTGTAACTTTCGGAGGTTCGTCTTGTTACCGGCAGTTTCTGCTTTCGCGGAGCCCGGACGGACCTACCGTTGCTGGGCGGCCGGCAACGGGGCGGGGGGTTGCGCGCGAATTTCCGTCGCGGCGGCCGGCTGTATTTTCCGGTCGTAATGGGTCTTCGCAGCGACCTTCATCTGCGCGAACTCGGCCGCGTCCACCCGCCCGCCGGTCAGGCCGGCGCGGGTGCGCGTCTCCAGCTCCACTGCGGTCAGATCCAACTTGCGCTCGTGAAGCAGGGTGCCTTGGATTAACTCGAGTTCCAGCCGGGCGCGTTCGGATTGCACGAGGCTGTCCACCACGGCGATGCGGGCCTCGAAGAGTTTCTCCTCGGTTTCGAGCACGGTGCGGCTGTCGGTCTTGCCCGCGTTGAGCCGGTCAATCTGCGCGGTGAGCACCGTTTGCGTGTAGGCCGCGAGCGCCTGGAGATTAGTCACGTTGGCGGACGCGCTGCGCGCCTTGCGGAGCGCGGTCTCGATGGCGTTGCCCAGTTGCGTCTCGATTTCCTGCAGGCCCAGTAGGC
>Ga0049084_10000845_pt1 | contig 12251 bp, 10 predicted proteins | sample GreLakmeON33MSRF_FD_66720 | JGI IMG/M metagenome (GOLD analysis project Ga0049084, IMG submission 66720) | Freshwater lentic microbial communities from great Laurentian Lakes, MI, USA - Great Lakes metaG ON33MSRF | ecosystem: Environmental > Aquatic > Freshwater > Lake | place: Great Lakes... | reverse complement strand
GGGCGCGGCCTCGGCAAGGAAGGGGTGCGCGGCGATCTCTTCGTCGTGACGCGCGTCCAGACGCCGACGGAGATCAGCGAGGAGGAAAAGCGGCTCTGGGAAAAACTCGCCGCCGGTTCGCGCTTTCGGCCACGCGAAGTGAAGGAGTGAGCGCCTCGCCCGCAAAAGCGTCTTGCAACTCAGTCTCAATCACCTTAATCTGGACGCTCGTGAACGATGACATTTCAACGGGAGCTTCTCCGCCAGCGGGCTTGTGCTCGTTGAACGACGTTCGCGCCGGCACGTCGGTCCGCATCAAGCAGCTTTCCGCGTCGGCGGAGGTCTCGCACCGGCTGCGTGAAATGGGTTTTTGCGAGGAGCAGCGCGTGAAACTTCTCAGCCGCCACCCGAACCTCATCTGCCAGGTCTGCAACGCGCGGCTCGGCCTCAGCTCGCAACTGGCCGGCCTCATCCTGGTCGAGCCGATTCCGCCCAAACGCGAGGCGGCCTGAATCATGCCCGGCGATTCTCATCCGCTCACTTCGCTCGCGCTCGGACAGGCCGCCATCATTACCGAGATCAATGTCCCCCCGGCCGATCGCGGGCGCCTGCTGGAAATGGGCCTGCTCGTCGGCACGCGCGTGGAGCTGGTGCGTTTCGCCCCGCTTGGCGACCCGGTGGAAATCAAGGTCCGCGGCTACAATCTCTCGCTGCGGAAGCATGAGGCGGAGCAGATCATGGTCGCGGGGAAATGACGATGTCCGCCGCGCCCTCCACTTCGTCCGCCCTCGTCGTCCTCACCGGCAATCCAAATTGCGGCAAGACCACGCTCTTCAACGCCCTCACCGGTTTGCGCGCCAAGGTCGGCAATTACGCCGGCGTCACCGTCGAGCGCAAGGAAGGCCGGCTGCAGCACGCGCCCAAGGATTTCGCGGTCACAGTGCTCGATCTCCCCGGCACCTACAGCCTCAGCCCGCAGTCGCTCGACGAGCAGATCGCTCGCGACGTGCTCTTCCATCGCCTGCCGGAAGTCGCGCCGCCCGAACTGGTGGTCGTGGTGGTGGACGCCTCGAATCTGCAGCGCAATCTCTACTTCGCCACGCAGGTCATCGAGCTGGGCTATCCGACGATTGTGGCGTTGAACATGATGGACGTGGCGCGCGAGAACGGCCACGAGATCGACGCCGCGCAGCTTGGCGTGGCGCTCGGCGCGCCGGTCTGCCCGGTGGTGGCGAGCAACGGCGAGGGTCTGCCGAAATTGCGCGAAACCATTCTGGCCGCGCTGCGAGGTGACAAAATCAGAACCGCGCCGCGCCTGTTTTGCGAACTGCCGGAGGATTTCGGACGTGAAGCCGGGACGCTGTCCGGGCTGCTGGAGAAGACCTTTCCCGAAACACATTTTCAGGCGCTCGCCGAGGCGCTGCTCGTGTTGAGCGATGAGAAATTTCTGCCGATGAGCGCGGGACATTATCCCGAAACGATCCGCGCGGCGGTCGTCGAGGCGCGGGGACGGCTGGAAAAACTCGGCGTGGACTGGCGCAGCACGGCCATTGAATCGCGTTACGCGCGCATCGCGGCGGTGCAGCAGGCCGTCACCACCGAGACGCACGCCGAGCGGGAGAATTTCAACGACAAGCTGGATCGCGTGCTGACGCACAAGCTTTTCGGGCTGCTGATTTTCGTGGCGCTGATGGCGCTAATGTTCCAGAGCATTTTCACCTTTGCCAAAATCCCGATGGATTTTCTGACGGCGGTGGTGGACGGCATCGGCAATCAGGTCGGCGGCCTGATGCCGCCGGGCGATTTGAACACGCTGCTGGTGGCCGGAGTGATCAAGGGCGTGGGCGCGGTCGTCGTGTTTCTGCCGCAGATTCTGCTGCTGTTTTTGTTCATCAGCATTTTGGAGGACACCGGCTACATGTCGCGCGCGGCCTTCCTGATGGACCGACTGATGAGCCGCGTGGGATTGCACGGCAAAAGCTTCATCCCGATGCTGAGTTCGTTTGCCTGCGCGATTCCCGGCATCATGGCCACGCGCATCATCGAGTCGCCGAAGGACCGGCTGGTGACGATCCTGGTCGCGCCATTGATGAGCTGCTCGGCGCGGCTGCCGGTGTATGCGGTGCTGATCGCGGCGTGCATCCCGGACGTGAAGGTGTTCGGCTTCTGGAAGCTTTCCGGGATCACGATGCTGGCGATGTATCTGCTCGGCATCGTGGTCGCGCTGCTGATGGCGTGGCTCTTCAAAAAAACTTTGCTCAAAGGTCCGACGCCGATGCTCATCATGGAACTGCCGCCTTACAAGCGGCCCGTGCTGACAGTGGTGCTGCGGCACATGTGGGACCGCTCGAAATTGTTTTTGCGCCGCGCGGGCACGGTGATTTTGGGAATCAACATTCTGCTGTGGTTCCTGGCGACGTATCCGAAAAGCGAATCCATCACGAAGGAGTTCGCCGACCAGCGGGCCGTGATTGAATTGAAGCTGGCGGAACAAACGACCATCGACGCAGCCACGCAGTTGAAACTCGATGAACTCGACAGGGCCGAGTCCGGCGAGCGGCTGCGGCACAGTTACGCCGGGCGGCTGGGACGATTGATCGAGCCTGCCATCGCGCCGCTCGGTTTCGACTGGAAGATGGGCATTGGCATCGTGGCGTCGTTTGCCGCGCGGGAAGTTTTTGTGAGCACCATGTCCACGGTCTATAACGTCGGCGAATACGACAACAGCGAAGGCGGCACGACGAGCCTTGTGCAGACCTTGCGTGCGCAAAAGAAGCCCGACGGTTCGCAGATTTACACGCCGCTCGTCGCCGTGACGCTGATGGTCTTCTATGTCTTCGCGCTGCAATGCGTGAGTACCGTGGCCATCGTGCGCCGCGAGACGAACGGCTGGAAATGGCCGGTCTTCCAGTGGCTTTACATGGGCGTGCTGGCGTGGGGGGTGGCGTTCGTCACGTATCACGGCGGGCATCTGCTCGGCTTTCACTAAAGTCGTAGGACAGGCGTCGCGCCTGTCTCTGACTTCACTGGCTGCTTTGAAGATGGAGACAGGCGCGACGCCTGTCCTACGCTCCATCGGCGACGTTTCGTGGATCACTCCACTGAAGTGGGGTGTTAATGAGATCAGAAATTCCTGCTTTCAAAAAATTACACTGCTCCTACTTTCCACGCATGAAAACCCAGCTTTTCCTGGCGCTGCTTTCGTCCACCGCTTTCGCCGCCCCAATATCCATCATCGTCGGGGCCGGCGACTACGACCGGCGCGACACCGTGGTGGAATTCAAACTCCCGTTGAATGTGAAGCCGGCCAACATTCTGAGCGGCGAAGGCCGGAGCACCGCTTTGCAGATTGAGCCGGACGGACACGCCTGGTTCATTGAACGTGAACTTAAGCGCGGCGCGACAAAAGTTTATACGCTGGGCCATGGCGACGTGCCGGAACTGGCCGAAGTGAAGCCGGAGAAAGGCGTGATCACATTGCGCTTGGCCGGCAAAACCGCCTTCACCTATCGCACCAAGAAGACGGATCTCCCGACCAACCGGACAGACTTGAAGGATATTTTCAAGCGCGGGGGCTACCTCCATCCGGTGCTGAGTCCAAGCGGGAAACAGATCACCGACGATTATCCCGCCGACCACAAGCATCATCACGGCATCTGGTTTGCGTGGACGCACACGGAATTCGAGGGGCGGACGCCGGACTTTTGGAACATGGGCGTCGGGAAAGGGACCGTGGAATTTGTCTCGCTCGACAAGACGTGGAGCGGGCCGGTTCACGCGGGCTTCAGCAGCCAGCATCGGCAGGTCGATCTGTCCGCGCCGAAACCCAAGACCGCGTTGAACGAAACCTGGAACGTGCGGCTCTACGCCGTGGGCAACGACACGAAGAAGCCGTATTTCGTCTTCGATGTGGAAGTCACGGATGTCTGTGCGACGAACCTGCCGCTCAAACTTCCCACGTATCGTTACGGCGGCATCGGCGTGCGCGGGAACGGAGCATGGAACGGAAAGACGAATCTGAACTTTCTGAACAGCGAAGGCGTCACGGATCGCAGCAAGGGCGACAAGAACGAGACGAGCGGGCGCTGGGCGCATCTGGGCGGACTGGTCGATGGGGCGCTCACCGGCCTCGCGATCCTCGGCCATCCGGACAACGTGCGCGCGCCGCAACCGCAGCGCATCCATCCCACGGAGCCGTTCATCAATTTCGCGCCGCAGCAAGCGGGCGATGTGGAGATCACGCCTGGCCGCCCGCTCACGTTGCGCTATCGCTTCGTGGTCGCCGACGGTGCGCCGGACAAGGTGGAACTGGACCGCCTGTGGAATGACTACGCGCATCCGCCGGTGGTGAAGGTTGTCGCGCCTTAAACTTGAACTCTGAAATGGGAATGGGTGGCACAGGCGACCCGTCCCGCGTGCTGCGGGATCACTGGCCGGACGGAACGGGCGGGAGATTCGCACTGGAAACAGACGTCTGAAAAAGTTTGTGCGCGCTCCCCGTTCCGAGCGGCGGGTCGCCGCTCGGTACAGGCGGGTCACCCGTGCTACCCGCCGGAGCGGCTACCGCTACTTGCTCAGGCCGCGTTCACTGCCGCGGGCGAACTGCACGAGGTGTTTGATCTCCGGCAGCGGGGGAAGCTCCGCCTCGATCTTCGCGAGCGCGTTGCTGATGGTCAGTCCTTCGCGGAACAAAATCTTGTAGGCCTGTTTTATCACCGTCTGCGCCTCCTCGGAAACGCCGTGCCGCTCCATGCCGACCTTGTTGATGGTGCGCGTCTCGGCGGGGTTGCCGGCGGCGAGCATGAACGGCGGGACGTCCTGCACCACCTTCGAGGAGGCGCCGATGATCGACATTTTTCCGATGCGACAGAACTGATGGATCGCAGCCAGCCCGCCGATGACCGCGTAATTCTCGACGGTCACATGACCTCCGAGAGTGGCGACGTTCGACATGATGATGTGGTCGCCGAGCGTGACGTTGTGCGCGAGATGGCAGTAGGCCAAGATGTGATTGTGCGATCCGACGGCCGTGATTTCCCCGTCGCTGGTGGCACTGTTGATGGTGACGTATTCGCGGAAGGTGTTGCGGTCGCCGATGACGGTGCGGGTGAGGCCGCCTTTCCATTTCAAATCCTGCGTCTTCAGGCCGATGCTGGCGAAGGGGAAAATTTCGTTCTCTGCTCCCAGGGTGGTGTGGCCGTCGAGGACGGCGTGCGAATGCAGTTTGCAGCCGTCGCCCAAGGTCACGTGCTCGCCGATGACGCAGTAGGGGCCGACCTCGCAACCGGCACCCAGCCGCGCTTTGGAATGAATGACCGCAGTGGAATGAATCATTTCGGGGGATGGTTGAATGGCGGTGCCGGACGCTCGCCGGCTAACGGTCGATCAGCATGAACATCACATCGGCCTCGCTTACCGGCTCGCCATCGACCGTGCAGACGCCCCGGGCCTTGCCGATCTTTCCGCGCGACTTGGTGAGTTCCACTTCGATGAGGATGGTGTCGCCGGGGCGGACGGGCTTGCGCCACTTGACGTTTTCGGCGGCCATGAAGTAGGCGAGCTTCCCGGCGTTCTCCGCCTGGCGCATCATCAGGATGCCCGCGACCTGCGCGATGGCTTCGAGTTGCAGCACGCCGGGCATGATCGGATGGCCGGGGAAGTGGCCTTCAAAATAAAACTCCCCGATGCTCACGTTCTTGAGGGCGGTGATCTTGTTGCCCTCGATCTTGATGACCTTGTCGATCATCAGAAACGGGTGGCGATGCGGCAGAATCTGCATCACCTGCATCACATCCAGCATCGCGCCGTCGCGCACGGGATTTTCCGCGGGGGCTTGGGACCCGTGGGCCGGCGCCGACCGGGCCAGCGGCGGCGGGGAGAAGGTTTGCTGCGCGACCAGCGGCTTGAGCATCTGCTCGTTAATCGCGCGGGCCAGATCGCAGTTCGACTGATGGCTGGGCTTGACCGCCATGATGTGGCCGCGCAACGGCCGGCCGAGCAGCGAGAGGTCGCCCACGATGTCGAGAATCTTGTGCCGGACAAACTCCTCGTCGTAACGCAGCGGCTCGTTGGTCAGCACGGCGTCGTCGCGGATCATGACGGCATTCTCCAAGCTGCCGCCCTTGATCAGGCCGTTCTTGTAGAGGTATTCGATCTCCTCGAAGAAACAAAAGGTGCGCGCGTGGGAAATTTCCGCCGCCCACGTCTCCGGTGAAAGCTCTACGCTGAAGAACTGCGTGAAACGCCCGCCCTTGTCCGCGCTGGTGCAGGTGATCTTCAAGCCGTCGTGCGGGAAGATGGACATGAGCGTCTCGCCATTCTGCAATTGCAGCGGCGTGGTGACGGCGTAAGGCTCGCGCTGCTCGGCTTGGGGCACGATGCCCGCCATCTCGATCATCTGGCAATACGCGCGCGCGCTGCCGTCGGCGATGGGCGGTTCGTTCGAGTCCAACTCCACGATGGCGTTGTCCACTTCCAGCCCCGCGAACGCCGCCAGGACGTGCTCGACGGTGTGAATCTTGGTGCCGCCCTTGCCCAGGGTCGTCGAGCGGTTGGTCTCGGTGACGTGTTCGATGCGCGCCTCGATCTCCGGCTTGCCCTCTAGGTCCACGCGGCGGAAGCGGATGCCCGTGTTGGCCGGCGCGGGCAGGAAGGTCATGTTCACGCGGTTCCCGTTGTGCAGGCCGATGCCCGCAAAGCTGGCGGTGCGGCGAAGAGTTTGCTGCTGTAACACGCGGGTATTAAACAAACCGCCCGCGTGCTTGGCAAGCGGGCAGATGGCGGGGGCGCGTTTCTCCCTCTCTCAGCGGGAGCGGGCAGGGGTGAGGGTGAACGGCCACGAACGCCCAGCCTCGTCACCGGAAACCCAATTGCCTCCCGCACGTTCTGGCCCGCCGCGCCACCTAAAAGTTTCCGGCCCGCCGCGATGATTTCCTTGCCATCGAAATTTTTTCCGCAACACTGGGACGATGCTGTTTTGGATCATCGCAGGGTTCGTGTTCGGCATTGTCTTCGCGTCCTTCTTTGAATGGACGCTCCACCGCTACGTGATGCACCAGCCCCTGGGCCGGTTTAACTACGCCTTCCAGGCCCACGCCGTCGTCCACCACCAGGTTTTCAAGGCCGACCACACCTACCATCTCATCCACGAGCAGGACAAAGCCACCATCCCGATGGCCTGGTGGAACGGCCCGGTGCTCGTGCTCATCATGCAGATGCCCTGCCTCGCCGTCGCGCTGCTCACCGGTCATTACTGGCTGCTGCTCGGCACCGGCCTCGCCTTCCTCGGCTACTACGGCACCTATGAATACATTCACTGGTGCATGCACCTGCCCCGCCGCCGCAACGTCGAGCGCACCGGCCTCTTCTTCCGCCTCAACGGCCACCATCTTCTCCATCACCGCTACATGCACAAGAACTTCAACGTCGTTTTCCCCCTCGCCGACCTCCTGCTCGGCACCCTCCTGCTCCGTTCGAAGGTCACCTTTGCCCAGGCCCGCGGCGCTTCCGTCCCCGACGTCCAGCCCCACGTGAAAAAATCCCGGCCCCAGCGCGCCCTCGCCACCGTCGAATAACTCCGCCGCATCCTCCGACCTCCGCAACCCCTCCCGCCCCATGACCAAGCCGCTCTCCAAGAAATTCGCCGCCTATCCCCGCCTCAACCCCCTCGCCATCGGCCGCGACATCTCCGCCGCCGACCTCATCGACCAGGCCATGCTCGCCTACAACGGCGGTCGCCTCCGCGAAGCCGCCCACCTCCTCACTCGCAAGATGCTCCCGCGCGACGGCTTCATCGGCCTCTCCCTGACCGGCGCCCTCACCCCGGCGGGCCTGGGCAAGTCCTGCCTCATCCCCCTGATGAAGGCCGGCTTCGTGGACTGGATCATCTCCACCGGTGCGAACCTCTACCACGACCTCCACTTCGGCCTCGACATGCAGCTCCACAGCGGCACGCCGTTTCTCGACGACGTGCAACTCCACGAGCAAGGCGTCATCCGCATCTACGACGTCCTCTTCGACTACAACGTCCTCCTCGACACCGACGCCTTCGTGCGCGAAGTCATCCAAGGCCCCGAGTTTCAAAGACCGATGGGCACCGATGAATTCCACCACCTCCTTGGCAAATACGTCCATGCCCGCCAGAAAAAACTCCGCATCCAGGACAGTTCCATCCTCGCCACCGCCTACCAATGCGGCATCCCCATCTTCACCAGCAGCCCCGGCGACTCCAGCATCGGCATGAACGTCGCCGCCATGGCCCTCCGCGGCTCCAGGCTCCTCCCCGACGTCAACCGCGACGTCAACCAGACCGCCGCCCTCGTTTATCACGCCAAAAGCACCGGCCACACCAGCAGCGTCTTCATCCTTGGTGGCGGCTCCCCCAAGAACTTCATGCTTCAGACCGAGCCGCAGATTCAGGAAGTCCTCGGCATCCAGGAAAAAGGCCACGACTACTTCCTCCAATGCACCGACGCCCGTCCCGACACCGGCGGTCTCTCCGGCGCCACCCCCGCCGAGGCCGTGAGCTGGGGCAAGGTTGATCCCGATAAACTCCCCGACAGCGTCGTCTGCTACACCGACAGCACCATTGCCCTGCCGCTCCTCACCGCCTACCTAATGGCCCGCGTCAAGCCGCGCAAACTCAAACGCCTCTACCACCAGCGCGACGCCCATCTGGCCACCGTGAAAAATAAATACCTCCAACTCGGCACCGTCACCAAAGTTCTCACCAGCCGGAAACTCGGCAAGCGCGCCAGCAGCATCGGACTGAAGAAATGACGGGCCGGGCCGCGCCCGCTGACCGCCTCTGCGATCCGAGAGACGGAAAACAAAAGGCCGGGGAGGGGACGGACATCGTGGGAAACCTTCGTCGGTCGGTTCAACCCCGGATGGTAAAGATGATCCGCGCGAACAGCTCTCAAACACCGCCCTATCCCACCTTGTGCTCATGCCGGCCGCTGGATGACCACTGTGGCACTGCCGGCTTCGTGGCCTGTCGTCAGCACCACGAACATCTCACCGCCCCGCTCGCCCCCTCCGCCAAGGCCAAATCCAAGCTTCCCCGCCCGTCCTCGGCACCGGGTGTCGCTTTTTGACCACCTCCTGACCGGCCTGGCAGTTTCACCCCATTATTAATCATAAACAACTGTTCTAAAGAGACTTCTGCCAGACTTGTAACGGCATCCTCTCCGTCTGGCTGGGCGTTCTCTCCGTCGGGTTGGCCGTCCTTTCCGGCTGGCTGGCCATCCTCTCCGGCTGGAGGAGTGTTCTCTGCGTCGGCGTCCCCGTTCTCCCCGTCGGCACGGGCTGGCTCGACCGGGGAGTTGCTCCCGGACATAGAAAAGAAGCCTGCCCACTTCTCCGCTTGGTCTCAGCCGGGGATCGGGGTGCAGAAGGCGGAAAAGCGGAAGGCGGAAACATCCAACATCGAACATTCGACGCTGAACATTCATTGGGCGGGAGCGCCGGCATCTGGCCGGCGTGTTCGCGTTCGCCCCACCGCAACGTGCCGCAGGATGCCGGCGCTCCGCAAGGAAACTGCCCTCACCCGCTTTTAATCACACCCTGCTTCAGACCTGCGCTGGTTTGGTGCTTGTTGGGGGTGCGTTGGTCGAACTACCATTTCTGGAAATGTGGTCGAGCGTCATCTGTTTTTTCCACAGGCCGGTTCGCAGCCATGCTGCTCCAAGTCCGCGCCTTGTCCCGGAGCCGCGATGCTGTTGGGGAAGCTTGGCCCTGCTCTGCGCCGCGCTGGTGCTGGACGGCGCCGCCGCGCCGGTTGCGGTCGCACCGAAGCCCAAGGCCGGCGACTATTCGGCGGCCCACGCGCCGCCACAGCCGCGCCCGGGCGAGCCGGTGAAAATCACCGCGCTGCTCACCAACGCCGCCAGCGCGACTTTGCAGTATCAGGTGGTCGAGCCGGGCCGCTATATCGAATGGAAGGATGCGGCCTACCAGACAAACTGGATTTCCCTGGCGATGAAGCTCGGAAAAAAATCCAAGGCCGGGACGGTGTTCACCGCCGAACTGCCGGGCGCGATCCAGACCCATCGCCGGCTGGTGCGCTACCGGTTCACGTCCGTGGATGCCGGTGGGACACCGGCGCTGACGCCGCGCACGAATGATCCGTCGCCCAATTTCGCCTACTTCGTCTATGACGGCATTCCAGCGTGGAGCGGCGCGATCAACCCGAAGAGCAACGACCCAAAACAGCGGACGCCGGTGACCTTCGGCACGAATGTGATGCGGAGCGTGCAGGCCTACCATCTGATTGCCAAAGCGGATTCGGTGGAGAAGGTGATGTGGCGGGAGCAGGCCGGCGGCAAGGAATACAGATACACCGGCACGCTCGTGGCCGACGGCGTGGCCTACGACCACGTCCGCTTCCGGGCGCGCGGCGGCGTCTGGCGTTTCGCGATGGGCAAGAACATGTGGAAGTTTGATTTTCCCGCCGGCCACGGCCTCGCGGCGAGCGATGATTTCGGCCGGGCCTACGACGCGACGTGGGGCAAGTTGAATCTGCGCGCCTGCATCGACCAGGGCGACTACGGAATGCGCGGCAACCAGGGGATGTTTGAAACCGTGGGCTTTCAACTGTTCAACCTCACCGGCGTGGCCGCGCCGAACACGCACTGGGTGCAGTTGCGGGTCATCGACGGACTGGAGGAGAATCCCGCCGACCAGTATCGCGGTGATTTCTGGGGGCTGTATCTGGCGATTGAAAACGAGGATGGAAATTTCCTCGAGGAGCACGGCCTGCCGGACGGCAATGTTTACAAGATGCTCGGCGGGACGGGCGAGTTGAGCCATCACGGCGCGAACCAGGCCACGAACCGCTCCGACCTCGACAAGTTTCTCGGCACTTACAACGGCAGCAATCCTCCCGACGCCTGGTGGCGGACGAATCTCCATCTGCCGCGCTATTACAGCTACCGCTCGATCATCGAGTGCATCCATCACTATGACGTCGATCAAGGCGCGGGGAAAAACTACGACTACTATCGCAATCCAAAAACCGGCCAGTGGCAGGTCATCCCGTGGGATGTCGACCTGACGTTTGCGGACCACATGTTTGGCGGCGGCGATGAGCCGTTCCGGTCCCGCGTGCTCCCGCGGCCGGTGTTTCAAATCGAATACCAGAACCGCCTGCGCGAGATCCGCGACCTGCTTTACAACCCCGACCAGGCCGGTCAGTTGATCGACGAACACGCGGCGTTCATCGCCGATCTGTCCGGCGGGCCAACCTTTGCCGGGGCCGACCGGGCGAAGTGGGATTTTCATCCGGTGATGGCCATGGGCGGCAAGGCGGGGCAGGGGCGTTTCTATCAGGCCACGCCGACCAAGGATTTCGCCGGCATGGTGCAACTGATGAAGAATTACGTGAAGCATCGCGGAGCATGGATCGACGCGGCGCTGGTGAACGATCCGAAAATTCCCGCCACGGCGACCGTGACGAACACGAGTCCGGCGGGCTTTCCGGCTAGGCGCCTGAGCTTCCGCGCCTCGCCCTATCGCGGCGCAAATGAATTCGCGGCGTTGCAGTGGCGGCTTGGGGAAGTGGCTGTGACCAAGCCGCCCGCCCGGCCCACGGTGCAGCGCCCCTATGAGATCACGACCATCTGGGAGAGCGAAACCCCGACCTTCGTGGCCGACCTCGCGCTGCCGTCCAGTGTGGCCGTGCCCGGACATGCCTACCGGGTGCGGGTGCGCATGAAGGACACAACCGGCCGCTGGAGCCATTGGTCCGCGCCGGTTGAATTCGTCGCGGGCCAGTAGCGGGGTTATTTCACCGTCACCAGGCCCGGTTCGGTCGGGGTCAGGCCGAGCGCGCCGGCGACGGCTTCCGGGTGGGCGGTTTCGATGCGCGCGCCGAGGTCGTCGCGCAGGAAATAAAACAGCCAGCGCTCGAACAGTTCCGCGTTCGTGGCGAAAACAATTTTCAGCACGTAGCCGCCGGAGCGGCTCTTGTGGACGGCCAGATCGTGCGTGCAGCTTCCGCCATGGGCTTTGGGAATGATCAGTCTCGCTTTCATAAGGATTGGGATTTGTTTCCGGGCAAACCTCGTTTTCCTTTGGCGGATTGTCCATGGGGCATTTCGTCGGAACGCCGCGGTGTCGTCCCCGACCAGCCAAAGTGCGTGGAGAGTAGATGGGTTGGTGGATGAACCCACGCCGTTCGAGTTCGCGAGCAGGCTGCGGCTGGTCTCCACGACACAGCCGCGCTCCGGGCAGATCCGGACCCGCACTCGCGCGCTTGCGGCTTTACGGCGCGG
>Ga0049084_10000843_pt1 | contig 12262 bp, 14 predicted proteins | sample GreLakmeON33MSRF_FD_66720 | JGI IMG/M metagenome (GOLD analysis project Ga0049084, IMG submission 66720) | Freshwater lentic microbial communities from great Laurentian Lakes, MI, USA - Great Lakes metaG ON33MSRF | ecosystem: Environmental > Aquatic > Freshwater > Lake | place: Great Lakes... | reverse complement strand
GACAGCGGCAAGTTCGTCAACGGCATCCTCGACAAGATTAAAGGCGATCTCCTGCGCCCGGCGAGGATCGTGAAATGAAGACGGCCCGCACTCATTCCGTACTCTACGTTCCGCACCCCGCATTTTCATAATGTTCGCCGACCTCCATCTGCACACGAATTTCTCGGACGGCACCTACACGCCGGAGGAACTGACCGGCCACGGCCGGCGTCTCGGCTTCGCTGCGCTCGCCCTGACCGATCACGACACGATGGAAGGCTGCGCCCGCATGGCGGTGGCCTGCGCCACGGCGGGCATCGAGTTCATTCCTGCCAGCGAGTTCACCGCCGAACACGAAAACATTGAACTGCACCTCCTCGGTTACTTTCTCGACACCACGCATCCACGCCTGCTGTCGGAACTGGCGAAGTTTCAGATCGTCCGCCAGCAGCGGATCCGCGAAATGGTTGCCCGCCTCAACGCCCTCGACATCCCGCTGGCCGCCGAGGCCGTCTTCGCGCTCGCGAACTGCGCCGCGCCCGGACGCCCGCATGTCGCCCGCGCTCTCGTGCAGGCGAAACAGTGCGCCACGCTCGACGAGGCCTTCGACCGGTTTCTCAAGAAGGGCAAGCCCGCCTGGGTGCCGAAGTTCAAAATCTCCGCGCCCGACGCCATCGCGCTCATTCACGAGGCGGGTGGTCTGGCCGTGCTCGCGCATCCCGCGCTGAACAAGAGTGATCACATCATCCCCGCGCTCGTCGCGGCCGGCATGGACGGCATCGAGTGTTTCCACTCCCGCCATTCGACCGCGACCAACGAGCATTACCTGATGATCGCCGACCAGCACCACCTGCTCGTCACCGGCGGCTCCGACTGTCACGGCATGAACAAAGGCAAGCCGCTCATCGGCACCGTCAAACTTCCTTACAGCCACGTTCAGCAGATGAAAGACCTCCTCGCCCGCCGCGCGACGGCCGGCGGCGGCAAACGCGTGAACCCGGCTCCTCGCTCTTAGTCCTTCGACCTTCCTCATGGGCCTCTTCCAAAAATTCAAAGCCGGCCTGGCCAAAACCCACGCCCAGCTCACCCACGAAATCAAGCGCATCATCACGCGCTCGCCTAGGCTCACCGCCTCCTCACTGGAGGAGCTTGAGGCCGCGCTGCTCGGCGCCGACCTCGGCGTCAGCATGACCGCGCAAATCCTCGCCGCCGCCAAAGTGGCCTTCGAGACTCAGGGCCGCGCCGGCCTCGACTTCCTGGAAATCGCCTCCCGCGAAGTGCAGTCGAGCCTTTCCGCGAACTACGCCGCGCTCCGCAAAAATCCCGCCGGCCTCACTGTCATCTCTATCGTCGGCGTCAACGGCACCGGCAAAACCACCACCAGCGCCAAGCTCGCCAGGCTCATCCAAACCCGTGGCGAAACCGTCCTCCTCGCCGCCTGCGACACCTTTCGCGCCGGAGCCATCGAGCAACTCAAGCTCTGGGGCGCGCGCCTCGGCGTCGAAGTCATCGCCGGTGCGGACAAGGCCGACCCCGCCGCCATCGCGCACGACGCCGTCACCGCCGCGCTCGCGCGCCACGCCCATTACCTGCTCATCGACACTGCCGGCCGCCTGCACACCAAGCACAATCTGATGAAGGAGCTTGAGAAGCTACACCGCGTGCTCGACAAGAAATTTCCCGGCGCGCCGCATGAAGTCCTGCTCGTGCTCGACGGCTCCACCGGCATGAACGCCATCAATCAGGCGCGGGAATTTCATAAGTCCGTTCCGCTCACCGGCCTCGTCATCACCAAGCTCGACGGCACGAGCAAGGGCGGCGCGGTCGTGGCCATCCAGCGCGAACTCGGCATCCCGATCAAGTTCATCGGCCTCGGCGAACAGCCCGACGACCTGCAGCCCTTCGACGCGAAGCAGTTCGCCGAGGCGTTGTTTTCAGAAAAGGAATAGGCCCGGCCATCCGCCCATTCCACCGCTTGAAATTTCAAAGACGCGGCGAAGGATTCCATCTCCCCGGGGAGAAGGCCCGGATGAAAATTCTCCGAACGAAAGTTTCGCGTTTTGAACCCCTGAACCGGAATGGCAGAGGTGCCGCAGGCGTCCGCGCCTGCGGCCTCGCCTTCTCTGTCGCGTTATTTCCTACTGCATGGATTCGGCTCAGAGTCGCCAGCCGGTCCCAAGCCCGACACCACTCGCTACTGCTGCGGGACACAGTCCCGCGCTCCGGGGATTTGCCAGAATGCACGCAATCAGGACTCGACAATGTCCCCGTTCTGTTTAACAAAGCTGCGTAACCAACAAGGACAATCATCATGCTAAACCATAAAAATTATTTCATTAAAGAACGGGTGGGCTTCATGAAGCTCGTCGATACCTACGACATCCTCAATCCCGAAACTCAGCAAGTCATCGGTACCGCCAAGGAAGAGCCGGGCTGGACGCAATACCTGCGGATGCTGGTGAACAAACAGATGCTGCCGACCACGCTGAACGTATACGAAAATGGCGGCACGGTTCCCGTCTTCACGATTCACCGTCCGATGGCGTTCTTTCGCTCGAAAGTCCGCGTGACCGGCGGCGGCGGCGTGCCACTCGGATATTTTAAAAGCAAACTCTTCAGTTTCGGCGGCGGCTTCTGGGTTTTCGACAACGCCGACCAGAAGGTGGCCGAAGTCAAAGGCGACTGGACGGGATGGAACTTCAAGTTCCTCTCCACCGGCGGAGCCGAACTGGGCACGGTCACAAAAAAATGGGCCGGCTTCGGCAAGGAACTGTTCACCTCGGCGGACAACTACATGATCTCCCTGAGCGACCGCGCCGAAGGCAGCAGCGCCGCGAGCCTCCTGCTGCTGGCCGCCGGACTGGCGATCGACGTGGTTTTCAAGGAGAAAGGTTGAGCGCCGGCGCTGCGGCGAAATCCTTTTGGAATCGGGGCGGATGGTAGTTTTTTGACCGCAGGCATCAAGCGATGAAAGTTTGTTTGGAATATCGGTGTGAAAGAATTAGGCTGGCCCCATGAAAATGAGACTCTTGGTGGAATACGATCCGGAGTGCCGTCGCTGGACGGCTTCGTTCCCGGAGTTGCCGGGCTGTGCCACGGCGGGAGACAGGGAAACCGAAGTTATCACCAACGCCCGTGAGGCGCTGGCCCTGTGGTTCGAGCCGGTGGAACTCAAACTTTCGTCGAACAGCAAGCTGGTGGAACTGGCCATCGAGCGCGCGAGCGTTTTCCAGGGCTTAACGACAAAGAGGTGACCACCCTGCTCAAGGCGCATGGCTTCGCGGCGGCCAGCCAAAAGGGCAGCCACCAAAAATGGCGGCACACCGATGACCGGCAGGTGATCGTGCCCTTTCTCGGTTCAAAACTGATCCCCATCGGAACATTGAAAAGCATCGTCAAAGGTTCGGGCCTCGACGAAGAACATTTCCGCTGACCGTGCACCTGGCTCATCTCCGACTCCGCGACTTCCGCAATTACGCGCGGCTGGACGTGGATTTTTCGCCCGGCTTCCACGTCCTGCTCGGCGACAACGCGCAAGGCAAGACGAACATTCTCGAAGCCGTCTATCTGCTCGCCACACTGCGCTCGTTTCGTGGTGTCGGCGGCGCGCAGATGATCCGGCACGGCGCGAAAGGCTGGTTCGCCGGCGGCACCGTGGTGGCGCAGGGCGAGCGCGAGATCAAAATGTACTGGTCGGCGCGCGAACGAAAACTCAGCCTCGACGCGCAGCCCGTTCGCAAGCTCACGGACTACCTCGGCGCATTGCGTGCGGTGGTTTTTTGCACGGAAGATCTGCAGCTCGTGAAAGGCGCGTCGCGCGGACGCCGCCGGTTTCTGGATCTGCTCCTCGCGCAAACTTTCTCCGGCTATCTGCCGCTGTTGCAGCGTTACGCGCAGGCGCTGCGCTCGCGCAACGCGCTGCTGAAGCAGCGCGCGCCGGACGAGGCCGCGCTGGAAAGTTTCTCACGCGAACTGGTGAAGCTCGGCGACGAACTCACGCGCCATCGCCGCGAACTGATCCCGCGCCTCTCGCCGCTCGCGCGCCTCGCCTACCGGCGCATTGCGAACGACGCGGAAGAATTGCGTCTCGAATATCAGCCCAGCGTGAAGCGTGATTTCGCCGTGGAACTCGCGCAGGCCCGCGACCGCGAGCGCACCTACCGTTCCACGCTGGTTGGCCCGCATCGCGACGAGGTGCAACTGCTGCTGAACGAAAAGTCCGCCGCACAGTTCGGCAGCGAAGGCCAGAAGCGTTCCCTGGCCATCGCGCTGAAAATGGCGCAGGCCGAATATCTGACCGGCCTGCACGGCTCGCCGCCCGTGCTGCTGATCGACGATGTGATGGGCGAACTCGACGCGAAACGGCGCGCCGGCCTGCTGCCTTTGCTGGAGCGGGCGAACCACGCGCGCGGCCAGGTGTTCATGACCTGCACCGAGGAGAACTGGCCGCAGGAGCTGGGCCGCGATTTGCAGCGGTGGGAGGTGAAGGGCGGGGCGCTGGGGAAGATTTGATCTGGAAGAAACACTGAGCATCCAACGTCGAACATCGAACGCCCAACAACTGGGGCGGCTAGGTTTAGATGTTTCCTATCAACCTTTCCTCTTGGACGCTCACCGCTTCCGCCACCAGAGCATCAGTTCCAGTCCGGTGCGGTTTGGATAAGAGCGCGGCACCCATGCCTGGAGCAGTTCGAAGTGCGGCGAAAATCGTTCCAGCAATTCCTCGCGGGTGGTGCCGAAGGGCGGGCCTTCCTTGTCGGGAATGAGATAGTTCACCGCGAGATAATTGCCGCCCGGCCTGAGCCAGCGGCGCGCGGCCTGCACGTAATCTTCCCGGCGCGCGGGATCGATCGCGCAAAACAGCGTGTGCTCAAACACCCAGCCGAACGGTTGCGCCGGTGAGCCGCCGAGAAAATCGCCCAGTTGAAATTTCGCGGCCAGGCCCGTGCCAGCGGTGCGCTCATGCGCCAGCCGGACAGCCGAGGGGGCGACGTCGAAGCCGGTCGCATCGAAGCCGGCGGCGGCCCAGGCGCGCACGTCGTGGCCGAGACCGCAGCCCGGCACGAGTACGGAGCCGTGTGGCAGTTGCGGCTGCGCGGCGAGAAAATCTACCAGCCCCGGCGAGGCTTCGCCCTTGTCCCACGGCATGTCTTGGGCCTGATATTTTGCCTCCCAGTCGGTGGTGCTCATCGGTGGTGCGGAAGGTTGGCCGGAACCGTGGGCGTCACGGTGCAGGCTGGCGCGGCTTCATGCTGAACGCCAGGGCGCGTCGCGTCGCCTCGCAATTGTCGGCGTCGAAGAAATCAACCGGATTAAAGTCGTCCGTCAGCACGCGGCCATGCCGGGGATTGGTGGCGCGCAGCGTGTCGAAGGCCGACGCGACCTGGCTTCGCGCCGCCGGATGGATGCGGTCCAGATCGGGCGTGCGCAGCAGCTTCAACTCCGGCACGTCGCCGGCGATGAAGAAGGTGTTTCCTTGCAGGGCCGCGTGAATGACCACGCTCGGAAAGACCGCGCGCAGAGTCTTGTCCAGCGACGCGGTGAAATAATCCTTGTCCGCCTCAAATTTTCCGAAGCAGTTTATCACCAGCACGCCGCCGGGCCGCAGCACTTGCCGCACGCCCGCGAATGCCTCGCGCGTCATCAGGTGCGAGGGGTTCGAGTCGCCCAGAAACGCGTCGAGCACCACGGCGTCATATTTTTTTGGGGTGCGGTTCACGAAATAACGCCCGTCGCCGATGGTGATGTTCAACTGTTCCGGCTTGAGGCCAAAATATTTTATCGCGACCGGCACCACCGCCGGATTGATCTCCACCACGTCCACCTGCACGCCGGCGCGCGCGAACTCCATCGGCACCACGCCCACGCCCATGCCGATGCAGAGCACGTCCGCGATGTTCGTGGTGTAGGACCGGGCGAAGTCGTGGAGCGCGTAGGTGAACATCGAGAGGCTTTGGCCCGAGGCCGAGTCGTAGGTGTTCTGCCAGAGGAAATCGTTCAGATAAAATCGTTCTGTGCTGTTCGGGACGGCAAGCACCTGGAGGCGGCCGAAGTTGGAGTTGCCGCAGAACAGTTCGACATAGCTGGGGTGATGAAAGCGGTCGCTCCGCAGGCCGAGCCAGCCGAGGCCCGCGCCCGCCAGCGCCACCAGCGCGACCAGCCCCGGCGCGGATGATGGGCGGCCCCAGCCGAAGAGATACCCGGCGCAGATCAGCATCAGGAGGAGCGCGGTGAGAAACATCGTCAGCGAATTCGGCAGGTAGGGGATGGTGAAGTAGCCGATCAGGATCGTGCCGACGAAACTGCCGAGCGTGCTGACGGCCGTGAGCCGGCCGACGTTGCCGCCGACACCCGCGACCGTCGAGGTGAGGACGTGGACGAAGAATGGCCCGACCATGGCCAGCAGCGCGAGCGGGATGAAAAAGAGCAGGGCCGACGCGAGCAGCGTGCCGACGGCGAGACTGCCGTCCCGGCTCAGGTCGAGGCACCAGTAGGCGACCGGCTCGCACAGTGGCACGGTGGCGGTGAGATAAACGGCGGCAAGCAGCACCGCCCAGTAGAGGCGCGTCGGCCGGGGCGAACGGGTCACCAGCCAGCCGCCGGCGTAGTAGCCGCAGGACAGGGCCACCAGCGTCACGGCGATCTGCGCCGTCCAGACGAAGTGCGAAGTGCCGACGTAGGGCGAGAGCATTTTCGCACCGAGAATTTCCACGATCATCACCACGGCCCCCGTCACGGCGGCGGTGAAATAGAGGTAGCGGCGCAGGCCGGCGGGCAGCGGGGCCGGGGCGGACGGGGCGGTGGAATTTTTCACGCGCCTGTTCTACGGGGCAAACGGCGCGGCGGCAAGCTGGAGAATTATTTTTCATAAGTCGTGAACTGGGAGCGCTGGCGTCCCGCCGGCTGCCCTTGCGCCCGCGTGCCGGCGAGACGCCAGCGCTCCCAGGTGTCCGCCCGTCTCTGACCGGTCGCCGGTGCCGTCTCCTGATCGGGCCGCGCCGCCTTGACATCGCCGGGACCATCCCCAAAGCTTCCGCCCATAATTTATGGCCGAGCCGAAAGAAAATTTATTGATGGAGAAGATCGTCTCCCTGTGCAAACGCCGGGGGTTCATCTACCAGTCGTCGGAAATCTACGGCGGCATCAACGGTTTTTGGGATTACGGCCCGCTCGGCGCGGAGCTGAAACGCAACCTGCGCGACGCCTGGTGGCATTCCATGATGCGCCAGCGCGAGGATGTGGTGGGACTCGATGCGAGTATCATCATGCACCCGATGGTCTGGAAGGCGAGCGGGCATGTGGACACGTTTGCGGATCCGATGAGCACGTGTAAGCACTGCAAGAAGCTGATTCGCGCCGATCAGTGGTGGCCGCTGATGTGCGAGCAGCCATGGACGCAATCGCTGGCCGCGTTGACCGAATCGGTCACGAACCGCTTCAACACCGGCGACCTGCTCAAGTGGGCAAAAGGCAAGGGCAAGCAACTCGCGCCTAATCTCGCCTTGGTTCGTAATCCTGAAGTCACAATTTCCTGGCTGGTGCAGGAGGCGGAGAAGGGCAAGAACCCGACGGACGCGCGTGAATTTTATCTCTATCTTGCGACCGAGCAACTGGGCGCGACAGGTTTCATCACGCCCTGTCCGCACTGTGGCGGCGAATTAACCGAGCCGCGTCCGTTCAACCTGATGTTGCAAACGCATTATGGCCCGGTCGCCACGGACGAGAACATCGCCTATCTCCGGCCCGAGACCGCGCAGGCCATCTTCGTTCAGTTCAAAAACGTGTTTGATTCGTCGCGCGTGAAGGTGCCGTTCGGCATCGGTCAGATCGGCAAAGCGTTTCGCAATGAAATCACGCCGCGCAATTTCACCTTTCGCTCGCGGGAGTTTGAGCAGATGGAGCTGGAATTTTTCATCCGGCCCGATGAGGCGACCGAAGCCTTGCACGGCACGGTGGCGACGGTGCCGACGCAGGGGCATCCGGGCGAACCGCAGCCGAACTGGGGCTGGCAGGCGTGGCATCAATACTGGGTCGAGGAGCGCGTGCGCTTCTACGAGAACATCGGACTCCCGCGCCCCACGCTGGGCTTTCACCTTCAGACTTCAGCAGAACTCGCGCACTACGCCCGCGCCTGCACGGACATCCTGTTCAAGTTCCCCTTCAGCAAGGAGGAGGATGGCACGATCAAGGGCGATGAACTCGAAGGCATCGCGGCGCGCGGTGATTTTGACCTGAGCCAGCACGAAAAGTTTTCCGGCAAACCGCTCGGGGTGTTCGACGAGGAAGTGCGCGCCGCCTGGACGAAACTTCCCGACGAGCGCAAGCAGTCGATGCGTGAGGAATTCATCGAAGCGAAGACCCGCACCGGCCTCGACAAGAAAAAGCTCGCGCCGTCCGACGCCGCCGAGGCCGCGCGCAAGGAAGCCGACGCGTTCTTCGAGAAGCTCGCCAAGGGGCAGTTCGTGCCGCACGTCATCGAACCGTCCGCCGGTTTGGACCGCCTCACGCTCGCGCTCCTCTGCAACGCTTTCACCGAAATCACCGAGACCGATGACAAGGGCAAGAGCGAGACGCGCGTGGTCATGAAGTTTCATCCCCGCGTCGCGCCGATCAAAGTGGCGGTGCTGCCGCTGCTCAAGAACAAGCCCGACCTGGTGAAGAAGGCCCAGTCCGTGCGCGACCTGCTGCGCCCGTGGATGAATGTGTATTACGATGATGGCGGTTCGATTGGCCGCCGCTACGCGCGCCAGGACGAGGCGGGCACGCCTTTCTGTCTGACCATTGACTTCGACACGCTGGGCGAGAAACCGGAACTGCTCGACACGGTGACGTTGCGTGACCGCGACACGATGGAGCAGACGCGCGTGAAGATTTCCGAACTGCTGCCATTCTTGCTGGAGAAAATCCGCTGATCCGCCATGAGCCTGCCTGCCCGTTTATCCTATGCGTTCATCGCGCTGCTCATCATCGCGGCGGGTTGGCTGAAGCTGGCCACCCCGCTGGTCACGGTGCTGTTCTGTTTTTTTGCCCTGCACCTGCTCGCGTTTGGAGGCCGAAAATGGCTGGGGATCACGCTGTTTCTCATCCTGCTGGGCGGCGCGGGGACGGGCTTCTACCTGTTCGTGAAACAAAGCGCCACGGCGATTCCGCATATTGCTGAAACGACGATTCCGGTGGTGCTGGAATGGGCGGAGAGGCAGGGCGTCGAGCTGCCCTTCACGGATTTCAACAGTCTGCGCCAGCTCGCCATCTCCGCCATCAACGAGGAGATCAATGGTTTGGCCAAGTATGCCGGCGTGGCGCTGATTCAGGGCGCGGCCGTCCTCATCGGCATCGTGGTGGCGATCAGTCTGTTCCTCAATTCGCGGTTCGACCTAGAGACCGACCAGCCGGCGCAGAGCAACAATCTCTACACGCTGACCGCCGTCGAAATCGCCGAGCGTTTCAAGGTCTTTTACCGGAGCTTCGCCACGGTCATGGGCGCGCAGATCGCCATCTCGGCCATCAACACGGGGCTGACGGCGGGCTTTTTGTTCTGGAACCATCTGCCCTACGCCGGGGTGCTGGTCGGCATCACCTTCCTGTGCGGGCTGCTGCCCATCGTCGGCAACATCATCAGCAACACCCTCATTGTCGGCGTGGCGTTCACCATTTCTCCGAAGCTGGCCCTGTTCGCACTTGTGTTTCTGGTGGTGCTGCACAAGACGGAATATTTCCTCAACAGCAAGATCGTGGGCGACCGCATCCAGAATCCGATGTGGCTCACGCTCATCGGCCTCGTCCTCGGCGAGAAGCTGATGGGCATCCCCGGGATGATTCTCGCGCCGGTCATCCTCCACTACATCAAGGTCGAGGCCAAGCGCAGCCGCGTCTCCCGCACGGAGGGCGGCGCGGAGCGGATCGTCACCGCGGAAAGTCCCTGAAATGTCCGCGCCGGAAACCCGTCGAAGCGGCCTCGGCCCGACGCTCTGCGTCATCATCGTCATCAAGCTGGTGAAGGGCCTGCTGCTGCTGGCCATCGGCATCGGGCTGCTCAACCTTTCCGGTCCCGGTCTGGACGCGCAACTGGACTAGTTTCTCCGCTGGATTCATCTCGACCCGGAACGGCAGTTCTTCGCGGCACTCGGCGACAAGCTGCGACAGATCAGGCCGGAAAACATCCGGGGTGTGGGCATCGGCACCATGCTCTACAGTCTGCTCTCGCTCGGCGCGGGGGTGGGACTGATCTTCCGCCGGCGCTGGGCGGGTTGGCTGGTGATCGGCGAGGCGCTCTTCTTCATCCCGCTGGAAGTGTATGATCTGCTGCACACCTTTTCCGGAATCGTGTTCGGCGTCCTGCTCGTCAACCTTTGGATCGTCTGGTATCTGGTGGCCAACAAGGAGCGGCTCTTCAAGCACCAGCATTGGGCGTGAAACCACGAAGTGGCGGGCCGCAGGTTTTGTCAATTTGCGGTTTGAGATTTGCCCGGCCCGCTGCCAGGATTGCCCCGTGACTACGACGGAAGCCAGTCAACTGCTCGAACAATTTCGCGCCGGGAAAATCAGCCAGGCGCGCGTCCTCCAGGCATTCCAGCGCGCGCCGCTCGCCGACCTCGGCTTCGCGCAGGTGGATTTGCACCGCAGCCTGCGGAAAAATTTTCCCGAAGTCATCTACGGCGAGGGCAAGACGCCCGCGCAGGTTCTGGCCATCGCGGGCCAGATCATCCAACGCGAGGGCCGCGTGCTCGTCACCCGCATTCACGACGGACACGCGCGGGTGTTGCGGAAAAAATTTCGCGGCGCGGTTCATCACGAGGTAGCGCGGTGCCTGACCTTCGAGAAAAAACCGCTGCCCAAATGTCCCGGCGTCATCGCGGTGCTGTGCGCCGGCACGAGCGACCTGCCGGTGGCTGAAGAGGCGGCGGTGACGGCGGAGATCATGGGCAACCGCGTCGAGCGCATCATCGACGTGGGCGTGGCCGGTCTGCATCGTCTGCTCGCGCGGCTCGACTCACTCCAGAACGCGAACGTCATCATCGCCGTGGCCGGCATGGAAGGCGCGTTGCCGAGCGTCGTGGCCGGGTTGGTGTCGAAGCCGGTCATCGCCGTGCCGACGAGCGTGGGCTACGGGGCGAATCTCGGCGGGCTAACGACGCTGCTGGCGATGCTGAACAGTTGCGGCAGCGGCGTGACGGTGGTGAACATCAACAACGGCTTTGGCGCGGGGTATGCCGCGAGCCAGATCAATGCGCTGGCGAAATGAAAATTCGGAAAACATCGAACCCCCATCATCCACCGCCTAACATCCAATGGACGGACAGCGGCGCACCTTGGTTGTGCGATGGTGGATGTTGGATGGATGCGCACTCTCTTTGATGAAAACCCTTCACCTCGACATCTTCAGCGGCATCAGTGGCGACATGTTCATCGGCGCGCTCCTCGACCTCGGCGTGGACGCTCATCAACTCGAACACGAACTCGCCAAACTCGAACTCGATGGATTCCACCTGCACGTGTCGCGGCAGGAGCGCGGGGGAATCGCCGGCACGAAGTTTGATGTGCATCTGTCGGATCACGTTCAGGCGCAACACTATGACCACGGACACGGACATAAACACAAACACGGCGAAGACAAACATTCCCACGACCACGCGCGCAATTTTTCCGAGATTAAGCAGCTCATCACGGCCAGTAAACTTTCTGCGTGGGTGAAGGACAAGGCCGTCGCGGTCTTTCATCGCATTGCGGTCGCCGAGGGGAAAATTCACGGCCACCCGCCGGAGCAGGTTCACTTTCATGAAGTCGGCGCGGTTGATTCCATCGTCGATATCGTGGGCGCGTGCCTCGCGCTCGAAATGCTCGGCCGGCCGCGCGTGGTCGCTTCCGCTGCGGTGGAAGGCACCGGCACGGTGAAATGCGCGCACGGCATTTTCCCGCTCCCTGCCCCGGCGACGCTGGAAATTCTCGGCGCGCGCGGCGTCGCCCTCAGCCAGTGCGAGGAGCCAGGCGAACTGATCACGCCGACGGGCGCGGCGATTCTCGCGGAGTTCGCGGAAAGTTTCGGCCCGCTGAAGAACCTCACCGCGCAGAAGATCGGCTACGGTCTTGGCGGGCGGCAGGGCAGGGCGCGGCCGAATGTGCTGCGGGCGGTGCTGGGGGTTGAGGAAGTGCTCAGTGCGCAGTGCGCAGTGCCCAGTGGGGCGGCGGTGGTTGCGGTGGCGGCGGACGCGGGCGGGCATGATTGGGAGACGGATGTCATCGCGGTGCTGGAGACGAATTTGGACGACATCAATGCGGAGATTCT
>Ga0049084_10000837_pt1 | contig 12276 bp, 10 predicted proteins | sample GreLakmeON33MSRF_FD_66720 | JGI IMG/M metagenome (GOLD analysis project Ga0049084, IMG submission 66720) | Freshwater lentic microbial communities from great Laurentian Lakes, MI, USA - Great Lakes metaG ON33MSRF | ecosystem: Environmental > Aquatic > Freshwater > Lake | place: Great Lakes... | reverse complement strand
CTAGAGTCCAACTAGCCGGGTGCAAAGTGAAAAGTTCTGAGCGTGCAACGCGGCATGGTTCCGCACCGGCATGCGCAGCGCGACATTCCAATGTCGAGTCCGGGTCGCTGATCCCTCCTCCCGATATCGGAATGTCGAGCTACTCTTGTGGCAGCCAGTTGCAACTTGCATAGCTGTCCCGCGTGTGGCACTCGTCTTTGCCGTGCAACGAGTAAAGACAGTCATCGCCCTACTGCTGCTCAGCCTCTGGCTGCCTTGCACGATGCACTGTCAGGCGGAGGCGCTGGGCTGGCTGGGCAGTGACTCAACGTGCTGCGAAAAAGGCCACGCTGATGAATCCCGAAAGCCGGACTGCTCGGATTGCGCCGCTTGCAGCTCCGTTGAGTCCGGCGGCTACTGGCTCCCGCAGAAAGCTGCCTTCGTCCACGTCCTGCTGGCCGTCGCGCTTCACCTTGCTCCTGACACGCTCGACCCCATCCGCGAGTCTGCCGCGCTGACGGTCCCTGCGCCGGACAGCTTGCCGCAGTGGCTCTGTCAGAGTTGGAGCTTCCGCTGCCGCACCGCGCTCGCACCGCGTGCGCCGTCCTTGCTCGCCTAGCAAACCCTCGTGGTTTGCCCCTCCCCACGGCCTCGTCGTGTCCTGACACGACGGGTTGTCTCTCTGTTTTCATTGTCGATCCGAAACTCTATGAAGCCCATTTGCCTTTTCCTTTTACCTGTCCTGCTGGTGTCCGACCTGAACGCCGCCGAACCCAAGCCCGGCGGCCCCAACGCCCCCGCCGCCCTCGCGCCACTCTCGCTGGAAGCGCTGGTCGCCGAGGTGTTGGAGAAGAATCCCGAACTCGCCTTCTACCGCGCGGAGATCGCCGCCGCGAGGGGCGAGCAGCGCAACGCCTCCGTGCTCGCCAATCCCGAGCTCGCCACCACCCTCGGTGCCAAACGCGCCACCGACGCCGCCGGCAATGTGCTGGGCGCAGGCACGGCGTGGTCCGTCGCGCTGCAACAGCCCTTCGAGTGGCCGGGGCGGCTCGCGCTCCGCAAGGCCATCGCCAGCCGGCAGGTTTCGCTCGCCGAACTCGGCCTTGAAAACTTCAGCGCTGCCCTCGCCGCCCGCACGCGCACGCTGGCGTTCGGAGTATTCGTTGCGCAGGAGCAGGAGCAGGCGTCGGTCGAGATTGCACAGCGCTTGCAAGCGGTTGCCGAGGTCGTCGTCCAGCGCGACCCCGCAGGCGTCGCACCGCGCCTGGAGCAACGCATCCTGGAAGCGCACGCGCTCGTCGCCCGGAAGCGCGCCGTGGACGCACAAGTCGGCGCACGCAACGTGCTCATTGAGCTAAACCAACTGCGCGGTCAGCCGCTCGGCCAGGCGGTTCGCATCGTAGAGCCGCAACGCAAATTTGCTCTCCCTCCACTCTACGATGTCGTGCTCGCTGTCACGCGGACGAACAACTTCGAGCTGCGGCAGCGCGTTGCCGAGTTGGAGCAACAGGGCTTCCAAGTGGACCTCGCGAAGAACGAGCGTTACCCCGCCGTCACCGTCGGCCCGTTCATCACCGGCGAGCGCGCGGGCGACCGCGAGCGCACCATCGGCGTGGGCGTCTCCTTCCCGCTGCCGCTGTGGAACCGCAACGCCGGCAACATCGAAGTCGCGAAGGCGCGTCGCGAACAGGCGCAGACCTCCCTCGACGTGGCGCAACGCGAGGTCGAACGCAAAGTCACTGAAGCACTCCTCCAATACGCCGCGCGCGCGAACGAACTAGCTCGCACGCCGCCAACCGCCGCCGCCGAGTTCCGCGAGGCGGCCGATCTCGCCGACCGCCACTACCGCCTCGGAGCCGTGCCGCTCGCCACCTACATCGAGATGCAGAAGCAATACCTCGAAGCCCTCGAAGCGCTGCTCCAAACCAAGCAGGGCGCGCTCGAAGCCAGCGAGCAATTGCACCTGCTCACCGGCCGCAGCCTCAACTCGCTCACCGAAATCAAGCCGGCCAAGGATTGAACCATGAAAATAAACTGCCTTCTTTCCCTGCTGGTTGTGTCCGCCTTGCTCCTCGGCTGCAACGGCAAGCCCGCGAGTTCCGCCGGGGACGACGCGGATGACCACGGCATCAACTTCAAGGCCAAAGAGGGCTTGGCCGTCCCCGACGCCCTCGCCCGGCACATTGGCTTGAAGCTGGAAGACGTGGCGGCGCGCAAGGTCAACGGACAGCTCACCTTCACCGCGCAAGTCTATGGCGAATCCGGACCAGTCGCGCGCCGCGTCACGCTCGCCAGTGCGTGGGTGGACCAATCCGTGGCGAAGCTCGTTCCGACCGGGTTGGACATCGTTGCGCTCACGGCAGGCACCAATTCGCTCACCGGAGTTGTCACTCGTGTCGTGTCCGCCGCCGACACCAACGCTCCCGTTGAAGTCCTGCTGGAGCTTCCCGCCGGGTCGGACGAACTTCGGCTGGGCGACTTCCTGCGCATCACCGTCAGCACGCCGGGCAAGGAGGAAGTCGCGGTGATACCGCACACCGCGCTGCTCCGCACGGCCGAGGGAACCTTCGTGTATGTGGTCAACGGCTTTCGCATCAAGCGCACCGCCGTGAAGCTGGGCAGCGAGCATGACGGCGTCATCGAGGTCCGCGATGGCCTGCTGGCCGGGGACAAAATCGCGGTGAGCGGCGTGCCGCTGCTCTGGCTCGCGGAACTTCAAAGCATCCGCGGCGGCAAGTCCTGCTGCGATGTCCACTGAGCCATGCTCGACCGCCTCCTCGAATTCTCCCTCCGCCAGCGCCCGTTCATCGCGCTGGCCACCGCCATCCTCGTCGTCGCCGGCGTGCTGGCCGCGCTGCGCCTGCCGATTGACGCCGTGCCGGACATCACCAACGTCCAGGTGCAAATCAACACCGCCGTGCCCGCGCTCGCGCCAGAGGAGATTGAGAAGCTCGTCACCTTCCCGCTGGAAAGCGAGATGGCCGGCCTGCCCGGCCTCGTCGAGCTGCGTTCGCTTTCCAAGTTCGGCCTGTCGCAGGTGACGATGGTGTTCGCCGACGGGACCGACGTGTTCCGCACGCGGCAGCTTGTGAGCGAGCGGTTGCAGTCCGTGCTGGACTTGCTGCCCCCCGGCCTCTCGCCCCGGCTCGCGCCCATCACCACCGGCCTCGGCGAGATTTACTACTTCGCCGTGGATTTCACGGCGGCGGCCACGAACAAGCCGGCCTCGCGCGTGGACCAACTGCGCGCGCTCAAGCTCATCCACGACTACCAAATCAAGCCGCTGCTGCGCAACACGCCAGGCCTCGCCGAGGTCAACCTGAGCGGCGGCTACGACAAGCAAATCGTCATCTCGCCCGACCCCGCGCGGCTCCTGAGCGTCGGCATGAGCTTCAGCGAGGTCGCGGAGAAGATTGCCGAGAACACGCGCAACGTCGGCGGCGGCCTGGTGGAATTGGGCGGCGAGCAAATCGTCATCCGCGCCAACACACGCGTCACGCAGCTCGACCAGATTGGCGCGCTGCCGCTCCGTTTCGGCGCGGGCGTCCAGCCCATCCTCGTGCGCGACGTGGCGACGGTCGGCATCGGCTCCAGCTTCCGCACCGGCGCGAGCACGCACAACGGCGAGGAGGCGCTCGTGAGCGCGGCCATCATGCTCATGGGCGAGAACAGCCGCCTCGTCGCGCGGGCCGTGCGCGACAAGCTCGCGGAAATTCAGACCAAGCTCCCGCCCGGCATCCGCATCGAGCCGCTCTACGACCGCGCCACGCTGGTCAACGCCACGATTGGCACCGTCGAGAAAAACCTCGTCGAGGGCGCGCTGCTCGTCGTTGTCGTCCTCTTCGCGCTGCTGGGCAACTGGCGCGCGGCGGTCATCGTCGCGCTCGCCATCCCGCTCTCAATGCTCCTCGCGATGACCGGCATGGTGCGCTTCGGCATCTCCGGCAACTTGATGAGCCTCGGCGCAATTGACTTCGGCCTCATCATTGATGGTGCGGTGGTGATGGTGGAAAACATCATTCGTCGGCTCGGGGAAAAGCAGCATCAACTTGGCCGCGTGCTCACGCCCAAGGAGCGGCTGGAAGGCGTGCTCACCTCCGCGAAGGAAGTCGCCAGCCCGATGTTCTTTGGCGTGCTCATCATCACGGTGGTCTATGTCCCCATCCTCGCGCTGGAAGGCGTGGAGGGGAAAATGTTTCACCCGATGGCGCTCGTCGTGATGCTCGCGCTGGGCGGCGCGCTGGTGCTGGCGCTCACGCTCATGCCGGTGCTGTGCTCGGCGTTCCTCGGCGGAAAAATCACGGAGGAGGACAACTGGGTTGTCCGCCAGACCAAGCGCCTTTACACGCCGCTGCTCGACTTCGGCCTGCGGCGGCGCGCGCTCGTCATCGTGCCTTCGCTCGCGCTCTTCGGGCTGTCGCTCTGGGTCTTCACACGGCTGGGCGCGGAGTTCATCCCGCAGCTCGACGAGGGCGACCTGACGCTCCAGTTCATCCGCAGCAGCAGCGCGGGGCTGGGCGCGTCGCTCGACTTGCAGAAACGGTCCGAGCAAATCCTCCGCGCGGAGTTCCCGGAGATTCGCACCCTCTTCTCGCGCATTGGCACATCCGAGATTGCCCTCGACCCGATGGGGCCGAACGTCGGCGACACTTACCTCATGCTCCACCGGCGCCAGCAGTGGCGCGCGGTCAATGGCCGCGTGCCCACCAAGGCGGAACTCGCGCAGCAAATGCAGGCCGTGCTCACCGCCCGCGTGCCCGGCCAGGGCTACCTCATCAGCCAGCCCATCCAACTGCGCTTCAACGAAATCATGGCCGGCGCGCGCGCCGACCTGGTCTGCAAAATCTACGGTGACGACTTCGCCGAGCTGGAGCGGCTGGCCGGCGAGACCCGCGCCGTCGTGCAATCCCTCCGGGGTGGCAAGGAGGCGGAGTTCGACGCCATCGGGCGCGTGCCGCTGCTGGAAATCACCCCGCGCCGCGACACGCTCCGCCGCCACAACCTCCACGCCGAGGATGTGAACAAGGTCGTGGAAACCGCGCTCGCCGGCACTGAGGCCGGCTATCTCATCGAGGGCAACCGCCGCTTCCCGCTGGTCATCCGCCTTGCGGAACCGCTGCGCGCCGACGTGGAGGCGATGAAGCGCCTGCCCGTGCGCGCCGAGGGCGGCGGCCTGCTCACGCTCGGCCAGGTCGCCGACATCCACCTTGCGGAGCAGGTCGCGATGATTGCGCGCGAGAACACGCAGCGCCGCGCCGGCATCCTCATCAACGTGCGCGGGCGCGACACCGCCGGCTTCGTCGCCGAGGCCGACGCGGCGATTCGCGCGAAGGTGAAATTCCCTGACGGCTATTACTTCGAGTTCGGCGGGCAGTTCCGCAACTTGGTGAAGGCGAAGGAGCGGCTGATGATTGTCGTGCCGCTGGCCTTGGCGTTTATCTTCGTGCTGCTCTTCCTCAGCTTCGGCTCGGTGCGGCAGGCCGCGCTCATCTTCGTGTGCGTGCCGTTGGCCGTTACCGGCGGCATCTTCGCGCTGTGGCTGCGCGGGATGCCCTTCACCATCAGCGCCGCCGTCGGGTTCATCGCGCTCTCGGGCATCGCCGTGCTCAACGGCATCATGCTCATCAGCTTCATCAACCAGCTCCGCGCCGGGGGCAAATCCCTCCGCGACGCCGTGGTGGAAGGCACCCTCACGCGATTGCGCCCCAAGCTGATGACCGCGCTCGTGGCCAGCTTCGGCTTCGTGCCGATGGCCCTTGCCACCGGCGCGGGCGCGGAAGTGCAGCGTCCGCTCGCCACCGTGGTCATCGGCGGCATCATCACCTCCACCTTCCTCACCCTCGTGCTGCTGCCCGTCCTCTACGAGTGGATGGAGAAACGCTTTGTGACCGCCGCCGAAACCGGCGCGGCCCAATCGGGACAACCCGGCGCTCCCGCAAACACCAAGCCGCCGGAAGTCAGTCACTAGAAAACACACACCATGAAACTGCTCCCCCTCGCCGTCGCGCTCCTCGCGGTCGTCACCCTCAGCGCCTGCAAGAAGGACGAACACGCCGGCCACGACCACAAGCCCGGCGAGAAGCACGACCACGGCAAGCCCAAGGCCGCCAAGCCCCTCGCCGGTCCCAAGGGCGGCAAGCTCCTCGACAACGCCGCCCCGCGCGCCGAGTTCGTCATCGGCGCGGACCGCCGCGTCACCGTCGGCTTCTACGACGCCCAGCTCAAGCCCGTCCCCGCCGTTGGCCAGGTCATCGCCGTCACCGCCGAGCCGAAGTCCGGCAAGGTCGCCTTGACGATGGAAGCCAAGGACGGCGCGTTCGTCTCCAAGGAAGCGCTGCCGGACGGCGACGGTTACAACCTCATCGTGCAAGTGAAGGCCACGGCCGAAGCCGCCCCGCAGAATTTCCGCCTCACGCTCGACCTCAGCAATTGCGGCGGCTGCAAGCTCAAGGAATACGCCTGCACCTGCGACCATTGAGGTTCCCACGCGCCGTCACGCAGCTTGCCGGTCGTTGACCGAAGTGAAAAACTCCTGCGCGTGCCCAGCCTCGCCGTGACCGATGAACTCCTCAGCCGGGAGCCGATGGTCCGCCTCGGCGTCTTCGTCGGCGTCTTCGTGCTGATGAGCGTGTGGGAGTGCCTTGCCGCACGTCGCGAGCGGCCCGTTGCCCGGGTGCGTCGGTGGCCGGGCAACTTGGGCGTGTCGGTCCTCGATGCGTTGCTCGCCCGTTTCGTTGCGCCTGCCGGGGCGGTCGGCTTCGCCCTGTTCATCGAGGCGCGCGGCTTCGGACTCTTCCACAGCGTTAACTGGCCGGTGCTGCTGGAGGTGATGGCTTCAGTCGTCGTGCTGGACTTGGCGATTTACTGGCAGCACCGGCTCTTTCATTCCGTGCCTGTGCTGTGGCGGCTTCACCGGATGCACCACGCGGACCTCGACGTGGATGTCACGACCGGCGCGCGGTTTCATCCGTTCGAGATTCTCCTCTCGCTGGGCATCAAGTTCCTCGTCATCGCCTTGCTGGGCGCTCCCGCCGTGAGCGTCTTGCTCTTCGAGGTGCTGCTCAATGCCACCGCCATGTTCAACCACAGCAACGTGAAGGTGCCGCAAACGGTGGAACGCCTGCTCCGCTGCTTCGTCGTAACGCCCGACTTGCACCGGGTGCATCACTCGGTCCTGCGCCACGAGACGGACAGCAACTTCGGCTTCAACCTGCCTTGGTGGGACCGGCTATTCGGAACCTATCGCGCCCAACCGGAAGCCGGCAACGACGGCATGACCCTTGGCCTTGAGCAGTTCCGTGAGCCGGAGGAGCTGCGGCTGGACCGGATGCTGACGCAACCGTTCAGGCAGGAGGGCCGCGAAGAGGGTAAGCCCAGTAAACGGTGCGAATTCCCTCGCACTGATTGAACATCCGGCTCAGTGCGTCACGAGCGTGCCGACCTTTTCGCCCATCACCACGCGCTTGATGTTGTGGGGCTTGAAGAGGTCGAAGACGATGATGGGCATCCCGTTGTCCATGCAGAGGGCGAAGGCGGCGGCGTCCAGCACCTTGAGCTGCTGCGCGAGCGCGTCGTGGTAGCTGATTTGCGTGTAGCGCTTGGCCTTGGGGTTCTTTTTCGGGTCGCTGTCGTAGATGCCGTCCACCTTGGTGGCCTTGAGGATGACTTCGGCGTTCATCTCGTTGGCGCGCAGGGCGGCGGCGGTGTCGGTGGAGAAGTAGGGGTTGCCGGTGCCGCCGGCGAAGATGACGACGCGGCCCTTCTCAAGGTGGCGCACGGCCCGGCGGCGGATGAAGGGCTCGGCGACTTGCGTCATGCTGATGGCGCTCTGGACGCGGGTGGGGACTTGCTGTTTTTCCAGCGCGTCTTGGAGGGCGAGGGCGTTGATGACGGTGGCGAGCATGCCCATGTAGTCGCCGGTGGCGCGCTCGATGCCGCGCTCGCTGCCGGAGAGGCCGCGGAAGATGTTGCCGCCGCCGACGACGATGACGAGCTCGACGCCGAGGGCGTGGATTTCGGCAATCTGTTGGGCCATGTCGAGGACGACTTCGGGACTGATGCCCGAGCCGGCTTCCCCGCCGAGGGCCTCGCCGCTGAGTTTGAGGAGGACGCGCTTGAACTTGGGCTGGGGGTGGGTGCGTTTGGGCATGGGATTTAGGCGAAGGAGGGAAGGGGAGCGCCCGCGCCGAGGGACGGGTGGGAGTGGGAGTGCGGCGCGAGTAACATCGTGCTTCACTTGTAACGAGTCGCGGCCGTTGAGTCAATGCAGTGCCCGCAGCGGGAGTTGCGCACAGCCGCAGTCGTTCAGTGCACGGCTGGCGGCGTCGGGCTCACTTTGAACTTTGAACTTTGACCGCTGAACTTTAGCTTCCGCCCGCTTTACATGGCTCTTCAACTGTTCAACACGCTGACCCGCACGGTGGAAAAGTTTGTTCCTCTGGACCCGTTGGGGCGGCAGGTGGGGATGTATTGCTGCGGGCCAACCGTCCACGACTACGCGCACATCGGGAACTTCCGCACGTTCGTCTTCACGGACGTGGTGCGGCGCTACCTGGAGTTTCGCGGCTTCGCCGTGAAGCACGTGATGAACATCACGGACGTGGAGGACAAGATCATCAAGCGCGTGCAGCAGCGGCAGACGACGCTGCGGGAATTCACGGGCAAGTATGAGGCCGAGTTTCTCGCGGATTTCGACGCGCTTCAGTGCCAGCGCCCGCACGTCCTGCCCCGGGCCACGGAGCATCTGCCGGAGATCATTTCACTCATCGAGAAGCTCGTCACACGCGGCATCGCGTATCAGGCGCCGGACGGCTCGGTGTATTTCAGCATCGAGAAGTATCGCGGCTGCGGCTGCCACTACGGGCAGCTCGTGAACCTGAACTTCGACGCCATGCGCGTGGGCGAGCGGGTGGCGAGTGACGAATACGAGAAGGAGGCCGTCGCCGACTTCGCGTTGTGGAAGCAGCGCGTGCCGGAGGATGGCGAGGTTTTCTGGCCCAGCCCGTGGGGCGAGGGCCGGCCCGGCTGGCACATCGAGTGCAGTGCGATGAGCACGAAGCATCTCGGCGAGAGCTTCGACCTGCATTTGGGCGGCGAGGATTTGATGTTCCCGCACCACGAGGACGAGATCGCACAGAGCGAGGGCGCGCTGGCGTATCCGCCGGGGCAGCGCTTCGTGAAGCACTGGATGCACGGCTCGCACCTGCTGGTCGAGGGCAAGAAGATGAGCAAGTCGCTCGGCAACTACTTTACGCTGCGCGATCTGTTGGCGAAGGGCTTCACGGGCCGGGAAATCCGTTACCTCCTACTCACCGCGCACTACCGCGCGCAGTTCAACTTTACCATGGACGGCCTCGCGGGTGCGCGCGCGGCGCTGGCGCGACTGGACGAATGCGTCGGCAAGCTGCGCGAGCTGGCGGGCGGAACCACTGCGCCGCCAGATCAGGGGCTGCTGGTGCAGTTCACCAAGGCGATGGACGAGGACTTGAACGTCTCCGCCGCGTGGGGCGCGGTGTTCGAGTGGGTGACTGAGGTCAACCGAAAGCTGGCGGCGAACGAATTGGCCCAGCCGCAAGCGGCGGCGGCGCTGGCGGCATGGAACCGCGTGGACGAAACCTTTGGCCTTGGCAGCACGCAGCAGGACGCCGCCCCCGCCGAAGTGCTCGCGCTCGTCGAGGAGCGGCAGGCCGCGCGCACGGCGAAGGATTTTAAGCGCAGCGATGTCGTCCGCGACCAACTCAAGGCGCTGGGCTGGGCCGTGGAAGACACCGCCAAGGGACCGCGCGTGAAACGGATCTGAAATGACCCACGACCATGCCCGGATTGTTCATCACCTTTGAAGGCACGGAAGGCGGCGGCAAGAGCACGCAGGTCGCGCTGCTGGCCGAGCGGCTGCGCCAGCTTGGGCGCCGCGTCCGGGTCTTGCGCGAACCGGGCGGCACGCCCATCGGCGAGGAAATTCGGCACCTGCTTAAGCATCACCCGGCGAATGTGGCGATGATGCCGGAGGCCGAACTGTTACTGATGAACGCCAGCCGCGCGCAACTCGTGCGGGAGGTGATCCGCCCTGCGCTGACGGCCGGGGACATGGTCTTGTGCGACCGGTTCTACGACTCGACGACTGCGTATCAAGGCCACGGACGGCAGCTCAACTTGGCGTTGGTGCAGTCGGTGATTCAGTTCGCCGTGGGCCACACGCACCCGCACTTGACGCTGCTGCTGCGCGTGCCGACCGAGGTGAGTGAGGCGCGAAGACTCGCCCGCCAGGTGGCAACGGCGGGGCCGCGCGACCGTTTCGAGGAGGCGGACCGGGAGTTCTTCCGGCGCGTCGAGCACGGGTTTGACTTGATCGCCGAGGCGGAACCGGAGCGGGTGAAAATCCTGGACGCCACGCAGAGCATTGAGGCGGTGCATGACGGCATCTGGCGGCTGGTGGAGGCGCATTTGTCTCGGCTGCGCGACGGGTGATGAAGCGGCTCCGTGCTTGTCCGCGCTCCATCTGATTGAGAAGTGCGTGCAAAGGGCGACGCTTTGCTTTACCTGTCCGCCCCGCGCGTGAACCCGTCGCTGCTCCAACAACTGCTCCGTGAGAACCCCGTCGTCGTGACGGGGCAGGGGGCTTTCTGCGGAGCGGGAGCGAGCGTGGCTGAACTTTGGCAAGCCGTGCTGCGCGGCGAATCCCCGGCGGACTGGCTGCCGGAGGAACTATCGCCCGCCGGACTGAAAGTCGCCGGCTGCCGCGCGGCGAATCCCCCGCTCACCCGGCTCACGCGCAAGCTGGACCGCAGCGCGCAGTTCGCCCACGCGGCGGCGCAGGAGGCGTGGAGCGCGGCGCGACTCGACACCCAGCCCGTCGCGGCGGAACGCGTCGGCATCTTCGTCGGCACGTCGCGCGGCGCGGTGGGAAAACTGGCGGACACCCTAGCCGCTGGGCTGACGCGTCGCGCGCGTCCCTCCGACGCCGCACACTGCTCGCTCGCGAACATCAGCGGGATGCTCTCGCTCGCCTTTCCCGCGCACGGCCCGGCGCTGACCGTCTCGGCCACGTGCGCTTCCGGCGCGGCGGCGATTGCGCTGGCGGCGCAGCAAATTCTCCTCGGCACGGTGGACGTGGCAATTGCGGGCGGAGCGGAAGCGCCGTTGAACCCGCTGGTCCTCGCGCAGCTTCACGCCGCCGGCATCCTCGGCCACGCCGCCGACCCGCGCCGGACCTGCAAGCCCTTCGACGCGGCCCGCAACGGCATCGTGCTGGGTGAGGGCGCGGGCTTCCTTATCTTGGAATCGCAGGCCTCGGCCCAACGCCGTGGAGTAAACATCCTCGCCCGACTCACCGGCTGGGCGCTGGCGGCGGAAGGCGGGGAGCGCGTGGGCATGGACGCAACGGGCGCGAGCTTGAGCCGCGTCCTCACCGAGGCGCTCACGCTCGCGGGCATGGCCCCGACGGAATTGGGCTACGTCAACGCCCACGGCACCGGCACCGTGCTCAACGACCGCGCGGAAGCCAACGCGCTGCGCCTCGCGCTCGGCGACGCAGCGGCGCGCGTGCCGTGCTCCTCGACGAAGGCGGTGACGGGCCATTGCCTCGGCGCGTCCGCCGCGCTGGAGGCGGTGATTGCCATCCAAGCGATTCGCGAAGGCCGACTTCCGGGCACGGCGAATTGCGATTCGATGGACCCCGGGGTGAAGCTGAACCTACTGCGCGGGAGCGTTGCAGCACCGGTGGAATCCGCCATGTCAGTCTCCGCCGGCTTCTGGGGGAACCAGGCGGCGCTGGTGTTTCAGCCGGCTTGAGGCGTGCCGTTCTTGGTCTCCGCTTCTGCCGTCAGCGGGGTGCCGCAATCCAGGCAGTAGTTCGACTGCGGCGGGCAGTTGAGGCCGCAGCCCGGGCAGAGGATGTGCGCGTGCTTGTGGCGGCGGTGGATGATGAGGTTGCGGATGTAGGGAATCCACGTGAAGGCGTAGGCGAAGATGAAGACGGAGTCCTTCTGGTAGAAGAGCGCGTAGGCCAGCAGCAGCAGCGAACCGGTGAGGCTGAGCCACCAAAACGCCGAGGGCACGACGACTTGTTTGCGTTTCTCGGTGGCATACCACTGGACGACGAAGCGCGAGAAGAATACGGCGTTGCCGAGCCAGCCGACGATTTTCCAGACGTGCCACTCGATGCCGAGAAACTTCCCGCCAGGGAAAAGTAGTGAGTCCATGCCAGAGGGTGGACAGGGGCGGGGAAGTTGAGAAGGGGAAAGAGGGCAGCGATCAGCTTTTAGCGGGCAGATGGACCCCTCGACTACGCTGCCCGCT
>Ga0049084_10000834_pt1 | contig 12300 bp, 10 predicted proteins | sample GreLakmeON33MSRF_FD_66720 | JGI IMG/M metagenome (GOLD analysis project Ga0049084, IMG submission 66720) | Freshwater lentic microbial communities from great Laurentian Lakes, MI, USA - Great Lakes metaG ON33MSRF | ecosystem: Environmental > Aquatic > Freshwater > Lake | place: Great Lakes... | reverse complement strand
TCAACTATTTTTTCAATTTTAACATTCCAATCCTTTTCCATGGATATTTCCTTACCCGGTTTATAAAACTCCTGAAACCAAAAAGGTATATTACCCGTTGTTATTCCCGAAAGGTCGCCCTCAAAATAACTCCCCCTACTCCTCAATTCGGTACTACCTCCAATCATTAAAAACCCTTTTTCTAAAAAAGTAACCGGAATATCGTAATCCGCTAAAGTAAGAACGTGCAAAGCACTTGCTCTTTTTATTGAACGCAACATTTGCGATGTAACTGGAATGTACTTGCTGGAAGCTCCTGAAGTGCCTGAACTCAAAGCGAAATATTTTACTTTACCAGGCCAACAAACATTTTCTTCATTATTTAATAAGCGAAACCACCAGGTATCATATATTTTTTGATAATCAAAAACAGGTACTTTTTTTTGAAATTCAAGCATTGGTTTTTTTGAAAAAACGATACTGTCAAAATCATATTCCTTGCCAAAGGATGTGTTTCGTGCTTTGCGCAACAATTTCAATAAGGCCGACTGCTGAATTTTTAATACATCCTTCTTACGCCTAACTTTTGGAATTGTTTTTTTTAATTCGACAGCACGGGTAAGTATTTTAGTAAATAAAGTCATTTATACATTGAAAAAAACAAATATATCAATCAATTTTTACATTTGTACATTTCATTTTCACTATACTGCTATATGGGAGCAATTAATATTATTTAACATATGCCACACGAAGGGTATACTAAAATGCACATATTATTCGTTATTATTGCCTACGATGAACATTAAGAACTGTTTATTCCTTTTTTACAGTCTCGCTTGCTGCCACTTTTCACTTGCTCAAAAAAACGAATTGGGCTTATTTTTAGGTGGCTCCTATTACATTGGTGATTTAAACCCAATAAAACAGTTTCACAAAACACAGCCTTCTGTTGGCTTAGTATACAGAGGAAATATCAATTACCGACAAACCATAAAATGCGGCATTAATTATGGAAAACTTACTGCGAGTGATGCGCAATCGAACGATATAACTCAACGCAATCGCAATCTAAATTTCACCTCTACCTTATGGGAAGCCACAGCACAGTACGAATTTAATTTTTTTCCATACGAAACCGGCAACTGGCAAATCCCTTCTAGTCCATTTGTTTTTATAGGGATATCTGCCTTTCGATTTAATCCTCAAGCTGATGTAAATGGCAACTATGTGGATTTACGCAATTTGAGTACCGAAGGGCAAGGAACAACTTATTACAACCGAAAAAAATATAGCACCAATCAACCTTCCATTCCTTTTGGAATAGGATTTAAAGCTACCGTATCCAAACACTTAAGCATTGCTGCTGAATGGGGTATGCGCAAAACATTTACCGATTATATTGACGATGTGAGTAAGACCTATGTTGATCCCGCCATATTGGAAGCCGAGAAGGGGGCATTGGCTGCCGAACTTTCCAACCGAAGCAATTTGGCTTACGTAACTGGTACCGACAGGCAAAGAGGCAATTCAAAAAACAAAGATTGGTACTCCTTTGCAGGAATAACAGTAGCCTATAAGTTCACCGACCAACGCGACCGTTGCCCTGCCTATTAATTTAATAATTATTGTAACTTTGATGGCGTTTTTTAACGCCCTAGAAAAACATGGTTGATATAAGTAAAGTAGATCTAAATAAATTGCCCAAGCACATTGCTATTATAATGGATGGCAATGGTCGTTGGGCTAAAACACAAGGTGAGGATAGAATATATGGTCATTTAAATGCCATCACTGCCGTAACTGAAACGGTGGAAATGGCGGCCGAAATTGGTGTGAAATACCTTACACTCTATGCCTTTTCAACCGAAAACTGGAACCGCCCAAAACAGGAAGTAGATGCGCTGATGGGCTTGTTGGTTAAAACACTCAAAAATGAAGTGAAAAGGCTAAATGACAATCAAATAAAATTAGCAACCATTGGTGACGCCAAAAGTTTGCCAAAAGAAACCTACGATGAGTTAATGCACACCATTGAATCAACTTCCCAAAACACCAAAATGACAGTTGTTATTGCATTAAGTTACAGCTCGAAATGGGAAATTATTGAAGCAATAAAACAAATAGCCAAAAAAGTAAAAAGCAATACTATTTCCATCAACGATATCAACGACAAACTTATTTCCTCTCATTTAAACACAGATGGAATACCTGACCCGGATATACTCATACGTACAAGCGGTGAAAAACGCATCAGTAATTTTTTGTTGTGGCAAATTGCTTATTCCGAACTGTATTTTACTGACAAACTTTGGCCCGACTTTAGAAAACAAGATTTGGTAGATGCCATATTGGATTATCAACAACGTGAACGTAGGTTCGGACTAACCAGCGAACAAATAAGCAAATAGAAAATGAAAAGAATACAAAACTACGTGACACTTGTTTTTTGCTTATTTATGTTGGCTTCAAAAGCCCAAGTTGCCATTGGCAATGATTTAGAAACCATTGATTATAATTCTCCTCGTGAATATGAAATTGGGGGAATGACCATTAGCGGAACCGATTACCTGGACAAAAATGTATTGATAACCATTTCGGGTTTAACCATTGGCGATAAAATTATGGTTCCGGGCGAAAAAATAACACGCGCCATTCAAAACTTATGGGAACAAAACCTATTTGCCAACATTGATATTAAAGCTACAAAGGTTCAAAACAATGTCGTTTTCCTTAACATACACGTAGAGGAGCGTCCGCGACTTTCCAGGTTTTCTTTTACAGGAATTAAAAAAGGTGAAGCAGATGATTTACGTGAAAAAATAAGACTTATAAAAGGTAAAATAGTTACCGATAATCTTGTGGTATCATCACAAAATATTATTAAAGAACACTTTGTTGACAAAGGGTTTTATGATATGGTTGTGAATGTAGCACAAAAAAAAGACACCACTTTATTGAACAGCGTAATTGTATACTTTAACATAAAGAAAAATAAAAAAATAAAGATTAAAGAAATATACTTTACCGGAAACACCCAAATCAAGGAAGGTAAACTTCACAGGTTGATGAAAGAGACGAAAGAAAAACACTGGTACAATGTGTTTAAAGGATCGAAATATTTGGAAGAAAATTACGAAGCCGATAAAATTAGCATTATTGACAAGTACAATGAAAAAGGATTTAGGGATGCTAAAATTAAAAGCGATACTATTGGGAGAGACTTAGAAGGTTTGCTAAACATAAAAATAAATATTGAAGAGGGGAAAAAATATTATTTCCGCCATATAATTTGGGTAGGAAATTCAAAGTATACAACGGGCAGATTAGATACTCTTTTAGGTATTAAAAAAGGTGATATATTTAATCAAGCAACACTCGAATCTCGTTTATTTATGAGTGCCGATGGACGAGACGTTAGCTCTTTGTATATGGATGAAGGATATTTGTTTTTCAACGTTACCCCAGTTGAAATAGTAGTAGATAATGACTCCATCGATTTTGAAATGCGCATTTATGAAGGGAAACAAGCACGTGTTAATAAAATTACTGTTGTAGGAAATACAAAAACAAACGACAAAGTCATTATGCGTGAAATACGCACCAAACCGGGACAATTATTTAGTCGTGCCGACATCATCCGATCGCAACGAGAATTATCGCAATTACGCTATTTTAATGCGCAGAAAATGGGTGTGAACCCTAAACCAAATCCGGCCGATGGAACCGTTGATATTGAATACGTAGTGGAAGAAAACCCTTCCGATCAAATTGAGCTTTCGGGCGGTTACGGTAACAAAAACTTATTAATCACTGCAGGTATTTCTTTCAATAATTTCTCAGCAAATAATTTTTTTAAAAAAGGTGCTTGGCAACCGCTTCCAGCAGGTGACGGACAATCCTTAAGCTTGCGTGCGCAAACAAGCGGTTTATATTATCAATCCTACAGCGCCTCTTTTGTTGAGCCTTGGCTAGGAGGTAAAAAACAAAACTCATTTAGTGTATCCATTTACCACAACGTACAAAATCGTTATGGTTCTAAAAAAGATGACCCTGCGCGGCAAGTAATCAAAATAACAGGTGTTTCGGTAGGACTTGGAAAAAGATTAAAAATTCCAGATGATTATTTCACCTTGTACAACGATTTTAGCGCCCAAAAATATAAGTTGGAAAATTATGATTTAGGATTTAAAACTGGTGAGTTTTTCAAAAGCGGATTCTCCTATAACTTGCCCTTCAAGTCTGTATTATCGCGCAGCTCCATTGATGCACCTATCTATACACAATCGGGAGGGACAATATCTTTAACAGCACAAGCAACATTACCTTATTCCTTATTCAACGGGAAAGATTATGTAGATGTTACACCCGAAGAAAAATACAAGTTTATTGAATATTATAAGCTAAAATTCAGCACCAGCTGGTTTACAAAATTGGTTGATAAATTGGTACTCAATACACGTGTTGGAGTTGGTTACTTAGGTAATTATAATAAAACTATAGGCACTTCACCTTTTGAGCGTTTTTATTTAGGTGGTAGCGGCTTGTCGGGGTACAATTTAGATGGCAGAGAAATAATTGCATTACGTGGTTATACTGACGGTGATTTATCACCCAGTACGGGAGCTTCTGCTATTGTAAAATATACAATGGAATTACGTTACCCTTTTTCCTTAAATCCACAAGCAACAATTTTTGGCTTGGCTTTTGCAGAAGCAGGTAATTCATGGAGCAGTTTCAAAGAGTTTAACCCCTTTGTTGTAAAGCGATCAGCGGGAGCAGGAGTAAGAATATTTTTACCAATGTTTGGAATGTTGGGATTTGATTACGGCTGGGGATTTGATTATTCAACGCAAGGACGTTCCGGCAGAAATGTTGCAACTGGGTTGGTTAAGAAAGGTGAATTTGCTTTCACAATAGGAGCTACCATTGGTGATTTATAAAATAATAGTAACTTTGCCTCGTCAGAAGCACAAAAAATAAAAAAGATGAAAAAACTTGTTTTAGCAATTGGCTTTACCATTTTTAATTTAGGAATTGCATCGGCACAAAAGTACGGATACGTTGATTCACAATATATTTTGAACAACATTCCGGAATATAAAACATCGCAATTACAGCTCGACAATATGTCGGTGACCTGGCAAAAAGAAATTGAAGCCAAGTATTCCGAAATTGACAAAATGTACAAAGCGTTTCAAGCAGAACAAATTTTGCTTACCGAAGAAATGAAGAAGAAGCGTGAGGACGAAATAATTGCCAAGGAACGCGATGCCAAAGAACTTCAAAAACAACGTTTTGGTGTTGACGGTGATTTATTTAAAAAACGTCAAGAAATGATTAAACCTGTTCAGGACAAAATATACAACGCCATTAAAACCTACGCTGAAAAAGGAGCTTACTCTGTAATATTCGACAAATCGAGCGATTTAACAATGTTGTACGCTACCCCTAAATTGGATAAAAGCGATGATATATTGTTGCTGATGGGTTACAAAAAAGGTTCAGCTGCAGGAGCAAAAGAAGGAACAGTAGGAACTGGTGGAGGAGCGAACGGAACGGGTTCAACAAAAGTTAAATAATTAATAAATAAACCAATAATAGTATGAAAAAAATAGTAAGTTTTATTGCAGTAGCTTTAATAGCATTTAGCACATCGGTTAGCGCACAAAAAGTAGCACATATAAGTTTAAACGACTTATTGTTGTTGATGCCTGAAAGAAAAAAAGCAGAAGCCGATATTCAAGAATATGCTAAGCAACTTGATAGTCAATTAAAATCAATGAGTGCTGAGTACGAAGCAAAAGTGGGCGATTATCAAGCTAAAGAAGCAATGATGACCGAACCCATTAAAATGGATAAGCAAAAAGAGATAGCCGGTTTAGAAGACAGAATAAAAGAGTTTCAACAAACAGCGCAAGAGTCGTTGCAAAAAAAACAAAATGAACTGTTAGAGCCAATGGTTAACAAGGCGAAAAAAGCAGTGGAAGATGTTGCAAAAGAATTGGGATATAAAAATGTAATTGACAGCAGCGTAGGTGTATTATTATACTCCGATCCGGCTGACGATATTATGGCACAAGTGAAAAAGAAAATGGGCATTACTGATGTTCCTACTCCTTCACCAAGTCCGGCACCAAAAAAATAAAAAAAAGAGTCCCTTCATCGGGACTTTTTTTATGCTTCAAAAGTGAACAAAAATCCAATAGGCATATTTGATTCGGGTTATGGCGGACTTACTGTTTTAAAAGAAATAGTAAAACAACTTCCACAATACGACTATATTTATTTAGGCGATAATGCGCGTTCGCCTTACGGTACACGCTCCTTTGAAACCATTTATGAATACACCTTGGAATGTGTAAAGCAATTATTTGACAAAGGTTGCCCCTTGGTAATTTTAGCTTGCAATACGGCATCGGCAAAAGCATTGCGAAACATTCAACAAAAAGATTTAATTAAAATAGCACCCAACAAAAGGGTACTAGGTGTAATTCGCCCCACAACCGAACTGGTTGGAAAGCTAACAAAAACAAGACATATTGGTGTATTGGGAACCAGCGGAACAGTGAGTTCCAACTCCTACCCCATTGAAATTGCTAAATTTTTCCCCGATGTAAAAGTGTTTCAAGAAGCTTGTCCTATGTGGGTTCCTTTGGTAGAAAACAATGAATTTAACAGTGTTGGTTCCGACTATTTTATAAAGCAAAACATCGACCACCTGTTTTCACAGAGCAATAATATTGACACCATTATTTTAGGCTGCACACATTACCCCTTGCTGATTGAAAAAATAAAAAAACACCTGCCAGCCAACATCACACTTGTTTCGCAAGGAGAAATTGTTTCGGGCAAATTATCGGAATACTTAACACGCCATCCCGAAATTGAACAACAATGCAGCAAAGGAAATAATATTGAATTTTTCACTACCGATTCTGCCGAAAACTTTGATGCTGCAGCCAGTATCTTTTATGGAGAAGCTGTGCATTCGAAGCATTTGAGTTTGTGAAAAAATAATACCATTTTAATTGCTAATATCTTTTAGAGCAAACAACTAAACCACTTGTTTCTGCACCAAATTATACTATATTTGTTATGGTAATCATTCAAGATGTTAAAAACTCACAAATTATTTCTCTTTTTTACTTTTAATATCTGTTGCTTAACTTCTATTGCACAAACCAACCTTGTACCTAACCCTAGTTTTGAGGATACATTATATTGTCCAAATGGTACAAATCAAATAGATGCCGCAATGGGCTGGTTGAATTTTGGAAATACTCCAGACTATTTTAATGCATGTGCTCCTATAAGTTTAAATGTGCTAAATAATGGCAATGTAGTTGATACTAAAAAAATGGTGTGTACTAAATAATTTCTGATTTAAATTTTGAAAGGGATAAAAGCATCTTCCCTTTCAAATTTTTATTACTCCAATCCTTAAACCAAACTCAATTGTACTTTTACTACCTTTGAGCAATAATTAAAAAACAAAATGAATCCCAATCTTGACCCATCGGACGAAAATTTTTCGGCTACCGATAAAGACATTGAAAAAGTACTCCGCCCTTCGGAGTTCGATGATTTTATGGGGCAGGACAAGGTAGTAGAAAATTTAAAAATATTTGTTGAGGCAGCAAAACTTCGTAAAGAAGCCTTGGATCATGTATTGCTTCACGGTCCTCCAGGATTAGGAAAAACAACCCTTGCCAATATCATTGCCAACGACCTTGGCGTAAACATAAAAATTACATCAGGTCCTGTACTGGATAAACCCGGTGACTTGGCAGGTTTATTAACCAATTTAGAACCTTACGATGTATTGTTTATTGATGAGATACACCGCTTAAGTCCCATTGTGGAAGAATATTTATACTCGGCTATGGAAGATTACCGTATTGATATTATGATTGATTCGGGACCCAATGCACGCAGTGTACAAATTACCTTAAACCCTTTTACATTGGTGGGTGCAACTACCCGCTCGGGATTACTTACCTCGCCCTTACGTGCACGATTTGGAATCAATGCACGTTTGGAATACTACGATTCTAAACTATTAACAAGCATTGTATCGCGCTCTTCCGAGATTTTAAAAATTGACATTGAAGAAACTGCTGCCTACGAAATTGCTCGCAGAAGCAGAGGAACACCGCGTATTGCAAATGCCTTGTTGCGCAGAACACGCGACTTTGCACAAATTAAAGGAACAGGTTCCATAGATATGGACATTGCACAAATTGCATTGAGTGCATTGAATGTCGACAAAAATGGTTTGGACGATATGGACATACGCATACTTACTACCATCATCGATAAATTCAAAGGAGGACCTGTTGGTCTTACTACCATATCAACCGCAGTAGGCGAAGAAGCCGATACCATTGAAGAAGTATACGAACCTTTTTTGATTCAGGAAGGCTATATTGCCCGTACACCGCGTGGAAGAGAAGTTACAGAACTTGCTTACAAACATTTGGGAAGAAGTTTTAATGCCAACAGAGGTCGTTTATTTGATTCCAATATTTAATTAAATGACTGTTCCTAATCCTGAAACTGAAAAAGTACACATTGCTATATTGGGCTCCACAGGCTCCATTGGAACACAGGCATTGGAAGTTATAAAAGCACAAGAAAGTAACTTTGTTGTAGAAGTTTTAACCGCAGGTTCAAATGCCGATTTATTGATTAAACAAGCATTGGAATTTAATCCGAATGCCGTTGTTATTGGCGACAAACAGCACTACACAAAAGTAAAAGAAGCACTTTCTTCTACCGATATAAAAGTATTTGCAGGTTCTGAATCCATTGCTCAAATTGTAGAGATGGATACCATCGATACAGTATTGGCTGCCATCGTTGGCTATGCCGGATTGGAATCGACACTCAGCGCCATTAAAGCAGGAAAACAAATTGCCTTAGCCAACAAAGAAACCTTGGTAGTGGCAGGCGAAATAGTAACCCAATTGGCAAAAGAAAAAGGTGTGAATATTTATCCGGTCGATTCTGAACATTCAGCCATTTTTCAATGTTTGGCAGGCGAATTTTACAATCCCATTGAGAAAATTTACCTCACCGCTTCGGGCGGTCCTTTTAGAGGAAAAGACAAAGCATTTTTAGCGCAAGTAAAAAAAGAACAAGCATTAAAACACCCGAATTGGGAGATGGGGGCAAAAATCACCATCGACTCGGCAAGTCTTATGAACAAAGGACTTGAAGTGATTGAAGCAAAATGGTTATTCAATTTAAAACACGAACAAATTGATGTGATTGTGCACCCTCAATCCATCGTGCATTCCATTGTTCAGTTTACCGATGGGTCGATGAAAGCGCAAATGGGATTGCCTGATATGAAGCTGCCTATACAGTACGCTTTGGGCTATCCAAAAAGACTTAAATCAGATTTCCCTCGTTTCGATTTTATGAAATATCCACAACTTACCTTCGAACAAGCCGATACAAAAACTTTTCGTAATCTTGCATTGGCATTTTCGGCAATGGAAAAAGGAGGTAACAGTGCTTGTGTGCTGAATGCTGCTAACGAAATTGCAGTGAGTGCTTTTTTAAACGACAAAATAGGCTTTCTGAATATGAGTGACATCATTGAAGAATGCCTGCAAAAAATTACTTTTATTAAAAAACCGAGCTATGACGATTATGTGCAAACCGACAGTGAAACGCGCCAATTAGCAAGCTTACTTATTAAATAACAACAATGGAAATACTCATAAAAGCTGCTCAGCTTATTTTAAGTTTATCAATTTTAGTAGTCTTACACGAGCTTGGACATTTTATTCCTGCCAAGTTATTTAAAACCCGTGTAGAAAAATTTTATTTATTTTTTGATCCTTGGTTCTCACTTTTTAAAATAAAAAGAGGAGGAACAGAATACGGAATAGGTTGGTTGCCACTGGGAGGATATGTAAAAATATCAGGAATGATAGATGAATCGATGGATAAGGAACAAATGAAATTGCCTCCGCAAGATTGGGAATTTCGTTCGAAGCCGTCTTGGCAACGCTTGATTATTATGATGGGTGGTGTTACAGTAAATGTTATTTTGGGAATTGTTATTTATGCAGGAGTTTTATTTTGCTGGGGTGAAGAATTTTTGCCAAATAAAAATGTAAGCAATGGTATTGCTTGTGATTCTACAGCGCTAAAATTAGGCTTTCAGAATGGCGATAAAATTATTTCGGTAGACAATAAAGTAATTGAAGACTTTAGCAAAATAGTTCCCGAAATTTTGTTTGAACAAGCACATTCGGTGCAAGTAGATAGAAGCGGAAGTAACGTAAATATTCCGTTGGATGAAAATTCAATGGCAACCATTATTCAAGGACAAGGACGAATGTTTTTTCCTCGCCAGCCTTTTGAAATCGAAGTTGTAAAAGGAAAATCAATTGCTGAAAAAGCAGGATTGTTAAAAGGCGATAAAGTAACAGGGATGGACTCTGCGACCATCAATTATTATGATGAGTTTCAAACACAAGTAAAACTAAACAAGGGAAAAAAAGTATCGTTGGGAATACTGCGCAACGGTGTCCCGAAAAATATTGAGCTGACTATTCCAACTGAAGGAATTATTGGACTTGCTCCAAAAGGACTGGATGCTTATTATGCATTCCAAAAGCGTGAATATTCCTTTTTTCAAGCTATTCCGGGAGGATTTACAAAAGCTTGGAACACCATCGATAATTACATCAAACAATTCAAGCTTATTTTTTCACCAAAAACAAAGGCCTATGAGTCGGTTGGTGGATTTATAACCTTGGGCAAAATATTTTCTCCTTATTGGGATTGGGAACATTTTTGGTTAACAACCGCCTTTCTTTCAATGGTATTGGCTTTTATGAATTTATTGCCGATACCTGCATTGGATGGAGGGCACGTAATGTTTTTATTGTACGAAGTAATAACCCGCAGAAAACCGAACGAAAAAGTGATGGAATATGCTCAATATGTTGGTATGATTCTACTCTTGGGCTTATTATTGTTCTCAAACGGAAACGATATTTTCAGGTTATTTAAATAAAATTGATTTTTTTATTTATTCCTGTAACTTTTACTAAACACGGCTGCGTCCTAGTATTAAATGAAGCACAAAAATGTTCAATGGCCATAATCGAATTCAATAGCTGCGTTGACAGGGATTACTATAGCGAAGTTTTGATGATAACCTTTCCTAACATCCGCCTTTTTAGTTAAATTTGTGTAGTGATATCCAAGGAAACCATAGACCTTATTATTGATACTGCTCGCATTGAGGAGGTGGTAGGCGATTATGTTACACTGAAGAAAAAAACAGGGGCTTATATACTTGGTTTATGTCCTTTTCACAATGAAAAATCTCCTTCCTTTACGGTAACTCCTTCACGTGGAATTTACAAATGTTTTGGTTGCGGCAAAGCGGGTAACTCTATCGATTTTATGATGGAGCTGGAAAAATATTCCTACCCTGAAACATTGCGTTACCTGGCAAAAAAATACAATATTGAAATTACCGAAGAAGTACAAAGCGATGAGCAAATAGCCGAAAAAAATGAACGCGAAAGCATTTTTGCAGTCACAGCCTTTGCACAAAAATATTTTACCGAAAATTTATTGCAGCACGAGGAAGGAAAAGCTATAGGCTTAAGCTACTTTAAGGAAAGAGGATTTCGAGATGATATAGTTGAGAAATTTCAGTTGGGTTATAGCTTAGAAAAAAGGAATGCTTTTACAGAAGCCGCCTTGGAGGCCGGTTTTAAATTAGAGTTTTTAGTTAAAGCAGGATTGAGCATATTACCTGAAAAAGAACAAGGCAATGAACATATAGAAAATAAAGCCTTCGACCGCTTTTCGGGAAGAGTACTGTTTCCAATACATAACACATCAGGAAGGGTAATTGCTTTTGGTGGACGCACCTTGCGCAGCGATAAAAAAGTTGCTAAATACATTAACTCCCCCGAAACAGAAATATACCATAAGAGCAATGTATTGTACGGTGCCTTTTTTGCAAAAAGAAGCATAGTTGAAAAAGATACCTGTTATTTGGTGGAAGGCTATACCGATGTTACATCGATGGTGCAAGCGGGCATCGACAATGTGGTGGCTTCTTCGGGAACATCCCTTACCATTGAGCAAATAAGGCTCATTCGCAGGTATACAAAAAACATTACCATTTTATACGATGGCGACAATGCAGGAATAAAAGCCAGTTTCAGAGGAATCGATTTGGTGCTGGAAGAAGGGATGAACGTAAAAGTATTGTTGTTCCCTGACGGTGACGACCCGGATTCCTATTCCAAAAAAGTAAGCAGCGAAGAGCTAAAGAGT
>Ga0049084_10000833_pt1 | contig 12305 bp, 8 predicted proteins | sample GreLakmeON33MSRF_FD_66720 | JGI IMG/M metagenome (GOLD analysis project Ga0049084, IMG submission 66720) | Freshwater lentic microbial communities from great Laurentian Lakes, MI, USA - Great Lakes metaG ON33MSRF | ecosystem: Environmental > Aquatic > Freshwater > Lake | place: Great Lakes... | reverse complement strand
ACACTCTTCCATAACGTTCCGCAACGGGACACTTTTTCGGGTTCCAAGATCGAAAGCGCGGTTATATCCGGCGCTTTGGAGGTTTCAGATTGCAATCCGCCAACAACCCCGCTAATTCTGGAAAAACGAATACAACCATTATGGCTCAAAAATTATTTCATCCGAGCATCGAAGGCGCGCAACACGGGGCGAAGAGTCTCGCCGACTTCTTGGACTACGCGAAGCGTTCCGGCGCCTCCGGCGCCCAGCCTTCCAACTACATGCTGCAAGGCCCCAAGGGCTTCAAGAGCGCTAAGGAAATCAAGCAGACGTTCGCCGACCGCGGCATGACGCTCGACGGCATTTCCGGGCATTGCCCGGTCTGGGTTCACACCACGGCGTGGACGGGCAGCCCGGGCATCCGTCCGTTCATTCCGGCGGATGTGGCGAAGAAATCACCGGCAGACATCGAGAAATGGGCGGAAAAATATGTGCTCGAACTTCTGGACCTCTGCGCGGAGCTGGGCGTGAAAATTCTCCCGATGTTCTGGGGCGTCGCCTTCGGCTGGGAAATGGCCAGCGGTTATCCGTGGGGATTCTGGGCCGGCCCCGGCTATGATTTGCTCAAGGAAGGTCAGGAACGATTCGTGAAAAAGACCGCGAAGATTCGCGCGAAGGCGAACAAGCTGGGTATCTATCTCGCCCACGAAATCCATCCCGGCACCGCCGCGATGAGCGCGGACGACTTCAACATGCTGGTAGAAATTTGCGATGGTGACAAATGTCTCGCCGTGAACGCCGATCCCTCGCACTGCTGGGAAGGCGAATCTTGGCAGGTGCGTTTCAGCAAGGTGGCCGCGCGCATTTATGCGTGCCACGTCAAGAACTTCGTCATCCGCCCGAACGTGCCGCTGCGTTTCATGGAGCCGAACTGGCAGAAGCGCGCGATGCAGTTTACCGATCTCCCCAGTGGCGAATTGAACATGAACCGCTACGTCGAGCAGCTCGTGCTCGCCGGTTATCCCGCGCGTTACTGCAAGGTGATGGGCACCAAAACCGCCCCGTTGATCGTGGAGGCGGAGAGCGCCTATCGCGATCTGGACGCGACCAGCGCCAACGGCGTGGCCTTTGTGCGGGACCACCTTTGCTTCCCGCTGGCCGCCGGCTCCTTCGAGGACGGCATGGGCGCCTGAGCGCGCCGGCCGGTCACGGGGCTGGAGTGAGACGCTTGATCTCCGCCTGATACTTTTCCACGTCCGCCTTCTCCCCCAGCCGCTGCGCCAGCGGCAGGAGCTTCTGGTAAATGTTCAAGGGCGCGGGGTAGCGGGGAACTTCCACCAGAAATTTCTGATAGAGCGCAAAGGCGTCCTTCTCCCGATCCGAATGCGACTGCAGTTCCGCCAGCATCAGCATGAGGCGGATTTTTTGCTGCGGCGACGCCACGTGGTTCAGCGCCTGTTCGTAAGCCCGCATCGCTTCGGGCAATTTTTTCAACGAGCGATGCAAGTCCCCCATTTTTTCCAGCAGCACCGCGCTTTTATTCAGCAGGAGCACCACCTGCTCCAGATATTCGGTCAGCTCCTCCGTCTTCATGCCGGTCGCCTGGTTCAGGTTCACCACGCGCAGGTGCGACCATTCCAGCAGCGGGCTGCCCCGTTTCTCGAGGTCGAAATGCAGCGCGTCCGGCGCGCGCAGGAACGGGCGGTAGAGCGGATCGCCGATCACCGTCGTCTGCCAGGAGAGTGCGCCCTGGGCCGCGTAGGCCGCCTCGCCGTAGGAGAACCGCAGGTAAATCAGCCGGGACAAAAACGTCGCCACGTCCGGCGTGCCGGAAAGATACGGCTCCTCCACGGAACCGAACGTGATCGTCGCGCCCTTGGCCAGCAGCGGCCCCGTCCAATGCGTGTTCGTGGTCCGCAGCGTGGCCGCGTTGAACGAGTGCAGATGGTAGGCGAAGGCGCCCGGCATGAACTCCACCTCCGGCAGCGTGAACGGCCCCGACACATTGTTGTCATACCAGCCCGCGTAGATCGCGACCTGGCTCATCGGAAAGGCCGCCGGCAACGTCCACTGCGTCTCATCCAAAAACGTCTCGAAGCCGAGCTGCTGGCTGATCTGCGCGCCGCTGCGCATCCAGTCGTCGCCGATCTTATAGTCGCCGTTCGTCAGCCCGCGGGCGTCGAAATAAGCGCGGCCCCACAGTCCGTTCGTCTCGGCCTGCATCGCCTTGTCCACGAGGCCGCGGGCAATGGACGCGCTCGGCCCGTCCAGTCGCGCAACCATCAGGAGGCCGTTGGTGGGATGCATTCCGCCCGCGTTGGTCGCGCTGTAAAAGGGATTGCCCAGCGGTCCGGACAGGGGCATTTTCCGGCCAAAGATCGGCAGCAGGGCCAGTTCGTTGTCCACGGCCGCCTCGTTGCGGCGCATCTCCGGCTTCATCTTGTCCACGCCCTCCTCCACCAGCGCCGGGTCGGCGGAGATTTTCAACGGCACCCCGTAGCAGAGCACCGCGTAGCGAATCTTCGCGGCGATCAACGGCACGGGCACGGGACCGGTGGCCTTGGGTTGAACCGGATTCGGCAGGAACAATTTTTTCTCGACGAGCAATTTGTAGAGCGGCGCCTGCAACTGCTCGCGATACTGCGTGCGCGTCATCGTCTCGGTGACCGGCAGGTCCAGCCCGATGACCTGCCCGGCGGGCACCTGCCGGCGCAGCGCGTAATGCTCGGCCACGCCCCGGGATTCCGGCACGCGCTTGTTATAGACCACCACCACCGTCCCGCCCGGCTCCGCGCCGTGCGCCGCCGCGCCCGCCAGCCCCAAGACGAGCCAGAAACAATTCCATGTTTTCATAATTCAGTTGTCCGCAAATTCGACCCGCAGCCCGTCGTAGGCAAACTCCACTCCGGCCGGCAGCTCCGCCTGCGCCACGTCGTGATCATAGTCGTGCGTCAAGTGCGTGAAGTAGGTCCGCGCCGCGCCGATGCGCCGCGCCGCCGTCAAGGCCTCGTCCAGGCACATGTGCGTGGGATGCGGCTCCCGCCGCAGCGCGTCCAGCACCGCCACTTCGACGCCGCGAATCTGTTCCACCACCGGCCCGGGCACCTCCTGGCAGTCGCTCAGGTAGGCGAGCCGTTTGCGCCCGCGCTGCTCGAACAAATAACCGTTCACCGTGATCCGCCCGTGCGGCAGTTCCAGCGGCGTGATCCGCAGATCGCCGATCTCAAACGGCCCCGTGATCAGCCGCGGCTCGGGCGTGAAATAACCTTTCGGAATCGGCCCGTCGTGAAAGGCGTAGGCGAAGACCCGCTTGAGCGCGTCCATCGTCGCCTGGTTCGCATAGACCGGCAGCGCGCCGCCGCGCAGGTCGCACACCCGCCGGCAGTCGTCCAGCCCCATGATGTGGTCGGCGTGCGGATGCGTGAAGACCACGGCGTCCAGCCAGCCGATTTTTTCGCGCAAGGCCTGCATCCGAAACTCCGGCGTGGTGTCCACCACCAGTTTGGTCTGCGCCGAGGTCACGTAGATCGAAGGTCTCATGCGGTGATTCTTCGGGTTGGCCAGGAACTCCGGCGGATACTCCTTGCCGATGATCGGCACGCCCTGCGACGTGCCGCTGCCAAGAAATGTAAACGCGAATGACATGAGCGTGGCGACTGTATGCCGCCCGCAAACGCCTTGTCAAAGACGGGCGCAAGCCGGGGCACGCCCGGCCGCAAATAGAACGACTTGAAGCTGATCACCTCCATCGCCTACAGATTCTGAGCGTCCGGCCCCCGCTGGCCAACTTCGGCAAACAAAACTGCAACCACACAAAACAATGAGCATGTTAAAAGAGTTCAAAGAGTTCGCCATGCGCGGCAACGTCATCGACCTCGCCGTCGGCGTGATCATCGGCACCGCCTTCGGTAAAGTCGTCACCTCCGTCGTCAACGACATCATCATGCCGCCCATCGGCGCGGCACTGGGCGGCGTGGATTTCAAGGACCTCTTCTACAACCTCGACTCGTCCAAGCTCACCAAGGCGGGCGCGGCGGTCATCGCCTACGGCGCGTTCATCAACACCGTGATCGACTTCACCATCGTCGCTTTTTGCATTTTCATGATCGTGAAAGTGATGAACACCCTGATGAAAAAGCCCGCCCCCGCCCCGGCTGCGCCGCCCGAGCCGACCAAGGAAGAAAAGCTCCTCACGGAAATCCGGGACGTGCTGAAATCCCGCTCCTGATCCCTGGCCATAATTCGAAAGGCGCGATCCTCCTGCGGGATCGCGCCTTTTCTGTTACCGGCTTGACACCTGCCCCGCCAGCGGAAACCTTCACGCCCGAAAATGAAACCGCGCGGCCTGACCACCAAATCCATCGCCCTGACCTTCGTCTCCATCCCCCTGACCTTCGTCCTCACGCTGGTCTACTACTTCATCGCCTTCCCGTGGCTCTCCAAACGGCAGACCGTGCAAGGCCCCTGGCAGGTCGTCTTCACCAACAATCTCGCCGGCGTCCCGGCCCTCGTCCTCACGCACCCCAAACTCGGCCTGACCAACGTGACCCTGCTCTTCCCCGAAGAAAAAATTCCCGCCACCAACACCACCGGCCTCGTCCTCTTCGACACGCCGCAAAAGCCGGTGCCGTTCGGAACGCTGCTCTACGATGATTTGATGTTCCTCCCCGGCATCGTCACTTTCGACCTGTTCGGGCACGAAATCGAACTGCAACGCCGCGTGCTAGTGTTGAACCGGACCGAGCATCCCTGGCAATCCGGCGAAACCGTCTCCCTCTGGGCGACCAACAAATTGCCGGCGGCGACGCGCGTTCCGAAAAAGAAAATGGGCTACGCCCCGCCGCCCACCAACGCGCCCGCGCGCTAAACCTGAACCCAAAGTCGGCATCACCGCCAGTTGGTGGCGCAGCCGTCCCGGCTGTGTTCCCGGGCGTCTCGCCCGTAATTTTTAAATTCAAAGGCGCGACGCCTGCCCGACTATCCTGCCTCCGTTTTCACTTCGGAGTTCGCGCTAAACTTTCTCCAGCGCAAAATATTTTTGCGTCACCCAGACCGCGCCGGTCGCCACCACCGCGCGCACGCGAAATCCGCACCGCTTCACTTCCGCCGTGAACTGCTGCAGCGTCGGCTGGCCCTGGTATGGCGGCTTGCGCCCCTTCAGCTTCTTGAAAAATTTCCGCACGCCGCCAAACGAGAGGAAATCGAAAAACGAAACCACCACCACCCGCCGGCTGACGCGATGCAGCTCGCGCAGGAAGACCGCGCGCTCGTCGGCGGAGAGAATATGGTGCAGTAGCCGGTTGCAGAACACGCCGTCCACCGCGCCGTCCGCCAGCGGCAGATGCGAGGCGTCCCCCTGCGCGAACCGGGCGTTGATGCCGTCCTGGCCGGCCCGCTCCCGCGCGTGCCGCAAAACCTCCAGCGCCACGTCCATCTCGATGACCAGCCGCCCGTCCCCGCCGAGCGACGCCGCGAAACGACGCGCGCCCGACGGCACGTCCAGCACGGTGCGACATTCCTTCAGCCCGGCAAAAATTTTCCGCACCGCGCGCTGCTCGCGCTCGTCGATGCGCTTGTGCGCGCCGCCCGCGAAACACTTCGCGTACTGCTCCGCGCGGCGCGGGACTCCGGTCGGCCTGCGCTCCGCTCCGCCAGCCGGGGAAAAGCAGCGGCGAAGAACAAGCAACAAAGGAGACATTCTCTCGTGAGTTAAACAGGAGACATTTCTAAAGAGTTTTGACACAAGAATTTTTCACACCGCCGGAACCCCCCTCGCGCCCGCCGGTTTTCGTGAAACCACAAACCCTCACGCTGCCGGACGGCACGAAGCTCGATGTCTTTTTCAAGCAATACGAATACGCGCCGCCCGCGTGGTCGTTCCAGGGCCGGCGTTCCAAGGCACGCTACGAGTTTGAAAATTACAGCACGCTGGACCGGTTCGGCCTGCCCGTGGCCGGGCACATGGCCTGCGGCGAGGAACGCGATGGCCTCGGCCGCCTGCGTCGTGCTTTCATCCTCACCCGCGCCGGGCCGGAGGCGCAGACCCTGGTCGAATTCGTGCGCTGGCATTGTCCCGACCGCGCCACGCGGGACAAACTTTTGCAACAACTTGCCGCCGCCGCGCGCACGATGCACGCGGGCGATTTTTTCCACCACGATTTCGTCTGGCGAAATATTCTCGTCAACCGCGCGCCCGAAGGCACGCCCCTGATCGACTGTCCGCGCGGCGGCGTCCGGCGCTGGGGGAAACACCGCACCGGCTCAAAGACCTGGCCTCACTCGACAAGTTGGCCGCTAAATTTTGCACGCGACCCGAGCGGCTGCGCTTCGTGCAGCTTTACCTGGGCAAAACCCGCGTGGACGCCGCCGTGAAAAAACTGGCGCGTGAAATTCTCACCTACCGCCAGCACCGCTGGCCGGAAGATTGGAACGAATGACGCGCGTCGGAACACGAACTCCGAGGCTGGCATGGGTGGCACAGGCGACCCGCCTGTGCCGTCCGGCCACTGGCCGGACGGAAGGGAAAGGAGATTCGCATTGAAAACAGCCGCGTAGAAAAGTCTGGGCACTTTTCCCGTTCCGAGCGGCGGGTCGCCGCTCGGTACAGGCCAGTGGCCTGTGCTACCCCCGAAAGGGCCACCGCTGCTTCAGAGTTCGATCTGAATCACAGCGCCACCGTCTCGCCAACTTCCAGAAAATGCAGCCAGCGCCGCGTGACCGGCCGGCGATAAATCCGCCCCAGCGCCAGCGCATACAGTTTCAACTGCGATTCATAGTGCCGCGTTTTTTTCGGTAGCTCCTTCCTCGTCAGCGCGTCGGTCTTGAAATCGAGCAGCCAGATTTCCTTCTCCAAAATCACCGCCAGATCGGCCACGCCCTGCACCACGATGAACTCGCCGTCCCCCAGTGGCGCAGGCGTCCCGCCTATGTCCCCGGGCGTCTCGCCCGTTGAGACAGCCGGGGCGGCTGCCCCACTACTACCGCCGTCTCGATCTCGAAACCCAAGCCGCAGCCCCGCCAGATCCTCCGCCCCCAGCCGCGCGGTGAACGGCAACTCCCGATGCACCCGCCCGCGCTCCGCCAAAATCTTCCGCCCAATTTCCGAACTCCAGAAATCCCCGAGCGCGTCGAAGTCCAGCACCGCCGCCTGTTCCGCCGTCAGAAACCGCTCCCGCTCCAGCCGCGCCGCCTCATTCTGCAAATCGAGCAGCGTGCCGGTTTTTTCCAGCGCCACCAGTTGCAGAAACAGATGATGCGCCGTGCCAATATCCGCCGCCGACAATTTTCCTATTCCGCGCTCTGCACTCCGCGTTCCGCGCTTGAACCACACCACCGCCTCCCCGTCCGTTTCCTCCGCGTGCCGCCGGCGCAAGACCGACACGCTGGTCTTGGCCGGCTCGGACGTGGCCGCCGCGTGGCCGTAGCGCCAGGCCAGCTGCGCCTGGATTTTTGCGACGGCCTCGCCGTTCGCCTCCTCGGCCACCGCCTTGAACACTTCGGCCGCCTCGTCCAAATCCCGCAGCCGCCCGTCCGCTTCCCCGTAAATTTCCCAGCGCAGCAGCGCCGATTGTCCCGCGCCATCCCCGCGCCAATCGGCCTCGGTCGTTGCCTGCGGCAACCAGCGCCGCAGCCAGTCGAGATGACTGTGGGCCGATTCCACGGCGCGATCGCTGATCGGCGACGGGCCGGTGCTCTCCCATTTTTCACCCGCTGATTTGCTGGACGCCGTGCCGACGAGGATCAGCGTGTCGCGCGCGCGGGTCAGCGCCACGTAGAGCAGGCGCAGTTCCTCACCGCGCAGTTCGCGGCGCGCGCGGCGTTTCGCCAGCCAGTACGGCAGGCTCGGATAACGCTGGTCGGCATCCGGCGGCGTCACTTTCGGGCAAAGGCCGTAAACTTCATCGAGCAATATTTCATCGTGCGTGTCGCGCTCGTTGAATTTCGTCCCCAGCCCCGCCAGCACCACAACCGGAAACTCCAGCCCCTTGCTCTTGTGGATGCTCATCAGCCGCACGGCGGCGGCGGTCTGCGCCGGGGCCGGCTCCAGATCTAGTTCCGCGTCCTCCTGCTCGTCGATGAACCGAAGAAAACGGAACAACCCCTGCCGCTGATACGGGTCGTATTGCCGCGTCAGATCAAGCAGTCGGCGCACGTTGGCCGCGCGCTCCGCCGCGCGTTCCTCGGCGAAGAGCAGGGCCTCGTAATGCGTCTCGCGCAACGCCGTCTCGAGGCAATGCGAGAGCGAAGTCTGCCGCACCAGCTCGCGCCAGCGGTCGAACTGGGTCAGAAACAAATCCACCTTGCCGAACGCGCTGAACTTCTCTGGGGTGGGGCGCGTCACTCCGGGCGCGCCGCTCGAACTTGGCCCATCGTTCGCACGTTCAGAACCGCCCGACGGCGCGCACGGAGTAACGCGCCCCACCTCGTCCAGGTTCGCGCCGCGCTGCTGAAACTGCCGTAGCGCCGTCCAAAAATATTTCTCCCGGCTGCCCGCGCGGACCTGCGCCAGTTCCTCGATCGACAATCCCACCAGCGGCGAGCGCAGCACCGCCAGCAGCGGCACGTCCTGCAACGGATTGTCGAGCAGTCGGAGCAGGTTCAGCAGATCCATCACTTCGAGCGCCGCATAAAATCCCGCCCGCGCCGCCTGCAACGGCACGCCCGCCCGATGAAACTCCTGCGCGAAACTTTCCACCCGCGCCGCCGGCGACCGCAGCAGCACCACCATGTCCCGCCACGCGACGGGCCGGGATTTTTTCTCCACCTCGTCCCAGATAAGATGACCCTCGTCGTGCAGCGCCCGCAGCCGCCGCGCCACCACCCGCGCCTCCGTTTCCGTCGCGTCGAGATCGGCCGACTCCTTCTCGTCGTCCTCGCCGCCGCCAGCGCTGGTCTTGGACAACAAATGCAATTCCACCCGTGGCGCTTCGTCCGCCGCCAGGTGCGGCCGCCCTTCGCGGTCGCCAAAACGCAATTGCGCTTCCGCGTCATACGCCACGCCGCCAACCGGCGCGCGCATCAGCGCGGCGATGAGCGGATTAATGAAGTCCAAAATCTTTTCCCGACTGCGGAAATTGTCGGCCAGCGGCACGCAGGTCCCGGCGGTCGCGTCGGTCTTCCACAATTCCTGGTAGTCGCGGAAAATCTTCGGGTCCGCGAGCCGGAAGCGGTAGATGCTCTGCTTCACATCGCCGACGAGAAAGCGGTTGGCCTCCACGCCCGTGCGGCTCAACCCCTGAAGAATCGCGTCCTGCGCGGCGTTGATGTCCTGATACTCGTCCACGAAAACATGCGCGAACTGCTCCTGCCAGTGCCGCGCCGTCGCCGTCGGCTGGCCGTCGTGTCCGCGCAGCAGGCGCAAGGTGAACTGTTCGAGGTCCGCGAAATCCACGCCGCCCAGTTCGCGTTTGGCGTCGCTGAATCTAGCCGTGAACTCCCGCGCCAGCCGGAGCAGCGCCCGCATCTGCGGACGCACCCATTGCCAGTCCTCCGCCAGCGGCGCGCCTTTGTCTTCGGTGAGCGATTGCAGAAACTTCGCCTCCTCAAAAAAATGTTCAATCGGATCGCGAAACTTTCCCTTCATCTTGGCCGGCCAAATTTCATCCGCGGCCGCGATCTGAGCGAGCGCCTCCCCTAGTGGCGCAGGCGTCCCGCCTGTGTCCCCGGGCGTCTCGCCTGTAATCATTTTCCCGGACATGATCACGGGCGAGACGCCCGCGAAGATAGCCGGGACGGCTGCCCCACGACCGATGCTTCTGGTGCATCCCAAAATCTCCTGACACTTGCGGGCGTTCTCATTTTCCTTCGGCTGCTCCTCCAGCACCGGCCGCCAGGAATCGCGCCATTCCGCAAAGCCCTCGACCAGCCATTGCCGCCAGCGCACCGGCTCCGCATCCGCGAAGCACGACTCCTGTTCGGCAAGCCAGCCCGGCGGATCAGCCAGCGTCTGCGTGTAGCGATGCAACTTTTTGACCAGCTCGCGGATCTTGTCATCCGCCCCCCGGCCCTGCTCGCGGATGAGCGACTGCACGGCGCGGTTCTCCTCCGACGTGCCGGCGTAATGACGTTGCAGCAGGGCGTCGAGCGTCTCGTGAATCAGCGGCTGCGTCTGCCGCTCGTCGAGCACCGCCACGGACGGATCAATTTCCAGTTCGTAAAAATGGCGTCGCACCAGTTCGAGGCAGAAACCGTGCAGCGTGGAAATGTGCGCGCTGTCCAGCAGCGCGAACTGCTCGGCGAGACGCTGGGACAAGTCGGCCCCGGGCGGCTCCTCCGCCAGTTTTTTCTGCAACGCTGCGCGGATGCGCTGCCGCATCTCCGCCGCCGCCGCGTCGGTGAACGTCACCATCAAAATGTTTTCCAGCGAGACGCCTTCCTCGATCAGCAGGCGCAGCGTTCGCTCGACCAACGTCCGGGTCTTGCCGGTGCCCGCGCCCGCGACGACGAGCACGTTGCCGCGCGCGTGGATGGCCTGACGTTGGGATTCAGTGGGCGCGCTCATGCGGATTGGCCCTTCGGCGGCGCGCGCAGCACGCGGTAGCGGTCCACCCACGGATCGAACCGGCAGATGCCCCGGTATTCGCAATGGTCGCAGGCCGTCTCGCCGCCCTTGGCGAACGGCTCCACTTTCACGTTGCCCTGATAAATCTCCCGTCCAAGGCGCGTCAGGTGAGTTTCAATCTCCCCGACCAGTTGCAAAAATTCCGGCCCGGGCAGCGCCTCGGCGCAACTTGCATGCAGGCCGCCGTCCTTTTTCCGGCGGTAATTGAACTGGTCACCGGACGCCGCTTCGCGATTGTCGAAGCGCCGCAGTTCGCCCGCGTTGAAGCGGCCGGTGTGCTGGTAGCCGAGGCGCCGCGTCTCGGCGGCGGCGGCCAGCACTTCGGCGCGCGACGCGGCGGAACCAAAATTCCCGCGCAGGTTCACGTAAAAAACTCCCGCCGGCAGCAGGCGCGCGACGTCGAACACGCCGCGCGGATCGGACAACTGCCGCAGCACGCCGAGGTAGGAGAGCAGTTGCAGTTCGAGGCCGTGCTGCAGTTTCACCGCGTCGAGCTTGCGCCCGCTCGACTTGTAATCCACCACCACCGCGAGAGCCTCGTCATCGCCGGTGCGGCACAAATCCACGCGGTCGATCTGCCCGCGCAGCACGAGCGCGTGGCCGGCGCCGAGGTCCAGCCGCCACGCGGGCAGCGGGCTGTCCTTCAGGCCAAAGCTGACTTCCACGGTGCGCGGATCGAAGCCGTATTGCGGCATCCAGCCGATGAGCACGCGCATGAGTTTCTGAATGCCCGCGATGAGCATGTGTCCGGTGAAGCGGTCCGCGTCGCCTGCCAGAAACAAGCCGTGGTCAAATTCGCCCAGCAATCTTTCGCCGAGCCGGGCCACGCGCGCGGCCGCGTCTTCCGGCGTGAGATCGCGCCACTGCCGGTTTTCGCTTTTTAGTTCGAGATGGAACGCCTTGAGCAGTTCATGCTGGAAGGAGCCTTTCCGGCGATGATCGACTTCAAACTCCTCGCGTTCCCCGGCGTGCAGCCCCGATTTGACAAAAAATTTGAAAGGACACGCCGGGAAATCCTCCAGCTTGCTCACGGAAGTTTTCAATTCCTTTCCGTAAATCTTTTCAGCTGTGGCCGGCGAAAGCGCCGCGTCCAGCCGCGTGGCCGCAAGCTGCACGCCCCGCGCCAACAAACCCGCAAAGACCGGCATCGCCGCCAGTGCCGACAAGCTTTCACTGCCCGCGCGTGGCGCAGCCGTCCTGGCTGTGTCCCCGGGCGTCTCGCCCGTAAAACATTGCTGCGGGTCAGGCTGAACTCGCGCCCTTGAAACCTCACTCCGCAGCAGCGGCGCGAACAGCTCGCAGGCGTGTTCGCTCTCCGTCCACCCGGGCGTGGCAAATGTTTCTTCGACGAGAGCAGGGAAAAGCTGCCGCACCTGCGCGAGAAACGGCGATGGATTCAGCGGCTTGCCTTTGTCGTCGCCCGCGGCGCAGGTCAGCACGAGGCGCTGCCGCGCGCGGGTGCAGGCGATGTAGCCGAAGTAGCGCTCGTGCCCCAGCCGCATTTTCGCGCCGGGACTAAAGAAAATTTTCTCGCGCGCCAGCTCGTTTTCCAGCGCGGCGCGGTCGGACTCCGTCAGCAGAATCGCGCGGGCGGGCGGCGCGGGGAAGACGGATTCGTTCAGGCCGAGCACAAGTGCGAGCTGCAAATCGGGATTGCGCGAGCGGTCCACGGCCCCGATGAGCACCTGGTCGAGCGACGGTGGGATGACGCCGACGGTGAGGCCGGCCAGCCCGGCTTCGAGCACCGGCAGCCAGTCGCGCAAGG
>Ga0049084_10000831_pt1 | contig 12309 bp, 19 predicted proteins | sample GreLakmeON33MSRF_FD_66720 | JGI IMG/M metagenome (GOLD analysis project Ga0049084, IMG submission 66720) | Freshwater lentic microbial communities from great Laurentian Lakes, MI, USA - Great Lakes metaG ON33MSRF | ecosystem: Environmental > Aquatic > Freshwater > Lake | place: Great Lakes... | reverse complement strand
TGATGAATTTACAAATAGTTTGATAAAGCTTGCCACTGGACCAGCTACTTCCACTAAACCATTTACAATTCCTTCATTCAAACCAACTCAAACAGTAGTTACAAAACCTAACTTAACTCCAACTGAAGTGGTAAAACCTAATGCATCGCAAAAGAACCAACAATCTTTCCCTGCGGTTGACTTTATTTCTGATCTAATCAAAGAGTATAATGAAAAAATTGTTCCAAAAAAATTAGAACAAAAAAATCCAGATAAAATTAATAAATTAAATGAAGAAAGAGCTCAAAAAGCAATTAAGATTTTTAACTTAATTAAAAAGCCAAATAATATTTATAGTGATTATGTAAATAATTCAACCGATAAAGAATTTAAGAAATTAAGTAAGAAAGTTTCGACGATTTATTCAACAAATGATATTGTAAGATTTATTTCAAATTTAAATAAGCCAGATGTTTTCACTGAAACAAGAAAAGATAAAGCTAGAGATATTCTACTTTGGGCTTATAAAATGCATATTATTAATGTAATTCCACAAGAATTAGGTCTTTCAGGATATTCAAGAAGTGGAAAAAAACCAGGACAAAAAACTGATCCAAAAGCAGATAAAAAAACTACTGTAAAAACTAAAGAAAATAGATCAGTACCAGCAATGCCTACTCTACCAACAACACCTGAAAGAAGAGAAGAAAGAAGGCAAGAAGAAAAACCTGAGCAAGAGAGAGAAGAAGTGAGACCTAAGCCGCTTCAAATGCCTACTCTTGAACCAACGCCAGGAACAAGCCCAATGACAGCTCCTCTACCTTTAGGAACTCCAGTATTTCCAAAAGAAGAATATCCTGACCTACTTACTCCAGAAATTATGACCCCAATTACATCACCTAAGAGACAAACTAATAAAGAGGAAGAAGAAGGAGCAAGCCAAGGACCTATGACATGGAATGAATTTTTAAATTTCTTAAGTCCAAATTATACTCCCGGTCAAACGCCTACGCAAACACCTGATCAAACATTAGAGCCATCAAAAGTAAATACTAGAGATCCTAAACCACCATTTTCTACTTCATCCCCAACAAAAAAACAAGATGAAGAACCAAAATCTAGAACAGTGCTTCCTTTAGATTTTAAATCTCCAGATCTTGGATTTGCAAAACCTGGGGGAACGGCATTTATGACAAAAGAAGATTATAGATAATTTTTTCATAATCAAATTCTGTTCCGTTAAAATAATTATCTCTAAATAATTGAATGTCTTGATAATAAAGCTCTTTTTTATTATTAAAGATTATTTGTGGGTCATGCCCTAATTGGAATAATACTTTTTGAAACAAGAGTCTTCCAGTGCGACCATTCCCATCTATGAAAGGATGCACAACTTCAAACATGTGATGAACTAATGTAGCAACATCAAATGCTGACAAAGATTCATCCTGCATTAATTTGTCACTTATGTAAAACCATTGAGACATTAAATTCTGAATCATATAGGGCGAAGGAGCCTTTGTACCTCCTATAAAAACATTACAATTTCTATAAGATCCGCTACCGCCATCTTGCTCAAAAAATGGTATGCCTCTAGTTAATAATCTATGTATATCTAATGGAGTGTTTTGATTTAATTCCCATCCATTAGACAATACATAATTCAAAGCCTTCATGTGATTGTCATACATAAGCTGACCAGGCATAAAAGATGGATAACCAGGCTGAGGATCAATCAAACCGCTTTCATGAATAAATATTTCCTTCCAACCACTACAGCAATCTTTCATAATAATCTCCTTAACACTAGATAAAAGAATTATATATGCTTTTCCATAATTAAACAAAAGGATTAGAAAATTAAGTGTCAAGGAGAATTCAAAATGTTCCAGTCATCATCATTCCTTTCTAAAATACTAAAGAAAACTGTTGGTATTCCTGAAGTCAATTTAAATAAAATTCCTTTTGCTAATAGAATTGTCGGCGAATGGGAAAAGAAATCAATGCAAGATTTAGTAAAGCAACTACCAAAAGATACAATCTTAAGACTGATTGAAGTTTGTAATGAAGAACTAGACAATAAATAAACTAACAAAAAGCAAAAAAATAAATATTTGGTTAGTTGATATTCTTCTGGAGGGGAGACCTATGAGCAAAGACCAAAAAGAAAGATTAACAATAATCTTTTGTTACTCAATTATTTCCATTGTTATGCTTTCGATATTATATAACATTAAATGATAAAAAAGGGCTTGATTTTAAGCCCTTTTTATTTATAAGGTATAATTAAAATATGCATGAATATAAAAATCTAGATTGCCTGGAGTATTTAAAAAATCTTAAAGATAACAGTGTTGACCTCATACTAACCGATCCACCTTACTTTATTGGATATGATAAAGGCAAAGGATGGGATTCGCAATGGAACTCAGATCAAGACTATCTAGATTGGTGCAAAAAATGGTCCTTAGAATGCGCTAGAGTATTAAAGCCTAATAAGATGATGTGCGTATTTGGAACCTTAAAATACAATACTTTTTTGCGCTATAGACTTGAAATATTAGACAAACTACCAAACTTCTTCCAACAACCAGAAATTATATGGTCTTACAATTGGGGCGGAAGAAGTAAAACAAACTTTGCTAGAAAACATGAATTTATTTGGTGCTACTCTAAAGAAAAAACTTTTACTTTTAACGCAGATGATATTAGAACAGAACGTAAACAAAAAACTAATATTAGAACAGGTAAAGAATATGAATATGGAACTATTCCTACTTGTGTTTGGGAAAAGAATAATCACACAACTAGCAAAGAATATTGTAATTGGCATCCTACACAAAAACCAATTAGCATATTAGAAAGATTCATCAAAGCATATACTAACCCAGGAGATACAGTATTAGATATCTTCACAGGTGCAGCATCAACACTTATAGCAGCAGATAATACAGATAGAATATTCAAAGGCTGTGAAATTGATAGTGAATTTTATGATCTATCAATAACTAGATATAAAGAACTAACAGGGAAAGAACTATAACATGAAACTAGAATGGGAAAATAACAAAACAGCAAGCTTAGTAATAAAAATAGCTGTAGTACTTTTACTTTTATTAGGAATTTATCAAACTTTCTTAACAAAGTAATTAGGTAAACATCTTAGAAAAACGGTATTATAAGAATAGAGCACTGAAGCCCTATCCAATAAAGGATAGGGCTTTTTTATTTCTAGGAGGCTATGATGAAATTAAACTTTGAAAAGATTGTTTTTTACTTTGTTTTAATTGCAGTGAGTGGAAGTATCGGATATGCAATTAAACCTGAACCAATTAAAGAAAACTCTGACTCAACACAAATCAGAGAATGCGTTCAAGCAATGCATATGATGTCTGATATTAATAAAAAAAGCTATTACACATCAACAGCTAAAAGTAAAAAACAAGTTGCAATAGAAAGGATGATGAGCAATTGATAAATAACTTAGCACTTTTCTGCTTCTTATATGCAGAAGAATTTGAACATAATCAATTAAACGAACTTATATCAAGTTTTTTCAGTTTTAGAAACAAATGAAAAACAAAAAAGATATCTTAGTAGGAGTTATAACAATCATTGCAACAACTGGGGCAATGATTTTTTCTCTTAACTATACTTCAAAAGCTATAACAGCAAATGCACATAAAAATATTATCCCAATAATAATAAATAAAAAAGATCCCAAATTTCAAATAAAAAACTGGGGGATGAATAGAACTAGAACTCAAAAAGAATCAGCTATAGAAAGAATGATGAGAAACTAGTATAAATAGAATAAGGAAAAAAATATGAGCGATATTGCATATACATCAAAGCATAATAAACCATGCATCTCAACACCTAATTGCCAAGGAAAATACATCTACCTTGAAGTTGTCCAAGAAGATAATGAAACAAAAGTAAAAGTTAGATGTAATGTTTGCAACACTCAAATTGATCGATATATTCCAGCATAATATTTTTAGATTTGTGGTATGATAATAACATGAACGCAAATCAATTCAAAAACCTAAGCCTAGTATGCTTAGTACTAGGCTTAGTATCAATCGTAGGGTCAATTGTAATCTGGTATCTTACTGGCGGAAAATCAGTAGAAGCACAAGCACATGGAGAAAGATTCGGTATCTTTGTAGGACTCTGGGCTCCAACATTTATGATCCTTTCCAACCGATTTGATAGGTATTCTGAAAGCAAAAATGACAAATCAAACTAAAATTGTAAACTTCATATTTGGACTTGTTGTAATAATATCAACAATTATTATTCTTAAAGTTGCTTGCGATTAAATTTTAAGGTATAATATATTTGATGGTCCTGGATAACTTAATGGTAAAGTGCAAAACTGTTAATTTTGAGAGTGAAAGTTCGAGCCTTTCTCCAGGAGCCTATAATCCCCATACAAAAGTATGGGGATTTATTTTTTGACATATAAAATTCTGATGGTATAATAAAACATATGGCCCGTTCGTCTAGTGGTTAGGATACGAGGTTTTCATCCTTGAGGCACGGTTTCAACTACCGTACGGGCTATTTTGTGGTATAATTAGTTTGTTAGATTTTTCCCCTGTAGTGAAACTGGCATCACATCAGTTTTTGGAGCTGAAATTCCTTGATCGTACTGAGGTGGGGGAATTTTACTAATTTGCTCCATTAGTATAAAGATAGTACGGATCTCTTGTAAAGATTGGGTAGGCGTTTAATTCGTCTATGGAGCTCCTTCCTCTTTTTTATGATATAATAAAGATATGAACGAAACAATTTTAATTTCAATTTTATTTGCTTTAGTGGCAATAATGTTCGTCTTGATATTTGTCGTAATTTTTCAGATTAAAAAAATCTTCAAATCTTATGATAATAATCTTGAGTCTTTGAACAATAAGACAGCAAAACTTGTTGAGTAGTGGTATAATAAATTCGTAAGGTCAAATACTTACAAACTTTTACAATTCAATATGCAACTGTAGCTCAGCGGATAGAGCAAATGCCTTAAACATTAGGCTAATAACCTATAAAATGGAGCCTTTATAGAGAACAATAATCTATAAAGTGGATGGGACTGTATCGGTGAAGGCTAAGTAGAAATATATGCTAATACCGAGGGAAGTTGAGAATTAATTCTTTAACCCCGTAGAGACTACACGTACCACACCTGTAATGGTGAAGATATAGTCCAGACCACAAACATAGTGATATGGTAATGAAAATTATAGTGGTAAGCTAAGCATTTGGCCGCAGGTTCGATTCCTGCCAGTTGCACTTAAAAACCCTCCAATTTTATATTGGAGGGTTTTTTTATTATTATTTATGCTATTTGAACCTAAAAATTGTATAAATTGTTCATATGGACAAATATTGTAAGTTTTGCAAAGTGATTAAATCTGCATGTGGATTCAAAAGACAAAATTCAATTAAATGTTTAGATTGCGAGAAAGATTACAGAAAAGCCAGATATGATGTATCTAAGAATTTTGTAATTGAGCATAAGAAAAAAAATCCATGTAATAATTGTGGAATTAATGATTATAGAGTTTTAGATTTACATCATCTCTATAACAAAAAGTTTACAGTTGCTCATGGTGTAAAGAATAGATTGAGTGTAGAAGCATTAAGCAAAGAAATTGATAAGTGTATTACTCTATGTGCAAATTGTCATAGAATTTGGCATTATAAAGAGCGCAATAATCAAATAAATTCTTGAAAAGCTTCTAGGTAATCTTCTTCATCTGGTAGTGGTATATTGTTTTCTGGACTGCATGCAAAACTACAATAAGAAAAATCAGAATGAGCAAGAAGTAGTTTCATAAAGATTTCATATGTAATTGGGTCAGTACAATATGGAACGTAAAATTGTTGTACTTTATCATAATTTACAAGGATGAAAAATTTATCATTTAGACTGACGGTATAGAAAGTATTTAAATTTTGACTTACCATATAACCTTGAAGTCCTGGAACATTTTTCATTAATAAGTTCCAGTCTACTCCAATGTTGTTATGAAGGTTGAATATGCTTCTGCTCCAGTCTTTGAGTCTAAATATTTTTTCAACATCAAAGGAAGACTTTCTAGATATATTGTAAATTTCAGAAATTTTCATAGTATTGTTTGTATTATACAGTTCGTTGTGATAAGATTAGATATGCATAAAATTACTATTGTTGATTCTAATTTTGAAGAAAAGTCATTGTCTTTAACATATAATCAGTTAGTTGCTTTAAGAGATTGGTTAAATATCTATACTAATACAGGCAGAGTAATTAAGAATGATATGAGAAAACTAAATATAGGAAATAAAAATGAATCACGATCTAATTTACCAAGTTTACGATTATAATTTTGCTGGTAATGGAATCTTAATTGATATAAAGAAAAGAAAGAAAAATTAATATAATCCCATCGAATTCGATGGGATTATTTTTTTGTAGGATATAAAAAATATGTCTGGAAATATACATTGTGAAGTATAGAATTACAGTTGATCTTTCAAAACAAAAAGTTATAAAACCGAATAATTTGGAGGCTGGCAAAATGAAGAAGAGCGTCAGTTTAGTAATTGTTTTTAACAACAGTGATGAGGTTTTGTTAGCTAGAAGAAAACATGATCCATATAAGGGTGAATGGAGTGTTCCTGGGGGTCATGTAGAGAAAAATGAATCTCTTTTATCTGCTGCAATTAGAGAGATAAAAGAAGAATGTAATTTGACCTTATCTAAGAATTTAAAAGTTCTTAAATTAATAATTTTACCAGACAAAGAAATAACATTTTTCACTGTTAGATACACTGGAAATGAAGAAATTTTAGCTGGTAGTGATGTGACTGAGGTGGGCTGGTTTAAATTAGATGAAATACCAAAATTAGGATGGGATGAAATTCCAACTATTTATGTAGCTAGTAAAATAGTATAGAATAATGAAAATAGGTTTATCGGCCTTAGATCTCATAATTTGTGGGATAACTTTATTAACGATAATATTTATCATCGGTTTTGTTGTGTTTCTAGTATGGTACTTAGGATTATAATTTATTAGTCATCAGTAGCACAATAAGATATACAAGTAACAGGAGCACCAAAACCCTGTAAATATCTCACCTTTACAGAATTAATAAATCTAGTTTTATCATCAGGAACAATTTCTGCTCTCACTAATAAATCTACAATTGGTTTTATTATATTATCAGAATCACATTTCATCTTCCAATATACATCTGCCATAATTAATATTTCAACATCAATAGGAAGTTTGGCAGCTGGAATTAAATTTTCTTTAAGTATAGGTGTATTCAATTCAATCCAATTCCTATACTTTTTGCTTTTCACCATTTTGCCTTTTGCAACAGGAGTGTACATCTTGTTTGCGGAAAATGGTTCTTGAATGGTACAAGATGTTTTGAGCATAGATAATTTGTACAGAGATAAATATATGAACTTAAGATTTGCAGCAAATATTTTTGACAGCCTTTGTGATTTTAGAATGGCTGATTTTTTAGATAGATTAATCATTAAAGAAGCTCAAGTTTCAGATGTAGATCAATACAATATGAGTGTTGATGCTTATAATAAAAAGCTAGAACAAAAACAACAACCAGTACCAAAAGCAAACTTAAGATTAACCAAACCATTATCTTTTCCTTTAGGTCTGCAAAAAGTAACCATTCCAGCAAATGTACCAATGCAGAATAAAGTTCAAAATTTATCGACCTCTAATAAAGTTCCTATGGGTAATTTTGATAAATCTATTGAACTTATGTTAGGTTTAGAGGGTGGTAAAACTGATGAAGGTAGTGACAGAGGCGGAAGAACTAATTACGGAATAACCCAATTTACCTATAATGAATGGAATAAAAAACATAAACTTCCTAAGAAAGATGTTTTTACTATAACTCCTGACATTGCTAAACAAATTTACAAAGAAGAATATTGGAATCTAATTAAAGGAGATCAATTACCTAGAAATGTAGCTAATGCAATCTTATCAATGGCTCTTACAGATGGACCTCAAGATTCAATAAAATTTGTTCAAAAAATGCTTGGTGTTGAACCTGTTTCTGGTGTTATGGGCCCAATTACTATGGGAAAAATTTTAGAAAAGACTAAAAATGGTGATGCTGATTTTGCCAAAGCTATCTTGAATAAACAAATAGACAGATATCAAAAAGATGAGCAAGCTTCAACTTATGGTACAGGTTGGACCAATAGAGTAAAAAAAGTTAAGGAAACTATTTCCTAATGTGGTACCGATTAGCTCAACAATTACAGATTCCTGGTTTAGATGCAGAACAATCTTCACCTATAAAAAAAGAAAGACCAGAAGTAAAACCTCAAGAACTTTTTGAAACACAAAAATCAACACAGAGCTTATTCTTCAGTGATTGGGCAAGAGGATATAAAGTGCCAGAACAACCTTTATATCATGGAACAACTAAAGATTTTGATACATTTGATTTAGATAAAAGTCAACCTACTAATTATTTTGGTCCTGCATTTTATTTTACTAATGAAAAAAGTGATGCAGAAAAAAATTACACAGGAAAAGGCAAAGATCAAAAAAATAATGTTAATAATATTCAAATCAAATTAATTCAAGAATTTGAAGATGATGATTATGCTCTCAATAAATACAGAGATGATCCAGAATATAGTAAATATTTTTTATCTGACGGCACACCATTTAATATTGAATTATTAGCAGAAGAAATTGCAAAAGATATAGTTTATGGAAATAGCCCTCGTATATTACCAGTATATATGAGAATGAAAAATCCAATGCATTTGACATCTCAAAATGATGAAGAGCATCCTGAAAAAACTTTTGTAAATGATACAGATGATGATCTCGAATTTTTAGATAATAAAGATTTTGACTACAGTGACAACAATTCTCTCAAAACTGCAATTGTAAAAATTTATGATATTCTTTCTGACTATTATGATGAAGAAAATATATTTAAAATTCTTGAACATTTAGTATATAAGAGTCCAGAATCTGCCACTGAATTTATGATGATATTAGTGCCTTTTATTGAAGGTTTAGATAATGATCAAAGTACTGAATATAAAGGGGAAATAATACAAAGATTTGTTTATGCACTTGGGCATGACAGTATTGTAATGAATCCTCAAGAATTCTTTCCAGCTTTTTATGAAAAACAAAAAGCAAAGCACTTCATTACTTGGAATCCTGAAAATATCAAACATGCTACAGACAACATAGAATTTAATCCTAAAAATCCAGCAATAACAGCTAATAGTGGTAAAATTAATTTATGGAAGAATTCTTTGCAAAAATTTTTATAGAGTGTATGGTTGAAAATTATAGATTTTTTTCTGAAGATGATTTTAAGGAATTACTTAAGTCTCAAAGATTGAATGAAAATTTTGCAAAAAAATTCAATAGTTTAGTAAGCGGACACATAGATAATAATAATATTGAAGGTTACCATTTAAAAAATAATATTTGGAAGCCGCAAAATATGTTACGATATCATCCAAAGATTAAATCAATTATCAAACAATTAAATTTACATATAGAATTAGAAAATTCTTTAGAATCATTTGACATAACAAGTTGTAATATAATTCAGAAAATTAATAACTATATTTATGTTTGTGAATTACCAGCATTACAATAAAATAAAGGCCTTTTTAGGGCCTTTATTTTTTAGTTTTCTTTCAAAAAATGAGTGAAACATTAAAAAAGAGGAGATTTCTCTCCTCTTTTTTTTACCTTACAGAATTACCAAATTGATCAAGAATTGATTGACCAGTTGGGTAATAGCTTTTGCCCCATAAGAAGTTATTTGGATTGATTGTGGTGTCAAACTTGAAGAACTTCGCATGACCATCAGCAAATACATAATTAGAACCACCTGTATGTCTGCCTGGTTCCATAAATCTGGTGTGATAACCAGTGTCTGCTGATACTGATCTACATCCACCAGTTCCATTTGCAGTTGTTGTATCAGATCCACCACCCCAACCAAGTGCACCTTCAGCTTCGTTCTTTGTGATGGCGAAGATTGGTCCGGTTGCATCTGCAACGTTCTGTCCTGCCCATTGACCACCAGCTGCTGTACGCATCATGGCATTTACTGGGCGATGAGACTTGTTACGCTTTTCGGTATTTGCCTGACCAGTTGAGCCTAGTAAAATACAGTTTAGGTTACTAGTCATCTCTGCAATAGCAATAACATCTGCTGGAGCATCTACTGCAGCAATTGATACAATATTAGGTGCATCTTGTGGACCACGCTTACGTGGAAGAATAGCAGAATTCGGAATATAGGATAAACGTGGAACTTGAGCTTCACAACCAAGTGTAGCAACATCAAGCCAGTTAGCACATGGTGGGTTGTCAGGACGAACACCCTTGTTTGGATCTGATGGACAAACCCAGACTTGTTCATTCTTGATATATGGGTGAATCATTGCTGTAAAGTGAACATAACCACCAGCAGAACCACCATTTGTTGTAGCAGTATTATTCTTGTAAAAATACGCCGTAGGATATGTTTCATCATAGTCTTGGGTGTACATCATAAGACCAAGACCAATTTGCTTTTCATTAGATAAGCAAGAAGCAGAACGAGCCTTATCACGAGCTTGGGCAAAAACTGGAAAGAGAATTGCAGCCAAAATAGCAATAATGGCAATAACGACGAGTAATTCAATCAAGGTAAAAGCTTTTTTCATTTTAATTTTCCTTTAAGAAATGATATTAACATTATTCCCATAAAATTAAGTAATTACATTAAGAAAATTTTTTTTTTCTTAATGTAAAAGTATTGAGCTCTAAAACTTTATAATAATATACTAGAGGTTGCATATGAAAAAGAAACTTACTCCTGAACAAGAAGCTCTATTAAATAAATTCAAAAATCTAGACAATAAATCTAAAACAAATTATTCTGAAAATAAAAATGATAAAGCTGTTTCAAATACGCAGAAGACAAGCATTAGAAGAAGTGGTAGCAGAGGAAAGTAACACTACATTCATATCATATAAAATGGAGCTCTTTTTGAGCTCCATTTTATATGATATGAATTCCGTAAGAGGTGTTGGTTTATTTGGTTGATAAAAAAATAATACAACACGATTTTAAGGTGCAATAATGGATCACGTAAGAATATTTAAAGAATTACATAGTTTGGCATGTTTATTAGAAGATAATGGGAAATTTATTGAATCTTCTCAAATCACTAATGTTATGACCAGAATTGCACAAGTTAATGCTGGTATTGGAAATACTCCTGCTGGCACTGGAAATCCCACTCCTGGTAATCCTCCTACTGGTAGTGCTGGTACTGGAGCTACTCAATTTACTCCAGAGCAAATTAAAGAAAATATCAAGAATAGATTTTTGGATATGCTTAAGTTAAGATCTCTTGCTGAAGCTTATCAGAAAAAATTTAATGATTATCCTAAATATTTTATAAGTCGTGATAATAAATATGTTATTGAGGGTAAGAGAGGCACAGCTTACGGAACTACTTTAGAACAAGTTGCACAACAAATTGGAACAACTATTGCTAATGTTGATGATAAAAAAACAAAATTTGCTGAAGATGTTGCTCAAAAAATATTAAATGCTAAAAATTGGCCAGATCCACAAAACGATGCTTCAATTACTAAAGCAATAAATGAAAACTATGAACTTGGATATAATTTACTAGCTGGTACATACTATATTGGTAGTAAATCTAATTCAAGTGATAATATTGACAAAAAAAATATTGATGACTTAAAAGATGTTTTTCTAAAATTAGGTGAGCATTATAAAAAACATAACAATCAATTTCCAGTAAATATATATGAGGCATTTGGCAAATCGACTCCTGAAATTGATGTAAATCAAATTATTTTGGATGCTCTTAAAAAAAATGTGGATGAACAGTTGAAATATATTAAAACATTTGCTAATCACCCTAACTATGAAGATATTAAGCGTGGTTTTGTTCAAGAACATAATAGAAGACGACCTGCAAATCTAATTCGTGAGGATATCTTTAATAGTGAATATTATAAAAATTTATAAAATAATTAAACCCTCTAATCCAAAATATAAAAAAGAAAATGGCCATACTCCTCGCATGGACATTTTCTTTTTCAAATGGGTATTTTGAATTTGTTATTTTATAAATAAAATAAAAATTCAAAATAATAAGAATAGAATAGAGTGATGATTGTTCAGTATCATCCAAACCAAATAAAATCCAAAAAAAATAAAAGACACATTGAGAAACAATACTGAATAACATAGCAAATTTATACTGATAAACAAAAAACATAGGAT
>Ga0049084_10000829_pt1 | contig 12317 bp, 9 predicted proteins | sample GreLakmeON33MSRF_FD_66720 | JGI IMG/M metagenome (GOLD analysis project Ga0049084, IMG submission 66720) | Freshwater lentic microbial communities from great Laurentian Lakes, MI, USA - Great Lakes metaG ON33MSRF | ecosystem: Environmental > Aquatic > Freshwater > Lake | place: Great Lakes... | reverse complement strand
TCGCAGCCTCGAGCAAGCCCTCGAAATACTTGCTGCTGTAGGCCGGGAGCTGCAGCGTGTTGCGCGTCAGGAGGTTGTCGTTGAGGCGGGTCGTGATCTGGAAATCTGGTGACACGAACGCGTTGTCTTCGTCCCACGCGATGAAGACGTGGCTGGTGCTGGCCTCCAGCCGGTAGAAGTAGAAGTTGTTCATGCCGGCGTAGCCATTGAACCCGTCATTCTGCGCAATGAAGTTCTGCGCCGCGATGTAGCGAACGAAGGCGCTCAGGTCCAGCTGCGGGCCGACCGTCGCCTCGAAGCTCGCCGAGGCGGTGTTGTTGACGAGCCGCACCAGTTCCTCGATCGGCCCCCAGATCGTCGTGTCGCCCTTGCTCTGGTTGGTCTTGATGTCGAAGCGTGCCTTGTACAGGGCGAGGTCGGATCCCTCGTAACCAAAGGTCCACGGGCTGCCGACCACGTAGTTGTACTCAAACAGGTAGCCGTCGTTCTGCACATCGTCACCAATGCTGCCAAAGACACGCCCCATCATGGTCTTGTCAACGGACTCGACCAACGCGTAGAGGCCAGAGTAGGTGCCGTTGATGTAGAGCTTGGTGTGCGTCTCGCGCGGCGCGGGAATACCCAGCCGCGTCAGGAACCGCATGGCGACGGTCTCGCGAATGCCTGACTTGTCCTGCGTCAGGTTGTCGAGCACGAACGACTTGAGGCCGAGAAAGGTCTGGTCGGTGGCGTAGCGGTCGAAGTCGACCCGCAGGCCCGGCTTGGTGCTGCTGCGTGAGCCCAGCCCGCGCGAGCGGATGCCGACGTTGCGAACGGTCTGGCCGTTCCACGTCACATCAGCGGGGTAATAGGTGTTCTCCTGGAAAGCCGCCTTGAGCTTCGCCCAATCCAACGAGTTCATCCACAGGTCGACGCGCTGCAGAATCTCGGGATTGAAAAAGTCGTCGGACGTCTGTGCCGCGGCGCCGCCCGCTGCGCACACCACGATCACCACGGCCAACAGGCAGCGTCCGACCGCCAACTTCATTCCGCCATTCCGGTGGGGACTAGAAGACAACTTGCAACCTCACCAGACCTGCCCAGTAGGACGCGACACCCGTGTTGGGCGCACGCGAGATATCAGCAAACGTCTCGTAAATAGCATTGGTCACCACCCGCACCCAGCGAATGGGCATCCAGCTCACGCCGAAGGTCCAGGTGCGATCGGAGTTCGGCAGCTGGTGATCAGCGCGCGGGTTGGTGAACGCGGTGCCTTCCGAGCGCGCGCTGCTCAGCGTGAGCTCGTCGTAGCGCACACCCAACTCGACGGCGCCAACGCCGCCGTGAAATAACGGCTGGCGCGGATTGATGTTGTCGTCCTTGTCCTCGCCCGTGATGAACCAGGTACCGCTCACGTACCAGCCGGTCGAGAGGAAGTCGGACAGGTCCTCGTTGCGGTTGCTCTGACCGAGGCGCTGTTCGCGCGCCTGCATCCACTCGGCTTTCAGGCCGGTCGCTCCTGGCGTCCAGTCGAACTGTGCGCCGAGGCGCTGGCGCCGGCCCTTGACGTAAACCCGCTTAAAGAAATCCGAGCCAAACACGGATTCGCCCTTCAAGCTGTTGAGTCCTTCGGGAACGTCGGCGTTGGTGTAGGCCAGCCCGAAGTTGGCACTCTTCAGCTTAGCGGGCACCGGCAGCAGCCTGAAGAGATCGCCGGTGATGCGACCGGCGTACGAGGGACCAACCCCTTCGAGATCCTCACCCTCGACGGCGAAGCGCTCTTCCTCCAATTCGGCATTAGCGCCATCGTCATCGAAGACACCGACTTCATAGCCGAGGCGTCCCAGTTCGCCATAGACCATCGCGCCCCGATCGCGCCCCGGAGCGATGGCCGTCGAGATCAGGCTGCGGTAGGCGAAATCGGTTTCCGTCGGACCGGTGTTCTGCTCGAGACCGAACGGCATCTTGAACCGGCCGGCCTTGATGCGGAACGCATCGTAGGTCTTCCAAGCCAGGTAAACGTCCTTCCAGTCACCGAACTGCGCTTCGCGCTCGATCTCGCGTTCGATCTCGTAGCTGAAATGCCTGGTCACGTCACCCTGGAGGCCGATCCGGGCGGTGCGGAAGTCAAACGTGTCCTCGTCGACCTCAGGATCGAACTGGCGCCAATCGAGCTGCAGCCGGCCGCGGATCCCGATGGTGATGTCCTCACCAAAGACGATGGTCGGCCGGTCGTCGTTCCACGTCAACCCGCGGTCCTGGGCTGCCGCACCAGCCGCGCAGACAGCCACGAACAGTGCGGTCAACAGAATCTTCCTCATGCGATGCGGTCTCCGGGAAGATGAGCGGCGGCCGCGCCGGCGCGCACGCTCAATGCTTGATACGCCAGGTTGAGCTGCTTGACCAGTGCCGGCCGGTGAACCACTACTGAGACCTCGCGACGGAAGTCGAGGCTTAATGTCGACAGCGCCGTGCTGCCCAGAATTGCGCACTGCTCATCAATGATCATCATTTTACCGTGTGGCTCGATCGGGCCCATCGAGTGGCGGCCGATCACCGAGACTGCGATGCCTTCGCTGCGGCGTGCGCGCAGCAGTCCGACCAGGTCGGGATCCGAGAGCTTGTGGTCGAGAATACGGATGCTGTGCTTGGCGCCGGCGATCAGCGCGCGGATCTCGGCGCGCGAGCGCTCGGGACCGATGATCAACCGGCGGCTGATCGGCCGGCGCGACGGCAACGGTACCCCGGTGGAGTCGGCACGAAAGAGCGCCAGCAATCCCGACACGACCGACGCATCCTCGGTGATCAACACGGCGTCCCAGGTCCGCGAAAAGCACTTCCGCGTAGGATTGAGCGTGGCGACAATCGCCGTCGCCTCGTCAGCGACCAGGTACTTGGCGTGGTACTTCACTACCGGGTCGCCGTAGCGAGTGACGACGGCGCCCATTTCTTCGAGCGCGGCCCACAGTTTCTTGAGGCGCTTCTTGCCGCCCTTGGCTCGCTTGGTGAGGATGGCTTCAACTTCGCACCCGCGCTCGAGGGCGCTGGCCAGCGCGTCGAGCACTGAGAAGTCGTCGCAGCGGAACAGCGACAGCACGAGGCGGCGCCTGGCGCTGCCGATCACGCGCAGCAACGCGGCCTTGCGTTCGGCGGGCTCGAGAATCAGCGTTTCTTTGCCGGTCACCGCGGCCTTGCGAACCGGCGGGCTGGCGCGCCGCTTACGCGTGCTTGGGAGGCGCCCAGGAGACATTCTTGATACCTTTCTTGCCATCGCCCAACAACTGGCCGCTGAGATCTTCAAGCGAGTCGGTCAGCTTGAGCGTGGTGAGGTATTTAGCGGTCGCCTCATCACCCTGCGACACCTCGCGGGGCTCAAAGAAGATGCCGTTGACCGCAAACACGCGATGGACGTGCGCTGTCGGGAAATCACGATCCTCCGAGATGATCTCCACCATCATCGTGCGCGGGCGCGCCGAGCTGAAGTGGTTGAGGATCGGGATCATCGCGCATAGGAACAACGTGCCCAGGCCCGCCACCGCCAGTGCACCGAGGCCGGCCGCCATGCCCAGTCCCATCAGGATGAACAAGATGGTGATGTCGCGCGCGTCCTCGACCGGGGTGCGGAAGCGAATTATGCTGGCGGCGCCGGCAATGCCGAAGGCCCGCGCCACCGAGTTGCCGATGATGATCATCATCAGCGCGCCGGCTATGCACAGCAGCACTTGCGCCTGGTCGAGCGCCGGGTTGGCATTGCGCTCGTGGCGATACTGCCGGTGAACAATGGTGACCAGCGTGCCGATCACCGCCGAGGCAATCAGCTTGGCCAGCTCGAACATCGGGTTCGCCATGCCGTTGCTGACGACGGTGGATGCCGCATTACCCGGGAACGAACTGCCGGTCAGCAGCGTGTTCTCGAGGCCCAGGTCCGGCCAGGTCACGCCCACGCCCACCAACGCGAGCCCGGCCGCCGCCACCGCCACGCCCGTCCACACGCGATTCCACGGGATCGACTGCCTCTTGGCTTCGACCAGCGTGTCGACGACCTCGAGCACGTTGGTGAGCAGTGACAGTTCAAGCAGGTCGCGCACCAGCGGGTTGGGCGAGACCAGGGTAAACCGCCGGTTCAGGCGTTGCGCCGACGTGTGGCCGCGCACCAGGGCGCGAATGCCGGCGCTATCGGCGTTCGGCACACCGCGCAGATCGATCACGACGTGTTCGCAGCCCGACTTGAACACGTCCTGAATGCGGCGCTCGAGTTCCTCGGCTGGGCCACCCGCGGTCAGGGGTTCCTGCGGCGACAGCAGCAGGCGATTCGACTTAGCGCGGAAATCAGGAGTGGTCATTAGGCTCTGGCAAAGTGTGCGGAACAGTACCACCTATGGGCCGATGGCCGCTACCATACGGAGATGACCCGTCTTCTCTCAACCGTTCTCGTGACCCTCGCGGCCACCCTGTCGTTGTCGGCCCAGCGTCCGGCGTCCGCCACCGTAGCGGCGCCCGCTGACGTGGCCAAGCCGCCCGCCGATGCGGCCACGACCGCGTCGGGGCTGGCATCCAAAGTCCTGACGCCAGCAAAGGGCACCTCCAAGCCGGGTCCGACCGACTTGGTGACCGTGCACTATACCGGCTGGACGACCGACGGCAAGATGTTCGACAGTTCGCTGTCGCAGCCCAAGCCGGTCACCTTTCCGCTCAACCGCCTGATCAAGGGCTGGGGCGAAGGCCTGCAGTTGATGGTGGCGGGCGAGAAGCGCCGCTTCTGGATTCCCCAGCATCTCGCCTACAACGGCCAGCCGGCCCGGCCCGCCGGCATGCTCGTGTTCGACGTCGAACTGGTGGAGTTCGCGGTCGCGCCGGGCGCGCCGCCACCGGACGTGGCCGGACCGCCCGCCGACGCGAAGAAGACCGCGTCGGGCCTTGCCTACAAGTCCCTGAGCCCGGGCAAGGGTGGACCGACGCCCGTCAAGAGCAGCTTCGTGACCGTGAACTATACAGGGTGGACCACCGACGGAAAGATGTTCGACACCTCACGGGACAAGTCGCCCGCCACCTTCGGGCTGGGGGAAGTCATCGAGGGCTGGACCGAAGGGGTGCAGCTGATGACCGTCGGCGAAAGCATGCGCTTCTGGATTCCTGAACGCCTGGCCTACAAGGGCCGAGAGCCGAAGGGCATGCTGGTGTTCGACGTCGAACTCATGGCCATTAAGTAGACCGATTCCAGGAGTGCCTGGGGTCGCCCAGGCACTCTTACACGCTCTTTCCCGCCTTTTCCTGCTCCAGAACTCAAGTCACAGAACAGTTACACACGCACGTAAAACATTTATTCTAAACAACTTACGGCTATGGTTCATTGGTGTCCAGATGATCCGATGGCTCGTTTGTAGACAAACGGTGTTTCTGTCCGCTCATGTCTTGTACCGGCGAGAAACTAGTGCGCGACCGCCGCCAGGTGTTCGCGCAGCAGGTCCCGCCCGAAGTCGCCGTTGAAATCCCGCCATACCGAGTGCACGTGGTTCCCGTCGTTCTGGGTATTGTCGAACTCGATCAGGAACGTCGGCCCCTGGATCCGGTAGTAATGTTTCTGACCCTTCTCGGTGGACCCGGCCCACGCAAAGCGGACCTTGTCCATGCCTGCCCTGGTGGCGACGGCCAGGCGTTCGGCCGCGACATCGGCCTCCATCGTTGATGCGTAGACCTCGATCACGCGCTTCAGCAGCAGTTGCTGTGGCGGCTGCAGAGTGGAGTGAAGAATCCCTTCCTCCGGCAGCGGCGTGATGTCGTTTTTGTTCATGGTCAGGATGTCAGTGGGAGCGGCTGGATTGATGACTGCCGTCCGCAACTGGTCGGGCGAGAGCGCCTGGATGAGGGCGCGCCCGGCGTCCTCCTCCGCGCCGAGGACGCGGGTGCCTTTCTGTGCGCCGTCACGCACCTCGGCCGGATTGCTGCCGAGAAACATCGGCGAACTCGCAACCAGGTTGGCTCTTGGGCCAACCAGGTTGGCTCTTGAGCCAACCAGGCCGCCGACCGAGCCGTCGTTGATAGTGAAGTGAATCGAGATGTGATGGCCCTCGACCCGCCAGCCCCACGCGCCCTTCGGGCCGGGTGTGCCGAACACCGAGAAGAGATACTCGTCCTTGTTGCGGGCGAACTTGCCGCCCGCTTCGATGACCTTCAGCACGTCCTCGAGCTGGATGATCGACGTCACCTTGGTGTAGCCGCCTGCGCTCAGGCCGGTGCGCAGCAGGTCGTGCGCCATTCGCCGCTGCGCCTCGCTCATGTCCCTGATCATCAGCCCCTGGCGCGGGAACATCTCATTGGGGATGAAGTGCCAGCGCAGGCGATCGTCGCTGGTGAACGCAAACGCGGCCTTGGCGCGTTGCTCGGGTGCGAGGCTGTCCAGGAATTGCCCGGCGGCTTTCGCCATGGTGTCGGCCGAGCGCTGGGAGGCGAACAGGGCACTTCCCATGAAGGTCGAAACGAGAACGGCAGCAACGGTCAGTCTGAGAGTATTCAGTCGGCTCATGGCGCGGAGTCTACCAAATCACCCAATCGCCAAGTCACCAGATCACCAAATCATCTATTTGAAGCTCACTCCCATGCCGAAGTGCCAGTCGTAGTGACCGATGTCGTGACCGCGGGCGAGGTCGAGCGACAGGCTGATGATGGTGAGCTGCAGGTAGACGCCGCCACCGTAGCCGAGGTCGAGGTGCTGGTCCGCGAGCCTGCTGCCGAACGGATATGAGGTGCCGGCGTCCGCGAACACCTTCACGCCGAAGCGGCCAACCGACAGCGGCGAGGTGACCGGCAGCCGAAGTTCCGCCGACAACGCCGCGAGGTTGTCATCGGCGCGGTAGCCGACGTCGTAGCCGCGCACGGTGGCCGCGCCGCCGAGCAACGCCTTCTCGTATTCCGGCAGGGGCGCCGTCGAGGTCAGCGACAGGCCGCGCACCGCGAGCACACTCTGGCCGAACAGGCCCAGGTAGGCGCGGGCATCGGCGGTGCGCCGATTGGCCCGGCCGGCGTCGAACGACAACCGCTCGACGCGGCCCGTCACCTGCACCGCATTGCGAGGGAATGCGGGATCGACGCGCGTATCGAGAGTGACCTCGGCGTCGGCGCGCGACAATCGGTCGCGGACCTCGCCGAACTCCACGTCTTCAATGCCGGCGCCGACGCCGATGCGAAGCCACCGTTGAATCGCCGAATCCACGTGTCCCTGGACAAACGTGCGCGTGTCGCCGATTTCGTGATGCGGGTTCTCGCTTCGGCGAATGCCACCTTCGCCCGAAATGCGATCGACCGGCCCTCGGGTAAAAGCGCGTTCGAGCTGCGCGCGCGCCTGCCGTTCGCCGCCCCAGCTGAGGGGAAAAGTGATGCGGCTGCGCGGCCCCAGCTGGTCCACGAAACTCATGCGCATGCCGTAGGTCAGCCCGTAGCCATCGTCGCTGTCCAGGATCGGCAGGAACATCCCGCTGCTGCGCAACTTCTTGATCGGTCCCGGCGTGAGATTGTCAAGCGAGACGCCCGGCGCTTCGTCGACCACCACCATCAGCAGGATGTCGTCGGGATTCTCGATCGAGCGGAACCGCTTGCGGACCTCAACGCTTTCGAAGTGGCCACTCTTTTCAAGCCGGGTCGTGACCGCGGCGACCAGGGCGTCGGTGGCCGGCTGGCCGACGACCTCACCCACGGTCGCCAGGACCTCGGCGTCGGGCGTGGTGTGGTTGCCATGTACGCGCACTTCGCCAACGACGCCCGGCGAGCTCTGCGCAAACGCCACCGTGGTCCCGAGGAAGAGCACGGCGGCCAGCCGCCAGCCCCAAGCCTCAAGCCTCATTTGATTTTGTACGTGACGTCGGCTTGCTTGTAGTTGAGGTAGTCGACCGTGTAGGTGGCATCGATCGCGCCGACCGCCATCATCATGCCGAAGTGCATCTCGATGCTGCGCGGCAGCCATACTTCCGGAAACGCCTGGCTCATGCGCATGGTCGCCTTCAGGTCGCTGACCCGCAGCAGCGCGCGCCCGGGGAAGAAGTCCATGTCGATGTCGTCGAAGGTGTACTGCAGGATCTGATCGGTCTTCGGGTCAACCCACAAGGTGACCAGCGACACCTTGTTCATCTTCTGTTCGATCTCGTCTTCCTTGTCGCGGACCTTGCGGTTGGGGCGCGACTTGCCCTCGTTGAACAACCCCGTCCCCGGGTAGTACTCAATCTTGAGTGCGTCGCGGTCGTCCACCTTCTCGCGGCCGGCCAGCGCGTAGTGGCCTTTCTCGAACCGGAACTTCAGGAAGTACGAGGACGACACAAACTGCGGATCGCTGCCCTGCTTCAACAGGTCATCGACGTTCGACGGCAGGTCCGCTGGCGTCGTCTGGCCGTCCGTAACTTTTACTTCGGTGGGGTCAATCACCACAACGCGGCGCTCGGCGCGCCGCTGGCGCCGCTCTTCGCGATTAGCCTCACGCCGCCGCCACTCGTCTTCCGCCTTTCGGCGGTCGGCCTCGGACAGCGCCACGCCGTTGGCTTTGACCGGGCTGCGCACGAAGATGCCCTGGCGGATGAACCACGAGTATTCGCGCCGGATGCCCCAGAGCGGCAGGCCGCCGGGACCGGTCAGGTCAAAGGCCTCCTTCTCTTCCAGGACGTATTGCTGAAGTTTTTTCCAGTTGTCGTCGCGGCGGGCCAGCACGCGCTCCATGAACGCGTCAAGGTCCGACTGGGCCACGACCCGGCCGGGGACGACCGCAGCGAGTAACGCCAGGCCCATCAGGGCGACGAGGGCTTTAATACGCATGGGCGGCGGGCAGGCCCTTACTGAATCGAGGTGGTGTCGGGCGGGTCGCGGCGGTAGACCACCTTGCCGTCGACGATGGTGACCACGACGTAAGCCTCGGTGATGCGGGTCGTGGGACCTTCGAAGATGTCGTCCGACATCACGACGAGGTCGGCCAGCATGTCACGCGCCAGTACGCCCTTGCGTTGTTCGTCGTATGACGCCCATGAGGCATCGCTGGTGTAGGCATCAATCGCCTTGCGCAGGGACAACCGCTCGGCGGGCAGCCAGCCGCCCTCGGGCAGGCCCTCCACCGTGGTGCGATTCACGGCCACCTGCAGACCCATCAGGGGATCGAGCGTCATCACCGGCCAGTCGCTGCCGAAGGCCAGGCGGCCGCCCGCCTTGACAATGCTGGCCCACAGCCAGCCGTGGGCGGCGCGCTCGGCGCCGATGTTCGTGCTCCACACGTCGCCCGGCGTTGGGCTGGGGGTAGCGTGCACGGGTGCCATCGAGGCGATCACGCCGAGCTTGCCGAAACGTGGGATGTCGGCCGGGTCGATGGTCTCGAGGTGTTCGACGCGATGACGCCGCCCGCGTTCCGGCGCCGGGTTCGCGTTGACCGCCGCTTCATAGGCGTCAAGCGTCATGCGCACGGCGGCATCGCCGATGGCGTGGGTCATGACCTGCCACCCCTCGCGATCGAGCAGCGTCACGGTCTTGTTCAACTGTTCCTGGGTGTAGCGCGGGTCGCCCGAGGTGTTGGGCTGGTTGTGGTACGGCGCGAGCATGGCCGCGGTGTGCGATTCGATCACGCCATCCGCGATCAACTTCACGGCGCCTGTCTTCAGCAGCGGGTCATCGCCAAAGCGTTCCCGCACGGCTGCCAGCGTGTTCAACTCGGCCTCGCCGATCACGCCGCTGGCGGAAAGCGCCTGGTAAACCCGCAGCGTCAACTCGCCGCGCTTGCGCAGTGCGTCGTAAAGTTCGAGGTCTTCTGCCGTGCCACCGGCGTTCTGCACGCTGGTGATGCCGACGCGATGCGCCTCGACCAGTCCCGCGCGAATGGCCGCGATCCTGTCCTCGGTCGTGGGTTGTGGCGCCGCGGTCATCAACGCCATCGCGGCTTCCTTGAGCGCGCCGGTCGGTTCCCCCGTCCGCCGATCCTTGACGATGACGCCGTTCTTCGGGCTCCTGGTGTGACGCGTAATGCCCGCCAGTTTGAGCGCCTTGCTGTTGGCCCAACCGGTGTGGCCGTCGTAGGCCACCAGGTAGGCGGGCCGATCGGGCACCAGCGTGTCGAGCAACTGGCGGGTCGGCAGCGATCCGGCAAACGGCTGGTAGTACCAGCCGCGGCCCGTGATCCAGGCCCGCTCGGGATGCGCCTCGGACCAGATCCGCACCGTATCCTTGATCTGGTCGAGGGTCGTCGCGTCAAGCAGGTTGATCTGATCGAGCGACAGCCCGCCGCTGATGAAGTGGGCGTGGGCATCGTTGAACCCGGGCATGACCGCGCCGCCCCTGGCGTCAATGATCGTGGTCTGGGCGCGGCGCAGGCGCTGGATGTCGCGGTTCGAACCGACGCGAACCACCTTGTTGCCACGAATGGCCACCGCCTCGGCCATTGCCTCGCTGCCGCCGCCCGCGTAGACCTTGCCGTTGATCACGATCAGGTCAACCGCGTCATCGTCCGCACGCTGGGCGCCGACGATCAGTCCGGCGATCAGCGTGACGCCGACGATGCAGGCCACGAGATAGGCCGTGATGCGGGCCGCCATCAGCAAATTCTAGCACTGTGCTAAAACGTCTGCGGAGGTTCAATGAAGGTCGCGATTCTTGGGTCCGGTGCGGTCGGGGGGTATTTCGGCGCCAAGCTGGCGCGCACGGGGCAGGACGTCACGTTCATTGCCCGCGGTGCGCATCTCGAAGCCATTCGCAGCCAAGGGCTGACGGTGAAGAGCGCCACGCTGGGCGATTTCCACGTCCGCGCGGCCGCCGAAAGCGACACCGCGAAGGTCGGCCCGGTTGACCTGGCCATGGTGTCGGTCAAGGCGTATGACAACGCCACGGCGCTGCCCATGCTGACGCCGATGATTGGCCCGGACACGGTGGTGCTGACCCTGCAAAACGGCGTCGACAGTGTCAACGAAGTGGCCGCCGTCGTCGGCGAACGACAGGTCCTGGGCGGCACGACGTATGTCGCGACCGCCCTTGAAGGCCCCGGACTGATCGTCCAGACCGGCGTGCATCGTTCGATCATCTTCGGCGAGGTGTTCGGCGACTGTGGCCGCATCACGCCGCGCGTGCAGGCGATTGCTGACATCTTTGCCGCTGCCGACATCCAGGTCACGCCGGTGGCCGACGCGCGCGTGCCCATTTGGGACAAGTTCGTCTACCTCGTGGCGTTCTCGGGCTTCACCGGCGCGGCGCGGTTGTCGATTGGCCACATCTGGAAGTTCCCGCAGGTGCAGGAGATGTTCTACGCCACGTCGCGCGAGATTGCCGCGATCGCGCAAGCCGAAGGCGTGACGATTTCCGCCAATCGGTTCGAGACGCTCAAGGAATACATGGATCACATTCCGTTCTCGACGCGTTCGTCGCTGCTGATCGACCTCGAGCAGGGCAAGCGCATCGAAGTGGAAGCGCTGCAAGGTGCGGCCGTGCGCCGCGCGCAGCAGCTGGGTGTGCCGGTGCCGATCACCGCGACGCTCTACGCCGTGCTCAAGGCGTGGGAGTCCGGGCCCGTGAAGAGCTAGCGCCCGCCCCGGCTGCCTCGAGACATCGGTCGCGCAGCGACTGGGGCAACAACGGAAAACTGGCGACGACGTGCCGGTAGTCGTCGTCGCTTAGCCCATACAAGCGTACGACCAGCGCATTCAGGCGCGCGTACGCCTCGGGCGCGGCATCGATTCCGGTGGTGGACAACTGGCGAGCCAGGCCGGCGATGGTGCGAAAGGCCGGTGAGTCGTCAGGTGGCCGCGGCACGGGCAGGCGCGCCATCAATGCCGTGGTGACATGCGTGGTCACGTTGAGCCGCACCAGGTAGTTGGCCACCAGGCTGTTGAGCAGCCCGAGCAGGCACCACTGCGCCTCGGGCGCGAGCGGCGTCTTCAGCACGAACACGGTATGAGTCGAAAGCGTTCCCTTGGGCAGTAGCCCGGCGATCAGCGTGAGGCGGTTCGTGGCGCTCGCGACGTCGCGGTAGGCCAGGCGATCGCGAGTGAAGCTGACGGCGGGATCAATCAGGCGCGCGGCGGTTTCGCGCGACACCGACTGAGTGGTGGCGTCTAACGTCACCTGGAACGGCGCGAGGTGCTTGCCTGCCACGATCGGTAGCAGCGACGACCGACTGCGGGGTGGACGCGGGATGAAATGCTCGCGGTCATCGGTGGCGTTGAGCTCGCGTCCGAAGCGGGCGTGCCAGCCGCGATCGGACCCGAGCGGTGGCGCCCCCGCCGCGGCCGTCGTCAGCACAGCGAGCGCGGCCGGTGAGGTGAGGGTTGGCACCGAGAGTTGTTCCGGGTCCCACGCTTCAATGCGTGATCGCGACACGCTCAGCCACG
>Ga0049084_10000828_pt1 | contig 12320 bp, 11 predicted proteins | sample GreLakmeON33MSRF_FD_66720 | JGI IMG/M metagenome (GOLD analysis project Ga0049084, IMG submission 66720) | Freshwater lentic microbial communities from great Laurentian Lakes, MI, USA - Great Lakes metaG ON33MSRF | ecosystem: Environmental > Aquatic > Freshwater > Lake | place: Great Lakes... | reverse complement strand
GGCTTTGCCGTCTTTGTCGCGGAACACAACAAAGTCTTGGCCCAGCATGGTGACGCCCACGGGCGCATCCGTGACAATGGCCGATTGGGCGGCGACGTACCAAGTGTTGATCAGCATACGAAAGCTCCCGTCCGAATCCCGTCGTCTACTTCGGCTTCTCAATCCGCAAGTAGCGCGCCAGGTTGGCGTTGCGCGGATTGTCGGTCCAATTTTTCACATACGTGTGGACCAATCGGCGGCCTGCGTAGTGATAGATCGGCATAATGGCTTGCGTATCGAGCAAGATCTTTTCTGCCTGCTGCATCACCTCGGCGCGGCGTTTCATATCGGCGATGCTATTGGCCTCGGCCATGAGTTTGTCGAACTCGGGGCTCGCAAAACCAGAATAGTTGCTGGCGTCATCCGAACGCATCAAGTTCAGGTACGATGACGCATCGGCAAAGGGCGAGAAGTAGGCCCAGCGCATAATATCGTAATCGCCGGTACGCGCCCGGCGCGTCAGATCGCGGAACTCACTGTTGGCAAGCTCCACCTCAACGCCGAGCGGTTTCCACATCGAGGTCATAGCCACCGCCATTTTGCGGTTCTCTTCCAACGTGTCGAACTGCAACACAACCTTCAGGGGTTTGCCTGGTCCGAACCCTGCTTCGGTCAGCAGCTTCTTGGCCTCAGTCATGCGATCTTTCATCGGCTTGCCCGCGTAGGCCGCTTGGTAGACCTTATAGTTCGGCACGACCGGTGAGACGAGGCTGCTGGCCGGTGTAACGCCGGTGTTGAACAACTTCGATACCATTCCATCGCGATCAATCGCCATGGACAACGCCTGTCGCACACGGGGGTCGCTGAAGGGCGGTTTTTTATTATTCACCAGGAAGTAATAGACCCCCAAGTTGGGCGAGATGTGCAATTCCTTGGGCATGTTCTCGCGCAACCAATCAATTTGGTCTGGCGGAAAATTCAGCGTGGTGTCGAGTTCGCCTGCCCGAAAACGGTTCATCGCTGTGCCAAGGTTTTCTGTTGGGAAATAACTGACTTCTTCAATCTGCACATTCGCGACGTCGTAGAAATGCGTATTTTTGGTCGCCGTGATGCGTGTTTGCGGCACACGCTCGGTCACGTAATAAGCGCCATTGGACACAAAATTCCCAGGCGCGGTCCATTCGCGACCAAATTTCTCAACCACATGGCGCGGGACGGGCGCTGACGTAAATGTCGACATGACTTCCAGAAAAATCGGCGACGGCGCTTCGAGCGTGTACTGCAAGGTACGCGCATCTAAGGCCTTTACGCCCATATCTTCGGGCTTGGCTTCTTTCTTGTTCACTTTCTGGGCGTTTTTGATGGCCCAGAACCACTGTGCGTAGCGGCTGCCAGTCTCGGGGTTCTGCACCCGGCGTGCGGAATAGACGAAATCTTCCGCAGCTAAAGCCACGCCGTCTGACCACTTCATGTTCGGGCGCAGCTTAAAGGTGAAGGTCAGGCCATCTGCGCTCATGGTGTAGCTTTCCGCCGCTCCAATGGTGATCTCACCTTTGGCGTCCAGCGTCATCAGGGGTAGGAAAAAGTCATAAATGAGTATGGCTGAGGAGTTGCCGCTGGACACATGCGGATCAAGCGTGTCGGGGTCGCTGCCGGTGCCGCGCGTAAACGTCACTTTTGCCCATGCAGACATGGGTGCGCCGACAACAAGCAGCACCAAAAGCAGGCGAGACAAGACTTTGAACATTTTGCAATCCCTCTATGACGCTCGGTCTACCAATAGTGAGTCCAGCGCGCATTTTCTTTGAACACGCGGAAAGCATCAGCCCCATCCTTCGGGATGTATTTTTCGTACAGCGCTCGGTCGTAGCGCTCGCGGTATTGATCGAACACGGGCTTGTACAGCGCCATGTGGACATCAGGAATACGATGCTTGGCGCGGAAGTCTTTTATGTTGAGCGCAACCATGCGCTTGGTTTCAAACTCACCGGCTTTGGCCAGCTCGATGCCGCGCGGCCCGTAAATGGCTGAACGCCCTGGCCCACCGTAGTTGGTATCTTCCAAAAATCCTGTGCCGCGACGACCAACACCAATCGAGTTGTTGCAGATTAGCGTGTACAGGCTGTTGTGATACGACGTCAGCTTCATATCGTCGGTCTCGAAACCGCCGGTGGCAACGCGTGCGATAATCTCCGCACCCTTCATGGCCATGCAGCGAAACAGCTCGGGCTCAAATTGCACGGCGGACATGGCGATGTTGCCGATGTCGGTTTGCTCGACCGGGATGACGGCATCTTGGCCATACATTTCCACGAACCGATCATACACATCATAGATCGCACTGGTGTATTGCTCGGAGCCGGGGAACATGCCGCGTACGTTGCGTTGCTTCCAATGCGTGGCGCGCACTTTGCCATCGGGGCCCATCAACACCATCAGGTGTAAAATGTGGCCTGGCCAGTTGACCGGGTCCTTGGCGTAGGTTCCAAAGACGATGTAGCAGTTATATTGTTTGGCGCGTTGACCAACCCGCTCGATCTCGGGGCCATTGACCTCCAAAGCTAAGTTGTAGTGCTGCTCGCGCGTCCAGCGGCGAAAGCCGGTGATCGGGAATTCGTGAAAGCACAACAGATCGGCCCTGCCGCCATAACCTTGCGCGGCGTCGATGCACTCGATGAAGTAATCGAGATTGTCCTTGATGCTCGGTGCCGGGTTGGTGCCGTCGACGCCATGGACGCGCGTTTGCACGACGGCGACGTTGATATTGTCAGAGCGCAGCGCCGCTGTAGGATAAGTCCCATCGTGGCGTACCATTGCAGCGGGGGTCTCAGACATCGGCGTCTCTCCATCGGCAGAAACTGTTCTTGTACGCAGCCAAGGTGGAGCCGGTTCTCTGGTCGGTCAAGGTAAAAGGTTATATAAATATGATGACAACAATCAGCGGAGGGATTAGGGCATGAAACGGCGCGATGTCATGATAACGGCTGGGGTAATGGCGATGGCGGCAGGCTCACAAACCACACGTGCTCAGACAAAAGCCAAGACGTATGTTCTCGTCCATGGCGCTTGGCACGGGGGTTGGTGTTGGCGCGATATCGCCACGGGTTTGCGCGCGGCAGGGCACGCGGTGTTTGTGCCAACGCTCACGGGTCTAGGTGAGCGTGTGAACCTGATGTCCAAATCCGTCAATCTCACCACGCATGTCACGGATGTCGTGAACCTCATTGAATTTGAAGAGCTGAGCGATGTGATCCTGGTGGGCCACAGTTATGCAGGGCATGTGATTCCGCAGGTCGCCGACCGCATGAAAGGCTGGTTGAAGCATTTGGTGTTTCTCGACGCGGTGGTGGCGCAAGACGGCAAACCGTTTCTGCCGCAAGCCGTTGGCGAAGAACGCGCGAAGACCGCGATTGATGGCTATTTGCAACCACCCCCGGATGTGGATTGGTTCGGTGTGCCAACCGATCATCCCTTGGCGCCATGGGTGAGGCGACGGCTGACCAACCATCCGCTGACGACGTTGATGGAAACTGTGCATTACAAGAATGGCGGCCCCAACGGCGTACCCAAAACCTACATTCGCTGCTTGAAGCGCCGCGATATGAGCCAGCCGGACCCCGTCGAAGCGATGCTGAAGGGAAAGCCCGAATGGACGTGGCTCACGCTCGATACGGGTCATGACGCCATGATCACCGCACCCGCCGAGTTAACATCGATGTTGTCAAAAATAGTGTAGCTTTAACAGTGTCCACGATTCCCGATTCATTGCGTGCCATTGATCTGGGCCCGCAAGCATTCGCGCCGGGCGTTATTTTTCTCGGGGCAACCGATGTTTGCCAGCAAGCTTTAAACGCAAATCGCCATCACGTCACCGTTCATTGCAGGGATCGGTGGGCTCGCGATCTGCTTTATACTTGCTTTGATGCTGGGTCGAGAATTGTCGGGTAGAGATAGCTAACCGGCGAGATTGCGATCTGCTAAATCTTTCGAACTGACATTCAAGCTCTCGTCTTCCAGGGCCTGTAATTCCTGACGAACGATGCGCAATATGCGCGCCACATAGGCCGCATGCCACTCTTGACGTTGGCGTGCTGCATCGTCATCGGGCTTAAATGCGTCAATGCCGGCTTTCGTCATGGGCTGACCCGCTTCCATCAGCCGTTCGATGGTATCCATCCGCTCGCGCAACACTGCAACTTCACTGGCGACCGCCATGGTAATCGACAGGACCCGCTCGACGGCGGGATCGTCAAAGAAATAAGGGCGCTCACCTTTGGCTTTGCTATTGGCCAGCGCGTTCACATCGATCTTGCTCATGTCCGACTTCTTCAATAACGGGGCTCTAAACTCATATCATTGCGATGGCGGCCTGTCGTGACTTGGTGCCGTAGCATGATGGGCGTCCGCCTTGCGGACGAGCGCGGGCTCTGCTGCCGCTGCCTTTTGCCCAAAAAGGCCAAAGCCGCAAAATCCCTTGCTCGCTCGGACCGCCTGCGATACGAGCGGCGTAGGCTTCGTCAAACCCGGATTCCCCATGCCCAAAATTAACGTCGTCAACCGCGCCGGAAAGCAGCACGTCATCGAGGCCAAAGCTGGTCAAACCTTGATGGAAATCCTGCGCGATCAAAATATGGACGTGGAGGCCATCTGTGGCGGCTGCTGCAGTTGTGCCACCTGCCATGTGTTCATCGACGACGCCTGGGCCTCCAAGCTGCCCGCGCGCTCTGCCGACGAACAAGAGTTGGTCGAAGAAACCGAATCCTACAAACCGGCCAATTCCCGGCTGTCGTGCCAGATAAAGATGACCGACGCGCTCGACGGCATTTCTGTGACGGTTGCGCCTGAAGAATAAGCGGCTCGTTCAAGGCCGCTCATGTAATCCCTTGCTGGTTAAGTGAGCCTTCGATGATGACAAAAAAACCAGCACTCTACCAATTGATCTGCAGTTCCTTATTGGTATGCGTGTGCATATCCGCGGCCTCTGCGTCTGAATTGCGCTATGGCTCAAAGGGTGTGCCCGTCCATTTCGGCAACCCCTACATGGCCAATGGCTCACCCTCGAATTATGTCTGGGCGGCGATGTTCGATGCGCTGACGCAAATCGACGCCCAAGGAAAATTGAAACCCGCGCTGGCGCTGTCGTGGGAAAATATCGAACCCAAGGCCTGGCGATTCAGGTTAAGGCCGAACGTGATCTTCAGCAATGGCGAGCCGTTGACGGCCGATGCCGTGATCACAGCGATTGCCTGGTTGAAAACGCCCGAAGGTCAACGGTCTGTGATCGGCAATGAAATTCGCGACGTCTTATCCGCAGAACGCGTTGACGATTTGACTGTCATCATTCGCAGTGAACGGCCCGATGCGATCTTGCCGCAGCGCTTATCGGCGGTGCTGTTGGTTGCCCCTCAGGCGTGGACGGCGCTGGGGCCGGATGGTTTTGCCAAAACCCCAGCCACCACGGGCTCGTATGAATTGAAAGACTGGGGCGAAAGCACTGGGCGTGTTGTGTTAAATGCCTTCAAGCAATCGTGGCGCCCGCCTGTGATCGAAAAACTCACGGTGATGAATTTGCCCGACAACGCATCGCGCCTTCAGGCTTTGCAATCCAAACAAATCGACATCGCCGGTAATGTTAATATCGATGATCTCGAAGCCGTAGAACTGTTTGGAGCACGCGTCGTCACGGGTGCTGCGGCGTCGGTAATGTCCATTGCGTTTCGCGTCACAGACGGACCATCAACGGCACTGAAAGATGTGCGCGTTCGCCAAGCCATTAACTACGCCGTCGACAAAACTCTGCTCAATGAATCTTTGCTGCGTGGACTTACATCTCCGTCAGGCCAGCCGGCGGCGCGCGGTGTGATGGGGTATGATCCGACAATTCTGCCGTATCCCTATGACGTGGCCAAAGCAAAAGCCCTGATGAAAGCGGCCGGTTATGAACAGGGCTTTCGGTTAAAAATCGACGTTATCGTGGACCGCACGCCTGGCGATGCAGCGATCTATCAGGCCGTCGCCGAGATGCTTTCGAAAATCGGGATCAAGGTTGAGTTGCGCACACTCCCGTTTCCCACTTGGCTCAGCAAATATTTGACCGGGACGTGGGACAAAGACACGGACGCGTTTTCCCAAGCTTGGAATGCAGGTTCTTACAATGATGTGGCCCGGCCGATGGAAATTTTTTCCTGCCGCAAGCCATTTCCATATTTTTGCGATCAATCGCTGACGGACCGCTTGGTCGCCGCCAATGAGGAAATGAACCTTGAGAAGCGCGAAACGCTGTTGAAAGACCTGGGTCTCGGTTACCATGACGCGGCGGCGGCTTTGTATTTGCTCGATTTGAATGATTTTTTCGCGGTGCGCGCTGGGATTGAGAATGTGGAGGTCGTCAATCGCGTTCCCGCGTATCACAAAATAACTATCTCAAAGACGCGTTAGCGGACGTCATCGGCCTCTTCTTGCGCCCATCGAAATTTCCCGACGTCATCGGGGCGGCGCACCAAATGGATGCGATGCTGGTAGAAGTCGGCCAAGTAGGTTGCCATGTGTTTCTCGACCGGGCGGTATGACGCATCGAACACCACCAGGCGATTGCGCACCAGCGGGGTTCCGACCGCGCACTCCAAAGCATGGGCATCTTGCAGGTCGGCCAAGGTCGCGCCGATTAATTGGTCGGCACTCAGGATATCGATGCCCTTTTTCTCTAAGATCGAGAACATAGACAAGGACGCAAGCTCGTCGGGTTTAATTTCAATGTTGAGGTCAGCGGGAATGTAAGACACCGAGCACCCCACGCGCCGTCCGCGCAAAATTCGCACCATCGAGATACGCTGCACCATGGCCCCCATGGCGAGGTTCAGGTCTGCGCGCGTTTCGTCATCGGCAGCCACGGTTTCAAATTTCAGCTCCTTGATCTCAGAGCGCTTGGTCATAGCGTCCAGGCGCTTGAGCAACTGATCCATGTCGCCGGTCAGTGGCGGGGGGCTGGCGTTGGTCGCGCCCGTGACAAAAGTTCCACGCCCTTGTTCGCGCAAGATCAGCTTGTCATCGGACAACAAGTCCACGGCTTTGCGCACGGTAATGCGCGACACCCCAAAAGTGTCGCACAACTCGGTCTCGGTCGGCAGTTGCGCACCGCGGCTATAGTTTCCGTTGTAAATCCAGTCGCGGACCGTCAGGTAAACTTGGTAGTAGCGCGGAAGCTTTGTGCCATCTCCCAAAGCTTCTGTGGGCAGTTTATTCATTCATCCTCCGCCTCATTTGGGGGAGGCAATTTTCTAGTTCAAAATAGTGGAATGCGAGCCATCTGTATACTGATCAAACTTTATCAAGCACTTCCATGGCTGCGCGTTCACCCGACTCCATCGCGCCTTCAAGACCGCTTTGAAGAACGGCGGTATGCTCGCCTGCAAAGTGTAGGCGAGCATGCGTAGCGGCGGCGATATTTCCATACTTGGCGATTTGACCGGGGCGGCGATAAGCAAAGGTCCCGCGCGACCAGGGATTGGTGGACCAATTGACCACTGCAATGGGCTCGATCCGCCCTTTGGTGCTGGGTCGCGCTTGATGAAGGGCGTTGATTGCATATTGAAGGGCCTCGGAATCCGATGCCTTTCGCAGTCTTTGGTTCACGGTGCCCGTCAAATACATCCAGATGTAATTGCCGTTTGGCACCAACCAATTGTATGCGCGACCCGCCACGCCGTCGGTCCACAATGACGAGCCCAGGCCATCAATGTCCCAGAACTTTTCCTTGATGGCGAAGAAGATGCTGGTCGATTGACCATAAGGAAGTGATGCCACGGCTTCGGACTGTAAGGTGGGAAGCCCTGGCGTCAGTTTGATTGTCCGCAACACCGATGCGGGCAATGTGCAGACCACAAACCGCCCGCGGAATTTCTTGCCCCTAGCACAACTCACCGTCGCGCCTGTATCATCGACAGCGATACCTTCGACGGGCATGTTCAGCACAACATTGCCTTTGAGTGAGCCCGCCATGGCGAGCGGCACTTTGCTCATGCCTCCGACGACGTGACTGAAGGGGCCCGACCCGCGTCCCCACTCCAGCATCTTCTGTCCGCGCAACGCCCAGAAGAGTGATTCGTCTTTGAGAGAGTCGGCTTGGTTGCTGAGGCTCAAGTATTTCATCGTGGCTTCGTCTGCGCCCTTGGATGTGTAGAAGTCGTACAAAGACGGGTCAGGTGTGTTACGCGCCTCTTCGAGCCAACTATCGAGTTCTTTCAGGCCGCTTTCTTTGGGCAGAAACGCCGTGTTCACGGCCATCGGTGGAAATTTTCGCATGGCTTCAGGCAGCGTGTTCTTGGGCGACGAGGGCCAATCTTTGGGGCTGATTAATTCGCCGCCGATATTCAGCGCGAACTCAAGCCGCTCGACCTGCCAGGGCCGCAGTTCCAAATTAAAGCGCTGAGCCTGATCGCGCACGCGTGCATACAGCGCACCCACTTCCGAGCCGCCACTTTCGGGCTTTTCGGGTTTGTCGCTCAGCGTGCGCACCCGACCGCCGATCCGATTGTCGGCTTCGATGACGGTGACACTCAGGCCTGACGCTTCCAAGATCTGCGCCGCATGCAGGCCTGAAAGCCCTGCACCGATGACGATGACATCCGTATCATCGGCAGCTTTGACGCGCCCGATCGATGTTAGGGCAATCGTCGCTGCGCCGACGGAAAGAAGAGTGCGTCGAGAAGATCGGATTGTCATGAGGTGACCTCGCACAGGAAAACCAAGAGGTCATGAACATATAACCACTGAGCCCGCAGGCAAAGCCTGAGTTTGCTTATGCTGCCGTTGACTTTGCAGCAAACAGCCGGTCGAGAATATCACGAGCGACTGTAGGGTTACCCAAAGACACCAGCATTTGCCGCTCGCGCCAAGGCCGCACCGCATTACCCCAGATGCGTTTAAAGGCCATGCCCGACACGACATGAGCAATCTCGGTATGGCGTTTGAAATGCGCCGCAACGTCGGACGTCGCATTGCGACAGCTCGGCGATTCCGTTGGCGATGTTTGCTCTCGTGCGACGATGTTCAGGTGCGCTGTGCCTGGTGTGATGTAAAGGCTCTCGACCTTGAACCCTGTGGCCGTGAAGATATCTTCCAAACCGGCGTGGTTGAAAGTGTGCAGATGTGCATCATGAAAGCGGCGGCGCGGCGCGTGGAACCACGACATCACATTAGGCACTTCAACCACCATCAACCCGCCCGGCTTCAGCCAGCAGGCCAATCTTTTCAGCGCGGCGGATGGGTCGGCGATGTGTTCCAAAACGTGATGCATGGTGATGGCGTCAAAAGTAGCTGCCGGAAAATCGATCAACTCCAAGGTCGTCGCGCGGATATCCAGGCCGTAGGACTGACTTGCGAAGCTTGCGTATCCCGCATTGGGCTCAACGCCGACAACATCGTATCCGGTGCACGACAGAAGGTAGGCAAATTCACCGCCGCCCGCGCCGACATCTAAAACTTTTGCCGGAGGTGTGAGAAAGCCGCGAAGACGGCTCAACCGTTCAAGCGCACGATACCCAGCGCGCAGCACGTGTTTGCGTTTCGGCGTCAGCACACCCTTGTATGTGCTGCGGTAATGCTCGGTGTAGTAGGTTTTGAGGTCGTCTTCATTAGGGGCAGGGTTGGTAAACACATGACCGCAGGCCTGGCACATGACCGTGCGCAAATCACGACCATCGCGATCACGCGTTCCGACAACATCGTGCTCAGTCCTGCCGCATAAAGGGCAGGGCTTGAGGTGGCGCGCAAGTTGAACTGATCTGGCTTCTAATCGGGCCATCGTTTGTGCATCCACATCCATTGGCCTGGCGTTGCGCGCACCCAATCTTCAATTTTGGTATTCAGGCGAACCAGTGTGTTATTCACGTCATCGTTACTTGATGCGTTACCTTCGACACTCCAGGGCGATTCAAATGTAATACGAAAGCGCGCGCCCTCTACGCGCTCGCAGCGTGCGGGGATCAGCTTACAGCCATACTTCATCGCCAATCGCGCGATTGCTTTGCCCGTGCGCGCGCCGTGTCCAAAAAAAGGAATCTCAGGTCCGGTGTTGGTTTTTTGATCGACCACCATGAACACAGTTCCGCCTGACTGGATGTGTTCGACGATTAAGCGCAAACCATCGGCTCCTTTGGGTGCCAGGGCCGCAGCGTACTCGTTGCGTACTTTCGCGATCATCGCATCGACCAACTTATTGTTCGGCGCACGGTAGACGATCATCGCTGGCTTGCCCTTAGCCGCTAGCACCATAGGCAGCAATTCCCAATTGCCAATGTGCGCGGTAAAAACAATTGCCGCTTTGTTATCTTGCGTCGCCCACCCGAGGCCGTTGCCCTCCACATCAATCACGCCATCCCACCGGCGATGCCAAAGCTTCGAGAGATGCGCATACTCGAACATCACACGGCCAAAGTTATCGAACGTGTTGCGCACAATTTTGCGCTGCTCGGCACGACTGAGGTCGGGCATGGTGCGGGCCACGTTGCGTTTGGCGATACGCCAGGGCTTAGAGATCGGCCCTAAAAAGCGTGCCAACCATCCCCCCATGCCTGAAACGGCGCGCAAGGGCAGGCGCTTTAAGCCCGCAAGCACAATAAAGGCAAAGGCAGCCTCGATATAATGGCGGGCTTTGGTGCGCTGTGGTGGGCGCGATGTGTCGGCGGATTGATCTTTCTCAGCCATATTTTCTGCCTAAGCTACCGTCGCGCCGCTGGCAAGGCGCAATCAAAGCCTAAAATCAAGCGCCGCTATGAATTTACGGCAGGCAGGGAAACTGGCATCGTCGATCTTATGAATGCGGCCCCTTCCTCAGACGCTGCCCTGGCTTCGCCCACGCAGCCACTCTCGGCGGTCGAGGTGAAAGACCACTCAGCTTGATCGCTGAAATGACGCTGGTGTCTAGCGAATCGCGCAGCTTTGAGACGGTCGCTAAATCGGCACTCGAACGCATCATAAGGCATGTTGGCGCGGAAGCCGCCTCGCTTTTTATGCTGGATGATCAAGCTCAGGCGTTAGTATGCACGGCGTGCTATGGGCCGGTTGACATCATGGGGCTGCAAATTCCCAGTACGGCGGGGAACGTCGGGCGCGCGGTCCAACAGTAAGAGGCGCAGATCGTCCGCGATGTCCGCGCCGACGTCGATTTTGGTTCAATGGTGGATGCTAAAACCGGATTTATCACCAAGTCGATTCTTGTCGCCCCGCTGACGGTCGGCCGTCAACGCCTAGGCGCAATTGAGGTCATTAACAAACTTGTGGGCGCAGCGATTCTCAGCCGACGACTTAGCTTTGCTTCATACGCTCTCTCGCGCTGCCGCGTTGGCGATTCATAATTTGCGTCTGGCCGAACGCTTAGTCGAGCAAGAGCGCGAGCGCCATGAGTTGGAATTAGCCTCGGAGATTCAGCACGATTTTCTGCCGCAGCCGTCAGCCAAAGATTTCCCAATTCACGGCATCAACATTCTGGCGCGCGCTGTGTCTGGTGATTTCTACGACATCATGACGCTGCCCGACGGACGTATTTGGTTTAATATCGCCGATGTGTCGGGCAAGGGCATGAATGCGGCCCTGCTGATGGCGAAAACATCGAGCTTGTTTCGCTGTCTGGCCAAAAGCAGTGAACATCCCGGCCAACTCCTGAATGCTATCAACAACGAACTATGCGAGACGATCTCTCACGGGATGTTTGTGACCATGGTCGGCGGGCTGTTTGATCCATCCACGGGTGTTGTTAACTTAACCAACGCGGGGCACGAGCCTCTGCTGCTCTTCGATATTCAGCGTGAATCATTTATGCCGATCCCAGCAGATGCGCCCCCGTTGGGCATCGCCGCGGGAATTGCCGGGCCAGGCGGGTTTCCTGTGTCCGATCTCGGTCAGATCCAGGGCTAACAGCGGGCTTGCTCGGGCTTGGTAACAAACCTAGTATCAGCTGCTTCAGAACGTGGCTAAATTAGCCATAACTTATTGATATATAAGGAAAATAGGTGCGGTACATTAGCACCAGAGGTCGCGCGCCAGAGCTTGGGTTCGACGACGCTTTATTGGCCGGGCTGGCAACCGACGGCGGGCTTTATGTGCCGTCGTCTTGGCCGCGCTTTTCACAAACGGAGTGGGCGGCGTTCGCCGCTCTCGATTATGCCGGGCTCGCCACCAAGGTAATCGCGCCTTATGTGCGTGGCTCCGTCGCGGAATCATCCCTGCTTTCCATCGCAAAGCAGGCCTACGGCGGGTTTGCGCATCAAGCTGTCGCCCCGCTCGTGCAGCTCGACTCGCAGCTTTGGCTGATGGAACTTTTTCATGGGCCCACGTTAGCTTTC
>Ga0049084_10000827_pt1 | contig 12322 bp, 8 predicted proteins | sample GreLakmeON33MSRF_FD_66720 | JGI IMG/M metagenome (GOLD analysis project Ga0049084, IMG submission 66720) | Freshwater lentic microbial communities from great Laurentian Lakes, MI, USA - Great Lakes metaG ON33MSRF | ecosystem: Environmental > Aquatic > Freshwater > Lake | place: Great Lakes... | reverse complement strand
GCGTGCCGTAGTGCCGCGTGTGCTGGTGCAAACCGAGCCGTTTCCGGCGGGCATCACGGTAATCCAGGCGCCATCCGTGGGCGATGCGCTGCGGATTGTGCTGCCGGCCGCGTAAAACACATGCAAAGTTAGGTGTTAGGTAGTTTACCCAGTTGCACGTCCTACTGGACTGATTACCCGTTTATTTGTTTGCATTGAATAAAGGGTATCTGCTAAGAATGGTGTGGCTTTTTAGTTATCGCCCCCCAAATGGAGAATCAGCTAAATATCGATTCTATTTGGATAGTCCAAATCTACTATGCCCCCCATCGTAGCTACTGTTTTTTAGGATTCTAGTGCAGGGCGATAGTTGGTGTCATGATGTGGTTTCCAAAAACTTGTTAATAAACACATACTCGATGCGCTGACCACGCTCGACGAGCATATCGTGGTCTGTTCCCGGTGGGATATGAATAACACATGGCGCTTGAACAGGAATGCTTTCAGAGCCCCGCAATAATGTACCTGCGCCACGAACCACTACGAAAACTTGGTGCCATTGCGGATGCTTTCCCAAACCAGTTTGTCCAGGCCCCTCAAGAATGTTGTACCCCACGGCTAGTTGAGGTACGATCCCCTGTGGCATAATATCACGACAGGTTTGATTTCGCGAATTTTTGTCACTGTATATCTGTATTTCACTAAATTGTTTTAGATAATTGGCCATCGCGATATTCACTCCGTTTTTAGAATTTGGTACCATACAAAGAAAACGGTTCAGTTTCTGAACACCACACAGTTTTACGACGCCCTCAACTCAAATCTTAACTAGTCGACACTCACTGAAGGCCAGTTTGTGAGAACTGATGGATTGCCGGGGTCAGCATCTAAAAGAGATCTGTATTTTGCAGCCACTTTTCGGTATGCATTCGCGTGTTCAGAAATAATTCCGCGGTCGAATTGTTTGAACCACGGGATACCGAAGGTTAGCGTTCCGATTTTTTCGGAAACTGGCAGCGATCCTTGTTCGCGGATTAAGTCGCGGCTGGCGTGTGCAATGCGGGTTGGTCGATCGTGGCCATAGACGTCCGCTTCGGTAAGGAGCGGGTGAAGGTGTAATGGCTTGTTTGTCCCCGGGGTACACTGTGAGCCTTCAGCTCTTACTGCTTCAGCGAACCGTGTAACTGACAAGCCGCCAAGCTCATTGGGCGCATAGAGGCCGTGGGGCATGTACCATCCAGCCATGGTGTTGTATCCTTCCTCGTTTACCCGATGAGCATGCAGACCTGGCACGTCTATTAGTTCATCCCAAAAAAAATTCATCGCGCGCCGGATTTCGTGCACGCGCTCATCATAGTGTTTCAATTGAACACGGCCAACCGCCGAGCTTAACTGGTGCATGCGATACTTGTACCCGCCGAGTGGAAGATTGCGGTATGGGCTTAGTTCTGGCGTGGTAATTGTTTCGTTGAAACGCTCGTAATGCCCGAAGGCAAGAGCTCGCTCGTAGATCTCGCGGCTGTTGGTCGTTAGCATACCGCCTTCGCCGATTGCAAAAGATTTTCCGCTCATCATAGACATGCCGGCAACGTCTCCAATGGTGCCTAGTTTCCGACCTTTGTATAGGCCGCCGTGCGCGTGCGACACGTCTTCTACAACTTTGAGTTTGTGCCTGTTAGCAATTGCCATAATGGGATCCATGTCTGCTGGATGCCCCAAAAAATGTACGACAACAATTGCGCGGGTATTTGCGCTTATACGGTGCTCGATGTCTCTTGGGTTTAGACAAAGGGTGACAGGATCAATGTCTGCAAACACAACACTTGCGCCAAGCGCAAAAACCGGCAATGCTGAGGCCCAGTAAGTTAAGCTAGGGCAAATTATTTCGTCGCCCACGCTTATTCCACAGCCGTACAACGCGCTTTGAAGTGCCGCCGTCCCGTTGTTGCAGGCTAATGCATAAAGAGTTCCCTGCCAATTTGCAAATTCCTCTTCAAACTTGATTGTTTCGTCTGTTCCAGACATTGCGCCACGACGCAGTACATCAAGTACAGCGTTTTCGTCCTCATGGGTAATTATGGGCCACTTAAAAATTGTCGTAATCTCTGTTGTGACAGCTTTTGGACCACCATGAATGGCAAGCTCACTTTGAGGGTGTTTCATTATTTTCCCGCTTAACTTCAATTCCTTCATTGTAACATAGTAATTTTGTGGTAGTCGTCGTGTTATACCTTCACGGTAATTTTGGAACTTGCCACTTCTCGTAATGAATCCATGTTTTCTTTAGCGAACATTTACTGCAGCTTCTTAATTATTGGAGTGCTTCCTGTGGGGAGTGGTATACAGGATATAAAGTTATTTGTTTTAGACGGCCAATAAAATCTGTGGAAGTAATTGCTTGGTGACCATAGACTGGGTCACGCGCTGGGCATTCGTGGTGATCAAGAAACCTGAGCTTAATGCCTGCCTGATGAAAAATCTAAGGTGGATGACCGTTAGCAGGAGGGAACTATCGGTGGCCTGTTTGGTTCGCCAGAAACAGCTCATTCGAAATTATGAAGTTGACGCGCCCGGCTGGTAATTGGGCTTTGAGCACCGGCTGACCAAGCGCAGGATGTTGATAATTATGGTAATGGTGTAGCGCCAAAAAAGGTGTTAGGGTGCGTCGCACGACAATAGCCACCTCACGTCCGTGCTTGATCTGCGGCATTCCTTGCTGGATTACATCGGCGTCTATAACGACTTATTCCTGAATCAGCGATGAAAATTGGGACTCTGATAGTTATCTCGAATGGGTCGAGTGATTGTGCGGTAAACAGTCTTTGTGAGCGCTTGTGTGATCCTTAGAGACACGACAGTTCTATTCTTTGAAAGTGCGAGCTTTCTTAAAGCTCTTGCGTTATTAATGCGAATTGCTGGTTCTAGTTCAGTAATTGCTGGGTGAGTGCTCGTCGTACCCGTGACCAACAAACTCTGTAGTTGTCGCCTAGCTCTTTCAGCACTGTTTTATTATGATAGTCTGTCCGGTTTGATCTGCTTCGTACGCGGCAGTTACTAGGCGCAGAGCATTTTGGCCATCTTCTCCGGTTACCCTAGGTGCCCGTTTGTTTATTACTGCGGATACAAAATCTGTATACTGGAGTATATGGCCCGATGCGTCTGTCCCCCATGTAGCTGGCGCTAGAGCTTGAGATGGGTTAATTAATGCCTTGGCAGCAGGAACTAGGTGTTTTCCATCTACCAAGTTCCATTCAATCGCCTCATCTCCGACAATTCGAATGTTTCCACGGTCACCATAAATACGAAGCTCTTGAGATAAACTTTTTGCAACGCTGGTTGACGCAAAGACTAATCCTAGGCTGCCATTACAAAAACAGATATTTAGAATAGCGGTATCTTCGGCCTCCATTTGGTGATTGAGAGTCGCAATTTTCGCTGTAATACTACTTACAGGACCCCCGATCCAACGGACTAAATCAATGATATGAATGGCTTGGTTCATGAGTACGCCACCATCAAGCGAACGTGTGCCGCGCCACAATGCACTATCGTAGTACGTTTGAGGCCGATTAAGGAGGGCTTCGCCTACTATTAGAATTGGGCGGCCTAGTGCACCATTTGTAACAGCTGAATGTGCCTGCTGCAGAATTGGGTCAAAGCGCCGCTGGGAAATTACCCCAACCGTTCTCCGTTGGTGAATTCCCTCCGCGATGACAGCATTGGCATCCTCATCTGAGAGTGCTATTGGTTTTTCGATAATGACATGTTTGCCATGACGAAGTGCTACTATGGCCTGTTTCGCATGGAGACCAGAAGGCGTACAAAGTACAACCGCATCAACATCATCACGTGCCACTAAGTCGTCAAGTTCGGTCATCCACGGCACGTGCCTACGCTCGCCAGCCGCCCGAGCAGATCCGATTGAAGCACTGGCAACCGCAACCAATCGTGCCCCCTCGACGGCGTCGATTGCCTCAAAATGCTGTGTTGAAATCGCGCCGCACCCAACCACTCCAAACCGCACAATATTAGGGGTGTTCATGCCCGTCCTCCATGAAATTAAAATGTAGTTTCCGTGACCTTTGTTCGGGACAACCGTGGCTGAATTCTAAACCGAAAACCCCATGTGCCTGATGGCACGCGGACAAGATGTGTTGTCTGTTGTGTCCGGTGCCCACTCCGATTAACTATGAACCGGATCAAGTTGCGGTTTTGTGAGCCACTAGCTAGGTGTTATTTCTCAGACGATTATATGGACCCTCGTGTAACCGATTGGATAGAGAAGTGTACCAGTCTTATAAGATCTTGGCGGGAGTTTTGCGCTTCACGGTGGATTGGAGGAGCTGGTAGTTGTACAGAGTGGCGTAGCGCAGCAAGGTCTGCTGCAGATTGAGTGCTGAGATAAAGCGATTGGTTTTTAGATTTTAACTTATGCGCCCAACTATTCCATTGGTTTTTTGGATCATGGACTTTGTGAGCCGGTGCTCGGTGCTCAAGTCGTGGCACAGCCGGTCAAATTCAAGATTTCCACTGGGCTGGCGCTCCTAGCCGCTAACAGTCCCCCCAGAAATTCTTGATCGTTATCGGTCAGCAACGTGGCGATTTTGAACGGACAGGCCTTGTGCATCACACTAGAGAAACAGTGCGCGCTCGTGGCCGTCTTGTCCTTCTTTATTGCCACGAACGCCCAAAGTGTGGCCTGATCGATGGCTGCGAACAAATAGGTTCCGCACGTTTCATTGAGCTTCTGGGGTAGGTATTTGACATCCAAATTCTAAAAGCCGGGTATGTAGCTCGTGAAAGACTTGTGCGGCTCCTTATGGAGTGGCGGGTTTGAGCGCATTCAGATTGCCCACGCCGTGGCACCGAATATACCGATCGAGAACAGAGCGCAAAACAGCGGCAAACAGAAAATCCTGCGTAACCACCAGTAAGTCATCCGGCGGCAGGGGCAAGGCATGCCGCAAGCGCACGACGGCAGCTTCTTGGATATGGGAAAGCGTCGTCTGTAATCGGTGTGCGAGTGGTCATGAACGGTAGCACGCTCCTTTGACTTCTAAGACCTCGAACAATGGGAAGTGCTTAGAGTCCGCAAAACCATTTAGGCGTCGACAACTACTCTTCATTTGCGTGAATGCACGATGCAACTCATTGTGGGTGCTGTGCAGTCAAAACATCTATTGCGCGAATTGCCCCTAGGAAACTTAGCCCCGTATGGTAACTGGGGTCTAGGTCTGGTGTAGCAGGTACATAGTCGATCGGGCCATCTTGCGAGATCGTCTGGTACGCTATTGGGGGCTGGTTTCTCCAGTAGTGTGCAAAAAATGCATCATGGGCTTTTTTCCAAACCTTCAGCGTCGCTTGTTGCCCAGTGCGGCTAAAAGCTAAAGCGGCTGCGCGAATAGTTTCCGGCAGGGACCACCACGGGTAATATGTACTTGACCGTTGATTGCCGCTGACCGAAACCGAAAGAGATATTCCCTTCGATTGGAAGCCGCGATGGAAGGATCTTGTGATGATTTGCTCAAGTTTATTGACAAGGTTTTGGTTGGCGTTTCTCGGTAAGTACTGAAGTGAGAATCCGGCAAATTCGATAGCGTGTCCGGGATTGAATCGATCGCCATCCGGCACATTACGTACGATACCAATTCCTTTTGGATCTTCCCCGGCTTGCACATGATGTCGCAGCACATAATTGATGAACCTATTTCCAAATGCAGCTTCTTTTTCAAAACCCAATTCGCGGAGCAGGGCAGCAGCTCCGATTAGGATCATGCGAGACGCGTAGTCGTTAGTGCCATTTATAACTTCGGGCGCCAACAATACACGCTCCTCAAACAAAAAGTGATTCTGCTCAACCGCTTCCACAATTTGCAGGAGAATTCCGACCCAAGTAATCGTGGTTGCATAATCAAACTTGTAAGAAGCGGCAATTAAACCTTTGACCACGAATATGTCGGAAAACGTGTAGTATCCTGGCGTCGGTCTTTGTGGCAGAGGGTCTCCGTTCAGATCCCGGCACACAGGTTCTAGGTTGGAATCATAACTGAAATATGCCTGTCCGTGCTGCATGTAAAGCTTAGCAAGAGCTGAATATAGGGGCCACGCAATATTATAGAGCCTCGCAGCAAGTGCCGGGCGGTCTGGTTCAATGAAGCGAGCGTGCCGGACCAAAGCCTCGAGACCGCGCCCTTGTATCCATCCATAGAGTGTTTCAGGGCCCCGCCAGCGGTCTTCGTTTCCGTAGTCGTGCAGCGTAATGCTATTTTGCTTTGAGTTCAGGAATACCCCGTGCAGCAATGGCCGAGCAGTCAGCCATTCCAACGCTTCGACGTTGGCTATAGTATAAACTGTTCGTGCGTTACAGATAAACCTAGTTATATTCATGGCATATCTTTCGGCGATGATTGTCGCGTGCGCCCGGATTGTTTCAACTCAGTCAATACTTCCCCGCGACCGCGGGCGCCGTCAGACCTTGCGATTTACGGTAAACCTCGAGCTCCTCTTCGTTGGGCGAGAGCTTGCAGTTGAGGCGTACCCCGCCGTGCGAGAGGTTGATGCTCATCGCGACGCTGTCTGACGCGTCGACCCAGTGCGGGGTGAGCAGCACATTCCAAAGCACGGCCCCGGGGTTCATTTCGTAGCAGAGCACTTCATCGTCGCGCAGGTCCGCGGGCTTGCCAGTCGCGCCCGCCTTGTACTTTACGCGTTCGTCGATTGTAGTTCTGCCGTTGGGGTTGGTCAGGCCGCAGAACTGTTTCGTGCCGTAGATCTGCCACGCCATCACGTGCGAAAAATCCATGTGGTAATTGGTCGCACAGTCGCGGCCGCTGATGAAGATGATCGGGTAGCAGCGGTCAAACGAAAAGCCCTGCGCTTTCAACGCGTTCCGCCAGGGGTCGAGCACACGGCGTTCGAACCCGTGCAGAAATTTTCCCGGCACGTCGAACCGCCCGAGCGAGTAATGCGCGATCGAGAACGACGATGCCACCGCCTTGTCCAACGGCATCGCGCGAAAATCCGCGGCAATGCTGTCCAAGAGGATCTTGTCACCCTTGCGGCCCGAGCCGATGTTCGTGTCGCTGTCGCGTCGCAACAAATCCACCACTTCCTCCAGCGGCGGGAGGTCAAACTCGAACGGCACGCACTCGCCTTCCATCAGGAAGTTGAGCGGTCCCGCCCAGTGTTTTTTGAAGTCGGCCAATGTGGAAACGGTGGTTTTCATGGTGGTCTCCGTGTGGCGGGTGATATTACCGCATGTTCATGCCCAGCAGCGTGAGGTCGTCGTTGATCGGCGCGCTGGCAACGAACGCGACGGATAGGAAATTCAACCCCCAAACGCACTGAGACAATACGCCCTGAAACCACTGTTGTCAAGTACCATTTTATGCTAACCCCAACCAGCCATTAACTTCAGGTCAAAGGCCGCTTTTTTCGGTTTTAGGAGAGTTTTGATACGCGTAACAAGCGGTGAATGCATAATGCCTACAATACAGATTTGGCAGCCCACACCACTCACCGCACCACGCCAGCGTCTGATCCACACCAATCCACGCTCCGCCGCATGTGCCATCTCTACAGCGCAGAATTACCACATCAATGTCTGTCATGGCTGGGCCATTTCATCGGTGGACTGCAAGCCGAGGCGCTGGTCGAGCTAACCAACATTGCCCCAACCCTGATGCACCTCGCTGGACTTCTGGTGCCCGTTGGCACTCGGGGAAGTTCTCTTTTGCCAATATTGACGGGTGAAATACCGGCCGATAGGCACTGAGATTTCTTTTGGAGCGAATACTACGATGCCGGCGACATTCCCAATCAAAGTTGGGCGACCATGTATCGAGACCATCAGTGGAAGCTTGTCGTGTATCACGATTAAAACCGAGGTGAACTTTACGACTGGACGAGTGATCTGCACGAACACGGTTCACTCTGGGATATTCCAGTTTATCAAAAAGTAAACATGGATCTCTTACTGAGAAGCTTTGATGCGACCTTGCGTGCCATCGATTACGGTCCGCCACGTGTTATGCCAGGTTGACTGATCCTGGGTCTGGGACCGGACCCACGAACTCATTCCGTTCACACGGAACGGCTTCGTGGATCCGTTGTACAGAGTTACGTCAAGCGCAAACGGGCTTTTCACCAGTCCAGCGCGTGAACACCTTTGGATCGGTTTCCCCCGCCAGCTTCGCGCGCGCCTCGTACTATGAGTTCGCCCTATCTTCCTTACGGGACGTGACTGATTCTGGATTGCTTCGACTTCGAGCGACGAACCCAGAAAAGAATTGTCGACCTCTTGGCTGGTAGCTGTTGGACGGGTCTGATATGCAGGAGCGCGCGGCGGTTCATGGCCGGGCCTCGAGCAGTTCGGTGATGGCCGTCTTCATCTGCTGCTCCGACTCGGGCGCGGCGAAGGCCCAGGTGGGTTCGTAGCCGCCTTCGGCGAACGATTTCTCCAGCGGGATGTAGCCGGGGCCACCGTCGCCGTAGCTGGCGGTGGCCATGAAGGCGGCGGGGTTCTGCTGTTGCGCAAAGAGCTGATACTCGATGAACGCTTCGCCGGGCAGGTGGAGCAGGCGCACGTCATCGCCGAGGTGCAGGCTGGTGAAGTGAATGGGCACACTCGCGGCGCTCTGGCGGATGAATGCCACTCGCATCGCGGCACCGATGCGGATCGCCGGCGCGGTCGCGGTGTTTTCGATCACCTTCATCATGCGCTCCTCGCTGAAAACGGGATTGGCCTTGAGCACCACCGGCCGCGACCGCCACTCGACGCGGGGAAGCGGTGCCCGTTTCGCCGCCTGCTCGGAGGCGACCATCGCGGCGTGGATGCGCTCGGCGAGCAGCGCGCGGTTCGCCTTGCTACCATCGTTGTATTTTCCGGCAGTGATGTTGCCTCCGCAGCCGGTGAAATACACATGCGGCACGCCATCGTCGCGCGTGCGCCGCTCGCGTGCGATGCCCACGAAATCGCACGAGACCACGCCGTCGCCGTAGTAGCTCATCGGGTGGGTGGCGTAGTAGTACAGCGCGGCCAGTTTGCGCCCGCCATTCCAGAAGGTGACGGACTTGAGCATCGGATCAATGGTGCCCTCCGGCTGCTCACGCAGCGTCGCGTCCTTGGTGGCGCTCGTGCGCACGCCGATGACCTTGCCCTCCGCGCCCATGATGCGGCGGTTGGAGGCGACCTGTTCGACTTTCGCCTCGCCGTGCGCGAGGTGCGTCAACGGCTCGGCACGCTTGAGCGATGCCTCGACGCTGGCCGCCACTCCCGCCAGCGCACGCTCCGCCCACGCGACATCGATCACACGCTCCTGCCCGGCCATTAGCTCGTGCGCCACCGAGTCGGCGATGGGCGCATTGTGCTGATGCAGACTCTGCACCGCGACGTGGTCCGGCGTGGTGCCCGCCGCTAGCGCCAGTTCCGCGCACCAGCGCACATGGTCAGCACCCCGAATCTCGCACCAGTCCACCGCGCAGAGCACGATGGGCTTGTCCGCACCGAGAATCACGACGCCAAGGGCGAGCAGCGGCTCGCTGACGCCCTCGACCGCCTTCACCAAACCGCCGCACAGAGGCGCGCCTGAAGGCGGTGTCACATCGGAGCGAAAAGTGGCAAGCCTAACGGTGTCCTGTCGAATAGACAATTCAAAACTACTGTACTGAGCTAAGACAGTATCACCTGAATTTTATTTTGTCACCCCACAATTTTCTTGCCGCCGCGCCTGCTTTACCAACACAGATTGTCACGCTCGCCCCACTATATTCGAGCTATCCCTCAGAAAAATGCACCACCATTCATCGCCATTACTTTACCCTCACCCGGCCACCCCTCGCACCGACTGCTCTGTAACAGAAACTAGCGCGCACTATGAATTGCAACGCGCGTACTATTACTTCTGCGATGCGGTGTCACCACCCCAATGTCTGGTCGAGGTCTAGTTCCGGAATCTGCTCTGCATCGACACCTGCATCGTGCAACAACCAATCATGCCCGGCTACCGCTGTCAAGTTTGCCGTCTGGTCAAACTCTAGTTCAGGGATTGCCTCAAACACCGCTCCCGGAGCAGCCAGCTCCTGCCCAATCTTCATCTCCAGCAGCGGTGAGCGTGCTGGGGCGATTGCCGGTGCAATTGTTGTCTTACCTACATGTTCCAGTATCTGCCGCACCGTCGCCAGCTCTGTGATGAACCCAATCAGGCGCATCCGACCGCCGCACCCGCCACACGTGAGCGCAAACACCCCGTAGATGCGCGCCAGTAACTGGTCCACAAATATCGTGCCGGGTGTTCTGTCCGCGTGGCGCTAAAATCTGTGCGCACTGTCTCTGGCCGGGGTGCCTTGCTCCCCGCCCCCGGCTTCCGGGAAGCCTGCGCCACCACCTGCGCGCGCCATGGCGAGTTAGGCGCTAGCACTCCAAAGAAGCAGTGCCGATGCTTGCGCGGCGGTGGTATCAATGCCGCAACCCGATCCAGAAACTCGCTTGCGCTCAGACTAGGGTTGGTCGTTGTACTAGACTTTAAATCCACTGTGAACCTACTGATTGGTAGACAATGCTGTTTACCGTGAGAGTGGCAGGTTGAGATTGCACCACTATCATTCCCTACCAAGAATACCGAAAACTTAATCACTTAGCGCCGGCTAGTAGCTGATTAAATAATCGCCCCTCATTTTTGTGCCGTTTATGAACGGCTAGTCCTGTAACGCGTAAACGAATAACGCTCGAAGTCACCACGGCTTACGTCGGACTCGTGTTGGTAGGTTCCCGGACCAGTATGGTCCGTGTAGGGACCACTAAAAATTCAATTATTAATGGGACTGTAAAACGACATAAAATTAGGCAAAAACCGGGGCTTGTAATTTGCGCAATATTGTGTTAGTATCCCAGTCATATATTAATAAGAACATTATTCGAAATTTATAGTTAGTCGGGTACAAGGTGTGTCTTAGTTGTCGTGGGAGAAATCATGAAATTTCAAACTCTCGGAATAAGTCTTAAAATTGGGGTTGCTTTCTCATTGTTGACTGCAGCGTGTGCTGCACCTGTGCCAACAGCAGTACCGGCCCCTACTGCCGAAGCGCCGGTAACACTAAATGTTTGGGGTGGCTATCCCGAAATGGATGCGGTTTACCAGAAGGCTGCAGATGCCTTTAAGCTCAAGCACCCGAATGTGACCGTGACTATATTTAGCACTGATTTGCGCGGTTTCGAGCAGAAGCTGGTCACGTCCCTGCCCTCCAAGACAGCTGGGGATGTTGTAATCCGGACCAATAACTTTCTGTCTCGTTTTATTGACGAGGGCCTGTTTTCGACTGTACCGGATGACCTCAAGGCATTAATCAAGGGTGGGGCATATGAATCAGCAGCGGTAAAGGAATCGACATTGAAGGACCAGGTTGTGGGTGTGCCACTGTTTAAGGGATCTACAGCGCTGTTCTACAACACTGATATGCTCGCTGAAGCAGGTCTTGCTGGTCCGCCCAAAACGATGGACCAAATCATCGAATATGCCCGAAAGCTCGCCAAGTTGGACGCGAATGGAGATGTAGTCCGGTCGGGTCTCAGTCTTCGAATTAGCGGGCAGGGCAGTGGTGTTGCGGAGAAATTCTGGATCTTACTGTACCAGTACGGGCATAACCTGCTAAAGGAAAGTTCGCCAGGAAAATGGAAGGCTGATTTCAATGGCCCTGCGGGTGTCAAACTCTTTCAGATGTATGTTGATTTTCTTCAGGAGAAGGTAGATAGCCCGAACATCGATCATGATGCCAAGGCATTCGAGACCAAGCAAACTGCTATGTTTGCCCGTGAGAGTTGGGTTGTCGCAGACATCGCCAAGAATGCGCCTGACTTGGTGGGTCATTATGGGTCAGTTGCGCTGCCGGTAGGTGAACTTGGAAGTTTCGAGACCATGTATGTTCCCGCTGCGTCTCCGAATCAGGCAATTGCGTGGGACTTCATTAGATTTCTCACCGAGGCTGAACAGCAGTTTTCAATTGCCGAATTGGCAGGTTGGATCCCAGCTCGAAACGATCTTGACCTGAAAGACTTTATTAAAAAGAATCCAGGCTTTGAAGGATTTCTGGGTCGCCCGGAAAACTTTACGGTCACCCTTACTCCACAAATTTCAGAATTCGATGAGATTGAGACGAAATTAGCAGCACATCTTGTGGAGGCCTACGCTGACTACGCTAATTTGTCTGGTTCGCCTGACAAGATCCAGGCACTACTCAACACCTGGGCTGACGAGACTAACGCGATACTTAAAACCAACGGTCACTACGACGGGTAATTACTCAAGACGGGGGGGGGCGCGCCATAGGAGATATCTGCCCCCCCCCG